>Ga0318536_10000704_pt1 | contig 10409 bp, 10 predicted proteins | sample GRESIP117b4f28_FD_203481 | JGI IMG/M metagenome (GOLD analysis project Ga0318536, IMG submission 203481) | Tropical soil microbial communities from Luquillo Experimental Forest, Puerto Rico - GRE.SIPMG.117b4f28 | ecosystem: Environmental > Terrestrial > Soil > Tropical forest > Bulk soil... | reverse complement strand
TCACTCGCCCGCGCGTTCATCGCCGCTGATTCCTGGGCCCTGGATGCGCACAAGTGGTTGAACGTGCCTTATGACTCGGGAATCGCCATCGTCCGCGAGCGCGAGGCGCTCGCGCGGGCGATGTCGATGAGCGGTGCCTACCTCCTGCCGAGCGAGCGGCGCGATGCCATGAACTACACACCCGACAGTTCCCGCCGCGCGCGCGCGATCGAGATCTGGGCTGCACTCAGGTCATTGGGGCGCAGGGGACTCGCTGAGCTCGTGAAGCGCAATTGCCGTCAGGCACGGCGGATTGCCGACGGGCTGCACGCGGCGGGTGTCGAGGTTCTGAACGACGTAGTGCTTAATCAGGTCGTGGTCGCTTTCGGAGACGACGAGCGCACGCGTCGGGTGACGGCCTACATTCAGGATGCCGGTACGTGCTGGTGCGGCGGTACTACTTGGCGTGGCCGCGCTGCCATGCGCATCAGCGTCAGTTCGTGGGCAACCACTGCGGAGGATGTGGAGCGCTCCATTGCGGCAGTCCTCGAGGCTCACCGGTCCGCTTGATCGGCAGCGCCTGACCCTGTCCGACTACGGCGGTGCCGCTCCAGCAGCCGGCACACTTCGTCGTCTTCGAGCTGCTCGAACCGCTCGTACCATTCGCCAATCGCAAACAACATTGCCGGGGTCTGCAGGATGACGAGTTGGTCCGCTTCCGCCGCGAGCAACTGCGCCGCCTGCGGCGCGGCGACCGGTGACGCGACGACGATCGCGGCCGCACCGCCGGCGCGGGCCGCGCGCACCGCCGCCAGCATGGTCGAACCGGTGGCGAGCCCGTCATCGACCAGGACGACCGTCTGGCCGGTCAGCACCAGCGGCGCGAGGCCCGCGCGGTACACCTGCTCGCGCCGCAGCAGCTCCCGGCACTCCTCGGCCGCGATGCGCTCGAAGGCCTCGGCGATACCGGGGATCTCCCGCTCGATGGTGCGGTCATGCACCACGATGTCCCCCGCGGCGACGGCACCGATGGCGAGCTCCGGCTGGCCCGGCATGCCGACTTTGCGGACCAGCATCACATCGAGCGGCGCGTCGAGCGCGGCCGCGACTTCAGAGGCCACGGGCACCCCACCGCGCGGCAGCGCCAGCACCAGGACCGGCGGTGCCAGCCGTCGCTGCTGAATCTCGCGCGCGAGCGCCGCTCCCGCTGCGGCGCGATCGGCGAACACCCGGGGGGTCAATGCCATGCCAGCTCCACTACGCGAAGTCCCGGAAGGCGGCGGCCGGTTGCGCATAGACGATACTCGCACCGGTGCTTGCGCGACCAGTATGGTGCCGCCGGACCGATGACTGCGACCCCGAGAGGCTGCAGAATGAGCAACTTCTTGGTTTCCATGGTGGTCCTCCCGCGATCCATGAAGCGCGAAACCGGAGTGCGCGCCTCGATGACCGTCGATACGTCGATCGTCGCGGCACTGGCCGCCGCGCTGCTGTTTGGCGCAAGCACTCCGTTTGCGAAGGCGCTGGTTGGCGCGCTGCCACCGGTGCTGGTTGCGGGGCTGCTGTATGCAGGCAGCGGGATCGGCCTCTGGACGGTGCGTTTGATACGCGATGCAGGCTTCGAGCCCGCAAGCCTCTCGAATGCAGAACGGCCGTGGCTCCTCGGCGCAATCATTGCCGGCGGGGTGGTGGGTCCGGTCCTTCTGATGTACGGCCTGACACGGACGAGCGCCGCCGACGCTTCGCTGCTGCTGAATCTTGAAGCGGTGCTGACCGCGCTCCTTGCGTGGATCGTGTTCCGCGAGAACGCCGATCGACGCATCGTGCTCGGCATGGCACTCATCGTGGCGGGCGGGGTGGTGCTGGCGTGGCCGACGACCGGCACCGGTCGCACGAGCCTCATCGGCGCGCTATCCGTGACGGGTGCCTGCGCGTGCTGGGCGCTCGATAACAACCTCACCCGCAGAGTTTCGGCCAACGACCCGCTGTTCATCGCCGGGACCAAGGGCCTGGTGGCTGGCATCACCAACATCGCGCTGGCGCTCGCGCTTGGCGCGCCCTGGCCGCCGCCCGCGTGGAGCGCAGCGGCCATGGCGGTCGGCTTCGTGGGATATGGCGTGAGCCTCGTGCTCTTCGTTGTCGCGCTGCGCGGTCTGGGTTCGGCCCGCACCGGTGCCTATTTCTCCACCGCGCCCTTCGTCGGTGCCGCGCTGGCCATCGTCGCGTTCGGCGAGCCGGTCGCGTGGCCGTTCTGGCTGGCGGCGGCGCTGATGGCGGCCGGCGTCTGGCTGCACCTCACGGAAGTGCACGAGCACGAGCACGTTCACGAGCCGCTCACCCACAGCCACGCCCATCGTCACGACGCACACCATCGCCATGAGCACGCATTCGAGTGGGATGGGCGCGAGCCGCATACTCACGAGCACACTCATGAGGCCCTCGTGCACCGGCATCCGCATTACCCGGATGTCCATCATCGGCACGAGCACCAGGGGCGGAGCGCAGACTAGCCCGGACTCTCCGGGGAGTAGAAGGTCGTCATCACCGCCGTGACGCACAGAATCGTCGCGAGGAGCGCGAATTCCATGGCTAGCGCGCACCGGAAACGGCGTCCCGCGACGAGATCACCGCGCCCCAGCGCCGGCCCGAAGCGCCAGCGGTTCAACGCTGCCAGCGGCATGCTCAGCGAATAGCCGATCACCTTGACGATGAGCAACTCCCCGTAAGGCGTGCGCAGCGCAGCCAGGTTCGGAAGCAGCACGGTGGCGAGCACGAGCCCTGCGAGCAGCAGTCCCGGCACGAGCCAGACCGCGCGCGCTGAGAACGTCGCAACGACTCGTCCCGCTGTTTCCGCGCGCTCCCTGGAGCTCACGAGGTAGAGCGGCAGCAAAGCCCCGAACCAGAAGGTCACCGCGAACAGATGCGCGAGCAGCACCGGGCTCAGGAGCCATCGCAACGGGGCTGTGCTCGTGTGCCCGACCAGCGTGAATGCGCCCAGCAGCAGGACCGCCCCAACCAGGCCGGCGGCGGTTCCGCCGGCTCCGCCGCGGTGCAGGCCCGCGACGAGCAGCAGCAGCCCAAGTAGTCGCCAGGAGAGAGTGACGCTGGCTGCCGAGCGCATGACGATGCCCTGCAAAGTGGGATCGAGGACCGCGCCGAACTCGCCGCTCATGCGGCCGGCCTCCAGGAGGTACTGAGCGATGAGGAAGGCGGCAGCGATGAGCGCCGCGCCGCTCCCGACCCGCCGCAGCCCTACCTGCGTATTCGGCAGCTCCTGCTCGCATAGAGCGAAAAAGAGGGCGATCCCCGCCGCCTGAAAGAGTGCGAGGAAGCTCAGTGCCCGCAGGGTGCCCGACAGGACATCGACGGACATTCTTCAGGCGCCGCCGCTACCGCCGGCGGCGGCAGACTCCACGACCGTGAAGTGCAGTGCTCCAGGAACGATGTGGCCATCATCGCCCACAACTCGCCAGCTGAGTGTGTACTTGCCGGGCGACAGCCTGGGCAGAGGAACCGTGATGCGGGCGGCCACTTCCGCCGGCAAGGGCGTAAGTTTGTGCGGTTCCTGGCCCTCTCTCTGCAGGGTCATGGACGTGACGCGTGCCGCCTCGGAGAAGGTGAGCACGACCTGCTGCGGCGCCTTGCCGGCGCTGCCCTCCGCCGGAACCGCAGCGGTGAGATGCGCATGCGCGTACGCCGTCGCGGCCAGCACGAAAAATACGCTTCCGGTGAACCACTTCGTTACGGCCATGGAGAACCCTCCGGATGTCCTGCGCAGGCGGCGGCGCTCAGAACCAGAATCGGATGCCGGCTACGGCCTGCAAGAGACTCGGGTCCTGTCCCGAGTCACGCACGAGCTCGGCCGTCTTGCCGAGACGGCGGAACCAGGCAACCCCCAGATAGGGAGCGAACTCGCGGCGAATCTCATAACGCAACCGCAGCCCGAGCTGCAGATCGGAGAAGCCGGCACCGATCTGCCTCTCCGGATCATCCTTGCCGTAGGCATTCACTTCCAGCTCCGGTTGCAGGATCAGACGCTGGGTGAAGAGCAGCTCGTACTCCGCGCGGAACCGTGCGGCCGTGCGGCCAGCGTCGCCAACGTACGCGGTCGCCTCGATCTCGAGGAACCAGGGTGCGAGGCCCTGGACCCCGAGCGCCAGCCAGTTGCGGCTGGGGCCGGTGCCAAAGTCGTGGCGCACACCCGCCTGCACGCTCCACCAGCGGCTGAAGATGCGATCCCAGAGGAGCTCCGCACGGGCATCCTCCGTGACACTGCCGACGCGTACGCCTTCGGTCTTGAACCACAGCTTGTCGAAGTCGGTGCCGTACCAGGCCTGTGCGTCCCAGGCCGGGCCGTTGCTGCCGCCGCCGTCGCGCCACTCGAGCTGATTCACGAGGAGCTTGCCGAGGGCGGCCGCATCATTCATCTCCATCACTCGGCTCATTTCGCGAAACGACATATCGTGCATCGGGGTCTCGGGCGGCGCAGGCGCCACGTGGCCCGTGTCACCCGGCGCGGGTGCGCCCTGATCTTGCGCCAGCGCCCGGCCACTGCACAGCAGTGCGGTCGCCGAGGTGAGCACAATCGTCGCACGCAGTCTCATGAGTGTCGTTCGCTCGCGGAGTCTTGCGAATGCGAGACCACCACCTCGCGGAACATCCCGGCCTCCATGTGATAGAGGAGGTGGCAGTGGTAGGCCCAGCGACCGAGCGCATCCGCCGTGACGAGATAGCTCAGGCGCTGCGCGGGCTGCACGCTGACCGTGTGCTTGCGCACGAGGAAGGAGCCATCTTCCGCCTCGACCTCGCTCCACATGCCGTGGAGGTGGATCGGGTGGCTCATCATCGAGTCGTTCACCAGCACGATGCGCAGCCGTTCGCCGAAGGCGAAGCGCAGCGGCCTGGCCTCGGAGAACTTCTGGCCGTTGAAAGACCAGATGAAGCGTCTCATGTGACCGGTGAGATGCAGCTCGATGTCACGTTCCGCACCACGCGGGTCGATCGGGCCGCCGACCGTGTGCAGGTCCGCGTAGGTGAGTACGCGGCGACCATTGCTGCGCAGGCCCGGCCCCGGATCATCGAGCCGCGGCGCGGTCTGCGCCGCGACCATGTCTACCGTGGGCCCGAATCGCGCGGCCGATCCGGGTGAGACGGTCGTCGATGCTGCAGCGGCGTGTCCGCCGTGCTCCATGCCCGGCATGCCGGCCATATCGTGGCCCATCCCCACGTCCTGCATGGTGAGGAGAGTGCGCGGCTCCAGCGGCGGAACTGCGGCCGTCATCCCGGGCTGCGGTGCGAGCGTGCCGCGCGCGTAACCCGAGCGATCCATCGATTGTGCGAAGATGGTGTAGGCCTGCTCGGCGCTCGGCGACACGATGACATCGAGCACTTCCGCGGCGCCGAGTCGGAATTCATCGACGGTGACCGGCTCCACGTCCTGGCCGTCCGCAGCCACGACGGTGAGCGGGAGGCCGGGGATCCGCACGTCGAAAAAGCTCATCGAGGAGCCGTTGATGAAGCGCAGCCGGATCCGCTCGCCGCGCTCGAAAGGTGCCGTCCAGTTTCCGGCCGGCGTAGCCCCGTTCATCAGGTAGGTGTAGGTGGCGCCGCCGACATCGGCGAGATCGGTGGGATCCATGCGCATCTGTCCCCACATGTTGCGGTCCGCCGTGCTTTCCCTGAGGCCCTGGGCGCGCACGTCGGCGAAGAAGTCGGACACCGTGCGCTTGCCGAAGTTGAAATAGTCGCTTTGCCGCTTGAGTGTGGCGTACAGCCACTCCGGGTCGGCATCGCTCCAGTCCGAGAGCAGCACGGTGTACTCGCGATCGCTGCCGTGGCGCTCACCGCGCCGGGGCTCGATCACGATCGGGCCGTACAGGCCGGTCTGCTCCTGGAAGCGCGAATGCGAGTGGTACCAGTAGGTTCCGGACTGGTTCACCCGGTATCGATAAACGAACGTGCTGCCAGGCTCGATGCCGGCAAAGCTCACGCCAGGCACGCCGTCCATGTCGGCGGGCACGATCATTCCGTGCCAGTGAATGGAAGTTCGCACTCGCAGGCGGTTGGTGACCCGGACGGTCACTGCGTCGCCCTCACGCATGCGCAGCAGCGGCGCCGGCACCTGGCCGTTCACGGCGGTGGCGGTGCGGTTGCGCCCGGTGTAGTTGACCGCGACTTCACCGATCGTCAGATCGAAATCCGGTCCCGTCAGGACGGCACGGTCATATCGGACCGGTGCGAGGCACCCGGCGCGCCGCGAGGTGAGCAGCACCCCCGCGCCCGCCATGCCCTGCACGAAGCGGCGTCGTGACAGCAGCGGGGCAAACAATCGCTCTGGCTGATGCGTTCGCATTGGTAGACCCGACGACTCGCGGAGTGGGAACGGCGCGCAAGTCTGAGCTCAGGACCTGAGGTCCGGAGTCAATGAGCGGCGCTCGAGAAGCGACTCGCGGCGATCAGATGGGAGGCCGAAAGAAAGCGCTAGCGACGCGCGCCACGTCCAGCAGGCGGTAAGAAAGGGTCACTGGCCCGTGTGTGGTCGAGGAGACCGCCGCGAGCGCGGTGGCGAGCGCCGGTGCCTGGGCACACGGGCACTGGCAACAGCCGCGACCGCAGGAGTCCGAATGCCGGACACGGTCCGTGGGAGGTGCGGGCGTTTGCTCCCTGGCGGTCGTGGCGTTCGCTTGTGCGTGTTCCGCGCAGTGCGCCTGCCCGGAGGCGGGGGTTGCGGGCGCCTGCGCGTGGACCACATGCACCTGCGCCCCCGTCGCCACCTGGCACAGGAGCACGATGAGGGCAATCAGGCGCCGATGAGCCAAGCGAGCCACGGGCGAAGGGTATCACCCCCGCCGTGGTCGAGGCAGCCTGGCGCTCACGCGCCTGCAATCATCTCACGTCAGCGGCTCTGCTATGGACCTCACCTGGGTGCCCTGCACCATGGAAACAACAGCAACGGGGCGGCCATTACTGAGCCTCGGGATGACGCTGACTGCCCGATAGCCGGGGTTGGCCATCTCCGCCTGGCTGACGGCAGCTTTGAGCGATGTTTTCGACTTGCTGTAAGCCTCCATCTGTTTCTGGGCGTCCGCGAGGTCGTTGTTCCCGGTGATCGCCTCGCTCTTTGCCACCTTGCCGGTGTTCTGATCGACCAGGACTTCCGAGAACTTGCCATCCTTCGCCGTGTAGACGGAGAGCTGGAGGTGTCCCTCATTCACTTCGAACTTACCGGAGATCGGCTGTCCCTCCGATTCAGCAGCCCTCAATCCTTCCTGCAAGCTGACCTTCGCGGTAGTCATGTACTTCACGACGGCAGCCCCCGAAGCCTCATTCGCCGACCACCCGACCGAGCTGATTGTCCCCATCACTCCAACAGTCAGGACCGCGGCGAGCGCTTTGTTCCACATGACGGTAAACCTCCTCGCGCAATGGCGCGGGCCGGAGTATGCGACATGGAAGAATGAGCGAACCGCGGCTCGCGACCACTGGTGCGATCTGCGCGACGAACCTCGCCGCGCCAACGGCCGGGAACGTCGTGATGGTGTCAGGAGCGACTGATGCGCGGCAGGCCGGCGTCGGCAGCCGCCAGCTGACTGATGGCGGACCAATCCAGGCTCTCGCCGCCCTGCGCGAGCAGGCGCAGGAAACGGTCGTTCAGCAGACTGCCGATCGGCATGGGAACACGCAGCGATTCGGCCACGGCGAGCAGCAGGCGGACATCCTTGTGTCCGAGCGGGGCGGCGAAACCGGCCGGCTGGAACCGGCTCGCGGCAATCAAAGCGCCGTACGTTCGGTATGCGGGCGCGGGGAACAACGTCGAGGTCAGCAGATCCACGAAGCGGCCGGGGTCGACACCCCCCTTGCTGAGGAGCGCGAGCGCCTCGCCGAGCGTCTCGATGGTGGCCGCGATCATGAAGTTGCCAGCGAGCTTCACGAGACTCGCAGCCGCCGGCTCCGTGCCGAACGGAAATGTCCTCTGCCCCATGGCGTCAAAGAGCGGCTGGCAGATCGTGACGGCCGCGGGGGCACCGGCAACGACGATGAACAGCTTCGCGGCGGCGGCCACTTCGGGGCGGCCGAAGACGGGCGCGGCGACGAATTGCTGCCCCGCCTGCTGGTGCGCCTGGCTGAGATCGCGGACGAGCTCGACGCTCACCGTGCTCATCGAAATGTGCGTCGTGCCCTGGCGGAGCTTGTCGACGATCCCTTCCTCCGCGAGTGCCACTCGCCGCAGCGCACCGTCATCTGCCAGCATCGTGATTACGACCTCGCCGCCACAGGCTTCCGCCACCGTTTCGGCCGCCCGGGCACCGAGCTCGATGAGGGGGCGACGCTTTTCCGGACTGCGGTTGAATACCGTCAGCTCGTGCCCGGCCCGCAGCAGGTTGGCCGCCATGCCCGACCCCATGTTTCCCAGTCCGATGAATCCGACTCTCATATCATTGACCTCCGCGCAGGCGCCGCCGACCGTCCGATGATACGGCCGATGCCGGCGGGAATTAGCGCGACCTTGGGCGGGCCGGGGTGCGCCGCGCCGCCGGACCGGCTGCGGTTTCAGACCGCGCCGGTGCGTTGCCGCGCGGGCACCGCGTCACACCGCAACGGTACGCGGCACCGATCAGCGGGGGTTCGCGCCGATCGCCAGATAGGGTAGGGGGTATGGTATAGTGAATCCCGGGGCAGGCGGTCGCACAGGCTGGCAGCAGGGAGCTTCGGGGGCTCATGAGGTTCACGACGGGTAGGCACACGTGACGCACGATCATCACAGCGAGGCCCATCACTCCCGACATCCGCACCACGCACACGCCGCTCACAGCCACAGCCACCAACACGAGCACGGCGGGCAGCGCCTCATCGCGGCGCTGATCGTTCTCGCGGCCTTCACGCTGGTGGTAGCGGTCGGCGGGTACCTGGCGAACTCGATCGCGCTGCTGGCCGAGGCGGCGCACATGCTGGCCGACTCGGCCTCGCTGCTGTTGGCCGTCATTGCCGTCCGCGCCGCCCGCCGCCCCGCGGATGCACGACGCACGTACGGTCATCGCCGCTATCAGCCTCTCGCGGCGTTCATCAACGGCCAGTTGCTGCTGCTGCTGACGCTCGGGGTGGTGTACGAGGCGGTGCGGCGACTGCTGCATCCTCCCGCGGTGAATGCACCGTTGATGCTCGGCATTGCGATACTCGGCGGGGTGGCGAATCTCGTGGCGCTGCTCGCGCTCGCGGGCGGTCTGTCGCTGAACGAGCGTAGTGCCCGCGCCCATGTGATGAGCGATCTGCTGGGCTCCGCAGCCGCGAGCGTCGCCGCGATCATCATTCTCCTCACCGGCTGGACGCTTGCCGATCCGCTGCTCTCGCTGCTGATATCGGCGTTGATCCTGCGCTCCGCCTGGGCGATCACCCGCGAGTCGGCGGATGTGCTGCTGGAAGGCGTCCCGGCGGGGTTCGACGTGACGCATATCGAAGCGGAACTTCTCGGCCACGTTCCCGGACTGATCGGAGTGCACCATGTGCACGTCTGGACCATGACCGGCGAGCGGCCGACGGTCACGCTGCACGCGAACCTCGCGCCCGGCACGGCGCACGGCGAATGTCTGTCGGCGATTCACGCACGGCTTGCCAAGCGGCTCCATGTCGAGCACACGACCGTGCAGATCGAGGAGGAGGGCGACTGCCAGACTCCCGAGTGCGGACCGGGAGAGTCGCGATGACCGTTGCAATTACTCAGGCGGCGCTCAACCTCGGCACGGCCGTCGCGCTTGGCGCCGTCATCGGCTTTGAGCGCCAGTGGCGCCAGCGACTCGCCGGCTTGCGCACCAATACGCTCGTGGCGCTCGGTGCGGCGTCGTTCGTCGTGTACGAGAATCTCTTTTCCGGCGAGGCCAATCTCACGCGCGTGGCGGCGCAGGTGGTCTCGGGCATCGGCTTCCTCGGCGCCGGCATCATCTTCCGCGAAGGGCTGAACGTGCGGGGCCTCAACACGGCCGCGACGCTGTGGTGCTCGGCAGCCGTGGGGGTTCTCGCCGGAGGCGGCGCGCTGTCGTATGCTGCGCTCGCCGCCGGCATGGTCATCGTCGTCAATCTCCTGCTGCGCCCGCTGGTGCAACGGATCAACCGCCAGCCACTCGCCACGGCGGAAACCCCGAGCCGCTACGTGGTGAACGTCGTCTGCCGGGGCGACACGGAGGCGCACATACGTGCGCTGCTGCTGCAGGGGCTTACCGCCGGCGGCATCCGTCTGCATCGCCTCGACAGCTCCAACATCGAGGACTCCGATCGGGTCGAGGTGGTTGCGGAGCTTTCCGCCGAACACGGCTCGGACAGCGTCCTCGAGCAGATCGTCGGCCGTCTGAGCCTCGAGCCCACGGTGACGGCCGCGCGCTGGCGAGTGGAAACAGGAATCGAGTGATCGGGAGTTGCCCTCATGGCGGCCGATGACA
>Ga0318536_10000681_pt1 | contig 10510 bp, 17 predicted proteins | sample GRESIP117b4f28_FD_203481 | JGI IMG/M metagenome (GOLD analysis project Ga0318536, IMG submission 203481) | Tropical soil microbial communities from Luquillo Experimental Forest, Puerto Rico - GRE.SIPMG.117b4f28 | ecosystem: Environmental > Terrestrial > Soil > Tropical forest > Bulk soil... | reverse complement strand
TAAGCCCGACCATGAGAAATGGGCTCTGATGACCTGCGGTAATCGGTTCTATAGGTCTAATCATGCAACTGTATGGCCGTGCCGGGGACCACGCGCTGGGACCCGTTTGGGACCGGGTCTGCCGCTATCAATCGCTGGACCGACCTTGACCGTGGGTCAAGTGCGCCGCAGGGTCAACTGGCGCCTTCGTCGCGCCAGTTGCTCAGCACCTCCTCGACACGTTGGTGTACTTGGCGGCGGGCGGTTTCCCGGTCGACCGCCGACATCAGCAGCTTGTCGTAGTCAGTGTCGATATGTCGGACTGACGCCGCTACGGCGAGCCGTACCGCGTCCGGATCCAGGGCCCGTCCGGCCGCGGTTCGTCCGATCCGGCCGCTAGCGCGTGCCGCCGCGTGGCGTGCGATCGTCTCGGCGCGGTCCGCAGGACAATACGGAAACAGCTCGCGGATGGCGTCGGCAAACTGAGCCTGGAACTGCGCATCCTGGTCTGCCCGGCGCACTTTGTCGCGCTCCCGGCGGCGGGCCCGCAGCTCGGCGTCGGAGAGGCATTCCTGTTCGGCACTTTCAATCGCCTCTGCCTCGGCGAGGATGCCCTGCCGTTCGTAGCGTTTGCGCGAGCGACTCCACCGCACCACCACCGCCGTGAGTCGGCTGATTTTCTTAGTCCGCCGAGTCAGCGCGGCATCGCCAGACGGCAGAAAGTCGAGATGGCCCAGGTCGGCGCAGTCCAAGCAGTGCGGGCCCGCGTCCTCCATAAACAGAAGCTCGCCGGTGCCACCACACGACGTGCAGGTCCACTCTTTGAGCGGCGAGATCACGACGAGATCCGGTGGGCGGCTCTGCCGTTTGATCGCATCCCGAGATAGGTCCGGAGACACCCAGTGGGTACGGTATGCGCGCTCAATGGCAGCATCTGCACTGACGCTGAACCGCAGCTGGCGCCGGTCGCGGGTGCGGGCAATGTAATCGGTTTCCGACGGATTGAGCCCGCGGTTTTGCGCCCACCGCCGGAACGCCGCCATCGCTGCTGTGATCTTGGCTAGGTTGGCCTGCACGATCTGCTCCAGCGTTTCAACCCGGCCCTGCCGCCAGTTGTCGAGGTGCGACGGCGCCAGCCAGCCCAGGCCGACCAACACATCGATCGCGCTGACGAACCGCTGTTCGGCGAGCACCACCTCGGCCACCTTTGTGACGCGCTGCTCTAGATGCTGACGTGTCATAGACGGGCCAAGCCTAATTGTTTGGCATGTTCCGCGAGAAAGTGGCCACAATCGCGCCCACTGCGCGCATTGGGGCACCGGCACGACCGAGTGTCATGACCATCCAGGCCACGGCGGAACGACGTCCGGACGCGGACCGCTGAATTGTTCCCGAAATCATCAGTGGCACGGGCATTCTCACACCACTCGCTGAGACGCTATGGCCGGGAACCAGGATCACGCTGCGGTCGGATACGCGGCCGATGACGACACCGCGGCGATCACGGCCGAACATCGTCACCCAGACCGGTTTGGCGCCAATCCGACTCGGCGCATTGGACCAATCGGGCCGATCGATCCCGGTGGCGCGCTATTCCCCGGGCTGTGAGGAATGCGAACGGCTCTCGACAAGGGACCATTCGCTCTTCCAATTCAGGCGCCAATCTGCAATACCGGCGTGATTGCCGCCTGGCCGAAGTTGCTAGAGATCGAATGCTGCTCGGAGTCCATCGTTGATCCTACGCATCATGGCCGGCGAAAATGCTCCGGGTGAACTCCGAACATCATCGGGATAGAGCAGCTCAATATCGTCACAAAGCACATTCCCATGGACAGGCTCTCCCGGCTGGATTGGAACTATGGACGAAATGTGCGGTTTTCGTGAGGTCGTAATCCGTACTGCGAGGGCGGTGTCGAGGCTCCGGTTCCGCGCGGTATTTGATACGACCACGTACAACTTCTCGCCACCTACGTGTTCAAGGTAGGCGGAGTAGATTACCCCGCGATAAAACTGTCCCTCGATCACGCGTCGTCTGCGTGGCGGGGGCGCCGTTGCAGCGCTCGCCGGCTGCGTGTGTTGCTGACGTGCTTCTGGTATTCGGGATCCGCCGCGAGCAACGCATAGCCTGCCGCATCACGCGCCTCCCGAACGGCCTTGATCCCGACTTCGACCAATGCGTGCAGTACGACGCTTTCACTGACATCTCCGGCCGCGGGCAACAAGTCGTGGCCTGCTAGGAATTCGCGTTCGGTGGGCTGCGAGACGACCTCCTGCAGCGCCTCGAGGTCCTCTTGGGTCAGCGGCACCTGGCCGCGCCGCACCACAGGGGATGAGAATCTCACAGCCATGCACTAAGTGTGTCATAAAGTGCTTCACACTGCTATAGGTCTCGTGCATAGGTTCGACAGTCGAAGCCGTTTAGCGATGTAGCGCCTGTTTGGGGACCAGTTTGGGACCACACGTTGTGCGTGTCACTGAACGACCTGCGCGTCTATGCACGTCATGCATGGCCAGAAACCAATCGCACACTGACTGCGAACTGCGGAAATGCGCTACCGCTACGACAGCGGCAGCAACAACGTGTTCGTCGTGCGGATACGCAACCCGAAGGTGCCTTCGAGTGGCTCCCAGTTTTCGACCAGCGCGTCGTCGAACGCGGCTGTCATCTGGTCAATCAGATGACGCGCCCGCGTGGCCGCAACATCGGGTTGTTCGCCCCGGTCCATTAGCTTGTGTGATTCGGCGTATTCGAGTTCGGCCAGGATAGCGCTTGACCACGACGGCCGATACATCCGTTCGATCGCCAACGAAAGTAGGAAGTCGCGCAGCAAGCTCGGCCACAACACCGAAGTGTCCAGGAGAGCGGCGAACATCGGTGCCCATATTGTCAGCTCGGCTGGGCTGAGCTCCTGCGGCGCGCCGCCACAGCGCGGCGCGCTTGGCGTAATTGCTTTCGGATCGTCTCTGGATCGTCATCGCTGTCAATTTCAATTGCGGTCGCCGCCAATGCGTCGTACTGACGCTTGCGGCGCTGTTCGCGATAGGCCAAAACATCGTCGAGCAGGAGTCGATGCCGGTTGCCGATTCGTTCGGCAGGTAGCTCATTGTTATTAATCAGCCGAACGACGGTCGGGCGACTCACGCCGAGAAGATCGGCCGCCTGCTGGGTGGTCAGCGTCATTGTTCGGGGTGCGATAGTCACCGCCTTGCCCGCGTGAAGTGCCGTGACCACCTTTGTTAAGGCCTGGTGGACGGCTTCGGGCAACTCGATACGGTCGTGCTCGTTGGTGCCCACGAGTGCATAACTCGGCTGAGCCGCTGCACCGCGGCGTCGCTCGTGCGCAGCCAGAAACCCAACCACCGGTGCGAGTTCTTCAGGATGGTCGGGAAGAAGGGTCGTGGTCTCTATGGCTTCAGCGTTCATAACAACATCCTACCGGCATTCGAACGAACGGAAATAGCTTTCGTAACGTTCGAATAGTGTCTCACACGGACGATCGAGATTCCACCCCAGTCGACACAGATTGCTCAGGCGAGCCCACGGACCATCCGGCGGACTCCATCTTCAAGGGCCATTGGAATTCGATTGCGACTGAAGGGCGGCCGCCGATCCACTCTGCGCGACGCCGTCCCGGTGCACCGCCAGATCCGGGCCATCAGGTCGGCGTCGTCGTCGGTGACCATGTTGTTCATCACCCGCATCACAATCTCCATCAGCCTCGCCGACCGCACCGCGATCGGACCGCCCGTGGCCAGCAACCACGGCACGGTCCCCAGCCAAGACAGCCGCCGCGCGATCGAGAACGCGCTTGCGTAATGGTGCTGCAGTAGATAGGGCCACGCGTGCGAGACGTCGCCGCTGCCCAGCAGCTCGGTCGCCAGTCGTCCGGATTCCAGGCCGTAATCGATGCCCTCGCCGTTGAGCGGGTTCACGCACGCCGCGGCGTCACCGACCAGCATCCAGTTCGGGCCGGCCACCCCCGATACCGCGCCGCCCATCGGCAACAGAGCGGACGAGAGCGCCCGCGGCACCGCGCCGATCTGGACACCGAGGTGAGAGCGTTTCGCGAACGGCCGCTGTCCGAACAACCATTCCCCTACGTGTTCCTCGACGCCACCTACAGCAAGGCCCGGGTCAACCACCGGGTCGTCTCGCAAGCGGTAGTGATCGCCACCGGCGTGGCCGCCGACGTACGCCGCGAAGCGCTCGGTTTTGACGTCGGCGACTCCGAGGACGGCGCCTTCTGGACGGCGTTTTTGCGGTCGCTGCAGACCCGCGGACTGGCCGGGGTGCAGCTGGTTATCTCCGACGCCCACGCCGGGCTGCGCGGCGCGATCGAGGCCGTCCTGATCGGTGCAGCCTGGCAGAGATGCCGGGTGCACTTCCTGCGCAACGTGCTCGCCCAGGTCCCCAAGGGATCGGCCGAAATGGTCGCCGCGGCGATCCGCACCATCGTCGCTCAACCCGACGCCGAGCACGTTCGCGAGCAGCTCGACACCATCGCCGGCATGCTGGGCCGCCAATTGCCCAAGGTCGAATCCATGCTGCGCGAGGCCGCCGACGACATCACCGCGTTCGCCGATTTCCCTGTGCCGCATTGGAAGAAGATCTGGTCGACCAACCCGCTGGAGCGGCTCAACGAAGAAATCAAACGCCGCACCGACGTCGTCGGGGTGTTCCCCAACCCGGCAGCGCTGCTGCGCTTGGCCGGCTCGGTGCTCGTGGAAGCCCACGACGAATGGCAGGTCGCCAACAAACGCTATCTCTCCGAAACCACACTGGCGCTGCTAAAGCCCTGCGCCCAACCGGCAGAAACCGTTGCAGCCGCGCCGCTCTCACGGCATAGTGAAGACCCGCAGAGCCTCAAGCGAAACGCCGATCGGCTTACACCACTCCACGGAGGCCGCCCTTCCGTCCGGACAGCGTTGTGGCATCACCTATCTGCGAAGGCACGTCCATCTGAGTCCATGGTGGCTCGGCGTAGTCGGCCTGACTTGCTGGCGGGTTGTGACACCACCGTGACAACGAGTCAAGGTCTTCAGAACGCGGGTTGGTCCTGGGCATCGGTGTGCAGAGGGATTTAATTGACCTTCATCTCTAGGGGGTGGCGGTATCACCGGCTCGGGCGAGGGCGTTCTCGGCCTGTGCCACCGTGCGGCGCACGATCTCGGCGGCGGGAAGGATGTCGCCGATCAGTCCCGCGGACTGGCCCGCGAACGGGACGTACTCGTGCCCTTCGCCGGCCAGGATCGCGGCAATCAGTTCTGGGCCGAGTTCGCCAGCCCGGTCGGCGAGTTCGTCGGTACGACCGTCCCAGTTCGCCAGGAACGGCGTGCGCAGCATGCGTCCCCTGCCGTGCCACGGCGTGGCCATGGTGTAGGGCGGCATGATTGGTTCGAGCGCGTCGGTTTGCACGGTGTCCTCGGCGCCCGCGTCGACGATCATTTTCTTCCAGTCGTCGCTGCCGGCGAACTCGGTGGAGGCCACGAAGCGCGTTCCCATGTTCACCGCCTGCGCTCCCATCGCCAGCGCGGCGGCCAGGCCGCGCCCATCGGCGATCCCGCCGGCGGCGACTACCGGGATGGCACCGGCGATGTCGACGACCTGTGGAACAAGGACCATGGTGCTCACGTCGCCGCCGTGGCCGCCGGCCGCCGCGCCCTGGGCGATGATCACGTCGGCACCCAGATCGACAGCGCGACGGGCTTGTTCGACGTTCATTACCTGCTGCATCCATAACGCACCGACACCATGCGCGCGCTCCACCAAGCCGTCCGGATCGCCCAAATGAAACGAGACGACCGCCGGGCGGAAATCGATGATCTGGTCGAATACCGCGGGATCGAACGGGCGCGCCGTGTGGTTGATGGCGAACGGGCGGTCGGTGAGCGTGCGCAGCGTCTCCCATTGCTCACGCAACTCGGCCGCCGGATGCAAGGCGCTACCGACGCTCCCTAACCCTCCGGCCTCGCAGACCGCCGCGGCGAGATCTACCTGATGCCAGGGCCCAAACGGAGCGCAGATGATCGGTACGTCGATGCCCAGCAGGTCGCACAGCGGTGTTTTAAGCATTTTGTAGCCCTTTCGATGTTCGTGACTTCGGCCAATGGGTACTTCCCGGGCCATCTCAGTGATGATCAAATAACCTGTGCGACAATATGATTCGCGACTCCTTATCTGGCAAGCGGCAGGCCATCGGGGCAGCCGGAGTTTGATTCTGCTTTCTCAGTCAGCCGCTGGGCCGAAAGCTAGGGGTGGTCGGCCTTAAAGAACATCTCGAACTGGATGTCGTCGGGGTCCTTGAACGTCAACACCGCGCCGTATTCGCCATCGGCGATCGGGGAGTGGGTCACGCCGAGCTGCTCGAACCGCGCCAGCCACTCGTCGAGGTCCGCCCGCAAGTCAACTTTGAAGCCCATGTGGTCGAACCCGGTGCGTCGCGGATCGAAGGGTTCGCCCTGGTTTTTGTCGTGCTGCTGGAACTCGATGATGGTCCGCGACGGCGGATGCAGCAGCAGAATGGCGCGCCACCCGTCTCCGGCGACCCGGTCGATTTCGGTGAGGTCGAGCAGCTTCGCCCACCATAGGGCGCTGGCCTCGGCGTCGCGCGCGGAGAAAGAGATGTGCGAGACCCTGCTGAAAGTCGGCATTCAAAATCCTCTGATTCGGAGTATCTTCTACTATTATGCTCCGATACGGAGTATTGGCAAGTGGGGAGTGCGATGCACAGCCTGACGACGACCGCTTACGCGGTGCTTTCGTTGCTCGCAGTAGAGCCGATGACGACATATCAGCTGGCCAAGCAGATGGAGCGCAGCCTGCGCGACGTCTGGCCGCGCGCCGAGAGCGTCATCTACGAGGAGCCCAAGAAGCTGGTGGCTGCAGGATTGGCGACCGCGACGGTGGCACACACCGGCCGTCGGCGGAGCACCACCTATGCCGTCACCGAGGCCGGGCGCCTGGCACTGAAAGAGTGGCTGGCTGTCCCCGGGGCGCCGCCCACCGTCGAGTTCGAGGCGCTGCTGAAGGTCGCGTTCGCCGACCACGGCGACCTCGACACCTTGCGACACAACATCGCTGCGATCTTGGTGATGGCGGACGCGCGCGTGGACTACGTCACCGACCGAATCGACGAGTATCGACTGACCGGCGGCCCCTTTCCGGGGCGTTTGCCGGTGACCATGCTCATTGCCCGATTTCATCAAGAGCAGGCCACCGCTGCCCAACGCTGGGCCCGGTGGGCCCAAACCCAGGTCGAACGCTGGGGCGGCGTGACCCCGCAGACCGGTGCACGGGTGCCGAGTTGGTCGTCGACGTCACAATGACAAACAGAAACCGTTGCAGCTGCAGCCGCTCTCACGGCATAGTGAAGACCCGCAGAGCCTCAAGCGAAACGCCGATCGGCTTACACCACTCCTCGGGGCGCGGCCTTGCGGTCCGAGGTTCGGTGAAGATCTCGCGCGATCTCGACTGATTGTTCGATGAGTTTCGGTGGGGATCCTGTCGACCGATCGGGCCCGAGGGGCCCGTGAGCACGCCGGCTGGTCAGGTCGGCCACTCCTCGACCAGGCAGGCGGCAACCCGGCAGTATCGCGGCGGTCCGGCCAGAAGATGCAATACTCATGGATGGCGGCGAATCATCAGTGGGTGAACCCACTATCACCGGTGAAAGTACCCAACTGGGGACCATTTTGGGACCACACGCTCTGCGCGGTGCCGAACGACCTGCGTGTCTACGAACGTCATACGCGGAGACCACCAGCCCGCAGACTTCCCACGACCTGCCGAAACGCTTTACCGCTACTTACTGGGGGTCAAGTGGTCGCAGGTTCAAATCCTGTCAGCCCGACTTCAGAAAGGCTGTCTGAGCAGGCCTTTTTCATTTCGTCGGATTGCACGCACGTTCGACTGCATCCAAAATTGTCACAGATTGTCACAAGCAACCGAATGGTGTAACCGCACGAGTGTGCGAACGCGTTAGTCGCCGGCGCTTGAGGCAGGCGGAGCAAAGCTGCGCGCCGCGAGTTCGAGCGCCTCGGGTTGCGCGTGGACGTATGTCCGAAGAGTGAACGACACGTCGGCATGGCCCAGCCAGGCTGCCACCAACGCGATGGGCACGCCCTGCAAATGCATGAGGGTTGCACAGGTATGCCTGGCGTCGTGCAGCCGGACCTGGGGCACATCGAGATTCTTGATGGCCGCCTGCCACATGGTGGACAGCGTCGAGGGGTGGTATGGCTCGCCGGCCTCGTTACAGATCACGTAGCCCAGCCCCGCATAGGCCTCGCCCAGGGCCAGCCGCTCTGCGGAATGGCGCGCCTTAGCCGCGGCGAGTTCGCTCAGTAGCGCGTCAGGTATGGGCAGCACCCGGCCAGCTGAGGCAGTCTTGGGGTCGTGTTGGTCGAGCGCGCGACCTCCCACATCGACGCGTGTCTTTCCGATCCGCACCGTCCGCTGGCCGAGATCGACGTCGTCCCAACGTAAGCCCGCAATCTCACCGCGCCGTAGGCCGGCAAGAGCAAGGTGGCCTGCTCCACCGTAAGCGTGGATGGCTGCACATAGGTGCCCGCATTCACCTGGCCTTGTATTTCCGCAAGCGCCGCCCGGGCCTCCCTCTCGGTCCGGTAGCGGCGACGCAGTTGCTTTCACTTCCCGTCAGCTGTTCCCGTGTCGACGGTTAGCTGATAACGAACGACAGGCTTGCTGCCGGCGCGGCGAGCGAGCTCAACGCGTCGGATCTGTGGTGGCAGCTGGCGGCGCTCAGCCATCCCGGTGAAGCGTTACGACGCAGCTTCGGTGTGGGCCGCTATGAAGCGATGAATCTCCGCCGAGGTAACCCGGCGAGACGCCCCGATCTGGACCCACGCCAGCTCGCCGGCATCGAAGAGCCGGTAGATCGACGAGCGCGAGATGCGGAGGGCCGCGGCTGCTTCGGAAACGGTGAGAAGCAAACTGCCGTTGATCGGCCTGCCGATGAAGGAGTTATGCTCGTTCGGGCTTGGGGAGTGTATCTGGGTCATGGGATCCCCTCGTGGTGAGTGCTGTTCCACCACTGTAATTCGCCACGGTGACCACTTCGTGCACAATCTTTGATCCCTCCATATGCATAACGCTTGCCGTTAATAACGCCTAGCGTTATCATTGACAAGTGATCCGCTCCTTCCGGGACAAGGACACCGAGGCGATCTGGCACCGCCGCTACATCAAGAAACTCAGCCCGGAGCTCAGCAGACTCACTTACAACAAGCTTGTTCTCATCAACGCCGCTGAGAGCATCAACGACCTACGGGTGCCACCCGGCAACCGCCTGGAGAAGCTGAGCGGCAGCCGCGCCGGCCAGTACAGCGTCCGCGTTAACGACCAGTGGCGGATCTGCTTCACCTGGAGTACCGCTGGCGCCGGGAACGTCGAGCTAGACGATTACCACTAGAAAGGACAAACGCCATGGCCGACTTCGCACCCACCCACCCAGGCGAGATTCTGCTAACGGAGTTCCTTGAGCCGATGGGGATTTCGCAATACCGAATCGCCAAGGTGATCGATGTGCCACCGCGGCGCATCAACGAGATCGTGCACGGCAAGCGGGGCATCAGCGCCGACACCGCGTTGCGTCTGTCGCGGGCCCTCGGCCTAAGCGACATGTTCTTCATCAACATGCAGGCCCACTACGACGCCGAAGTCGCTCGCGAACACATAGGAAGAGAACTCGCGACTATCGAACGCATCGCCTGACCAGGAGTCACAGTTGGAGCCGATCGATCAACGTCGACGCCAGAGAACTAGAGGCTCTAGTCGTCACCATCGGGAACAGCTGAGTCGTCGTCATCGGGCTCATAGGTATTCGCGAAGTGCAGTACGCGGGGTGCGAGAGGTGACTGCGACGGCGCCAAGTGACGCCGAGTAAAGCCAGGGCCGGTCTGTAGAAGGTACATGCCCTGCCTCCCCTGAAATCGCCCGATCAGCTCCCGCACCGTCACGGCATCTGATCCGCTGACACTTTCGACTGCTTGCCCGGCCCTTGCCAACGCCATGTTCAACTCCTTCAGATTGTCCGCGGTCGTCAATGCAGGAGGTAGATGCCGATCACTATGACAGCGGTGATCAGCGACCAAGCGTGGAACAGCAGAGCCAACCGACGTGGGGCCTTGTTCAGTTCCATGAAATAGCGCCCCACCAAGTCGACTTTGATGAACGCGATGAGGATGACGAATACTGTTGCCACACAGGTTCTATCAACCAGCGCGGAGTGCCCGGCTCCGAGCATCCAGGTGACGAGAGTTGCGGCTAGGAGCACGGCCCACACTGTGGTGGCTGGCAGTCGGAGATAGGTCGTGGTGTTCATTGCATCACGCCATCAGGTAGAGGAGGGCGAATAGGACAATCCAGAGCAGATCGACGAGATGCCAGTATGCGGCGCCGGATTCGAAGGTGTGCATCTCGCGGGTACCTAGCCCCGATACCGTTTACTTAAGATCACATGCTTGTTATTCTGCGGGTGTGCCACGCGCCGGGTGGGTCAAGCCGCAGAGT
>Ga0318536_10000658_pt1 | contig 10619 bp, 10 predicted proteins | sample GRESIP117b4f28_FD_203481 | JGI IMG/M metagenome (GOLD analysis project Ga0318536, IMG submission 203481) | Tropical soil microbial communities from Luquillo Experimental Forest, Puerto Rico - GRE.SIPMG.117b4f28 | ecosystem: Environmental > Terrestrial > Soil > Tropical forest > Bulk soil... | reverse complement strand
GCTGGGTGGATTACCCGGGTCGCCTGTGGATTGCCCGGGCCAATCTCGGCGCGATCTATTCCCCGGACGGCATGACCATTCAGTTCGATAACGGAACGATCTGGCAGCGCGCCCTGGAAGCGCCGCCGCCTCCGCCGCGTCGGCGCCGCGGGTAAACGCGGGGGGCGCGCGCGACTAATCTTTGACCACGCCGGAGTTTCGGGACATATTGAACTGGAGACGCGCGTCGGCGTTGAACGAGGAGAGGCGGGCGCGCGTAAACCCGGAAAGGCCGGCCATGACTGGTGATTTGCGTGAGCAGCCCAGGTGCGCTGGACGTATCGCATTTCTGAAACTGGCGGTCGTTGCAGTCATTGCGGGCGCCGCCCTGATGTCGGCTTGCAGCCAGCCCTCGGATTCGCAACAGACGGCGGCACAGCAGCAGCAGGCGGCCGATGAGCAGACGCGCAAGGAGGCCGACGAGAAGGCCTGGGCCGACGCCGAGAAGACCGGCACCGTCGCAGCCTATACGGCGTATCTGCAGAACTTCGGCGCCGGCGCGCACGTATCGGAGGCGAGCCAACGCATCGTCGCGCTCAACGAACAGGCCCGCAAAGCGGCGGACGAGAAGGCCTGGGCCGATGCCGAGAAGGCCGGCACCGCCGCGGCCTATACGGCATATATTCAAAATTTCGGCGGCGGCGCGCACGCCGCCCAGGCGCGCCAGCGCATCGCCGAGCTAAGTCGCAAGGAGGCGGACGACAAGGCGTGGGCCGACGCAGTACGCGCCGGTACCGCCGCGGCTTTCACCGCGTATACTCAGAACTTCAGCGCCGGCGCGCACGTGGCCGAGGCGCGCCAGCGGCTTGCCGCGCTCGATGAGCAAGCCCGCAAGGACGCGGACGACAAGGCTTGGGCCGACGCCGAGAAGGTCGGCACCGCCGCGGCATTCACCGGCTATGTTCAGAAGTTCGGCTCAGGTGCGCACGTGGCCGAGGCGCGCCAGCGGCTTGCCGCGCTCGATGAGCAAGCCCGCAAGGACGCGGAAGAGAAGGCCTGGGCCGAAGCTGAGAAGGCCGGCACCGCCGCGGCATTCACTGGCTATGTTCAGAAGTTCGGCTCCGGCGCGCACGTGGCCGAGGCGCGCCAGCGCGTTGCCGCGCTCGAGACGCAAGGGCGCAGGGAGGTGCCGAGTATCGATATTCAAAAAACCTGCCAGGCTGCTGCCGGTGCGATGGTCAGCCTGATGGGCGGCACCACGACCGAGCAGGATGTCAACGCGTGCCTCGACTCCGAGCAAAAGGCGCGCGATCAGATCGTCAAGGACCGGGCGACCTATTCCGCCGCCGACAAAAAGCAGTGCATGCGCACGGATAACTACCTCCCAAGCTACGTGGAGTGGCTCACTTGCCTCGAGATGGAACGGGACGTGAGAAAGATGGAGCGACCCGAGCAGTTCGGGGCGGGTCCCTGGACGCTGCCGAAGGTGAGGCCCGCCATCAACACCGCCGGGCGCTGAGAACCCAATAAAAGCCGGCATTTTCGAACGTTGCGTCGCGGGGCCGTTTTTGGCAATGTCCGCGCCGCTTCAGGCCGCGCCGTGGGCGACACATCAGGCATGGCTTAAGCGACGGCCGGGCAGTTCGCCCGGCCTGCTTCGTCAACCGGGGTTTCAACAATGACCGCTCTTTGGCTGATCGTCCTTTGCGGCGTGCTCGCCATCCTCTACGCCGTTTGGGCGATCCGGTCCGTGCTCGCGGCTGACCCGGGCACCGCACGGATGCAGGAGATCGCGGCGGCGGTGCGCGAAGGCGCGCAGGCCTATCTCAAGCGCCAATACACCACGATCGGCGTGGTCGGCATCGTGATCTTCGTCATCCTCGCCTATTTCCTCGGCTCCTCAGTGGCGGTTGGATTCTTGATCGGCGCGGTGCTCTCGGGCGCAGCCGGCTTCATCGGCATGAACGTATCGGTGCGCGCCAACGTGCGCACCGCCCAGGCGGCGATCCGTTCGCTCGCGGATGGGCTCGAACTGGCATTCAAGGCGGGCGCTATCACCGGGCTGCTGGTCGCCGGCCTGGCGCTGCTTGGCGTCACGCTCTATTTCGGTTTTCTCATCGGCACGCGCCACATGGCGCCCAACGATCGCACCGTCATCGACGCGCTCGTGGCGCTCGGCTTCGGCGCGTCGCTGATCTCGATCTTCGCTCGTCTTGGCGGCGGCATCTTCACCAAGGGCGCAGACGTGGGCGGCGACCTCGTCGGCAAGGTCGAGGCCGGCATTCCCGAGGATGATCCGCGCAATCCCGCGACCATCGCCGACAATGTGGGCGACAATGTCGGCGATTGCGCCGGCATGGCGGCCGACCTGTTCGAGACCTATGCGGTGACGACGGTCGCTACCATGGTGCTGGCGGCGATCTTTTTTCGCACCGCCGGTGCCGACGTGCTTCTCAAGATGATGACCTATCCCCTCGCCATCGGCGGCATCTGCATCATCACGTCCATCATCGGCACCTTCTTCGTCAAGCTCGGCGCGAGCCAATCGATCATGGGCGCGCTCTACAAGGGCCTCATCGTCACCGGGGTGCTCTCGCTTGCCGGCGTTGCGCTGGTAACGCATCTTCTGGTCGGCTTCGGCACCGTGCCGGGGCAGTCCTATTCCGGCACGTCTCTCTTCATCTGCGGCGTGGTCGGCCTCGTCGTGACCGGGCTGATCATTTGGATCACCGAATACTACACCGGCACGCATTTCCGGCCGGTGCAGTCGATCGCCAAGGCCTCCGTCACCGGCCACGGCACCAACGTCATCCAAGGGCTGGCGATCTCGCTCGAAGCAACGGCGCTGCCTGCAATCGTCATCATCGCCGGCATCTTGACCAGCTATAAGCTCGCCGGCCTGTTCGGGATCGCGGTCGCCGTGACGACGATGCTTTCGCTAGCCGGCATGGTGGTGGCGCTCGACGCCTTCGGTCCGGTCACCGACAATGCCGGCGGTATCGCGGAGATGGCGGGATTGCCTAAGGAGGTGCGCAAATCGACCGACGCGCTCGACGCCGTCGGCAACACCACCAAGGCGGTGACCAAGGGCTATGCCATTGGTTCGGCTGGCCTCGGCGCGCTCGTTCTGTTCGCGGCTTACAACGAGGATTTGAGATTCTTCATCGCCAGTGGGGCGAGCAATCCGTACTTCCAGGGCGTCCAGCTCGATTTCTCGTTGAACAACCCCTACGTCGTCGTCGGGCTCTTATTCGGAGGACTGCTGCCCTATCTGTTCGGCGCCTTGGGCATGACGGCAGTCGGCCGCGCGGCGTCTGCGATCGTGGAGGAGGTGCGCCGGCAGTTTCGCGACAAGCCGGGCATCATGCAGGGCAGCGATAAGCCCGATTACGGTCGCGCCGTCGATCTCCTCACCAAGGCGGCGATCAAGGAGATGATCGTTCCCTCACTGCTGCCGGTACTCTCGCCGATCGTGGTCTATTTCCTGATCTACTGGATCGCGGGCGGCGGCTTGGCCGGCAAGTCGGCGGCATTTTCCGCGGTCGGTGCGATGCTGCTCGGCGTGATCGTCACCGGCCTGTTCGTCGCGATTTCGATGACCTCGGGCGGCGGCGCCTGGGACAATGCCAAGAAGTATATCGAGGACGGCCACTACGGCGGCAAGGGTTCGGAGCCGCACAAGGCGGCCGTGACCGGCGACACGGTTGGGGACCCCTACAAGGACACGGCCGGTCCCGCCGTCAATCCGATGATCAAGATCACCAATATCGTGGCGCTCTTGTTGCTCGCCGTGCTCGCCCACTGGCGCTGATGCCCGCGGTGGGAAGGGTGGTTCGCACCGCGCCCAGTTGGATGGCGTGATGCCCTAACGCCGCAGCTCACTGCGGTGGCGCATCACTGCTTCACAGGGTTTAGAAAATCTTGAACAGCGCGTTGAGATAGGCGACATCCTTGCCGCCGGTCGGCGTAGCGCGGCTGACAAAGTCAAAGACCTTGCCGTCCTTGAGACCGTAGTTGGCGAGACGCTCCACTCGCCGATTCTTGTCGAAATACACGGCCACGACCCGCTGGTCGACGACCCGTTGTGGCATGAAGCCGATCGAGCGCTCCGCGCGCTGGGAAACATAATAAAACGCCTCGCCGCTCACCGTCGCGACGGTTGATGGCGTGCCGAGCACGATCAAGACTTGTTCTTGGGTGGAGCCGATCGGGAGCTGCTCGAGCGCCCCTTCGGGCACGATGTAGCCGCGTTGATAGGTCTCCGAAAAGCAGCCGCCGAGCAGCATGCAAAATGCCACCGTCACCGCGATGCGGGCCGCCGCTATGCGGAACGAACGGATCGGTCCATTCATGCAGCTCATGATCCCCCTGTCATGGTCGCAGGCGCTGGCGCATCGACGTCGTCGGCGTTATCACGTTTTCCCTGTCGGTCCCTGCATCGGGCCTGCGCGGCCGAGCTAACACGATGATATTGAAGTTGTTTCGCCGCACCCCGCAGGAAGGTACCATCGCGTGTCTCTATGGCACGATCGTGGCACAGGCGCGCCTGCCCGCCTTTTACCAAATCTATGGTGTGCCAGATACGGTTAACGGCCGACTGGAGATGATCATGCTGCATACCGTGCTGTTTCTGCGTCGCCTGGAGGGCGCGGCGGCGCCCAGCCGCGCGCTCGGTCAAGGGCTGTTTGACCGGTTCTGCCAGGATATGGACGACAGCATGCGCGAAATGGGTGTGGGCGATCTCGCGGTGCCGCGAAGCATGCGCCGGATCGGAGAGGCTTTCTATGGCCGGCAGGCAGCCTATGGGGTGGCGCTGGACGCGCCCGACGACGGGCTGCTTGCCGCGGCCTTGCAACGCAATGTATTTGCCGACGGGTCGGAACCCGGGCTGGCCTGCCGGCTGGCGGTCTATGTACGCGAAGCCGCGCGTTCGCTTGCCGCGCAGGATGGATTCGAGCGCTCGCGACTCGCATTTCCCGATCCCGAACAGGTGCTGCTGTGCGCGCGAGGGACGAGGATAGCGCAATGACCAGGCCCGAACGCATGTCCAAACGTCCTTGGAGCGTTCCGCTTGCACTCAGCGATGTGCCCGACAGCGGGCGCCACTTCGATCTCGTCGCCGATGAGCAGGCGCGCAACGCGGTCGCCAAACACGCCGGGCTCTCCGCCTTGCCACGGCTCGAGGCGAGCTTCGACGTCACGTTGCATGGGCGCGGCGGCTTGCATGTGCTCGGCCGGGTCTCGGCCACTGTCGGCCAAACCTGCGTGGTCACGCTCGAGCCGCTCGAGAACGAGGTCGACGAAGCGATCGACCTCGTCTTCGCCCCCGGCGGGGCGCTGCCACTGGTCGCTGGCGGGGAGGTGGAGGTGCCGGCCGTCGATGAGCCGGAAGTGCTGGTTGGCGGCGTGATCGATCTCGGCGCGATCGCGACCGAATTTTTAATCCTCGGCCTCGATCCATATCCGCGCAAGCCGGACGCCACCTTCGAGGCCTCGGCGGTCGGCGACGATGCAGCTCATCCATTCGCGGCGCTTGCCGCGCTGAAAAAAGGGCAGGGCGGGGAGGAGCGGTGATTGTCCGCCCCCCTGTTGTGGCTCCCGTCGAGACGGTATTGTCGCGACATGCCCCATAAAGTCCGCATCGCGCTCGACGCCATGGGGGGTGACCATGGGGCAGCGGTGGTCGTTCCGGGCGCCGAACTGTCACTCAGCCGCCATCCCGATATCGAATTCTTTCTGTTCGGCGACCGCGCGGCCGTAGAGCCGCTTCTCGACGCCCGTCCGCAACTCAAGGCGGCCTCGCATCTGGTGCACACCGAGGTCGTGGTCCAAATGCACGACAAGCCCAGTCAGGCGCTGCGCAAGGGGCGGCGGAAATCCTCGATGTGGCTTGCCGTCGATGCGGTGAAGAAAGGCGAGGCGGATGTTGCCGTCTCCGCCGGCAATACCGGCGCGTTGATGGCCATGGCGAAGATCGACCTGCGAACCATGGCGGGGATCAACCGCCCGGCGATTGCCGCCCTGTGGCCGACGCTCAAGGGCGAGTCCGTCGTGCTCGATCTCGGCGCCTCGATCGGCTCCGACGCCGAGCACCTGGTCGAGCTCGCCGCCATGGGCAGTGCCATGGCGGGGGTGTTATTCGGTCTCGACCGGCCGACGGTGGGGCTCCTCAATATCGGGGTTGAGGAGGTGAAAGGGCTTGAAGCGGTGCGTGAGGCCGGTCAAATGCTGCGCGCGGGGGAGTGGCCGCAATTCGAATATGCCGGCTTCGTCGAAGGTGACGATATCGGCAAGGGAACCGTGGATGTGGTGGTGACCGAGGGCTTTTCCGGCAATATCGCGCTTAAGACCGCCGAGGGCACCGCGCGCCAGCTCGGCCAATACCTCAAGCACGAGATGGACCGCACGCTGGCGAGGAGGCTCGGCTACCTTTTGGCGCGCGGCGCATTCCGCGCGCTTGGCAACAAGATGGATCCACGCAAGTCGAATGGCGGTGTTTTCCTCGGCCTCAACGGGATCGTGATCAAGAGCCACGGTGGCACCGATGCCGAGGGCTTCGCCTACGCCGTCGATCTCGGCTACGACATGGTGCGCCACGAATTGCTTGCCAAGATCGGCCACAGCCTCACGCGTCACCACAGCGAGGTAATTCCGGCGCGCGCCGTCGGGGGAGCGGCTTCGTGACCATGCTGCGGTCCGTGGTGCTTGGCTGCGGCAGCTATCTGCCGAGCCGAGTCCTCACCAATGCCGAATTGTCGCGGATGGTGGACACCTCCGACGAATGGATCATGCAACGCACCGGCATTCGCGAGCGGCGCATCGCGGCAAAGGGGGAAACCACTTCGGACATGGCGCTTGCCGCCGCGCACGCGGCGCTTGCCGCCGCCGGCGTCGAGGCGCAATCGATCGACTTGATCGTGCTCGCGACGTCCACCCCCGACAATACCTTTCCTGCGACCGCGGTCTCCGTCCAAGCCGGTCTCGGCATTACCCGCGGTGCCGCCTTCGATTTGCAGGCAGTGTGCTCGGGCTTCGTCTTCGGGCTTGCGACCGTCGACGGTCTGTTCAAGACCGGCGCATTCGAGCGTGCGTTGGTGATAGGAGCGGAGACCTTTTCACGCATCCTCGATTGGAGCGACCGCACCACTTGCGTGCTGTTCGGCGACGGCGCCGGCGCGGTCGTGGTGGAGGCGCAACGCGAACCCGGCACGCGCGAGGACCGCGGCATCCTCAGCGCGCACCTGCGCTCGGATGGGCGCCACAAGGCCAAGCTCTACGTCGATGGCGGTCCGTCGTCGACGCAAACCGTTGGCCACCTTCGCATGGAAGGGCGCGCGGTCTTCAAGCACGCGGTGGCGATGATCACCGATGTGATCGAGGATGCCTTCAAGGCTACCGGCTACACCGCCGACGATGTCGACTGGTTTGTGCCGCACCAGGCCAACCAGCGCATCATCGACGACAGCGCGAGGAAGCTCGGCATCGCGCCGGAAAAGGTGGTCACGACGGTGGAAAAGCACGGCAACACGTCGGCGGCCTCGATTCCGCTTGCGCTGGCGGTGGCGGTCGCGGACGGCCGCATCAAACGCGGCGATCTTGTCATGCTGGAAGCCATGGGCGGGGGCTTCACCTGGGGGTCGGTGCTGCTGCGGTGGTGACACGGGATAATTGAAATCTTCCTCTCGCGCCCGTTGACCGCTTCGGCCCAAGCTAATATCGTCTGATAATTCAGAGAGATATCTTTGATCGCCGAAGGCGGGGCTGGCGATGACGGGAAAAACGGTCACACGCGCTGACTTGTGCGAGGCGGTCTACCAGAAGGTAGGATTGTCGCGTACCGAATCGGCCACGCTCGTCGAACTCGTTTTGAAGGAAATCACCGACTGTCTCGAGCGTGGCGAGACGGTGAAGCTGTCGTCGTTCGGCTCGTTCGTGGTGCGCAAGAAAGGCCAAAGAATCGGGCGCAATCCGAAGACCGGCAAGGAAGTGCCGATCTCGCCGCGGCGCGTGATGGTGTTCAAGCCGTCCGCGATCCTCAAGCAGCGCATCAACGCCGATTCCGACGCACGAAAATAGCGTAATTCACGGCTGAGGGGAGCAAAGCGGCGGTGGACAAGGCACCGGACGCATTCCGGACCATCAGCGAAGTGGCGGAGCAACTCGACGTTCCGCAACACGTGCTGCGGTTCTGGGAAAGCCGCTTCCGCGAGATCAGGCCGATGAAGCGCGGCGGCGGGCGCCGCTACTATCGCCCCGATGACCTCGATCTTCTGCGCGGCATTCGCCATCTCCTCTATGGCGAGGGCTACACCATCCGTGGCGTCCAGCGTCTGCTGCGCGAGCAGGGCGTGCGCTTCGTGCAGAATGTCTGGCAACCGGGCGCCCCACAGCCGACCCGCCAGCCGGCCGAGGAGGATGACGCAGTCGCGGAGACCGAGGCGGCCGAGGATGCAGCCGCGCTGCGTTTGCCGTTGTTGCGCGGGGCTGGGGGCCACGAACGACCGCAGAGTTCCGAAGATCAGCACGCCGACGCGGCGCGCGCGATGGCGCCGTCGGCGGGCGGGCTGGCGCGCAAGGACGTGCAGAAATTGCAGGCTGCGCTCCACGATCTGACCGAGTGCCGCCGGCTTCTGGATGCGGCGCTGGCGGAAAAAATCTAAAGCGTTGCATGCATCGATCGGGGGTGCGTCGGGTTGACGCTCGCCGGCTTTTCGCTTGCCGGAGCGCTCTTGCGGGGGCGCTGCTCACTGGCGCCAAAGGCGGCCATGGACTAAGGTTCAAGGCGGGATATTGGCCGACGCGAATCCGCCGTCGAACCGATTGAAACAATGCGAACGCGGTTCGACCAAAAAAGCGTGGAGAGAAACGCAATGATCATCTGGCGAAATGTCGCTGCCGCGCTCGCGTGCGCGCCGCTGTTGCTCGCTGCTACAGCCCATGGGCAAGACGGCGCTCAGCAGAGCGCGCAACATCCCGGACGCAGCGTGGTGATGAGCAAGTGCTTCCAGTGCCATACCGATGCGATGTTTCGCGACCAGCGGAAGGATCGCCGCGGATGGGAGGCCGCGATCTATCGCATGATCGGACGCGGCGGGTTGTGGACGCAAGAAGAGATCAGGCTGATGGCCGATTACCTCGGCAACGATTTCGGGCCCACTTCCAAGCCGGCGAGCGCCCCATCGAGATAATTACGGCGCGTTGATCGCGTCGCGTCCGCAATCCAAGGAGCGAACAATGCGAGAGCTGGTTGCGCGATATTTGTCGCAGGGAGTTTCGCGGCGCGGTTTCGTCGGCGGCCTGACCAAGGTCGGCCTCACCGCGACTGCCGCCCAATCGGTGCTGACCGCTGTCGCGTCGGTGAGCCCCGGCCATGCGCAAGGCGCCGGTTCGCCCGGAGACTCGGCTCCGGCCGCCCCCGCACCAGCGCCTGCGGCGACTGCTCCGGCCGCGACCGCCGTCGCCGGCGTCAAGCCGTTTCAGGGCACCGGCGGCGCCGCCTTTGCCGAACAGCTCATCGGCTGCGGAGTGAAATACGTCTTCGGCAATTCCGCGAGCGAGGATGCGCAGTTTTACGAGGCGCTCGTCGACCGGCCGCAGCTCAAATACATCCTCACGCCGCATGAGGGGCCGGGCGCCGCCATGGCCGCGGGCTACATCAAGGCCTCCGGCGAGGCCGCCATAGTCATGCAGGCGGCGGTGGTCGGCATGGCGAACGCCATCGGCCAGATGTTCAACGCCTTCAAGGAGCAGACGCCGCTCGTTGTTTATTCCTATCGCACCGACCAGACCCGGCGCGCGGGACGCGATGGCTTCGAGGAGGTGGCGAATCAGGAGCAGATGGTCCAGCCCATCACCAAATACACTTGGCTCGCGCGGCGCCCGGACATGATTCCGGAGACCGTTCGCCGCGGTTTCAAGGCGGCGTGGACGCCGCCCTACGGTCCCGCCTACATCTCGTGGCATTCGGACTACAACGACGAACGGGTCCGCACCGAAATTATCGCGCAGGAACTGATCGACCCGCGCATGCGGGTCCGTCCCAACCCGGATGAGATTGAGCGGGCCGCGAAGCTCTTGGTCGAGGCCCGTATGCCGCTCATGGTCGTCGGCGACGAAATCTACAAGGCGAAAGCGGCAGGCAAGGCGGTGAAGCTTGCCGAGTTGCTGGGCATGCCGGTGACCCAGGTGCGCCAGCTCTATGCCAATTTCCCGGAGACGCATCCGCTGTGGGTCGGAAACCTCGCCGGCAGCAGCCTCAATTCCCTCAACTATCCGAAGAGCGCCGACGTGATCATCAATGTCGGCAACAAGTTCCAGCACAATGGTCCGGCGCCGATCGTTCCGCGCGGACCGAAATTCATCGACATGCGCATCGATCACGCCAGCATGGGTAACGTCATGATTACCGAGGTGCCGCTCGTCTGTGACGTCGGCTACGGACTTGACGATCTCATCGCAGCGGTCGAGCAGCTCATCACCCCGGCGTTGCGGCAGAAGGCTGCCGAGCGCGCGCTCGACGTGCGCAAATTCGGCGAATGGGCAAAGACCGCGCGTGCCCAGGTGGTGAACAATCCCGACTGGGACGAGAGCCCGATCATCGCCGACCGCCTCACCTGGGAGGTGGCGAAATTCGCCGACCC
>Ga0318536_10000621_pt1 | contig 10845 bp, 9 predicted proteins | sample GRESIP117b4f28_FD_203481 | JGI IMG/M metagenome (GOLD analysis project Ga0318536, IMG submission 203481) | Tropical soil microbial communities from Luquillo Experimental Forest, Puerto Rico - GRE.SIPMG.117b4f28 | ecosystem: Environmental > Terrestrial > Soil > Tropical forest > Bulk soil... | reverse complement strand
GCCTTGGTGCTGCGGCAACGGCTGCGGTTGCGTGGGATCGCCGCCGAGGTCGTCGAGATCACGCTGGCCGATCCGGTGCCGGAGTCGCTGGACCTGTACACCCTGGGCGGGGCGGAGGACTACGCGCAGCGGCTGGCCACCAGGCACCTACTTCGTTACCCGGGTCTGCAGCGCGCGGCGGACCGGGGCGCGCCGGTGCTGGCGATCTGTGCGGCCGTCCAGGTGCTGGGGCATTGGTATGAGACCTCGTCGGGGGAACGGGTCGACGGCGTGGGCATGCTCGACGCGACCACGTCACCGCAAGATGCGCGCACCATCGGCGAGCTGGTCAGCAAGCCGCTGCCGGTCGCTTTGACCCAGCCGCTCACCGGCTTCGAGAATCACCGCGGCGGCACCGTCCTGGGCCCCGCCGCGTCGCCGTTGGGCGCGGTGGTCAAGGGCGCGGGCAACCGGGCCGGCGACGGCTTTGACGGCGCCGTGCAGGGCAGCGTGGTCGCGACGTACATGCACGGGCCATGCCTGGCGCGGAACCCGGAGCTGGCCGACCTGCTGCTCAGCAAGGTGGCGGGTGAGCTGTCACCGTTGGAGTTGCCCGAGGTGGACCGGTTGCGCCGCGAGCGCCTTGGCGCTCGCTGAGGCGTTTACCTGCGTACCAAGCTTTCTTCAAGGATCCTTATAGGGTCGTCGCCGAGCCTTGTCCCATGAGCAACAACGCACGCAGCAAAGTCGCCGCGGCGGGGCGCATCGTCGGGCTCGCGGTCGTGTTGAGTGCGGGCGCCGGCTCGATGGTTGAGTTCGCCGCTGTCGCCAACGCCGGCCGCGAGGGGATGCACGGCGACCCGGCCGCCGCCGCGCCCTACTGGCGCTACCAGCAACAGGATTACGACTGCGGAGAGATGGCGGTGGCCGACGTGATCGGCCAGATCACCGGCCACGAACCCAGCGAGGCAGAAATCACCGCCGCGGCCGGAAACATCCCGAGCGTGAGCCACCCCGGACCGATCTACCGCGCTGCCGACAAGACCAAGAACTCAGACCTGCCCGTGCTGCTGGCGCACTACGGCGTCCAGGCCGCCACGGTCCACACCAACACCGACGCGCTCGAGCAGGATCTGGACCAAGGGCACAAGGTGATCGTCGGACTCAACGACAGGACCATCTGGAACAAACCCGGCGACCGCAGCACGGAAAATCACTTCGTGGTCGTCACCGGCATCGACACCAAAGCCGGTTTGGTGCACCTCAACGACAGTGGCAGCAGGGCCGGCCGCGACGAGCAGGTTCCCATCGCGACGTTCGAAGCGGCGTGGAAAACCAGCGACAACTTTGCCGTCGTGACCAGCTGAGCCGGGCTTGCGCCGAAACTTGCACCATGGTCATGAATCCGCCCGGCGTGTCGTGTGCGTGGTGTCGGTCGCGGATCGCGGGCCCAGTCAGACCATGGCCCGGCGGCCGGTGAGCGCGCGGCCCAGTGTCAACTCGTCGGCGAACTCCAAGTCGCCGCCCATCGGCAGACCCGACGCGATCCGCGTCACGGTCAGGCCGGGGATGTCGCGCAGCATCCGAACCAGATAAGTGGCGGTCGCCTCCCCCTCGGTGTTCGGATCGGTGGCGATGATCACCTCGGTGATGTCGATGTCGTCGACGCGCTCACCGATGCGGGTCAGCAGCTCGCGGATCCGCAGCTGATCGGGACCGACTCCGGACAGCGGGTCAAGCGCACCGCCCAGAACGTGGTAGCGGCCGCGGAATTCGCGGGTGCGCTCGACGGCCTGGATATCCTTGGGCTCCTCGACGACGCACACCTGCGAGCCGTCCCGTCGGGGATCGGCACAGATGCGGCAACGCTCGTCGTCGGACACGTTGCCGCACACCGCGCAGAACCGCACGCCGTCGCGGACCTTCGCCAGCACCGCGGTCAGTCGGTCGATCTCCGACGGTTCGACCGATAACAGGTGAAACGCGATCCGCTGGGCGCTTTTGGGTCCGATTCCCGGCAGCTTGCCGAGCTCGTCGATCAGATCCTGGACGGGTCCCTCAAACATGTCGGTATGACGTCACAGCCCCGGCAATTGAGTCGGCGGGGGCGTTTGCGGCGGCGGCGGTTGGGCCGGTGGGCCGGCCATGCCACCGGCCAGCGCGCCCAGCCGCTCCTGCGCCATTCTGGTGACCTGCTTGGAAGCATCGCCCATGGCGCCGACGATCAAGTCCTGCAGGGTCTCGATGTCCCCGGGGTCGACGACCTTGGGGTCGATCGTCACCCCGATCAGCTCGCCGCTGCCTTTGACGACGACCTTGACCAAACCCCCACCGGCCTGACCGACCACCTCAGCGTTCGCGAGCTGTCTCTGGGCTTCCAGTAGCTTTTGCTGCATCTGCTGCGCCTGGGCGAGCAGCGCCGACATATCGCCTCCGGGTTGCATGACAATCCCCTCGCATCTTGGTCTCGAGTTGGTTTCGGCTGTGGCTGTCGGGCGATTCGAAACACCCAGCGTAGACCGCGCGACGTTACCTTTGCGCCGTGGACCCACGAGTGAGCAGGCGTGTCGGCATCAGAACGGTAGTCAGCCTACTGGTTGCTGTTTCGGCAGTAATCATTCCGACGGCGACCGCGGCCCCTTCCAATATCGCCGGCATGGTCGTTTTCATCGATCCCGGCCACAACGGATCCAACGACGCTTCCATCACCCGTCAGGTACCCACCGGTCGCGGCGGCACCAAGGACTGCCAGACCACCGGAACGGCGAGCAACACCGGCTATATGGAGCACACCTTCACCTGGGACACCGCGCTGCGGGTTCGCGCCGAGTTGAACGCCCTGGGGGTCCGGACCGTCCTGTCACGCAACAACGACACCGGTCTGGGACCGTGCGTCGATGCGCGCGCCGAAATGGCCAACTCGTTGCGCCCCAACGCGATCCTCAGCATCCACGCCGACGGCGGCCCGCCGTCCGGCCGGGGATTTCACGTCAACTACTCGGCCCCACCGCTCAACCAGGCGCAGGCGGGACCATCGGTGCAGTACGCCCGGATCATGCGCGATCAGTTGGCGGCCTCGGGCATTCCGCCGTCCAACTACATCGGCCAGGACGGCCTGTACGGGCGTTCGGATCTGGCCGGGCTGAACCTGGCGCAGTATCCGTCGATCCTGGTCGAGTGCGGCAACATGAAAAATCCCGCGGATGAGGCGCTGCTGGAGTCCCCCGAGGGCCGGCAGAAATACGCCGACGCGCTGGTCCGCGGCGTCGCGGCCTTCCTGGCCACCGAGGGCCAGGCGCGCTAGGAAACCTAGCCCTCCAGTTCCTTCTTCAGATTGGCCAGGACCTCGGCCTGAATCCTCTTCAGCCCCAAGGGCGCAAAGGTCTTTTCGAAGAAGCCCGAGACGCCGCCCGCCCCGTTCCAGGTGGTCTTCACCGTCACGCTCGACCCGGGTCCGGCGGGAGCCACCGTCCAGTTGGTGACCATCGACGAGTTCGCATCCTTCTCGATGACGGTGTGGCCGGCCACATCAACGTTGACCTGCACGTCGCGAACCCGTGACTTGGTGGCCTGCAGCTTCCATTTGGCGACCGTGCCCTGTCCCTGTCCGCCCTGCAGCACCTGGTATTCGCTGTACTGCGGCGACAGGATCTTCGGACGCACCTTCTGATAGTCCGCTACCGCGGCGAGAGTGGCCGCGGGCTCGACATTGATCAAGATCGTGCTGGCGGCGCTCACCTGTCCCATCAGGCGCGACTCCTCTTTTGTAATGCCGCCCGCGCGCGGGTGCACGGGCTGTCGTCGAAGACTAGGGTATATGTGGTGCCTGTCCCTGGATCCGCACTCTCGGCTCACACCGCGGGCGTTGACCGGCTGATGGCGAGTTATCGATCCATCCCGGCGACGTCCGCCGTCCGGCTCGCCAAACCCACCTCAAATCTGTTCCGCGCCCGCGCCAAACGCGATGCGCGCGGCCTGGATACGTCGGGGCTCACCGGCGTCCTCGACGTCGATCCCGACGCCCGCACCGCCGACGTGGCAGGCATGTGCACGTACGAGGACCTCGTGGCCGCGACCCTGCCCTACGGCCTTTCGCCGCTGGTGGTCCCGCAACTGAAGACCATTACCCTCGGCGGTGCGGTCAGCGGCCTGGGCATCGAGTCCGCGTCGTTTCGCAACGGTCTGCCACACGAATCGGTGCTGGAGATGGATATCCTCACCGGCGCTGGCGATTTGCTCACCGCATCGCGCAGCCAGCACCCCGACCTGTTCCGCGCCTTTCCCAATTCTTATGGCACGCTGGGGTATTCGACCAGGCTTCGGATCGAGCTGGAACCGGTCGCGCCGTTTGTGGCGCTGCGCCATGTCCGATTCAACTCGCTGCCCGAGATGATCGCCGCAATGGAACGCATCGTCGATACCGGTGGACAGGGCGGCACACCCGTCGACTATTTGGACGGCGTGGTTTTCAGCCCCGACGAAAGCTACCTGTGCGTCGGCAGACGGACCACCACCCCGGGGCCGGTCAGCGACTACACCGGAAAGAACATCTACTACCAGTCGATTCAGCATGATGCCGCCGGTGTGGAAGCGGCCAAAGACGACCGGCTGACGATTCACGACTACTTCTGGCGCTGGGACACCGACTGGTTCTGGTGCTCGCGCGCGTTCGGCGTGCAAAACCCGCGGCTGCGGCGCTGGTGGCCGCGCCGTTATCGCCGCAGCAGCTTCTACTGGAAGCTCGTCGGCCTTGACCGGCGTTTCGGGGTGTCCGACCGGATCGACAGGCGCAACGGTCGTCCGGTGCGTGAACGCGTGGTGCAGGACATCGAGATACCGGTCGAACGAACCTGCGAATTCCTGGAGTGGTTCGCAGACAACGTGCCCATCACACCAATCTGGTTGTGCCCGCTGCGGCTGCGTGATCCCGACGGCTGGCCGCTGTATCCGATGCGGCCCGATCACACCTACGTCAATGTCGGGTTCTGGTCTTCGGTGCCGGCAGGCGCCGCGGGTAGCTCAGCGGGCATAACCAACCGGATGATCGAGGCGAAGGTGAGCGAGCTCGACGGGCACAAGTCGCTGTACTCCGACTCCTTCTACACCCGCGAGGAGTTCGACGAGCTGTACGGCGGCGAGGCCTACAACACGGTCAAGAAAACCTACGACCCCGATTCTCGTCTCCTGGACCTCTATGCGAAGGCGGTACAACGGCGATGACGACGACCAGAGACCAAACCACCCCCTTCTCTGCGGGCAAGCTGAGCATGGCGGAGATCCTGGAGATCTTCGCCGCAACCGGGCGTCACCCGCTGAAGTTCACCGCGTACGACGGCAGCACCGCCGGCAACGAGGAGGCCGTGCTGGGCCTGGATCTTCGGACACCCCGTGGCGCCACCTACCTGGCCACGGCCCCCGGCGAACTCGGTCTTGCCCGCGCATACGTATCGGGCGACCTGCAGACGTACGGCGTGCACCCCGGCGATCCGTACCAGTTGCTCAAGACGCTGACCGACCGGGTCAAATTCCGGCGGCCGTCCGCGCGTGAGCTCGCCAACATCGTCCGTTCCATCGGCGTCGAATGCTTGTTGCCCGTCGCCCCGCCCCCGGAGGAGGCGCCGCCGCGGTGGCGGCGGGTCGCTGCGGGGGTGATGCACAGCAAGACCCGTGACGCCGAGGCCATCCACCACCACTACGACGTCTCCAACGCCTTCTACGAGTGGGTGCTCGGTCCGTCGATGACCTACACCTGCGCGGTCTACCCCAACGCCGACGCCACGCTGGAAGAGGCCCAGGAGAACAAGTACCGGCTGATTTTCGAGAAATTGCGGCTACAGCCGGGCGACCGGTTGCTCGACGTCGGTTGCGGCTGGGGAGGGATGGTGCGCTACGCGGCGGGACGCGGGGTGCGGGCGATCGGCGCCACCCTCTCGGCCGAGCAGGCGAAGTGGGCGCAACAAGCGATCGAGGACCAAGGGCTTGCGAGCCTGGGCGAAGTGCGGCACTCCGACTACCGCGACATCGGCGAGGGGGAATTCGACGCCGTCTCTTCCATCGGATTGACCGAACACATCGGCGTCAAGAACTACCCCGCTTACTTCGGCTTCCTCAAGTCAAAGCTGCGCACCGGCGGTCTGCTACTCAATCACTGCATCACCCGCCATGACAACAAGTCGACGTCGTTCGCGGGCGGATTCACCGACCGGTACGTCTTCCCGGACGGGGAGCTGACCGGCTCGGGACGCATCGTCACCGAGATCCAGGACGTCGGTTTCGAGGTGTTGCACGAGGAGAACTTGCGGCACCACTATGCGATGACGCTGCGGGACTGGTGCCGCAACCTGGTCGAGCACTGGGACGACGCCGTCGCCGAGGTCGGCTTGCCGACCGCCAAGGTCTGGGGTCTGTACATGGCGGCCTCGCGGGTGGCCTTCGAGCAGAACAACCTTCAGCTTCATCACGTCCTGGCCGCCAACGTCGACGCGCGAGGGGACGACAGCCTGCCGCTGCGACCCTGGTGGCAGGCCTAAAACAGGCCTGAAACACGTTTAAGCGCCGTCGATACGACGCGCGCCCAACTCGTTCTGTAGCAGCTCGAGCGCGACCTCTTCGGGGTCGCGGCGCGGCTCCGACGGCTCGCCGCGGCCGGCTTCGGCGAGCATGTTTTCCTCTTCGTCTCGCTGAGCCGAATCCGGGTCGGCAGGCTCGTCCACGGGCGCTTCCTGTCTGACCGGCGACGGAGTGGGCGCCGCCGGCGCCGCCGCGCCGGTCTCGCACCGCACCCGCCAGTTCACCCCCAACGCGTCTTTGAGCGCCTCGGCGATGACGTCGGCGTTGCGCTGTTCGGACAGCCGCTTGGCCAGCGGCGCCGACGAATGCGTTAACACCAGCGTGTTGTCCTCGACCGCACGGACGGTGGCGCCCGCCAGCATCACCTCGGTGGTGCGGCTGCGTTGGCGCACCTTGTCGCGCACCGTCGGCCACATGGTTCGCACCGCGGCCGCGGTGGGTTCGCCCTCGGGAGAGGCTGATTCCTTAGCTGGTTCCGGAGCCGGTACCGGCGCGGATACCGGAGCCGGTGCCGGACGCGGTTCGGGCGCCGGCTTGGGCGCCGGCTTGGGCTTCGGCTCGGCAACGACGGGCCGAGACGGGGGTGCGGCGCTCTCGGAGGAGGGGATGGACATGTCCAGCCGGGTCTCGATCCGCTCGACGCGTTGCAGCACCGCCGACTCGGTGTCGTCGGCCGAGGGCAGCAGTAGTCGCGCGCAGACCACCTCGAGCAAAAGACGTGGCGCCGTCGCACCGCGCATCTCACCCAGCCCCGCCTGCACCACCTCGGCGTACCGGGTCAGGGTCGCCGGGCCGATCCGGGCCGCTTGTTCGCGCATCCGGTCCAGCACGTCCTCCGGTGCATCCACCACGCCGCGGCTGACTGCATCCGGAACCGCTTGCAGCACAATGAGATCCCGAAACCGCTCCAGCAGATCGGTGGCAAAGCGCCGTGGGTCATGACCGGCGTCGATCACCGATTCGACCGCACCGAACAACGCGGCGCCATCCCCGGCGGCAAGAGCGTCGACGGCGTCGTCGATCAGCGCCACGTCGGTCGCCCCCAGCAGCCCGAGCGCCCGCTGGTAGGTCACGTGATCGCCCTCGGCTCCGGCCACCAACTGATCCAGCACCGACAGGGTGTCCCGAGGCGAGCCACCGCCGGCCCGGATCACCAGCGGATACACCGCATCGTCGACGGCCACGCCCTCTTGCTCACAAATCCGTGCGATCAATGCCCGCATGGTGCGCGGCGGCAGCAGCCGAAACGGGTAGTGATGGGTGCGCGACCGAATCGTCGGCAGCACCTTCTCCGGTTCGGTGGTGGCGAATATGAAGATGAGATGTTCGGGCGGTTCCTCCACGATCTTGAGCAGAGCGTTGAACCCCGCGGTGGTCACCATGTGCGCCTCGTCGACGATGAACACCCGATAGCGCGACTGCGCCGGCGCGTAGAAAGCGCGGTCCCGAAGCTCGCGCGTGTCGTCCACGCCGCCGTGGCTGGCGGCGTCGAGCTCCACCACGTCGATGCTGCCGGGGGCGTTGGGCGCCAGCGCCACGCAGGACTCGCAAACCCCGCACGGGTTGGCCGTCGGTCCCTGCACACAGTTCAATGACCGGGCCAGGATGCGCGCCGACGAGGTCTTTCCGCACCCGCGCGGGCCGGAAAACAGATACGCGTGGTTGATCCGGCCGGCCTCCAGCGAGATGGAGAGCGGTTCGGTGACGTGCTCCTGCCCCACCACCTCGGCGAAGGTTGCCGGTCGATACTTGCGGTACAACGCCACGGTCAGCAGGCTACCGGCGCGCGGTGACTGGAGCCCGACGGGCACCGAGCGGTTTTCACGCCCTCAGCGCACACTCGACGCGGACGAGGCCAGGTTGAGCATCAGCTCCGTAGCCGCAAGCAGCGCGCAGGTCGCCAACCCGTCGACCGCATCGCGCAGATCCGGCGGTGACGGGAAGGTCGGCGCGATGCGAATGTTCTTGTCGTCCGGATCCTTCCGGTACGGGAACGACGCGCCCGCCTCGGTCACCGCGATGCCGGCGTCCTTGGCCAGGGCGACGGTCCGCCGCGCCGTGCCGGGCAGCACGTCGAGGCTGATGAAATAACCGCCCTTGGGGTCGGTCCAGGAAGCGATCTTGGAGTCGCTCAGCCGCTGATCCAGGATCTCGGCCGCCAGCGCAAATTTCGGCGCCAGTATCTGCTGGTGCCGCAGCATGTGCAGCCGCACCCCGTCGGCATCGCCGAAGAGGCGCAGGTGCCGCAGCTGGTTGACCTTGTCCGGACCGATGGACTTCTTCCCCGCGTACTGCAGGTACCAGGCGATGTTGCCCAGCGATCCCCCCAGGAAGCTGACCCCGGCGCCGGCGAACGTGATCTTGGAGGTCGACGCGAAGACGTACGGCCGGTTGGGATTGCCGGCCTTGGCCGCCAGCCCGAGTACGTCGATTTGGCGGATGAAGTCGTGCGTCAGGGTGTGGACCGCATACGCGTTGTCCCAGAACAACCGGAAGTCCGGCGCCGCCGTCTGCATCTGGACGAGCCGGCGCGCCGTTTCCCAGCTGTAGGTGACACCGGTCGGGTTGCCGAACACCGGCGTCGTCCACATCCCCCTGATCGCCGAGTCGACGGCGACCAGCTCCTCGATCAGGTCGACGTCCGGGCCATCCTGCAGCATCGGGACCGGGATCATCTCGATGCCCATCGTCTCGGTGATGGCGAAGTGCCGGTCATAGCCGGGGACCGGGCAGAGGAACTTGACGGTCGGTTCGTCCTTCCAGGGCCGCTGCGAGTCAACGCCGCCGTAGAGCATGGAGAAGGCGACGAGATCGTGCATCAGCTCGAGGCTGGAGTTGTTGCCGGCGATCAGGTTCTGCACCGGCATGCCGAGCAGCTCCGCGAAGATGGCGCGCAGCTCGGGCAGGCCGTGCAGGCCACCGTAGTTTCGGGTGTCGGTGCCCTCGGCGTCGCGGTAGTCGTCGCCGGGGAGGCTCAGCAGCTGGTTGGACAGGTCGAGCTGCTCCGGGGACGGTTTGCCGCGGGTCAGATCCAACGCCAGCTTCTTAGCCTTCAGCTCGGCGTAATCCTGCTGGTTGCGGGCGTGGACCGCCGCCAGTTCGTCAGGGCTGAGGGAATCGAAAGACACCATGCTGTTAGCGGGGCCCTTTCGCCGTCGAACGCTGGGGGTTCGGGGTCATGCGCACGGCCCCGACATAGGGGACCCCGCGCACCCGACAGAGCCCATTGACCCTTGCTGCCTTCCGGCCCTGGGGGAGTTCACAGGATAGACGCCGCGCGGGGTCCACCGAGAGTGTAATACCTGGCCCGAGGCAAGCAGCGAGGAACCGAGTGCAACCGGCGGCGGCCGAGGAACACTCGGCTACCATGGCCACGGAGGATTCGCCTAGTGGCCTATGGCGCTCGCCTGGAACGCGGGTTGGGTTAACAGCCCTCGCGGGTTCAAATCCCGCATCCTCCGCCATCGGTCCGCAACGCGGCCAAGCAGAGTGTCGTTTGGAATCGGTTTAGACGGCCTTTATCCTGGCGTGGGCCCGGCACCAGCATGAGGAGGCATATGGGGCGCAAGGTCGCCATCCCGTGGCACGCGTCGTTCTCGATCGCTGCCGGCGTCCTCTACTTCTTTTTCGTGTTGCCCCGCTGGCCTGAGCTGATGGGCGAAACGACGCATTCGCTGGGGACGGCGCTGCGGATCGTGACAGGTGCGTTGGTGGCCCTGGCCGCCCTACCCGTGGTGTTCACCCTGCTGCGGACCCGCAAGCCGGAGTTGGGAACCCCGCAGCTGGCCCTGTCGGTGAGGGTCTGGTCGATCGTGTGCCATGTGCTGGCCGGCGTGCTGATCATCGGCACCGCGATCAGTGAGATCTGGCTCAGCCTGGACGCCGCCGGCCGATGGTTGTTCGCGATTTACGGCGCCGCCGCCGCCATCGGGGTGCTCGGGATCTTCGCGTTCTACCTGTCGTTTGTCGCCGAGTTGCCGCCGCCACCGCCGAAACCGATCAAGGCGAAGAAGCCCAAGCGGCGACGTCTTCGCCGCAAGAAGGGCTCCGAGGCCGAAGACACCGACGCCGACGACGCCGAAGAGGCCGAAGAGGCCGAAGAGGCCGAAGAGGTCTCCGAATACACCGAGGCCGAAGAAACCGAAGAAACCGAAGAAACCGAAGAAACCTCGGAAGCCGAAGAAACCGAAGAAGCCGAGAAGCCGCAAGAGGCGGAAGAGCCCGTCACGGTCACCGCCGAAGACACTGAAGACGCCGAAGACACTGAAGACGCCGAAGACACCAAAGACACCAAAG
>Ga0318536_10000614_pt1 | contig 10887 bp, 5 predicted proteins | sample GRESIP117b4f28_FD_203481 | JGI IMG/M metagenome (GOLD analysis project Ga0318536, IMG submission 203481) | Tropical soil microbial communities from Luquillo Experimental Forest, Puerto Rico - GRE.SIPMG.117b4f28 | ecosystem: Environmental > Terrestrial > Soil > Tropical forest > Bulk soil... | reverse complement strand
CGGCTGTGGGGCGAACAAGGCCGGCGGGCCGAGGCCCACGAGCTGCTGGCACCCGTCTACGGCGGGTTCACCGAAGGCTTTGACACTGCCGATCTCAAGGACGCGAAAGCGCTTCTCGCGGAGCTGGCATGAAGCGGGGCTCGTCATGGACCTAGCCGAATGGCTGCGCGCGCTCGGGTTGGAACAATACGAGGATGCGTTCCGCGATAACGAGATCGATTGGAAGGTGCTGCCGAGCCTGACGGCGGACGATTTGAAGGAAATCGGTGTCGTGCCCGTCGGGCACCGCCGCCGCCTGCTCGACGCCATCGCTGCGCTGGGTGCAGCTGAAGCAACATCGGCGCCTGCCCCGGCCGCCGCTGGTGGAGCCGAGCGGCGCCAGCTTACAGTTATGTTCTGCGATCTGGTCGGCTCGACGCCGCTGGCGACGCGCTTCGACCCCGAGGATCTGCGGGAGATCGTCGGCGCCTATCACCGGTGCGTCTCCGACACGGTCGCCCGCTTTGCTGGCTTTGTCGCCAAGTATATGGGCGACGGCGTGCTGGTTTATTTCGGCTACCCCGAGGCGCACGAGGATGACGCCGAGCGGGCGGTCCGCGCCGGGCTCGCCGTTATCGAGGCGGTGGATAAGCTCGCGGGCCCGGAAAAGCTGAATGTACGGCTGGGTCTTGCGAGCGGGCTCGTCGTGGTCGGCGATCTGATCGGCGCAGGGGCGGCGCAGGAACGCGGGGTGGTTGGCGAAACTCCGAACTTCGCCGCCCGGCTGCAGGCGTTGGCTGCACCAGGCGCGCTTGTGATCGCCGACAGCACGCGGCGACAGATCGGGCAACTGTTCGAGATCGAAGATCTGGGGCTACGGGCGCTCGCCGGGTTTGCCGAACCGCAGCGCGCCTGGTGCATCGCCGGCGAGAGCGGCGTGTTGAGTCGCTTCGAGGCGCTTCGCTCCGAAGCGACCCCGCTCGTGGGGCGCGACGAGGAGCTCGATCTACTGTTGCGGCGATGGCAACAGGCGAAAGCCGGCGAGGGGCGGGTGGTCCTGGTCTCGGGCGAGCCGGGGATTGGTAAATCGCGCCTCAGCGCGGCGCTATCGAGCCGCATCCAGGGCGAACCACACACGCGCGTGCGCTATTTTTGCTCCCCGCATCATCAGGATAGCGCGCTCTATCCGTTTATCGTCCAGCTGGAACACGCCTCCGGCTTCGCGCGCGACGACACGACAGACGGAAAACTCAGCAAGCTGCAGGCCTTGTTGTCACTCGGCACGCCCGGCAACGAAATCGAATTGTTGGCTGAGCTGCTGTCGTTGCCGAATACCGCCGCGGATTTGAACCTCAGTCAGCAACGTAAGCGCGAGCAGCTGTTCGAAACGCTGCTGCGTCAGCTTGAAACCTCGGCGCTGAGCCGGCCCGTCTTGATGGTGTTCGAGGACGCACATTGGATCGACCCGACCTCGCGCGAATTGCTCGACCTGATACTCAATCGGGTCTCGCGGCTGCCGGTCCTGCTCATCGTTACCTTCCGTCCCGAGTTCCAGCATGGCTGGAGCGGACAGTCCCAGGTGACGGTGATGGCATTGAATCGTCTCGGTGGGCACGATGGCGCGGCCCTGGTTGAACATCTCGCTGGCAATGCCGGGCTCGCCCGCGAGGCCGTCGACGAGATCGTCGAACGCGCCGACGGTGTGCCGCTGTTCGTAGAAGAGCTGACCAAGGCAGTGCTGGAGAGCGGGGACCCCAGCGATCGGGTGGCCGCGGTATTGGCGGCGAGCCCATCGCCGGCCCTGTCGATCCCCGCCACCTTGCACGCCTCGCTGATCGCGCGGCTCGATCGGCTCGGACCGAGCGCTAAGGAGGTTGCTCAGATCGGCGCGATCCTCGGCCGCGAGTTCGGCTACGACCTGATCGAGCCGGTGGCGCACCGGCCCGCCGTCGAGCTGACGGTCGCGCTCGATAGGCTCGAGGCCGCCGGGCTGTTGTTCTGTCGGGGGATTGCGCCGCAATCCTCCTATCTTTTCAAGCACGCGCTGGTGCAGGACGCCGCCTACAGCACCTTGCTGCGCGGGCGGCGCCAGGAATTGCACGCGCGCGTCGCGGCGGCACTGGAAGAGCATTTCGGCGATCTCGTCCAGCGCCAGCCCGAACTCCTGGCGCATCATCTGACCGCCGCCGGCGATATCGAACGCGCCGTCGATCAATGGCTGAAGGCCGGTCGGCATGCGGGCGGGCGCCTGGCGCATGCCGAAGCGATCGCCCATCTGGAACGAGGCCTGGGTTTACTGGGCTCGCTGCCCGAGACGCCAGCGCGGGACGCCCGCGAGATCGAATTGCAGCTCGCCTTGGGTGTTTCTTCGATCACGGTAAAGGGCATGACCTCGCCGGTCGTCCGCCAGACCTATGCGCGCGCGCATGAGCTGGCGGAAAGAGGCGGCGACGAGCGTCAGCTGTTCGAAGCGCTTTATGGCCGGTGGCAGAACATTGGGGCGTCTGGCATGGCCGTTGCAGCTCGTCCGCTGTCCGACAAGCTGTTGCAGGTGACGGCGCGGGGAGCCGATGACGGACTGCGTCTCCAGGCACACCACAGCGCCTGGACCACGCGCTGGGTGTCCGGCGAGCTGGCAGAGGCTTACGCGCACACCCGGGAAGGATGTCGCCTTTACGATCCGGAGCGGCACGCGTCGCACCGGCATACCTATGGCGGGCACGATCCCGGCGTTTGCGCACACATGACCGGCGGACAGACGGAATGGGTACTTGGCTATCCGGACCGGGCGGCTGCAAGCACCGGCGAGGGCTTGGCGCTTGCCGACCGCATTGCCCACCCGTTTAGCCGTGAAGTGGCTCTCGAATACGCGATATTGCTCCGTGTAAACCGCGGCGAACCGGAATTAGGCCTCACCTACTTGTCGGCGGCGACGGCACTGCGTGCCGAGCAACGGGTCGCCTCTGTCATCGACCCCCTGTTCTTTCAGGGTGCGGTGCAAATTGCCCAAGGCGCGCCCGCCGATGCCGCAGCCAGCCTACGCGAAGGTTTCGCGCCGGGAAGGCTCGGAACGCTTTGGCGGCCGTGGGGCCTCTGTCTGCTGGCCCAGGCGCTGACGCTGCAGGGCTCTCACGACGCAGCCCTCGCGACGCTAGCCGAAGGATTCGAGCGGATCGAGGCGTCCGGCGAGCGGACTTGGCAGGCGGAACTTCATCGCATACATGGGCTTGTGCTGCGGGCGCAAAACCAACTCGACGAGGCTCAAGCATCTCTCCAACGAGCTCTCCACGTCGCGCAAACCCAGCAAGCGAAGTCGCTGGAATTGCGCGCCGCGACAAGCCTAGCCCGGCTATGGGGCGAGCAGGGCCGGCGGGTCGAAGCGCTCGAATCGCTTGCACCCGTTTACGGCTGGTTCACCGAGGGCTTCGACACCGCCGATCTGAAGGAGGCTAAGGCGCTGCTCGATCAGTTGGGCTAGGCGGTGACTCGGGGGAAAGCTTTGTTGCAATGGCGACTACCCTAAAACTGCCTTCTTCGCATTGCATAGTCCGGGTGCGGTCGCCGGTTGGGCCAACGAGGTCCCGATGAATGATACACTTGCGCCGGAAGCCTTGCGGCGCCCTGCGAGCGGACGCGCTGTTCAACCAAAGGGCGAGAGTTTGCTGTAGACTAGCTGTTGATTTAACGATGCGGGATCGCTCGTTCAACCTCTGATCATCTAGAGGGGGAGGCGTTTATGGATGTGCTCCAGATCCGGCCCTTGCGTCTGGCGTTGATCGGTTTGCTGTCCGTGACGATCCTCGTGTTCCCCGCAACCACGTCGCAGGCCGCCGGGTCGGAGCCGGCGGGACGGGCCGTCATGGCCTGGCACGTGACGATCGCGCCGAGCTGGTTCGATCCGTCGACCGCACCGCCGCAGATCACGCCGTTCGGCATGCTCTATGCGATCCACGATGCGCTCGTCCGTCCCTATCCCGGGCAGAAGATGGGGCCGAGCCTCGCCGAATCCTGGGAGGAGAGCGAGGACGGCCTGACCTACCAGTTCAGGCTCCGTTCAGGGCTTAAGTTTCACAATGGCGACCCGGTGACGACCGAGGACGTCAAGTTCAGTTTCGAGCGCTATCAGGGCGCCGGGGCGCAAACCCTAAAGGACCATGTCAGCGAGATCGAGATCGTCGATCCCCTGGTTGTGCGCTTCCACCTGAAGGAGCCGTGGCCGGACTTCATGACGTTCTACGGCACCACCGCGACCGCCGCCGGGATCGTCATGCCCAAGAGGTATCTCACCGAGGTCGGTGACGACGGCTTCAAGAAGCATCCGGTCGGCGCCGGCCCCTACAAATTCGTCAGCAGCAAGCCAGGCGTCGAGGTCGTGCTGGAGGCGGATCCCGGTTATTGGCGGCGAGTGCCGGCGGTCAAGACCCTGGTGATGCGCAGCATTCCCGACGCAACGACACGGGCTCTGACCTTGAAGACAGGTGAGGCCGACATCGCCTACGCGCTCGACGGCACCGCCGCCGAGGGGATCAAGGACGACCCCGGTATCAAGATTGTCGCTACCAAGCACGCTTCGAGCCAGTGGATCGAGTTCACCGAGCAGTGGGATCCGAAGTCGCCGTGGCACGACCAGCGGCTGAGGCTGGCGGTCAACTATGCGCTCGACCGCCAGCAAATCAGCGAGGCGGGATGTCTCGGCTTCTGTCCTCCGGCGGGGGTCATCGTTCCTCGGGTCATGGACTTCGCGCTGCAGGTCGAGCCCTTGCCCTACGATCCGGCAAAGGCAAAGCAATTGCTTACCGAGGCGGGTTATCCGGCCGGCGTCGACGCCGGCGAGTTCGCTGCGATCCCGGGTTTCCCGACGATCGCCGAAGGGGTCATGAACTACCTCAATGCCGCCGGTATCCGGGTCAGGCTGCGGCAAATGGAGCGCGCGGCGTTTTACGCCGACTGGCAGGCCAAGAAATTGCGCGGCCTGTTCATGACCGGAGCCGGGAATTCCGGCAATGCCGCGAGCCGCATCGAAGCGTTCATTCAGTCGAAGGGCGCCTACGCCTATGGCGGCTATCCCGACATCGACGAACTGTTCGCGAAGCAGGCGGGCGAGCGTGACCACGCCAAGCGCGAGGCGCTCTTATTCAAGATCCAGCAGCTCTCGATCGACCGGGTCACGTACGCGCCGGTCCTGGATTTTCGGGCGCTGATGGGGATAGGGCCGCGGGTCACCAAGCACACGATCGGTGATGTCTGGATGAGCCCGTTCCCATCCTATGAGGATGTCGAGATCAAGGGCTAGCGCGCTCGGGCGCGGCGAGCGGCTCGTAGTAATGTCTTGGGAAGCCTGCGGCAGCGCGGGCCTGATGATTGAACGGCGGCTTCAACTCACGCTTAAAGAAAAGCCGGACACGCCCCTGAAAGATCGTCTCGGGGTTGAACCCGCGGGCCAGGCACAGGCGGTCGAACCAACGCAGCCCCGTGGCGACATGGCCGATCTCGTCGCGATAGATACGGCGCAGGATTTCCGCACTCCCGGCATCGCCCACCCGCTCGAGCTGCGCCACCATCTGCGGGGTCACGTCGAGCCCGCGCGCTTCAAGCACCAGCGGCACGACGGCGAGACGCGCGAGCAGATCGTCCGCGGTCGCGGCTGCGGCTTCCCACAGCCCGTCATGCGCCGGCAGATCGCCATAGCCGGCCCCGAGCTCGGCCAGTCGGCCCGCCAGCAGCTCGAAATGGCAGGCCTCTTCGGCAGCGACTTCGACCCAGTCGTCGAAAAACGCGCGCTGCAGTCCCTCGCCGACAAACCGGGCAACGAGGTCCCAGGCGAGGTCGATCGCGTTGAGCTCGATGTGGGCCAAGGCATGAATCAGCGCGAGGCGGCCCGTCCGCGAGCCAAACGCCCGGCGCTTCGCCACTTCCCTTGGCGGGCGCAGCAATGGGAGTTCCGGCCGGGCGGGACGCCGCGGCGGCACTGCCTGGCCGAGTGCCATCCCGCCTTCTCTCCAAGCCGCAGCAAGCGCCCGGCTCGCCGTGGCCTTGGCCGCCGGATCGGCGGTGGCAAGGATCGCGACCGCCCCACCGGTTAAAGTTTCGCGATCTGTCGCCGTCAGAGGGCGCGTGCCGCCTTCAGCACTTCGGTGACGTGGCCCGGCACCCTGACCTTGTGCCAGATGCCGCGCACCACTCCCTTCCCGTCGAGCAGAAAGGTGGCGCGCTCAATGCCCATGTATTTGCGGCCATACATGCTCTTCTCGACCCACACGCCATACTTTTCGCAGACATCCCCGCCGGTGTCGGAGGCGAGAATGAACGGCAGGCCGTGCTTTTTCTTGAATTTGTCGTGCGATGAGACCGAATCCTTCGATATTCCGATCACCACGGCACCCGTACCACCATAGTCGGGAAAAGAGTCACGAAATCCGCAGGCTTCTGCCGTGCAGCCCGAGGTGTCGTCCTTCGGGTAGAAATAGAGCACCACCTTATTGCCGTTGAGCTTGGACAAGGTGACGGTTCCGGCGCCATCGGTGGGCAATGTGAAATCGGGGGCTTTGTTGCCGAACTCGACGCTCATCCTGCGCTGTCTCCTGTGTGTTCTGCTATCTGTCGCGCGGCGCGGCGAGCCGGTTTCTCGATCAGCCGCCGATACCAGCCACGAACGCGCCCGGCCGCGGCGGTGATATCCGCGTCCAGCCGGGCGAAGTCAACCCCGCCGGCGCAGCGTGCGAGGGTAGCGGCGTCAACCTCGGAGAGGGCTTCCTCTTCAGACAATCCGCCGCGCAGCAAGGTCAACAGCGCATGCACCTGGCGCAACAATGCAAGGGCGTCGAGGAGCTCCTGCTGTGCTTGCGGCGGCAGCACGCCGGCCGCGCCGAGGGCGCGGAGCGCTTGCTCGGTGCTACGGCAGAGGAGTTGCGGAGATGAAGCGGCCTCGCGCAGCACCAAATATTGCACGATGAATTCGAGGTCGATCAGCCCGCCGCGTCGGTTCTTCAGGTCCCAACGCGTGGGCCGCGGGTTCTCGTCCGCGATCCGCCGCCGCATGTCCGCAACATCGACCAAGAGACGCCGGGCGTCGCGCTTCGCGCCGAGCACGGCACCGATCGCGTCAGCGATCTGAACGCACAGCGCCGGATCGCCGCCAACCGGCCGAGCCCGGGTCAGCGCCATGTGTTCCCAGGTCCACGCGGATTCTCGCTGGTAACGGGCGAAGCCGGCGAGATTCGACGCGATCGGTCCGGACGCCCCCGACGGCCTTAGCCGCATATCGACCTCGTAAAGTCGGCCCTCTGCGGTCGGTGCGGTGATCGCGCCGATCAGCCTCTGGGTCAATCTCGCGTAATAGCTCGCGACAGGGAGCGGATGCGGCCCGTCCGACGTCTCACTGCCCGGAGGGACGTCGTAGATCAGGATCAGATCCAGGTCGGATGCAAGAGTCATCTCGCGGCTGCCGAGCCGGCCCATCCCGATCGCCGCGAACATGCTGCCCTGCACCCGTCCATGACGCCGGGCAAATTCCGCCTCCACCGTCGGAAGCAGCGCTGTGAGCGCCGTTTCAGCGATGTCGGCGAGGACCTCACCCGCTTGCCGCCCATCGAGGGCGCGGCGCAACAGCTGAACTCCGACCTGAAACCGCCGCTCGCCGGCCCAGCGCCGCAACGCGTCGAGCGTCTCCTCGTAATCGCGCGCACCGCCGAGCACCTGGCCGAGATCGGCAGCGAATGCGTTCGGCCCGGGCGGCGGTGCGAAGAAGCCCTCGGTCAGTACCGCATCGAGAAGTGCCGGCCGTTGCGCAAGCTGCTCGGCTAGGCGTGGCGCCCCGGCCATGATCTCGGCGACTAGCTCCAGCAGTCCCGGGTTGGCATGAAACAGCGAGAACAACTGTACGCCGGCCGGTAAACGCGACAGAAACTGGTCGAACCGCAGCAGTGCGGTATCGGGATGGGGTGTGGCGCCGAAGATGCGCAGTAGTTGCGGAACGAGCTCGGTCAGGATCTCTCGCGCCCGTTGGCTGCGGGTTGCCCGCAGCCTGCCGTGGTGCCAACTGCGCACCAATGCGGCAACGGTCGCGGGCTCGGCAAAGCCGAGCCAAGAAAGGGTGCGTAAGGTCTCCGCATCGTCCTCGACCCCCGTGAACACCAGGTTGCCGGGACCCGAAAGGCTCGGGGCCTGCTCGAAGAGCTCAGCATAGTGTCTCTCGACCGAGCTGAGGTGGCGGAGAAGATCGGCGACAAACGCATCCGTCTGTGGATAGCCGAGAAAGACCCCGATCCGTGCGATTCCCGCGGGGTCAGGGGGAAGCATATGCGTCTGCGCGTCCTCGACCATCTGCAAGCGGTGCTCGAGACGGCGTAGAAACCGATAATTATCAATCAGCTCTGCAGCCGTCGCAGGATAAATGCGGCCGGTCGAGGCGAGGCGACGTAGCGCCTCGCAGGTCGAACCGGTTCGTAGTTCGCGCAACCGCCCGCCCCAGATCAATTGTTGGGTCTGTGCGAAGAATTCGATTTCGCGGATCCCGCCGCGTCCGGTTTTGATGTCGTGGCCCTCGACAGCGATTCGTCCGCCGCCGCGATAGGCGTTGATTTGACGTTTGATCGAGTGGATGTCCTGAATCGCGGCAAAATCGAGGTTTTTCCGCCAGATAAAGGGCTCTAGCTCGCGCAGAAAATGCTGCCCGGCAACCCTGTCGCCAGCCACCGTACGAGCCTTGATTAGTGCGGCACGTTCCCAATTTTGACCAACGCTTTCATAATAGGCGAGCGCCGCCGCGACCGATAAGGTCAGCGGAGTGGACCCCGGGTCCGGGCGCAGCCGCAGATCCGTGCGAAAGACATAGCCGTCACTCGTTCGCTCGTCGAGAATGCGCCCGAGATCGCGCGCCATGCGAACGAACAAGGATTGAATGCCATCACGCGTGCTAATCCGTGCCCGCGTCGGGTCGTAAAGAAGGATCAGATCGATATCGCTGGAGTAATTGAGCTCGTACCCACCGAGCTTGCCCACGCCAAGGACGATCAGCCCGCTGTCGCGCTCCGGCTCGTCGATCGATGCAAGGCCGATGGAGCCTCCAGTCACTGCCTGACGCAGCAGATGGCGCAATGCAGCCCCGAGCGCCCCGTCGGCAAACCGGCTGAGGGCGGCGGTCTGCTGGTCGAGCGACCAGGCGCCGACCAGTTCAGCCACGGCGGCGACAAGTGCGACCCGGCGTTTGGCGACCCGCAAGCGCCGCATCAAAGCTGCCGTATCCTCGCCAAGATCTGCGGGTAGCTCGATGGCGTCGGCAATCTCGACGAAGAGCGGGTCGGCACCTTCCTCCACGAGGCGGGTCAGGAATGCCCACTCCTTGACCGCGGCATCGCTCAAAAACGGACTGTTGCCAAAGATCGACCTGAGCAGGCGTTTGCCGCGTGGGGTTGTGCTCCATCGGCGCGCCGCATCAAGCGCCGGGTCGCCTTGGGTGGGGGCGAGCGCCTCCTGCCAAGCCCCGAACCCGAGGGCGAGCCGGCGTTCGTCAGCCGGCTCGGGGAGCCCCTCACCATCGGGGGAGAGGTGAGATAAGAGCTTCATCTCACATGCCGATCCCGGGCGGGGAAACTGGCCGGTCAGAGGTCTTGGGTCAAGACGAGTTCGCGTCCCGGTCAGATGCCGGAAGACACGACGCAGAGCCCGATCACCCGGCTGCTCCGCGCAAGCGTTGCGGCTCGACTGCGGGGGTGCGGCGCAAGATGCATCGTTGTCTCGTATGGCTCGGCTCGTTCGCGGCGGCGCTGATCCTCATCATCGCGTTCAGCCTGTGGCGCCTGATACAAGGCCCGATCGAGCTCGATCGCCTGACCCCCTATGTCGAGGAAGCTTTCAACCGGTCGACTGATGGGCTGCAGATCGCAATATCGGGAGTGGGCTTCACCATCGACCGCCACAACCGTCAATTCGATCTGCGGCTCGAAGGCGTTCGCCTGTCACGCCCGGATGGCGAGCCGGTCGCCGCGTTTTCTGAGATGTCGGCAAGTTTCAGCCTCAGCTCGCTGCTGCGCGGTGATCTGGTCCCGACCCGGCTTGTCGTTGCGCATCCGGTCTTGCGTTTCATTCGCGACCAGCAAGGCAAGATCGGAATTCGTTTTGGCGATCAACACGCCGGCGAACCCGGTCTCGGGCCGGAGATCCTAGAGCAAGCAGTCGGTGCGCAAAAGCCGCAGGCGTCGCTCGGGTTGATGCGGCGAGTTGTGGTCCGCGATGCCACGCTTATTCTCGACGATGAAAGAACCGGGCACCATTGGCAGGCGGATCGCGTCGACGCCACGATGGAGCGCGATGCCGAGGGCATTGCTGGGGATTTATCGACGGGGCTCGCAGTCGGCACGCGAGCGCCAAAGCTCCACGCGAGGTATCGCTACTCTTCCTCCGGCAAGACGCTCGATCTGGCGCTCGAGGTTGGCGCGTTCGAACCCGCCGCCCTTGCCGCGCTCACCCCCGAACTGACACCCCTGGCCGCCGTCAACTTCCCGGTTTCCGGAACACTCGAGACACGGTTCAATCTTGGCCGGCTGACAACCGAGGGGGCACGCCTTGATCTCGGCTTCGGCGCGGGATCATTCAAAAGCGAGTTGTTGCCGGAGGGTGAGCTTGCGCTACGCCAGGGCGAGCTGCACGCCATCTATGCTCCCGAAACCGGTCAGCTACGCCTAGCCAAGCTCGATCTCGATCTAGGCGACGGCTCGGTTCTCACCATCAAAGGGAGCCTCGAGGCGGTCACTCCGGGACTGATCGCGGGAACCGATCCAGCACCTTCCCACATCCCCGGCACACTCGGCATCGTGCTCGCCGATGTGCCCGTCGCGAAGTTCGCAACCCTGTGGCCGCCCACCCTGAGCCGCGGCGGTCGTCGTTGGGTGCTCGCCAATGTCCACGACG
>Ga0318536_10000612_pt1 | contig 10896 bp, 10 predicted proteins | sample GRESIP117b4f28_FD_203481 | JGI IMG/M metagenome (GOLD analysis project Ga0318536, IMG submission 203481) | Tropical soil microbial communities from Luquillo Experimental Forest, Puerto Rico - GRE.SIPMG.117b4f28 | ecosystem: Environmental > Terrestrial > Soil > Tropical forest > Bulk soil... | reverse complement strand
TCGTCCCCGGGGAAGCGCGCGCGCACCTCGTCCAGGAACCGGCGATTGATCTCGTAGATGATTTCGAGGTGTCGCGGCAGGAAATCGGCGAACATGGGCAACGGCCAGGTTTCCAGAGCCTCCGGCAGCAGGGTGTGGTTGGTGTAGCCGAACGAAGCCACCGTGATCGCCCATGCCTCATCCCATTCGAGACGCTTCTCGTCCAGCAGCATGCGCATCAACTCGGCGACGCCGATCGACGGATGCGTGTCATTGAGCTGTATCGCGAAATGCTCCGAAAGCGCTCGGGTCGGAAGGTGTGCGAGGTTCTCAAGGATGTGGAAGATGTCCTGCAGCGAGCAGGAGACGAAGAAGTACTGCTGCAACAGGCGAAGCTGCTTGCCGATCTCGGGTTCGTCGTTGGGATACAGCACCTTGGTGATGGTCTCGGAGGTGACTTCATCCTCGACCGCCTTCCAATAGTCGCCGGCGCTGAAGACGTCGAACTCGAACGACTCGACGGCTCTGGCGCTCCACAATCTCAGCGTGTTGCAGGTGTTCACGCCGTAGCCCTGAAGGGGGGTGTTGTAGGGGAGTCCCTTGAACACCCGCCGCGGCACCCACCGCGAGTGGTGGTGGCCGGCTTCGTCGACGTAGCGTTCGGTGTGGCCGCCCCAGTTGACGTGATAGCTGAGGTCGGGCGTGGGGATCTCCCACGGGTTGCCGTTGACCAACCAGTTGTCGGGCTTTTCGACCTGCCAACCGTCGTGGATCTCCTGGTCGAAAATGCCGAATTCGTAACGGATGCCGTACCCGATCGCCGGACGCTCCAAGGTGGCCAGAGAGTCCAGATAGCAGGCCGCGAGCCGGCCGAGGCCGCCATTGCCCAGCCCCGGCTCGTCTTCGGAGGCAAGGATCGTGTCGAGGTCTTGGCCCAGCGGCGCGAGCGCCGCACGCGCCGCCTCCTCGATCTGGAGGTTCAGCAGATTGTTCCCCAGCTGCGGCCCCATCAGGAATTCGGCCGACAGGTAACAGACCACTTTCCGACGGAGACCAAGAAAGGTCTGCGTGGAAGCGAACCAACGCTGCTGCACGCGGTCACGCACGGCCAGTGCCAGCGCTCGATAGTAATGCGCCGGCGTCAAGACGGATGCTGGGCGACCAACCGAATAACGCAGATGATCCAAGATGGCCTGTCGCAAAGCGTCGGCCTGCAACCCGGTACGAACATCCACCACATCACCGGCCGTACCAAAGGTCATCTGTCAGCCTCCATCGTCAGTGACTGCGATGCGGCCTCCGCAACAACACACACGGAGGCAACAAATCGGAATCGTAGAATGGTCAGACCGAAACGGCAATGATGGAAGCGACGGACGCCCTCGTCATCCCGGCATGCCCCGAGGAGGAGAGCAAAAGGTGCCCATTCGGGGGAAGCCTGCGCTGCTCGCATAGGCGAGGATGACGACGTCTGAGAAGTCATGAGGTGCCTCGCGTGCTTACGAAGGGCGGGCGTCGTAGTGGAAACAAAGGCGAATCTGGAAACGGCAAGTGGCGCGGCATCGTGCGATCCGATCTTGGTTGGTGATCGCGTCAGCACGGCGTGGCCAACATGACACCAGCTCAGCGCCAACCCAATGTCGTCGTTCTAGGGGGCGGCTCCTGGGGCACCACCATCGCGTCCATCTGCGCGCGCCGCGGGCCCACGCTGCAGTGGGTGCGCTCCGAGGCCACGGCCAAAGATATCAACGAAAACCACCGCAACAGCCGCTATCTCGGCAACGACGTCGTGCTGAGCGAGACACTGCGCGCCACCACCGACTTCGCCGAGGCGGCCAATTGCGCCGATGTAATCGTCATGAGTGTGCCGTCGCACGGCTTTCGCAAGGTGCTGACCGAACTGACCAGTGAGCTGCGCCCGTGGGTGCCGGTGGTTTCGCTGGTCAAGGGCCTCGAGCAGGGCACCAACATGCGGATGAGCCAGATCGTCGAGGAGGTCCTGCCCGGGCATCCCGCTGGGATCTTGGCCGGGCCGAATATCGCCCGCGAGGTGGCCGAGGGTTATGCGGCCGCTGCGGTGCTGGCCATGCCCGACCAGCATCTGGCCGCCAATCTCGCAGAGTTGTTCCGTACCAGGCGTTTTCGGACCTATACCACCGATGATGTCGTCGGTGTCGAAATGGCGGGCGCACTGAAGAACGTCTACGCCATCGCCGTAGGCATGGGTTACTCACTCGGCATCGGAGAGAACACCCGCGCCATGGTGATGACCCGGGCGGTGCGCGAGATGTCCAAGCTCGGCGAAGCGGCCGGCGGCCACCGCGAGACCTTCGCCGGGCTGGCCGGCATGGGCGATCTCATCGTCACGTGCACCAGCCAGCGCAGCCGCAACCGGCACGTCGGCGAGCAGCTCGGTGCGGGCAAGCAGATCGACGAGATCATCGCATCGATGAATCAGGTCGCTGAGGGCGTCAAGGCCGCCAGCGTCATCATGGAGTTCGCCCTGAACTACGGCATCTCCATGGCGATCGCTCGCGAAGTCGACGCCGTCATCAATCACGGGGCAACGGCTGAGGAGGCGTATCGCGGCCTAGGGGCCGATGAGCCCGGCCACGAGGTCCACGGCGTAGGGTTTTAGCGTCGGTATTTCCGCGAGATGCCCCGAATAGGGGACCAAAAGGTGCTCATGCGGGTGAAGCGGTGGATTGTCCGCGTCGGTGACGATGGTGATATCTGAAGCGCATGGCGTCCTCGGATCGTCGACGTCGCTCGCACAACGTAACTAGGAGCAGGTCCGATGGCAATACACGCCGAACCCCCCACCGTCACCCACGCGCGTGGGTTGTTGCCCTACCCGACCGATTACAAGACATGGAAGATCCTGGCCTGGACCGGCCCGGTCTTCTTGTTCGCCGTCTTCGTCCTCTGGGGGTTTCTCGCTGGCAATATGCCGCCGTTCCCGGCCAGCGCGACGCCGATCGAGGTCAAGCAGCACTTCCAGGAGTTCAGGCCCCGGCTGTTGATTGCGTTGAGCATCTGCCTCACGATGACCGCCTTCTACATGTCGTTTAGCGTGGCCACCGCCCGGGTAATGGAACGCATTGAGGGCCCCGGCGGGATTTTGTCGAAGCTCGAGATGCTGGGTGGCACGATTACCTGTGCACCCGTCATGGTGACTATGTCGATTTGGCTGACCGCGGCGCATGAGGTCAATAATCTCTCGCCCGAAATCATGCACATGCTCTACTGGTTTGGCTGGTTCACGTTTGACCTGGCGTACTTCGTGACGTCATTCCAGATCGCCGCCGTCAGCATCGTCTTCATGCGGGACAAGCGGGAGAAGAAGCTGGTCCCGAACGCCGTCAGCTGGTGGGGCTGGGTCACCTTCGCGTCGTTCTTCGTGGTCAGCGCCATCCCGTTCGTCACGACCGGGCCGCTGGCCTTCAACGGCGTGATCAGCTTCTGGATCGCCTTCTTCACCTGGTTCTTCTGGATCCCCGCGCTGTCCTACTACATCATCAAGGCCGTCCCCCGGCTGCAGGCCGAGGACGAAGCGGCGGGGCGCCTGAACGCTTAGTCGTGTGGGACTTGTTACCACTGACTCTGTGAAGCCCAGACGCCTTCCCGGAGTGGAGGGCGTCTGGGTCTTCATCGGCGCGGACTCGGTCATCTTCGCGATCCTGTTCCTCAGTTTCATGCAGGATCGGCTCAAGAACCCGGCCGTCTTCGAGGCATCCCGGCACACACTCAACATGCACCTGGGTGGCATCGACACGCTCATCCTGCTGACGAGCTCCTGGTCGGTGGCCCTTGCCGTTCAGGCCATGAAGCGTGACGAGATCGACCGAGAGCCCCGCCTCCTGTTCGGGGGAGCGCTGACCGGTCTGATGTTCGTGGTGTCCAAGTCGTTCGAGTACTTCCAGAAGTTCTCCCACGGCCTCAACCCGGGCACCAACCCCTTCTTCATGTGGTACTTCACGCTGACGGGGATCCACCTCTTACACGTCATTGCGGGCACGAGCCTGCTGACCTACCTGTGGGTCAGGTCGCGGCGCGGTACCTACGACCACCTGCACAAGTCGGTGCCGGAATCCGTGGCGTCGTACTGGCATCTGGTCGACCTGTTGTGGGTCGTGCTGTTCCCCTTGCTGTACCTGATGAGGACAGCCTGATGTCGGTATTGCGGGAGCGGGTCACGTGGGTTTGGCTGGCGCTGATCGGGTTGACGTGTGCGACAACGTGGGGGTTGTCTAAGGATCTGTTTAGCCCCGTGGTCGCGGTGGTCGGCAACTTCCTGATCGCGGCGGTGAAGGTCAGGTACGTCATGCTCGACTTCATGGAGCTACGCCAGGCGCCGCTTCCGGTGCGCGCCGCCTTCGAGGCCTGGCCTTGGGTGGTGGCTGCGATCATCCTCGGCTTCTGGTTCGCCACCCCAGCCATCATATGAGAGGAGGCAAAGCAATGCCGACTCAAAGAAGTACGCGCGAACGGGCACCGGCCCGTTCTAACGGCAAGAGTGTTTCGGATAGTCCCGGTGACGCCGAGGTTCGCCGAGGGGTCGCGGAACTCGCGGCCCGCCTGGGCGACAGGCTGCCCGAGGTGGTGGCGGCGATCTCGGCGTCGCTTCGTGACGAGATTCCCGACCTGAGTGATGAAGCCCAGCTCCCGCTGGCTGATGCGAGCGTCGAGGGCAACGTGACAACCGCTCTCTACGCGTTAAGCCACGACACGCCGGTCGAATGCGTCCAAGCGCCCACGGCGGCGCTTGAACAAGCGCGGCGAATCGCGCAGCAGGGCCTTCCGGTCAGTGTTTTGGTCCGCATTTACAGATTGGGGCAGCGTAGTTTTACCCGTCTGGCATTGAGCGAGCTGCAACGGATCGACGTTTCGCCGAATGCGCGAGTCATGATCGTTGAGAGGATGACCGAGACGTTGTTCGCGTACGTGGACTGGATGTCCCAACAGGTCGTGGAGGTCTATGAAGAGGAACGCGAGCGGTGGCTGGAAACCCGAAATAGTATGCGCGCCTTGCGTGTTCGAGAAGTACTAGCCGGACGCCAGTCGGTCGACATCGATTCGGCTATCGCCGCGATTCGTTATCCGCTGAGGTTGCATCATGTCGCCCTACTCGTGTGGTATCCGGGTGCCAGTGGTCAGGCCGACGAATTGGCCCGAATGCAGTGTTTCGTACGAGAACTGGGGGATGCCGTGCGGGCAGGCTCGGCGCCACTGTTCATCGCGGCCGATCGCTCGACTGGGTGGGCGTGGCTATCTTTCCAGGTCGCACCTGAGGGGATCGTGGCAGCGATACGGGAGTTCTCGCTACAGCATCGGGATTCGCCGAGCGTGGCGATCGGTTCGCCGGCCGTTGGAATCAAAGGATTTTGCCGATCGCATGCTCAAGCTGTCGCGGTCCGCTCGGTTGTTCTAGCGCGCACGGCTGCAAAGCCGACCGTCGTGGCTGATAGTGATCCCGGGCTCGCGGCCGCGGCGCTGGTATGCGGAAACATCGAAGACGCCCGTGTCTGGGTCGCGGAGGTGCTGGGCCGTCTTGCCGCCGACACCGACAGCGACGCCCGGTTGCGGGAAACATTTCGAGTGTTCCTCAACGCCGGTGCGAGTTATACGCTTGCCGCCGAGCGGCTTACCCTGCATTTCAACACGGTGAAGTACCGGGTGGGGCGCGCCCTGGCAAGGCGCGGCAGGCCGATCACCGACGATCGCTTCGATGTCGAACTGGCCTTGCTGCTTTGCCATTGGTACGGCGATGCGCTCCTCCTGCCGCCAACGCCTTGAAAAGACAAGAAGGAGCTCGATCAAGCGGGCGCGCAGCCTAAGTCGCTCGACGAACGTCCCTCGCTCAATCTCGCCGAGACCCGTCCGGTTTTCCGGCACCGTCGTTACCGCATGCCCCCAAGAGGAGAGCAAAGTGTGCTCTTCAGGGGGAAGCTTGCTACGGCTACGGCGGAGAGGATGGCGTTAAGGAGGCTCAACAAGATGGCGCGTCACCGTCGGATGCCCCGCGCTAAGCAACCCGCACCGATGTGCAGATCGTATACGGCCTTGGTGGTTTGGCCGCTGCACCGCCTCAACCTTGCGGCGGCGCGCCAGCGGGCAATCAGCGCGGCGCGGACGCCGGCGTTGAGCGTTGCCGCGATCGCTCCCGTGTTATTCGCTGGTGCCGTCGGTGCCGCTGCTCCCCAATTCCACATACGTACAACGGTTTTGCGTGGTGTCACCATTGCTCCAGTGGCGGCTGTTGCTGCCGCCGGGAGCGGGCCGACCGGCCCGGCGGTGGTCGCGGTCAAGCGTCCGCCGACCAACTTCCATATCGCGGCGGCCACCGTCTCGGCTCCACCGCCGGCCATGGCGGTGAACTCTCCTGGCGCACTGGGCATCCCGGCGATGGCGTTGTCCGCATACCGCAATGCCGAGCGGATGATGGCCGCCTCCGATCCCGGATGCGGGATCAGCTGGAACCTATTGGCGGGAATCGGGCGCATCGAATCGATGCACGCCAACGGCGGCGCAACGGACGCCCGCGGCACCGCGGCACGACCGATCTACGGCCCGGCCCTCGACGGCACGCTGCCCGGAAACGAGGTCATCGTCCAAAGCAACGCCGACAGTCAGGTCACCTACGCCCGCGCGATGGGGCCGATGCAGTTCTTGCCCGGCACCTGGGCGCGATACGCCGCCGACGGCAAGGGCGACGGCGTGGCCGATCCGCAGAACCTGTTCGACTCGACGCTGGCGGCCGCCCGGTACCTGTGCAGCGGCGGGCTCAACCTGCGCGACCCGTCGCAGGTGATGTCCGCGATCCTGCGCTACAACAACTCGATGGCTTACGCGCAGAACGTGCTGGGTTGGGCCGCGGCGTACGCAACCGGCGTGGTGCCGGTCGACCTGCCGCCGATGACCGGCCCGCCGCCGCCGATCGGCGGCGCGCATGACGAGCACCCCGAAGGACTTGGGCCCGGCCTGCCGATGAACGTCATCGGCCTGCCTGCGGACGATCCGCTGACAGGCACACCGTTGATCGACTTGGGCCAACGTCAGCCCACCGGTTCGCAGCCGTGGATGGCCCCGTGGCAGGAACCGACGCAACAGCCCGACTGCACGATCATCTGCCTCAGCCCGCAAAGCCCGTCGCCGTTCGGACCGCAGCTGCCCCCGCCGCCTCCCGCAGCCGGCCCACCACCTCCCGCCGGACCGCCGGCGCCCGCTCCGGCCGGCTGAAAAATCGGCACCGACGGTCGCCTTCCAGGCTTGGCCGGTTGCTGTGGCGGCCACAATATTTGGCTTCTGGTTCGTCGGCCCTGCCCTTGCGGCGCTCGCTTGGTCGGGACGCGTTCAGAACAGAACCTCGTAGCGCTGCCACGCCAAGGCGCGATGGCCCGCCCATGCCCCAACAAATCGACAGTTCGGTATTTCGCTCTTTGGTCATACCCAATTGGTATAGAACGCTCAGCCGTGGCGAGAGAGCAACCGGTCGCGGTGCTGCCATTGCGCCAGCGCGGGCTCTGTTTGGCCAAACCTCTTCGGAGTCCTGCCGCCGGATCTCAGTGCCCGGGCCGACCAGCTGGTGGCGCATTGATTCCCTAGTGGCGCTGGCGAAGTCGCAGCGCGTATGCCGATGAGCAAAGACTTGCCTGGCCAAGCGCCGAAGTAAGGACATCGCGATCATCGGTATTAGCTGTGAGGCTTAGCCAAGGCTTGGGTTCCAAGGTTGCGGGGACAGTAGCTCGGCGGACCAGCGGCCGGATTTGATAAGAGCTGCGACTTCCTCGCGGATGGTATTGCCCAGCTTAACGGTGAGCTCGCGCGGCAGGTCCAGTTGTGATGTGGCGGCTACGCCGAGTTGTTGCGTTAATGCCGGTTCGCGTATGGGGGCGAACCGCAATCGGCCATCGTCGACCTCGCGGCGGCAGGCAGACAGAGGGAGGATGCCGTAGACGAGGCCGGCTTCGATGAGGGTCTTGGTCACTTGCAGAGAGTCGCTGGTCGTTCGGTAACTCATGTTGACTTTTGTTCGCAGTGAGGCGTTTTCAAGTGCATGGCCGATTCCAGCGGGGGAGCGTGGGATTACCAGCGGTAGTGCGACGACGTCGATGAAGGGGACTGCGTGGGTCGCTTCGAGAAGCGATTGGGGACCTCCCACAAGAACAAGGTCTTCGATCAGCATTTTGCGGTAGAACACTCGCTCGTCGGGCACGGGGTTGATCAGTGCGACGTCGACTGCGCCCTTCAACATCGCATCGACCAACTGATCGGTACTGCCGACGGTAACCGAGAAAACGGCGTTGGGGAAAACGGTGATCAGACTGTTGATAAGCGGTGCCGCGAGCACGTCCACCGTGGTTTCCAGTAGGCCCAAGAGCATGTTGCGTTCAAGCCGCGCCAGTGGGGACCCGGCGTACTGGACGGCGAGCTCAAGCTGACGCAAGGGTGCGGCGGTCGAGGCTCGTAGTCGTTCGCCTGCGTCGGTGAGCTCCACTCCGCGGCGAGTCCGCCGGAAGAGGGCGACGCCTAGCTCCTCTTCGAGAAGTTGAAGCTGACGGCTCAGCGCAGGTTGGGCGATGCCCAGCAGTCCGGCAGCGCGGGTGATCGATCCCTCTTCCGCGATGCGCTGGAAGTACTTCAGCCGGTGGGTGTCCATCGTGTTATGAGTTATATCAGCCATCGGAAAATGGCATGACTGAACGCCGCAATTGGTATTACCTCGTGCACTGTTTTCCGCCATATCGTCGCCATCGAGGAGATGGTGAGAGGAGACCCCAATGACGGTGGATGATGACGCGGCGGCGATTGCGGCCCTAAATCTGGACAGCTTGCCCAGACACATCGTGGACAAGCGGGTCACCGAGCTGATGGACCTGTCAGGCAAGAAAGCGTTCGTTACCGGTGCCGGCGGCGACGGGCTCGGCCAAGCCATCGCCCACCGCCTGGCCGGCCTTGGTGCCGACGTGGCGTTAATCGGCCGGACTTTCGAGAAAGTGCAGCGCCGGGCGAAAGAGATCGAACAGCGGTGGGGGGTCAACGCGTTTCCGGTCAAGGCCGACGTGTCCGACTGGGATCAGGTTCACGAGGCGGTGCGAGTTGCTCATGGCGAGTTGGGTGGCTTGGACATCATGGTCAACAACCCCGTAATGGTGATCGGCGGGCCGTTCGAGAAGCACACCAAAGAAGACATTGACCACACGGTATTGGGCAGCCTGACGATGATGATGTACGGCGCCCATGCCGCATTGGAATTCCTTCTGCCGCAGGGCTCGGGCAAGATCATCAACATCGGATCGGTCGGTGGCCGCATCCAACAGCGCGGGCTGGTCGTGTACAACTCGTGTAAGGCCGGTGTCATCGGGTTCACCCGCAACCTCGCTCACGAAGTCGCGTTGCGCGGAGTCAATGTTCTGGGCGTCGCGCCGGGCATCATGATCAAACCCGAGATGATCGAGTACCTACTGAATCCGCAAAATGACCAGCAGCGGGCCGGGCGCGGGGCGATCCTGGAGGCGATTACCACACAGGTCCAGCTTGGTCGAGCATCGCTGCCCGAAGAGGCGGCCAACATGGTGGCGTTTTTGGCCTCGGAAGCCGCCGACTACCTGTGCGGGCAAACCATCGACGTCGCCGGCGGGCAGTGGATGAACTAAATCCATGGCCACAATCGATGAGATCAAAAGGGCGGCCGTCGAACAGACCGGCTTGGACGACTTCGGCGATGACTCGTTCGAGGAGGGCCTGACCCTGCTGCTGTCGTCGCTGGGTGAGGAGGCCCGGCTCAACGCGCACGGGGAGGACTTCATCTACGGGCGCATCACCGGCTATCTGGGGCAGCGTCTTCAGGTCGAAGAGTGGTACCGGCGGCATCCCGAGATCGATGACACACCAATCCTTTCGCCGGTCATCGGGCTCGGACTACCGCGCACCGGGTCGACGGCGCTGTCGATGCTGCTCGCCCAAGATCCCGAGGTGCGATATCTGCGACGGTGGGAATCGTCGCAGCCGTGCCCCCCGCCGTCCACCGTGCAGGGCGTCGACCCGCGCATCCCACCCGACAAGGGCGAGATGCTCGGCACTCGCTACCACGTGCCGGCCGACACCCACGGACCGATGGAATGCCACGAGCTGATGGCCCTGGACTTCAAGTCACACATCTTCCAGTCGTTCGCGCAGATACCCAGCTACTCGGCGTGGCTGGTCGATAAAGCAGACCTCGTTTCGACCCTGCAGTATCAGCGCCGAGTGATGAAGCTTCTGCAGTGGGGCGAGCCCAGCAGACCGTGGCGGCTCAAGTGCCCGTCACACGTACTGTGGCTCGAGGCGGTCGATGCGGCGTTCCCCGACGCCAGATACGTTATGACGCACCGGGATCCAACCGACGTCATCTTGTCAGTGGCCGATCTCTACGCCGACATCATTGGGTCCTTCACCGACGACATAGACCGCCCCTACATCGGTCAGCTCAACGTCGAGCACTGGTCACTCGGGATGGACCGGGCACTGCATTTCCGGGCCAGCCGAGCAGAAGAGCGCTTCTACGACATTGACTTCCGCGCTATGCAGGCAGATCCCATCGGCGAGGTCACCGGCTTGTACAACTGGCTCGGCGAGCCCATCACAGACGAGTTTAGGAACAGGATGCAAAGCTGGTGGGCCCACGCCGCGTCAGAGCGCGAACCCAGCTCGCACGCCGACCCCGTCGAGTTCGGCATCGACGTCAACGCGATTCGGCCCCGCTTCGCCCGCTACGTCGAGCACGCACACCGTTGGACCACCCGCACCGTCAACTAGCGACAGGAACGACATGTCGATTGACCTGACCGGCGGGATCGACCGATCCCGCGAATACGTGTTCGCCCAGTGTCCCGACAACCCGGAAATGCGGGATTCAGTGAGCTTTTGGACCGTGGA
>Ga0318536_10000599_pt1 | contig 10986 bp, 9 predicted proteins | sample GRESIP117b4f28_FD_203481 | JGI IMG/M metagenome (GOLD analysis project Ga0318536, IMG submission 203481) | Tropical soil microbial communities from Luquillo Experimental Forest, Puerto Rico - GRE.SIPMG.117b4f28 | ecosystem: Environmental > Terrestrial > Soil > Tropical forest > Bulk soil... | reverse complement strand
GCCGAGAGACCGTCGGCCCACAGCTTTTTCAGAAGCTCGACGCGCTCATCAGTCCACGACATGCTCAACCCTCCCCGAAACTGTTGACCAAGCGGTTGCGAGAATCCCCCCTTGCGTCAGGCAGCGCTTCGCCGCCCAACACGTACTTAACCACAACGCTTTAGAAGACTGTCCGCCGCACGAGATGTCGTACTAGACAGTCAAAAAGCTACAATATGGCTGGAGTCTCACGCAAGACTCGCGCTGCGTGCGTCCACATATTCCTGCACGCGTGTGGATGAATTGAGTACAAATCGAGCCCGTATCGCGCAATTATCCTGTGTTGACAGTCAGACGCGCGGAAATACAATGTTGCTGCGTGCCGCCCGCAGAGGCGGCACATTTCGTTTAAACTGCGTAGTTTAAACTGCGCCCATTACCGCGCAGACTTCGCGAGCCGTGCCGTGACATCGCATCTGATGACGACCTTCGCGCGTGTCGACCTCGCCTTCGAGCGGGGCGAAGGCGTATGGCTCGTGTCCAAAGATGGCGAACGTTATCTGGACTTTACCTCCGGCGTCGCCGTGAACGCGCTGGGACATGCGCACCCGCATCTTGTTGCCAAGCTGACCGAGCAGGCGCAGAAACTCTGGCACGTGTCCAACCTCTATGAAATCCCGGAAGCCGAGCGCGTCGCGGCACGCTTGTGCGCGGCAAGCTTCGCCGATGTCGTGTTCTTCTGCAATTCCGGTGCCGAGGCAGTTGAAGGCGCAATCAAGACGGCGCGGAAATATCATGCGGTAAACGGTCAGTCCGACCGCTACCGCATCGTTACCTTCGAAGGGGCGTTCCACGGCCGTACCCTGGCGACGCTCGCCGCCGGTGGCCAGAAAAAATACCTGGAAGGCTTCGGCCCGATCGTCGACGGCTTCGATCAAGTTCCCTTTGCCGATCTCGAGGCGGCTAAATCCGCGATCGGCGCCGCGACCGCGGCGATCATGATCGAGCCGCTGATGGGCGAGGGCGGCGTGCGCACCCTGGAACCGTCGTTCCTGCGCGCCTTGCGCGCGCTTTGCGACCGCGACGGCTTGCTTTTGATCTTCGACGAAGTCCAGAGCGGCATGGGGCGCACTGGCGAACTATTCGCCTATCAGCGCACCGGCGTCGCGCCCGACATCATGGCGCTCGCCAAGGCGCTCGGCGGCGGCTTTCCAATGGGCGCCGTGCTCGCCACCAGCGCGGCCGCCAAAGGCATGACTCCGGGCACCCACGGCTCGACATTCGGCGGCAATCCATTGGCGATGAGCGCGGCCAATGCGACGCTCGATGTCATGTTGGCGCCGGGTTTTTTCGATCACGTCAAAAAGATCGGCATCTTGCTCAAGCAGCATTTAGCCGAGATCAAGGACCGTCATCCGTCGTTGATCGCTGAAATTCGCGGCGAAGGACTCCTGGTCGGCTTGCGGGCGGTCATTCCCGCCGGCGAACTGGTCAATGCGCTGCGAGCGGAAAAGATGCTCGCCGTCGCCGCCGGGGACAATGTCGTGCGCCTGCTGCCGCCGCTGATCATCAGCGAACAGGAGATCGCCGAGGGCGTCCTGCGTCTCGAGCGTGCTTGCGCGCGGCTTGCCCGCAGCGGCGATGTACCAGCGCCGGCGGCTTCGCGGTCCAAGCAGGAAGCCGCCCGATGAAGAGCGTCCGGCATTTTCTTGACCTGATCGAGGTCCCGGCCGCCGATCTGCGCGGCATAATCGAGAGCGCCCGCACGATGAAATCGCGCCGCGACCGCAGCACGCGTCCGCTTGCCGGCAAGACGCTCGCCATGATCTTCGAACGGCCGTCGACCCGCACCCGCGTGTCCTTCGAAGTCGCCATGCGCCAGCTCGGCGGCGACGCCATTCTCTTGACCGCGGAGGAAATGCAGCTCGGCCGCGGCGAGACGCTGGCTGACACTGCCCGCGTGCTCTCGCGCTACGTCGATGCGATCATGATCCGGATGCTGGACCCGGCGGCTGTCGCCGAGTTGGCGCACCACGCCACGATCCCGGTGATAAACGGACTGACGCGGCGGTCGCATCCGTGTCAGGTCCTGGCCGATGTGATGACCTTTGAGGAGCACCGCGGGCCGATCCGGGGTCGCACCGTGGCTTGGACCGGCGACGCAACCAACGTGCTCACGTCATGGATGCATGCTGCCCAGCGGTTCGACTTCCATCTACGGGTGGCGACACCGGCGGAATTGGCGCCGAAGAAGTCACTTACGGATTGGATCAAATCGTCCGCAGCCGCGATCACGCTTGGGACCGATCCCGAGCAAGCGGTGCGCGGCGCAGATTGCGTGGTGACGGATACCTGGGTCTCGATGGGCGACCGCAATGGCGCACGTCGCCACAACTTGCTCAAACGCTACCAGGTCAATGGCCGGCTGATCGCCCAGGCCAAGCCCGACACCATCTTCATGCACTGCCTGCCGGCGCATCGCGGCGAGGAGGTCACCGACGAGGTGATGGATGGGCCGCATTCGGTGGTTTTCGACGAAGCCGAAAACCGGCTGCATGCGCAAAAGGGCCTGCTGGCCTGGTGCTTGGATATTGCCGCCAAGTGAGGCCGCGCGCTTTAAGTCGATGCTGCGGGTCTCACAATCGCCTTCGCGCAACCTATATTGCCGCCAATGAGCAATACCGATCTGGGCATTCCGATCCGCCAGCCGGCGGAAATCGGCCTAGACGACGCCATACTTCCCTTTGCAGTCAAGGCACTCGATCTGCGCGGGCGAATCGTGCGGCTGGGCGCTGCCGCCGACCGCATTCTCAGTGGACACGATTATCCGACGCCGGTGGCGAAGCTTCTCGGCGAGGCGATCGTGCTCACAGTAATGCTCGGCTCGGCGCTTAAATTCGAAGGCCGCTTCATCCTGCAAACCCAAAGCGATGGACCGGTGCGGATGCTGGTGGTCGATTTCACCGTGCCCGGGACAGTACGGGCCTGCGCCCGCTTTGACGGGCAGCGCGTCGCCGACGCAATCGCCAAGGACGAGGCGGCGCCCGGACAATTGCTCGGCCGAGGTCACCTTGCCATGACCATCGATCGCGGTCCGGAAATGAATCGTTATCAAGGTCTGGTGCCGCTCGAAGGCAGCGACCTTGAACAAGCCGCGCATGAATATTTCGCGCGCTCGGAACAGATCCCGACGCGCGTACGGCTTGCGGTGGCAGAAGAATTCCGCGCCGGAGAAAACGGTCCGCGTCGGCATTGGCGCGCCGGCGGCATCTTGCTCCAGTTTCTGCCAAATTCTCCCGAACGGGCGCACCGTGCCGATCTCGACCCCGGCGATGCGCCGCCGGGTACTGCGCCGCATGTGCTGCTGGAAGATGAGGCCTGGGTCGAAGGCCGCTCGCTGGTCGCAACGGTCGACGACATCGAGCTCCTGGATCCGTCGCTCTCAAGCGAGCGATTGGCCTATCGCCTGTTTCACGAGCGCGGCGTGCGGGTATTCCGCGCCACCCCGGTCGCCGCGCAATGCTCGTGCTCGCGCGAAGGCGTCGAGAACATGCTGCGGAGCTTCACGCAGCGGGACCGCGAAGATATGGTGGAGGACGGGCGGATCACGGTCACCTGCGAGTTTTGCAGCTCGACCTATATCTTCGCCCCCAATGAGATAGTGAGTGCGGCGTCGTAATCGGCGGTGCCGCACAAGGCGCTCGCTCGTTCAACCGCTTGTGCGGCTAGCATGAAATTCCGGGGTTCAGGCGCCGGCACACGTTCCATGCTGCTGCGAGCGTCGGGAACCAAACCCTCTACTGGGAACTTGATAGACCAGGGTGAAGCCGCGGCTGACCGCGCTATGCGGAGGCTTACGGTGACTAAATTCCTGATCGGTGTCGCAACCGCCGCACTATGGTTTGTGCTCTCGCACCCGGCCAATGCCGAAGGGATCTACCGGCTAGTGACGTCGTAATGGGCGCGGCCTGAGGTATTATTTGGCCGTGCCCCGGCGCGGCGTCGGCGCGCTCAGTTTATGGTGCGTTTGGCCTCGGAACTGTCGAGCGAGAAGGCGGGGATGTCGACATCGAAGTGCTCGCCGCCGACCGTGACCATTCCATAGCTGCCGGTCATGAAGCCTGAAGAGGTCTGTAGCGGCACTCCGCTCGTATATTCGAACGCTTCACCGGCCTTGAGCACCGGTTCCTCGCCGATAACGCCGGCGCCGCGCACCTCTTGGCGCCGTCCATGCGCATCGGTGATGCGCCAGTGCCGCGTCTTCAATTGCACCGTTTCCGTGCCTTTGTTTGTGATCGAGATGGTGTAGGCCCAGAAGAAATAATTGTTCTCCGGCGACGAGCGGTCGGCGACAAAACGCGGCGTCACCACGACTTCGATATTGCGGGTCACGGCGCGATACATGCGAAGCGCTACAGTGATGTCTTCTTACGCCAACGCGAAAGCCAAATGCGCGCCAAAAGCAGCACCGTCGAAGTAAGTTCCAGGACTTGGCGTCCACTGCCACTCAAAACCGCGGGCCGTAAATGCCAGATTGCATAGCGGTCAGAAGAAGCTTTCTCAAGCCGTACTTGCCGACTAGATTGCAAGGCTGGCGCCCATGATGCCGCGCCCATTGATCCGAAACGCATGACAACGCATCGGTTCCGCGGTTAGACAACGGTTGTTAATGGATAGCGGCGAAACTTCGTAAGGCTGCTGTGAAGCATCTCGTCATTCCCAAGTTTGCACTTGCCTCCAGGACGGCGGCTGCGCCGCCGCCGGGCGGCCGCGACCTGCGGCTCGATTTATTCCGCGGCGTTGCGCTGTGGCTGATCTTTCTCGATCACATTCCGCAGAACATCGCCAACTGGTTCACCATCCGCAATTACGGCTTCAGCGACGCAACCGAAATCTTCATTTTCATTTCCGGCTATACGGCCGCTTTCGTCTATGGCCGCGCCATGCGCGAGCGCGGCTTTCTGGTAGCCAGCGCCCGGGTGCTGCGGCGCGCCTGGCAAATCTATGTGGCCCACATTTTTCTGTTCACGATTTTCATGGCGGAAATCGCCTATGTCGCCTCGACTTTCGACAATCCGCTCTATGCCGAAGAAATGAACATCCTCGACTTCCTCAAGCAACCGGATGTCACGATCTTTCAGGCGCTCATCTTGAAATTCAAGCCGGTGAATATGGATGTGCTGCCGCTTTACATCATGTTGCTGCTGTTCTTCCCGCCGATGCTTTGGCTGTTGATTGTTGAGCCCGCGTTTGCGCTCGCAGGGTCCGCGCTGGTCTACGTGCTGGCATGGAATCTGAACTGGAATCTGCCTGCTTATCCGAACGGCGTATGGTTCTTCAATCCGTTTGCCTGGCAATTGCTGTTTGTGTTCGGCGCCTGGTGCGCGCTCGGCGGCGCACAACGGCTAACCGCCGTTCTACGTTCGCCCGTGGTTCTGGCGATCGCGATTATCTATCTCGTGTTCTCTTTCGCGGTCACGCTAACCTGGTATATCGAGCCGCTCGGCCGTTTCGTCCCGGTCTGGCTGGGCGAATGGATGTATCCGATCGACAAGACTAATCTGGACGTGCTGCGGTTTGCCCATTTTCTTGCGCTCGCCGCGGTGACCGTGCGTTTCATCCCGCGCGACTGGCCGTTACTGAAATCGTTGTATCTGCGGCCGGCCATCCTGTGCGGTCAGCATTCGCTGGAAATTTTCTGTCTCGGCGTGTTTCTGGCTTTTGCCGGCCAATTCGTCATCAGCGAATGGTCCGGTGGGCCCCTCATTCAGGCGCTCATTAGCCTTATCGGCATCTTGATCATGGTTGCGACAGCTAGTCTGATATCATGGTACAAACAGATAGAAGGGCGAAGCCCCGCCGGGCGGAGTAAACCGCCTGACGCAGACCTCGCGGGAGGCGAGGCATGAAGCTTATCAGTGCACTCGTCGCCAGCATCGCGCTTAGCTGTTTTCCGGCCTGGGCGGCCGTTGCCGAACCGCAGCCGGAAACTTGTGACGTGCCGGCCTCGTTCCTGGAGAGCGAGATCGATCTCGGCCGCGCGACCGTGGAGATGAAAGACAGGCACCGCCTGGACATCACGGTGATTGGTTCAGGGTCCTCGGCGCTGCCCGGTCCGGACGGGGCGCGCTTTGCGTATCCGGCGCAGCTCGAAAATGCGCTCAAGCAGCAATTGCCGGGCGCCGAAATCAACGTCACCGCTCATGTTCAGCCGAAGCGGACTACGGCCAGCGTGGTCAGCGAGTTGAGCAAAATTCTCGCCGAAGACAAGCCGAGCTTGGTGGTGTGGCAGGCCGGTACGGCTGACGCACTAAACGGGGTCGAAACCGACGAGTTTCGGGCGAGCCTGGATAGCGGCGTGGAAATGATCCAAGCGGCCGGCGCCGACGTTATTCTCATGAACATGCAATACAGCCCACGCACTGCCTCGATGCTCGACGTCTCCGCTTATGCCGACATAATGCGCCATATCGCCCAGCAGCGCGGCGCGGTCTTGTTCGATCGGTTGGGCATCATGCAATATTGGAACGATGCCGGAACTTTCGACCTCTATGCCGCTACTAAGAAGTATGATATGGCGCGACGAGTTCATGAGTGTATTGGCCGGGCTTTGGCGTCACAGATTATTAATGCCGCCCATCTTGACGCCGTGAGAATGCAGACAACGCGTTGATGTCTCCCAACAAGCAAACAAAATTCACCTGCCGGGCGCAGGCCGCGACCGCGGCGGCTGGTTTTGCGGCATTTTTTGCAATGCACAGTGCTTGTGCACAGCAACTAAGTGCGCAAGGGGCATCGCAAGGGCCGGCCCAACTGACAGCACACATGGCCGTCCCACCGCCCGGACCGAGCGGTGCGGCAAAGCCACTCACCCCATCCATGCCAGGTGGGGCCGCGGGCGTCGCATGCGTGGCACCGACCGAACTGGTGCATTTCGAGCAGCCGCTCGTTCACACAATGCGGCAGCTCGCCAACGGCCAGCCGCTCACAATCGTCGCCATCGGGTCTTCCTCGACCGCGGGCGCAGGCGCCAGCTCACCGGACGCAAGCTACCCGAGCCGGCTTGCCGTTGAATTGCGCGCGCGCTTCCCGGGCCGGGACATCACCGTGTTGAACCGCGGCGTCAATGGCGAAGAGACCACGAATATGATGGCGCGGTTCGGCGCCGACGTCATTGCCGCCCATCCGCAACTTGTCTTGTGGCAGATCGGCACCAATTCGGTGTTGCGCGATCACCCGCTCAATTCTCATGGTGTCCAACTACACGACGGCATCGAGCAATTAAAAGCGACCCGCGCCGACGTGGTGCTCATCGACCCGCAATTCGCGCCAGCAGTGCTCGCCAAGTCGGAGACCCCAGGCATGGTCGAGCAAATTGCGATCACCGCGAAAGAAGAGAATGTCGATCTGTTCCAGCGCTTCGCCGTGATGCGCAACTGGCATGACGCCCAGCATCTTTCGTTTGATGTGTTCGTGTCGCAGGATCGCCTGCACATGAATGACTGGAGCTATGCCTGCCTCGCCAAGCTGCTTGGCACTGCCATCGCGGAAGCGGCCTCGCGGCCAATCGCCGCCGCCGCAGTTCATCCGGCGATGATCTCGGCCAAGCCTGACGTCCACTAGAGCGAGAGTTGCGGCAAGACTACTCCGGAACGTTCACAACTCCGCCGGCGCATTCGTAGGCTTGGTCGATCAAGCGGACCGCGCGCGCAATCGTGCACATTGCGCACGATGCTGGCTAAGTAATTGAGCGCAAAGCTAAGCTTGGTTGCGTCATGGGGCGTAGTCGTTTCGTAGTCGTCAGCGCCAATTTGTCCGGCGCGCGGTGCGACCGAGGTTACAGATATCTACCCTGGAGCTGTGCGAACATTTTTGCGTTGGCTAGGAATAATTTCTGAACTCGCGCCGTCGATTTTGATGGAGATGTTACAGGAGGGAGTCCCGCGAATGGTGGAGTTGGAGCCCAACCACTAGAAGACGTGGTCATTACATCTACACCCTTGCTCTCGCTCTTGTTGGTCTCGCGCTGGCACTTGCGCGATCCTATTTTTGATGATCGATTTTTAAAAGTTAGCTGTGCGGGTGCCGTGCCTGCCGATGTGATGAGGGTCACAGCACGCCTCACTTGCTTTGCTGTGACCGCACCGTCGTCTTCGGCGATGCGTTTCCTCCCTAGGGCTGCTGATGGGGGTCCTTTTTCTTACTCGTGACAGGCACGGCCTGATCACAAGTCCGAGCAAGGCCTGTAGGTTCCTTCCGGCGTAGTCAGGCCGCTGCTATAGGGGCCACTAGCGAGGTCGATGTGCATCCCTAGCTTGGCGCAGTCGGAGGGCTGGTTTCTTCAGCAGGCATCGTCAGCCGGGGATGGGCAGCGATCCAATCGACAGCATCTTCCTTGGAGGCGAATTTTCCAAAGTAGTGCACGGTACCATTCGGCCATACTATCTCCACGCGCCAAATCTTACCTTCGCGCACAGGCAATAAAACCGTACACCGCGCCCCCATAAAACCAAGTATGCTCTGTTGGATGAGACTGACAAGCCTTTCGGTTAGGAGGGGCGGAGAAAGGATCAAACACAATGAGCGAGTCAGATACAGCGCTTCATGACGAGGAAGTGTTCAGCAACGAGCTGCCAGATGCGGTTTTGGAGGTTGCGGGGAACAAATGTTGGGAGGGGCCCGCGAGTTCCGTTACGATTGGATTTTGCTCGGGGCCAGAGACCTGCCCCATGAGGCCCCGCGAACATTACTAAACTACCAGACTTGCTGCGCGGGGATTGAGCGGTGGTCTGGAGAGCGGAGCCATGCTCGAAACTCCCATTATAGTCGTACTCATCATAGCGGCGATTGTTGCAGTTCTATGGTTGGTCTATCGCTGACTGATGCCGCTGAGCGGATCGCGGCCAACGTGGCGAAGCTGCCGGTCTCCTGACCACTAGGGGGTTGCAATGATGCCCAGAATATTGCGGTTCGCTTTGGTGGTTCTGATGGGCGTTGCCTCTGCCGTCTTCATCTATGGAATGGTTCAAGAATTTAATCGCTTACCGCCCCAGTCGGCCACAACCGGTCAAAACCCACAATCGCAGTAGCCGGCCAGTGAGCATCGCCAAGCTGCCGGAGTTGCCACGAAAGCGCGATTGAGATGACCGTCAAACAACCGTTTGGCCGGTAGGACGCGACTTGCCATTGCCATCAAAATTGCTCGTGACTGTTGCCCAGACAGCACATATCAGGTCACGAATTCAGGTTATTCTTGCGATGTGAAGACGACAAATTGGGGGGTTGTATGTCTCGCGCGCATTGGACGGCTGGCGGGCGCGATGACGCGATCATAGCGTTCCTTCTGTTCTGCCTTGAGGTCTATCAGGCAGAGCAACAACGCAAACGAACGCTGCACTGAAGATGACCCGGACGGTTAGCGTCCGGGTCAGTAATCTGGCCGGCAGGCCGGAGCAGCTACTGTTGTTCCATCATTTTAGATAACTCCGCAACTGTCGGGAGCCTGCCGTTTGGGGTCAACGTGTTAACGATCACGGGTATACCCTGCGACAGTTGTTTGGTGAGCTGATCCTCGGGGACGCCCGTCATCTGAGACAGTGTCTTGATGATATTGGGGCCAAGCGCCGAACCAAGTTGACCAGGTGAGACCGGCTGATTTTGCCCGGAACCGACCCACGACTTGGTCTGATCGCCAAGCCCGCCCTGCTCCAGTTTGTTCAACAGCCCGCCCAATCCGCCGAGTAGTCCACCGGCATCACTCGTGTCCGTTGTCGGTTGCGAACCCGCGCTGGCGGTCTGTCCTGCGCTGCCTTTGGTTAGAACGCCCGAAGCCAGCAATGCACCGAGAGCGAGCATCAACGGTTTGGCAACATTGCCGCCCGGAAACGCTGAGCGGATCATGTCGTTAAGTCCTGCCATTGCTTTTCTCCAATAGCATTAATGCCCCTTGCCGCTCGAGACCAATACTTGGACACACACGCCCGGGTCTTTGATCTAAATCATGCTTTTCCGACGAGGCGCGACGGATCGCCACGAACTTTGCCAGGTTGCCAGAGCTACTGAGGTCGTAACCTCAATGGCGATAAGGGCAGCGCTACTCTGAAAGGCCGGTTGCTCCTCGACGATGCGGGCCGACCCATAACCCAATAGCGTCCGGCCTCCCCGTATTTGCCTTACCCAATTCAACCAAGTCCGAATTGACGCCCGATGAAGCCTGCGTCAGTTAGCTCCTTCTTCTTCAACAACTCAACCTGTTCGGTTCACAGACGCCCCAAGCTGCCATGCGATAAAGAAGAGCGCGACCCCGAACGGAACGAGGGCATTAGAAACAGCAGAGAATTGATCTGCCACCGATGGCATAACGGTGCTCATGCCTCTATCTCGAACCGTTATAATGACCCGTTGCTTGCGCGCTGGCGTCCATGATATGGCGCAGCCCTTCACATGCATTCACGTTGTTTGGATTGGACTGAACGCTATTCGCAAACCGCGCGTTCAAAGTCTCGTTGGGCGGCGATTGCCGGGTTCATGTTAGTGCTAATGCGGCCAAATACATTGTCCCGGTGCAGTACAGGGCTGCTGTTGGGCGTCCTGCAAATTAGCGTTAACGGGCGAGCTTTTATTCTGAAAGCCGTGCAACTCAATACAACTTCAACATCAACATAATCACATTCCAGATCAACATAACGGCCATCACGCCGGCCACAGAGAGCCACAAGGCTTCCGCCGCCTCATTGTGACTTGCAAGCCTCTCGGTCTTCATAGCCATCCTTTCAAATGGTGGCTCCCGTGACCCCGGCACTGGGGTGAGGGGGCTTGGGGGTTGGGGCCACGGAGCCGAACCATTCAACGCAGACAGGCGAATGTGGTTCCTGGTGCAAAACGCGAATTGCGCTTGTTGTGTTGCGCTGCGAAAACGATGGATATGTATCGATCAAATTCCCACAGAATTTGGTGAGCACCCATACGCGACGAAGCGAGCAAGAATTTTGGCCCCCGTTCCCGGCA
>Ga0318536_10000597_pt1 | contig 10999 bp, 13 predicted proteins | sample GRESIP117b4f28_FD_203481 | JGI IMG/M metagenome (GOLD analysis project Ga0318536, IMG submission 203481) | Tropical soil microbial communities from Luquillo Experimental Forest, Puerto Rico - GRE.SIPMG.117b4f28 | ecosystem: Environmental > Terrestrial > Soil > Tropical forest > Bulk soil... | reverse complement strand
ACCTGAACCCTCGCGGGGAGAGGGCAAAGCGCAAGCCGTCAGGCGGAGCCTGAGGCGGTACCGCTGGCAATTGCCCGCCGAACGAGCTCGGAGAGGCTGCGCGCCCGGGTTTTTTTTCCAGGATGCGCGAACGATGGATCTCGACGCTGCGGGGCTGATCCCGAACTCGTACGCGATCGACTTCTTCTGCCTGCCGCCGACGAGGAGGTGCATGACCTAGTGCTCGCGAGCGCGGTCGACAGCCGCGTGAATCTCCTCCTCAGCAAACGACTTCTCGACGAAGTCCACTGCCCCGGCTCTCATAGCACGCACAGCCAGCGGGACATCGCCATATCCGGTGATGACGATAACTGGCAACGCTGTGCCCTCAGCTCGGAGCCGTTCCTGTACCTCGAGATCGAGCTCGGCAATTGCCTAGAGCTTTTCGGCCAAACCAACGAGACGCTTCGCACCCTCGCGCTGATCGAGACCCTCGCGCCGCGCTAGCGGGCCATCAGCACAGGAATCTTCGACTCCATTATGATGTGGCGGGTGCCGCCGCCGAAGATCATCTGGCGGATGCGGCTCTGTGTGTAGGCGCCTTTGAGCAGCAGATCGGCACCGGCATCCATCGCCTCCTTCAGAAACGATTCGCCCTGAACTTTCTGTCTGCCATAGGCGGTACGCAGGCTGACATCGATGCCGTGCTGCTCGAGCGTGCGAGCGAGCTCCTCCCCCTCAGGTCCCGGTTCGGGCATGTGTTGCGGGCCGACAGCGACGATCACGACGTGCTTGGCCTGCTTGAGGAACGGCATGCCCATGGCTACCGTCACCGCTGTCTCGGTGCTGCCGTTCCAGGCGATGGCGACGACCTCGCCTAAGGTCGGCGGCGTCCGCTTCGGCACCATTAGAACCGGACGGCCACTCTCGAATAGCGCGTCCTCGAGGGTTGCCTCGGCGATCGAAGCGAGCTTTTCCGGCTGTTCGACGACGATCAGGTCATAAACCCGGCCGATCATTCCGACGACGGCGTTCTGCCGCCCATCCTCTTCGCGCCAGGAGGCGCTCGGGGCGTTGTGACCCGGCGGCATCGGCCCGATCGGCACACCCTTCGAATTCATGAATTCGCGAAACAGCCGTCGCGCCTGGTCGCGCCGCTCGTGACCCTCGCGCTCGAGGGTGCGATCGACCTCGGAAGAGATCGAAAACCCCATCTCGCCACCGAACACGACGGCATATTCGGTTGTCAGACTGTGCAGCCCGACGATGTGGCTGTTGAAGCGCTGCGCCGTCATCAGCGCGGTATCGAGGATCGGCGCTGCGTTGCCGTCCCCGACTACGGTCAGCAAATTTTTCATCCCTCGCTCCCTGCGCTCGCCTAGCCCGCCTCCGAAACGGACTATTTGACGAACGATACCATAATCCGGCCGGTCTTTACGAGAGGCGGACGGCTCGACTGCCGCCCGACCCCCGTCTAAACTCGCGAGTGCCGCGGGAGGAAGGAAGCAGGGGATGCGCATTCTGATCGGTGCTTTCTATGTCATAGCGGGCTTGGCGGTCGCAGGCCAAGCAACGGCACAGACCGTCAGCTTCGGCACCGACTGGAAGGCCGAGGCCGAGCACGGCGGCTATTACCAGGCGATTGCGACCGGCATCTATCGGGGGCACGGGCTCGAGGTCACGCTGCGGCAGGGCGGACCTCAGGTCAATCATGCGCAGCTGCTCGCCGCCGGCCGGCTCGACTTCAATCTGGCGCCAAACTCCTTTGGTCCGCTTAATTTTGTCGCCGAAAATATCCCGATGGTGGCGGTCGCGGCGATCTTTCAGAAAGACCCATCGGTGCTGATCGCCCATCCTGGTCAAGGGAACGACAGCCTCTCTGCACTAAAGGGCAAACCGATCATGATCGGTTCCGACACCCGTGTTACCAGCTGGATGTTCTTGAAGAGCAAGTTCGCCTACACCGACGACCAGATCCGGCCTTACACGTTCAGCGTTGCGCCGTTTCTCGCCGACCCCAAGGCGGTTCAGCAGGGCTATCTGTCGAGCGAGCCGTTCACGATCGAAGCCCAGGGGGTAAAGCCGGTCGTCCTGTTGCTCGCCGACGCGGGTTATTCGAGCTATGGCTCGCTAATCCAGACTTCGGAGAAGCTGGCGAAGGAAAAACCGGACCTCGTGGAGCGCTTTGTCGATGCTAGCATCGAAGGTTGGTACAGCTATCTATACGGCGATCCCGCTCCGGCGAACGAGTTGATCAAGCGCGACAACCCGGAGATGACCGACGCGCTGCTCGCCTATGGCATCGCCAAGATCAAGGAATACGGCATCGTCGTCAGCGGCGACGCCAAGACGCTTGGCGTCGGGGCCATGACCGATGCGCGGTGGCACGATTTCTTCAGCACGATGTCGAACGCGGGCGTCTATCCTAAGGATCTCAATTTCCGCAACGCCTACACGCTGCAATTCGTCAACAAGAAAGTCGGAATGCGGCCCTGACGGTCTCGACGTCGCGTTCGATCGTCGCATTGCGGGGCATCGGCAAGCGCTTCGGCTCGGGTCTGACGGCACTCGAAGCGATCGATCTCGATATCGCCGAGGGCGAGTTCCTGAGCCTAATCGGCCCGTCCGGCTGCGGCAAGACCACCTTGTTGCGCATCATCGCCGGCCTTGCCGAGGCGAGCGAGGGCGAGCGGCGGCTCTCGCTCGCCGCCGATGCCGGCGTCCGAATGCCATCGGGGCGGGTGGGCTTTGTCTTTCAGGATCCGACCCTGATGCCGTGGGGCACTGTCGTCGACAACGTAATGCTGCCTTTTCGTATCACCGGACGAGTTGGATCCACCGAGCGCGAGCGGGTCGGGGCAGAGATTCGTGCGGTCGGGCTTGCCGGGTTCGAGCGCGCTTATCCGCGCCAGCTTTCGGGCGGCATGCGTATGCGGGTTTCGATTGCGCGCGCCTTGGTCACCGACCCTGATCTGCTGCTGCTCGACGAACCTTTCGCGGCCCTCGACGAAATCACCCGGATGGCGCTCAACGAGGATCTACTGCGGCTCTGGGAAAGTCGCCGAACGACCGTCGTGTTTGTGACGCACAGCGTCTTCGAGTCGGTCTACCTGTCGACCCGGGTTGCGGTGATGACGGCTCGGCCGGGTCGGATAACCGCCGACCTTCCCGTCGAGCTGCCGCAACCGCGCGAACGCGCGCTACGTACGTCACCCGCCTATGCCATGATCTGCGCAACGGTGTCGGAAGAGCTGGCGCGGGCGATGGCGGAGGGGTCGCATTGAGCGCGGGCCGGGTTTCCAGGTGGTCGCAAATCTTTGCGCCGCTTGCGGTAGGCTCCGCATTCCTCGTCTTTTGGGAGGTCGTCGTCCGGATCAATGGCATTCCGCAGTATATTCTGCCCGGCCCGCTCGCGATCGCCGAGAGTTTGTGGACCGACGGCCCAAGTCTGCTCGGTTCGCTGCTGGTGACCTTGCGCGTGACACTCGCAGCGCTCGCGGCAGCGGCGATTCTCGGCGGCATGATCGCGGTGCTGTTCTCGCTGTCGCGCATCATCGAGCTCAGCCTCTTCCCCTATGCTGTGATCCTGCAAGTGACGCCGATCGTGGCGATCGCCCCGCTGATCATCATCTGGGTGCGCGAACCGTTTCTCGCACTACTCGTCTGCGCCTGGATCGTCGCCTTCTTCCCAATCGTCGCCAACACGACCGTCGGACTGAACAGCGCCGACCGCAATCTGCTGGCGCTGTTCCGCCTCTATGACGCCTCACCTGTGCAGGTCCTGCGCTATCTCAAACTGCCGACGGCACTGCCCTTTTTCCTCACCGGGCTGCGGATCAGCGGCGGGCTCGCCCTGATCGGCGCCGTCGTCGCCGAATTCGTCGCCGGCACCGGCGGTGCCGAGACCGGGCTCGCCTTCCGCATCCTCGAAGCGGGCTATCGCCTTGCTATCCCACGCCTGTTCGCCGCGCTGTTCCTGCTTTCGCTGACCGGCATCGTCATTTATCTCGTCCTCGACGGACTATCACGCGTGCTGCTGCGCCATTGGCACGAAAGCGCGCTCGAAGCAGAGGAGGAGTAACCGGAGCGCTGGCTCGGCCTGCTAGCCGCGGCCAACGAACGGCATCTTGGTCGCCATCACGGTCAGGAACTGTACGTTGGCCTCGGGGGTCACGGTCGCCATGAAGACGACGGCGCGTGCGACGTTCTGCACGTCCATCGTGGGCTCCACTATGACGGCACCATTGGCCTGCGGCACCCCTCGCGTCATGCGCTGGGTCATCTCGGTTAAGGCGTTCCCGACGTCGACTTGGCCGCAGGCGATGTCGTATTTGCGGCCGTCGAGCGAGGTCGATTTAGTGAGACCAGTGATCGCGTGCTTGGCCGAGGTGTAGGCGGCCGAGTCAGGCCGAGGCACGTGCGCCGAGATCGAGCCGTTGTTGATGATCCGGCCGCCCATCGGCTTCTGGTCCTTCATAATCTTGAACGCTTCCTGCGTGCACAGAAACGAACCGTTCAAAATCGAATCGATGACCCCTTTCCAGCGCTCGTAGGGGAGCTCTTCGATCGGCCCCGCCGCGCCAAAGCCGGCGTTATTGAACAGCACGTCGAGCCGGCTGTAGGTTTCCTTGGTTTTGGCGAACAGCGCGCGCACCGAATCCGGGTTACCGACATCGGTCGGCACGCCGAGCGCGCGGCCCTGCTTGCTCTCGATCTCATGGACTACTGCTTGGAGCGGCTCCGGCCGCCGCCCGGCGACGACGACCGCGAACCCTTCCTCGGCGAGCGCCAATGCCGAGGCCTTGCCGATACCGCTGCCGCCGCCGGTGACAAGGGCGACTTTACCGTTCGAAGCCATTGTGCCGATCTCCTGTTGTGATGCCTGGTGTCTCGCACCGACGATATCAGCTTCTCGCGCGTGCGCTCCAGGGCGTTTCGGGCGATAGTTGGTGCGGAGAAGAGCAGATGTCTGACTTGATCGAGCTGAATGGCCGTTGCTACCGCAAGCCGCAGCGTCCGACCGTGATTATCTGCGTTGACGGGTGTGATCCCGAATATCTCGATCGCGGAATCCCGGACGGCGTCTTTCCAACGATCGGTTCATTCCGCCGCACCGGGTATCTCGGTGCGGCCGACGCCGCGATGCCAACCTTCACCAACCCGAACAATGTCTCGATCGTGACCGGCGTGCCGCCTTCGATCCACGGCATCGCCGGCAACTACTACCTCGATCGTGAAACCGGCCGCGAGATTATGATGACCGACGAACGGCTGATGCGCTGCGAGACGATCCTCGCGCTGATGGCCGGCGCCGGCGTCAAGACGGCGGCAATCACGGCGAAGGACAAATTGCGCAAGCTCCTCGGTCGAAATCTTTCCGGCATCTGCTTTTCATCGGAATACGCTGCCCCGGAGGTTGAGGCGATGGTCGGGCGGCCGAAGCCAGATATGTACTCGGCGGACCTGTCATTGTTCGTGCTCGATGCGGGGATCGCGCTGCTTGAGCGCCGGGAGGGCGACCTCCTCTATTTGTCGCTATCGGACTATGTCCAGCATGCGCATGCGCCGGGCGATCCTGCGGCCGATACCTTTCATCGGGCGATCGACGATCGGGTGGGTCACCTTGTCGAGCTCGGTGCCGTTGTCGGGCTCGTCGCTGACCACGGCATGAACGACAAGGCGTTGCCGGATGGCATGCCCAACGTGATCTTTCTCGAAGACGCCCTCAACAAGCGTTTCGGCGCGGGCGCGGTACGGGTCATCTGCCCGATCACCGACCCGTTTGTGCGCCACCACGGTGCGCTCGGCTCGTTCGTGCGCGTCTACGCTCGCAGAGTTGCGGATCTCACCTCTTTGATGGCAGCGAGTGCTGCCCTGCCCGGGGTTGCCCTCGTTGTCGATGGTGCCGATGCCGCGGAGCGGTTCGAACTGCCGCTCGACCGCGAGGCCGACTTCGTCGTGCTCGGCAACGCCAACACAGCGATAGGCGCCGGGCGCGCGGAGCATGACCTTTCGGGCCTCGCCGGCCATCGCCTGCGCTCGCATGGCGGGCTCGGCGAGCAACGAGTGCCGTTCATTCTGTCGCGGCCACTCACTGACGAGTACCGTCATCGCGCCGAGACCGGCCGGCTACGCAACTTCGACATTTTCGACTTCGCGCTCAACGGCGTCCAATAGGTAGCGGAGATGAACGATGTAATCGACGTTGCGGCGATGGCCCTTGGCGCGATCGGCCAGCCGGTTCGTCGTAAGGAGGATCAGCGGCTGCTGACCAGCAAAGGCCGGTTCACCGACGACTCCAGCATTGCGGGACAGACCTCGGCTGCGATCGTTCGCTCGCCTTACCCGCATGCACGGATCCTTCAGGTCGACGGAACGCGGGTAAAGCGGATGGCAGGTGTCCTCGGCGTGTTTGGTGGTGTGGACTGCCTGGCTGACGGGCTAGCCCCAATCCCCACAGCCCGGTCCCCTCGACCCGATACGATCTGAAGCTGACCGGGCCGGGCGGCGGCGCGATCTTTATCGGCCCGCAGACCCTGTTGCCGGCCGACAAGGTCCGGCATGTCGGCGAAGCGGTCGCGATGGTGGTAGCCGAAACCTTGCCGCAAGCTCTCGGCGCGGCGGAGGCGGCCGAGATCGAGTATGAAGAGCTGCCCTGGATCGCCAGTTCGAAGAGCGCTTTGTCGCCAGGCGCTCCAACGGTTTGGGACGAAGTGTCGGACAACGCCCTCGTCGATACAATATTCCGCGACGAGGCGGCAGATGACCGGGCATTCTCCGGTGCGGACCATGTCGTCGCAGTGGATTTACATATTGGCCGGGTGACCGGGGTGCCGATCGAGCCGCGCGCCGCACTTGGCCAGTATGACTCGGGTACCGACCGCTACACGCTCTGCGCCGGCAGCGGCGGCCCCGTGCGCCAGAAGACAGAACTTGCCGCGGTGCTCGGCGTCGCCCCCGATCGGGTACGGGTGCTGTCCTACGATGTCGGCGGCAATTTCGGCGTGCGCAATCGGGTCTATGTCGAGTTCGGTCTCGTGCTGTGGGCGGCGCGCAAGCTCGGCCGGCCGGTCAAGTACACCGCGACACGCTCGGAAGCGTTTCTAAGCGACTTTCAGGGGCGCGATCTGGTGACCAGGGTGGCGCTGGCATTACGCTCCGACGGACGCTTTTTGGCGTTGGGCGCCGACAATGTCAGCATTGTCGGCGCACGCTATGTTTTGTTGTCGCCGCTCGGCAAGGGGTCGGCGCTGGTCACCGGTTCGTACGACATCCCGGCGGCGAGTCTGCGCTCGCGCGCGGTGTTCACTAACACGATGCCGACCAACGCCTATCGCAGCTCGGGCCGTCCCGAAGTGACCTATGCGATCGAGCGGCTGATTGATACGGCCGCCAGAGAGCTTGGGTTCGGACGCGTCGAATTACGCCGCAAGAACCGGATCGATCGGCAAATGATGCCCTATGGAAACGCGGTTGGCGCCAAGTGCGACAGCGGCGATTACGAGCCCAATATGGATCTGGCAACGCGCATCGCCGACTGGGGCGGTTTTCCGGCTCGCCGACGGGAGGCCGAGAACCGGGGGAAAGTTGCTCGGATTGGGTCTGGCAAACTATGTCGAATCTTCGATAGGGGCGCCGCGAACGCACCGAAATCACTGTCACGCCGGCGGGCTGGGCCGAGGTCGTCATCGGCGATCAAACAAACGGCCAGGGTCACGAGACCCAGCTTTGCGCAGGTCGTCTCGGCCTTGCTCGCCGTCCCGGTCGACAGCATCGATCTCGTCACCGGCGACACAGACCGCGTCAGCCTCGGCGGTGGCTCGCATTCCAGCCGGTCGATGCGCCACGCCGCGACGTTGTTCACTAAGGCGGCGCCGGAGCTGATCGCCAAGGGCAAGGACATTGCCGCCCGCATTCTTGAAACGACTATAGACGAGATAGCATTTGCCGATGGGCGTTTCGCAGCGCCGCGCAGCAACCGCAGCTTCGACTTTACTTGAGCTGGCGCAGGAGGCGGCGCGCCTTGGTGTGAAGGGCGGATTTGCCGTCGTCATCCGCGAGGCGAAGGCGGGATCGGCGAATTAGCCCTTCCACAGGCCGGCGAACTGAGTGGCGACGACCTTTTCGTATGGGATCTCGCCCTGCAGAATGCCGATGTCGCGGGCGAACCGGTTCATGCCGGCGACAAAGTTCGGCGAAATCGATGGGTCGTAGTAAGGCAGGTCGCGGCGGATTAATTCGGCGATCAGCGCCGCCTCTTGCGCGGGAAAGAGCCTACGGCCGACTTCGGCGGCGCGGTTCACATCAGCCTTGAGCGCGGCCTGCGTCTTGACCAGGGCGCGCACTGCGGCGGCGACAACATCGGGGGACTGCCGGGTCAGCCGGTCGGTCGTCGCCAACGTCGACATCGTGTAGTGGAAACAGGGCTTGGGCCCGTCGCCGCGGCGCACATCGAGGACAACGGTACCGGCGCCCCGCCGCACCGCGACCTCGGTCCCCATGCCATTGGCCCAGAACCCGTCGATCAGGCCGTCTTCGAGCGCCTTCGCCGCGGTCAAGCCGAAATTAATCACGCCCAGCCCGGAAGCCCCCGGCACCGGGGCGATCCGGACGCTGTCGCGCTCGAGATCGATGCCGGCTTCAGTCAGCAGCCGCCGGAGGCCCATCTCGACCCAGGGTGCGGCCCCGATGCTGCGCCCGCGAACGATCCCCAAATCTCCGCGTCGAGCGCCGAGATCGGCGCGCATGACGAGAAACCAATACATACCCTGCGCCTGCGCGCAGAGGAGCTTGGCACCTTGCCACTCGGGAAAGGCTGCCAGCGTCGAATGGGCCGAGCCGCCGACGAAATCGATCTGGCCGTCACGCATCTCGCGATAGGCGCGGTCGACCGGAAAGACCAGCTCTAGCGAAACGTCGAGCCCTTCCTCCTTGAAGAAGCCGAGCTCGACGGCCGCTACCGCCGGGAAATAGGAGTTCGAGATTAGGTCGGGGACAGCAAGCTTCATGGGGAACTCCTTTTTCGCTACGAAGCAACCATATCAAGACGAGGCCGGATCGAGCAGGTGATCCAGATGAGCGGCAGCGACAGTAACCAGCGCGTCGACTGGAAGACCCACGGCGTCAAGGTCATTCCGGGCGACCAGCTCGACCCGAACACTGCCCAGACCCCGGGCATGGACCGCGCGGCCGCGATCAATCTTGCCAGAGTCGGCGCCCAAGAGATCTGGGCGGGTACGGTCAAGATCCATGCGAATGCCAAGACCGGCGCCCATCATCACGGCCATCTCGAAAGCGTGATCTATGTCCTGAAGGGGCGAGCGCGGATGCGCTGGGGCGACCACCTCGAGTATGTGGCCGAAGCGGGTCCCGGCGATTTCATCTTTGTCCCGCCCTACGTGCCGCACCAGGAGATCAACGCCTCGACCGAGGAGACGCTCGAATGCGTGCTGGTGCGCAGCCACAACGAGGCGGTTGTTGTCAACCTTGACATCGAGCCGGCCGAGCGCCCTGAGGCGGTGCACTGGATCGACCCGATCCACAGGCACGGCTGACCGCCATGATCGGGCGCAGGCTTCTCGTGGTCGCCGCCTGCCTCGTCGTCGCCAGTCCCGCGCTGACGCAGACGGGTCAGCTGGAGGTCAGTGACGCCTGGGCGCGGGCGACCCCCGCCAAGGCCGAAAACGGCGTCGCCTACTTGACGATCTGGACCCCGACCCCCGACCGCCTCGTTTCGGTCTCCTCACCGGTGGCAAAAACGGCCGAGCTCCACACGATGGAGATGGCCGGCATGGTCATGAAGATGCGGCCCCGGTCGGGAAGGCGGGCGCCGCCGGCCCTGCGTCGCAGCGCTGAAGGGGGATCCGATTGCGTCGTTTCGTCCCGGCCGCTGTCCTCCTCGGTGGCCTGTTGATCATAGGTGCCGGCGCCTTCCTCGTGCTGTCGCTGCACGAAACGCCGCGGGGTGCGGCTGGAACCTTGCTCGCCAGCGCGATCGGCGGCCCCTTCAGGCTCGTCGACCAGAACGGCAAAACGGTCACCGACGCCGATCTCAAAGGCAAGTGGTCGCTCGTTTATTTCGGCTATACGCATTGCCCCGACGCCTGCCCGACCGCGCTCAACGACATCGCGATCGCGCTCGACGAGCTCGGACCGCAGCGCAGCGCGGTCCGTCCGGTGTTCGTTACCGTCGATCCCGAGCGCGATACGCCGGCGGTGCTCAAATCTTATGTCACAGCCTTCGACGCACCGATCCTCGCCCTGTCCGGGACGCCGGAAGAGATTGCCCAGGCGGCAAAGGGCTACCGCGTCTATTACGCGAAACATCCGGAAGCCGGCGGCGACTACTCGATGGACCATAGCTCGGTCATCTATGTGATGGATCCGGAAGGGCGCTTTACCGCCAGCTTCACGCAAGAGAACTCGCCCGAAGAGATCGCCGAGCGGCTGAAGAAGTTGCTCTCTTAGCGCGCGAGGCCGCCGCCCACCAGTACCCCGAGCTCGCGCTCGCTAGCCGCGGGGCCGAGAGCTCCGGCGATCCGTCCGCCTTCCATCACCAGGATGCGGTGGGCGAGGGCGCGGATCTCGTCGAGATCAGCCGAAACGAGAAGCATCGCGGTACCGGCCTCCTTCAGCGCCAAGAGTCGCTGATGAATGAAGTCGCTCGCCGCGATATCGACGCCTCGCGTTGGCTGACCGACGATCAGACAGAGCGGCTGGCGCCCCATCTCGCGGGCGCAGACGAGCTTCTGCTGGTTGCCGCCCGACAAGGTCCCGGTCGGCGCCTTGGGCTCGGCCGGTCGCACGTCGTACTCTTCCATGCGCCGCCGCGCCGCCTCGGTAATCGCCCCCGGTGCGGCCAGCCAGCCGCGGGCAAAGGGGGACCTTCGCTGGTCGCCGAGGATCGCGTTTTCCTCGGCGGTAAACTCGGTGATCAGCGCCATGCCGAGGCGATCCTCGGCGATATGGGCGAGCCCGAGCGCGCGCCTGGCATCGACATCGAGAGAGGCCGCCTGATGCC
>Ga0318536_10000591_pt1 | contig 11050 bp, 8 predicted proteins | sample GRESIP117b4f28_FD_203481 | JGI IMG/M metagenome (GOLD analysis project Ga0318536, IMG submission 203481) | Tropical soil microbial communities from Luquillo Experimental Forest, Puerto Rico - GRE.SIPMG.117b4f28 | ecosystem: Environmental > Terrestrial > Soil > Tropical forest > Bulk soil... | reverse complement strand
GCTGGGATACCGAAAGACGTCAGCACGCTCGCCGTGATTCCGGTCGGGTGGCCGCGCGGGCGCTTCGGCCCAGTCAGGCGCCGGCCGGTCGCCGAGGTGATCCGCAGCGACCGCTGCGGAGCCCACTGGCTCTCCAGGGTCCACCCGCTGCGATGCCGCGGCCGTCGAGAGCGCCCTCAGGACAAATGAGCACTCCGAAGGCGGGCCAGCACGAGAGCAGCGCTCGGCTAGGTGAAGGGGCGGCCTGCGATTTCGGACCTGACTGTCGCGTCCGTACCGTTGTAGCTACCTCGCTCAGCGCGATCCAGAGTGATGAAATGGAGGAGCGGCCGGAGCTGACCCGTCGCGGCCGTTGGCTGCTCCAATCCGCGATTGCAGAAGTGGCGCGTCAAACACGAGCAGGGCTCTCGTCGCCGTGGCGTCCAGCCCTGCGATTCGCCAGCACCGCAACCGGCGCCGTCCTTGACCGCGGCGTCGCCGAGACCGTCGCTCGCTATTAGCGCGTGTTTATGAAACCGGGCCACGGGCTGCAGGTCGTTGTTGGACAGCCCAGGAGACCCGCAAAATCCGATAGCAGGGCAGACGCGCCTCGGCCCTGCTTCGCGCGGCCTGCATGGCAGACGCTGCATCCGAGGCACGGACGCGCTTTGGTGAGCGACCGGGGCGCCGGCGCCGAGCGTCTCAACCGCGGACAGGACCTCGCCTACCGCGCTTAGCGGGGTCCTGGACGTCGAGAGGGAGATGCCCGTCGGAGCGCGAAGGCAGGTCCCGTCTCCAGCGATCGCGAGCGGGACCCGGGCGTGGGGTCCGGAGCGCAAGGAGCGGCAGTCTGGTTGAGATCGCCGCGCTGGCGACGAACCGGGTGTGCCTCTCACCGGTGATCGGGCCCCGTCTGCCGGTGCGGCCATGATTGTCAGTGCTGTGCCCGCGTTGTCGGCGTCGTGCGGGTGAGGGCGTTGTGGGTCTTTGTGGCGTCGGGTAGCGTCGGGGGGATCGTGACTGTCGGCGAGATCACGTCGACCGGGTTGAGTGAGGTCGAGGCTGCGCGGCGGAGGCAGGCGCGTGGGCGCCTCCCGCGGCGGGCCGCGAGCCGCTCGTACGCGAGCATCGTCCGTGCCAACACGCTCACGATTCCCAACGGGATCCTGTTCTGCTTCGGAGTGCTGACGATCACCTTTGGGTCGTGGCGGGATGCGTTGTTCCTGGGGATCCTGGTTTCGAACATCGCGATCGGGTCGTTTCAGGAGATTCGCTCTAAGCGGGCTCTCGACCGGCTCGCGGCGTTGGTGGCGCCGGTCGCGGTGGTTGTCCGCGACGGGGTCGACCGCCGGATTCAGCTCGACGAGCTGGTCGTCGGCGACCTCGTGCGTCTGTCGCCGGGCGACCAGCTGATTGCCGACGCGTCGGTGGTGTCAACCGACGGGCTTGCCCTGGATGAGGCGAACCTGACTGGCGAGTCCGAGTCGGTGCTGCGCGGTTCGGGGGAGCCGGTGTGGTCGGGCTCGTTCGTGGTCGAGGGCGAGGCGCTGGTCGAGGTCACGGCGGTCGGTCCGGACAGCCGCGCGGAGAGACTGACCGCGACTGCGCGCGCGTTTCGTCACCGCCGCTCTCCGCTGGAGCGAGCCAACGACCGGCTATTGCTGTGGCTGATCGCGCTTTCGATCCCGCTGGTGCTCGGGCTGATGATTTCGGCCTTCGGCCGGGCCGGGTCTGCGGCCACTCGTGTGCAGTTCCTCACCGCCGGGATCGTCCCCCTCGTTCCCGAGGGGCTGATCTTGCTGATCAGCCTCACCGCGGCGGTCTCGGCATTGAAGATGGCCCAGCGCGGGGTGCTCGCGCAGCAGCTCAACGCGGTCGAGTCTCTCGCTTCGGTCGACCTCGTCTGCACCGATAAGACGGGGACGCTGACCGAGCCGATGCTGCGGGTGATCGGGCTCGTGCCGGCCGCCGGCGAGGACGAGACGTCGCTCGCGCGCGCGCTGAGCCTGTACGCGGTCAGCGCCCCGTCTCGCAACCTGACGCTCGAGGCGATCGCGCACGCCCGGCTGGGGGATGTCAATGGGCGCCGCGTCATCGCCCAGGTGCCTTTCTCCTCGCGGCGTCGGTGGAGCGCGCTTGACCTTGGGGAGGAGCGGCTCGTGTTTGGAGCGCCGGAGTGGTTCGCGGGCGCTGATACCGAGCTTGGTCAGCGCGCCCGCGCGGAGGCGGCCGCGGGCCGACGGGTGCTGGCGCTTGGCCGCAGTCCGTCGCGCCTGCCCGAGGCCGGACCGGAGCCGCCGTTCCCGAAGGATGTGCAGCCGCTGGGCTTGGTGTTGCTCGCCGAGCGACTGCGCTCCAACGCGGCCGAGACCGTCGCTTTCTTCTCCGATCAGGCGGTCGAGCTGAAGGTTCTCTCCGGTGACGCCCCCGCGACCGCGGGAGCGATCGCCCGGGACGCGGGGATTCCCGGCTCGGCGCCGGCGATCGACGGCGAGATGCTGCCGTCCGACCCGGCCGTGCTGCGCGATGCTGTCCTCGCGGCGCCTGCGGTCGGGCGGATTTCGCCCGAGGGCAAGCGTGCTGTGGTGTCTGCGCTCGCCGGCGCCGGCCGCTACGTCGCGATGATCGGCGACGGGGTCAACGATGTGCCGGCGCTCAAGGAGGCGCGACTCGCGATCGCCCAGGGCTCGGGGACGCAGATGTCGCGCTCGGTCGCCGACTTGGTGCTCGTCCGCGACGACTTCGGCGTCGTCCCCGGGATGGTTGCCGAAGGGCGCCAGATCCTGCGCAACATCCAGCGGGTCGCGCGGCTTTTCGTAACCAAGACCGTGTTCACCGCCACGCTCGGCCTGGCGGTTGCGATCCCGACCGGGAGCTTCCCGCTCCTGCCGCGGCAATTCTCAATCGCCTCGACAGTCACGATCGGGATCCCCGCTTTCCTGCTCGCGCTCGCCCCGAGCTCCGGGCCATGGCGGCCAGAGCGCTATCTACAGTCCGTTGCACGGTTCGCAATTCCCGCCGGTATCGCGATCGGGATCGGCATCACGGCGGGCTATCTGCTCGCGCGCTACGGATTTGACCTCAACGTGCGCCGCTCGCGCACCGTCGCCACCGGGATCGTCGTCTTCTGCGGGCTCGCGGTGGTCCTCCGGCTCGAGACGGAACCCGGATGGCGCCGGGTCGCGGTCGTCGGTCTGTGCGCCCTGATGGCACTCCTGTTCGCGCTCGCGCTCATCGTCCCCTTCCTGCGCAGCTTCTACGAGCTCTCCACCCCCAGGGGCGGCACGCTCATCGCCTGGGCTCTCGGAACCGCCCTGGGAATCGGGGGGATGCTCGCCGCGCTGCGTCTCCTCAAGGTATGAATCGGCGCGACGTTCCCGCCCGCTCGCTCTGGCATCTCTCGCTGGGTCTAGGCGGGGTCGGAAGGGGCGGCTTCGTCCACCGGCCCGAGAGGTCGCTGACGTCCCTCGGCGATTGCGCGGGGAAGCCGGGCGAACGCCACGCCGCCAATAACGATCGGGACCAGCAGCTCGAAAGCGTGAAAGATCAGCTCCCCCGCCGCGGACATGGAGGCATCGGCGCCATACAGGACCAGCGCGCCCGTGATACTCGCATCCATCGTGCCGACCCCGCCCGGCATCGGGATCACCTGGGCGATTTGTCCGATCAGGTAGCCCATCGCGACCACCGCGAACGGCAGGTGCTCACCGACAGCGTTCAACGCCGCCCACAGCGCGCCGATCGAACCGAGCAGATCGACCCAGGTACCGAGCACCCGCCAGTCGCGCCGGCGAAGCACCTCGACCGTCCCCGACACACCGGTCGCGACGACGTGCAACCCCGTCCGCAACCAGTTTCGCCTGGTGCGGGCGGCGAGCCGGTGCCCCCAAGCCGCCGCCGCGATCGCCGCGCCGGCCACCACAACCGCGACCGCCGCCGGCAGAAACGTAAGCAGCGCGTCGTTGGGACCTGCGAACACGCCCAACCCCATCCCTAACCCGATGACGATGATCGCGATCACGTTCGGCGCCGCCGGCGCGACGATCAATACCGCCGTGCGCTCCGCGAACCGCTCAGCGCCCCAACCGATCGAGCTCAGCGTCCAATAGCCGACCAACGTGCTGCCCGCCGTCGGCATCAGCGCATTCGCCGCCTGCTGCGCGCCCCCCATCTTCCAGGTCAACCGATGCGGCACGTCCGCGAAAACAAGCTCTACGAACACCACAGCGCCAATGATCCCGACCGCCTGGATACCAGCGGCGGCCAGCACCCAGCCCGGCGACGCGCCAGCGATCGCCGAGCGCACCCCCGACAAACCAGGCAACGTAGCGATCACCGCAATCACGACCGCGACCAGAACAGCGACGGCAATCCCGCCGCGCACTAGCTTGCGCTTGACCTCCTGGTGGGTCGGGGCTTCCTGCGGCTCAGCTGGCGAGGCCACGGACGACCAAACCTACCGCCACGAGCAAGCCAAGGACGGAACGCGACCTCGCGGCCCCCACCCGACTTCGCGACCCCCCGCAACCGTCGCACGTCGCAGACCGAAGCCCCCGCGGGCACGGATGCGGGTCTCGCCCGGCGGCGAGGCCAGGCACCTCCTATTCGCCACCAGCAGGGAAGCGGGAGCACGAGCGCGCAGATCCGCTCGCACACGAAGGGAGGGCTGTGCAGGCCGTCGCGACCGGGCCGGCTGGCGGTCGCAGCGCCGTGGGTATGTGAGCTCGTCACAACCCGGAGGACCGCCGAGCCGGAGCGCTCGACCGCCGCTCGGCCATGGCGTTGCACAAGCCCGTCCCCGCCGAGGTCGCGCTCCTGGGATGGACGAAACGGAGTAGCGCTTTATCGCGGCAGCGATGAGATGACCGCTGCGCCTTGGTCGAGCAGCAGCCGCGTGATCGAGATCGCGGCGAGCGTTGGGACGGCCGTGCCTAGGCACAAACTTGACAGTGCTTGATCGGAATCGCGATCCAGCAAACTCGGTGCCCTGTCGTGATCGCGCACATCCAGGGCGTGCTCGACCCTGGGGGGCCACGACTGCTTCCGCTCTCGCGGCTGCTCCGGCCTCGCTATACCTTTGCCACGCGCTCAGCAGTCTCGCCGCGCCCGGCGGGACGACTGCATCGCCCGGGAGATGCGCAAGCCGGACCGGACGAAGTTCCCGGCAGTCGCCGCGCTGCTGCTCTCATCGGACTTGAGACTGCTCGTTCGCCACGAACGCGCTCGTCTGCCCCGGACGGCGCTGACGACTCTCATCCGCGCGAAGCAGTCATCTGCGTGGCCGCCGCGAGACGACTGCTATCACGAATGAGGGGCAGTACCTGGGACCGCGATAACGACGCTCGAGACTTCCGCACGCGGACGAATCGGTCAGTCGGGAACGCCGGCCTCGTGCCGTAGCAGCGACAGCCGAGGAGGGGCTTACAAATCGACGTCCGTGCATGACGAGCGAGCGCCCAGAAGTTCTGTCCTGCGGGCTATCTGTAGGCCTTTTGTTATCGTCCGAGGGGTCGTAGAGGTATGCCTTGACGGTCGCCTCGGCGCGTCCTAGCCGCCGGGCGATCTCGGCGATCGTCAGGTTCTCCTCGTCGCGATAGTGGCGCGCAAGCTGCGCGGCGCGCCGACGCACAACAACTCGATCGCTCACTTGGTACCTCCGCGTCGACCGTCGTCTCCAGCTTTCGCTGTCGGCACAGCGAGCACCCTATCGGGCGTGCTGGACAGTCACGTGGGGCAAAAAAGGTGGCGCTTCCTGCGCGTTCTCCTCTCGCTCGACGCCGGGCGGTCCGGTCCCGACCGGGCCTCCCACGTCGCCCGAGGCGGGGAGTGGGAGACCACTGAGCGTGCTCATTCCGCGCTTGCGTCCCGTTCGGCGGCCCCTGGCTCGGCTGGATCGGTCTGCCTCCGGTGCTACCCGAGCCGCACCGTCCTCTCGAGCGCCTCATGGAACACCGAACGCGTCTCGGTCCAGTTGCGCCAGGCGGGCGAGGGGCCCGGCCGCAAGCCAGCCAGGTCCTTGCCGCGCACATAACCGCTGCATAGAGCGCCAGGAGTGCGGCGCCACTGCCCCGTTCATGAAACCTGAGCCGTGTCAGCGGCTCGCTGGCGTGGCCCGAAGGCTTCCCTGTGGATCTCCCGACGGCGGAGCGGGAAGTCAGCGGCTGAGTGCCCTGATTGCGGCGTTACCAGCGGTGGTAGAGATCAGCGCGTCATCTCGATCGGGTGATGCGTCCGTCGTTACCGGCGCGAGGATCCCATCGAGCGGCTCGCCGGAGCCGCCGGCGTATGGAAATTCCGAGGTCGAGGAGTAGACGGATTGCCCGGAGCGGCTGATCGCGGCCGTCAAGCCAAGCGGTCACGGCGCGCCGGCCGGGTGCTCGCGTCCCCGATGGATCCGTTTCCCAGCTGTCTGTACTGCGGGAAGGGGATCAGCCGGGATGACCAGGTTGTCGTGGTAGAGCACGACGGGGACCGGCAAACATCGCTCGCCCGCGAGCCGGCGCTCGCGGAGCGACCGGGCGCCTTGCTACTTCACGCCCGCTGCGCCCCGATCGGCTGGGCGGGCGCGGGCTGAGGTCACAGTCCAGGCGTTTGACCCACCGCGCGCGCACGGCGTGTTAGTGCGCCACCTCCCACACGCGATACCCGGTGGCGAAGCGCGATACGAAGACGACTCCTTGCGAGAGCGACGCGCTCGGTAGCTCCTTCGGAAAGAGCAGCTCCACGACTACGGTCCGGTGGAAGGCGCGCCGCCCGCACTGATGTTTGACCTCGCTGCCGCGGACTCCTGCGTAGGGCGACAGAGCAGACTGCGTGATCACCGCCGCACCGAGACCCGGGTAGAGGAGCGGCGCTTCGACGAGCGCTCGATCGGCGGCCCGGGCAACGGCCCCGGCCGGCAGCCCCTTGGCGCCGGCTGGGCAATGTGTCAATGGCCATCGGTTTCTCCCCGGTGGTGGCCACGAAATTCCCCGCTGGTGGCCATCGTTTCTCCCCGGTGGTGGCCATCGAATGTCCCCACTGGTGGCCATCGTTTCTCCCCATGTGGTTGGGGAGCCCGGGGTTTAGGTCAGGGGCCTCACCCCCTTGCCGGCGGTCGCTTGGGCGAGCCGGTAGCTGTCCTGTCCGTCAGTGATGATGACGTGCGCGTGATGGAGTAGCCGGTCGACGGTGGCGGTCGCCATCGTCTTGGGCATCAGCTCGTCAAACCCGGATGGGTGAATGTTTGAGCTGATCGCGATGCTTCGTTTTTCGTAGGCGGCGTCGACGATCCGGAAGAGGGCGTCGGCGGCGTCGGTGGACACCGGAAGCAGGCCGATGTCATCGACCAGGATTAGATCGGAGCGGATCAGCTTGGTGACGGCTTTGTTGATGCTGTCGTCGGCGCGGTGGCGGCGGAACAGGGCGGCGAGCGTCTCGAGCGTGTGCCAGGAGACGGTCTTGCCCTTGTCGATCGCGAGGTGGCCGAGCGCTTCGATGAAGTGGCTCTTGCCGGTCCCGCTTGGGCCGCAGATACAAAGCACCTCCGCGCGGTCGATCCACTCCAGGGTGCGGAGTGCTTGCTGGGTGGGCTTCGGGATCACCGACGCGGCGTCCTCCCAGGCGTCGAAGGTCTTGCCGGCGGGTAGCCCGGACGCGCGTCGGCGCATGCCGATCGTTGCCTTGTCGCGGCCGGCGGCCTCCTCGGCGAGGAGCACCCGGAGGACTTCGGCGTGTTCCCAGCGCTGGGCGTTCGCGGTCGCGATCACATCGGGCGCGGCCCGGCGGACGTATGGCATCCGCAAACGGCGCAACAGTCGGTCGAGCTCGTCGGGCAACGGCGGTGGGGTGGGCGGCTTGACCGTCATCGCCGACCCCCAACCGGCGCGAACGGGGCCCATGTCGGCCAGGGGATCGGTCGCGGTCGCCTCTCTGAGGGCCGCAGAACGGCTCTCATCGTGTCGGTTTCGGGCTGGGAAGCGAGAATCGGGTCGTTCATCGGCCGAATCCCTCCCAGCTGCGGGTCGAGCGCTGGAGCGAGCGGTCCTCGGGCGCCCGTGTGGGGAGCGGGATCACGGTCGCGGTCTGCTGGTGAGCGAGGATGCTGGCCAGGTCACCGTCGGCGAAGCGGCCGTAGCTCGCGCATCGCTCGAGCGCGTTATTGACCGAGCTGGCGCCGTGGAGCTTGGCCAGGTCGACCGCCTCGACCATCTTGCGACGAATCCGTGGCGTGCCGTCCGCAGCGGCGCGCTTGAGCCACCGCTCGGCGCCCGGCCCGATCGCGAGGAACTCCCGCTCCTGCTCTGAGCGGGCACGGGGCTTGCGCTCCAGCGCGCCGGCCGGCCGCGGTGGGTAGTGCTCGTCGTTGATGCTCGGGCGCCCAGGCGTGGTCAGCTGATGGCGGGCGACCTCCCGCGGCCCCTGCGGCTCATCGATGTGCACGACCACGAGCTGCTCGGTCTCGGCCCTGACCCACACCCGCTCGCCGATCAGCTCGTGCGGAACCGAATAGATCGCATCACCAACCGACACGGTCGCTTGGCGGTCGACCTTGCGGGTCTGCCCGAAGCACAACGTGTGCGGCAACCGCGGCAGCCGGTGCAGATGCTCATGCTCCTGCTCGAGCAGCACCACCGGCGGCTGACGCGTCGCGCGGTGCCGCCGGGTGTTGACATCGGCCATGAACTCCTGGCACGCCTGCTCGAGCGCCTGCCAGTCCGCATACTCCTCGCGGAGGTTGTGCTCGGTCGGCACCAGATCCGCCTTCGCGATCTTGACCGTCGCCTCGCTCCCGCCCTTGCTCTGCGGGTCCGCGGGCTCGCAGGTCGCGATCGTCAGCCCGTAATGCCGCGAGACCTCAACGATCGTTGCGTTGCGGACCGCGATACCGCACACATGCTCGACCGTCACCGTCTTCTCGTTATCCGTCAGTGCGTACGTCGGAACCCCGTCGATCATCCTCAGGGTGCGGTCCAGCCCGATCACCACCGACGCAAGCGTCTTATCCAGCAACGGGACAACCACCCGGAACCGCGACCACGCCAGCCACGCGCAGAACAACACCGCGTGGCGCCCGGCCACGACCGGCCCATCCCCGTAATCCCACTGCAGCCACAACCCCGGCTGCGGGATCCACGGCCGTGTCCGCCGCCCGTGCCGCTGCCGCCAGCGCTGCTTGGCCTCGGCGACCGCCCGCCGTGTCGTCCGGTATGACCCCGCGTACCCCATCGCGACCAGCACCCCGTGCACAACATCAGCCCTGACGTGCGCGCGTGAGCGCTCCACCAGCTCATCGATCTTCCCGCCGAAGGGATCCACCGCCGGCCGCCGCCGCGCCCTGACCGGCAGCCCACCCTCGGCCTCCCGCGCCGCGACCAGCCGCGCCACCGTCTTGTGATCACACCCCGCCAGCGCCGCAGCACCACGCAACGTCCCCGTCAGGTCGTACGCCTCAAGGATCTCCATCGCTTCCTCTGGTTTCTTCACACTCGCCGTCCTCGGATCGCGCGTTGACAACAACGCGCGACCGACTACCGGCGCCCTAGGACAGAATCGTGGGGAGAAACCGTGGCCACCCATGGGGAGAAACGGTGGCCACCAGCGGGGCGTTTCGATGGCCGCCTACGGGGAGCTTTCCATGGCCACCGTCAGCAATGCACCGCAGGCACGGCTCGGGCGAGCTGGGCCTGCCCGCTGGAAGGCCCCACGAGCATGCCGGCCAGCGCGCCTCCGAGGACGACGGTGACAGCGATGCCGGCGATTACGCGGTTCATCCTTCTTCCCCTCCGGTTACAAAGCGCTCGAACTCCATCCACCGAAGATCCCACGCGCAGATCACGCATGCAAGACGCCCATATCGGATTCGTCGGACGGCGAAGCTGGCGCGCGCTGGGTCTGCGGTCCTTGACGCCACCCACGGCGGTCGAATGCATGCTTGGATTCCGCCGCATTCCGGGTGTCTTGCCGACGCCGCCGGGATGCGTGTCCCAACGCCGAAGCAAAGACGGTTGTAGCGGTGGCCAGGTGGCTGGGTGTCCCGGTTGCCGCCCCGGGTCCCGGGACGGATCACCCGTGCGGTGTTGCGGGAATCGGCGCCTCCCGCGGGAATGGGAGGCGCCGTTCGACGGCGTCCGGCCGCAGCATGTGCCGGCCGGCGTCGCGCTTGCGGCACGCTTTCGTCCGCCGTCGCCACCGCGCTCGCCGCTCGGCGTTCTCAGTTATGGCCTGTCTCCTACTTCGCTTCAGATGGTGGGGGCTGGATCGTATGCTCGAGCGGGAATTCGGCCGATCGCCAGGAGCCGAACGCCGTCAGGACCGGGCTGGATCTTGCGTCGCGCCGTCGGCCCGACGCGGATGATGTGGTCTGCGTCCAGCGCGGACCAAGCGACCCGACCCGTGGACTACGGCACTCGCGGAACGATTACTTCTCGCAGTGGCAACCCGACTGGCAGGACCGTACGGGATCGGGCAGCGTGTTACGCCCAGTTCGCCGGCGACGCTAGATCCGGGCCGGATGCAGCGACCCGGCGCGCTGCGCGCCGGGCGAGCCCCGTCTCCGTCTCCGCGCTCACGGCAGCCGATGACGATGGCTCGCCGGCACAGCGTGCGGCTCGGCCTGCCTTAACGGTCTTCGCCCTAACGGCTCGCTGTCCGCTTCCGCGTCGTGGTCGCCTTGGCGGCGGTGCTCGCCTTGCGTCGCCCAGTCGCCGGGCCAGTACTACTCGTGCGTGGGGGCACGGCTCGTGCCGGAGCAGGCTTCCCCGCCGGGGCACCCGCGAGTCGCTTCTGCGCCTGCTCGAAGTCGCGCTGCAGCGCCTTCGCGAGCTTGCCGCTGTCACGCCGCGCGCTTGTGACGAAGGTGCGCAGATCCTTGTACAGATCGCGTGCCCCCTCGCCAACATCGCGCCCGGTGTCCTTGCGCAGCTCCCCCAGCGCCTCCTGGGCAGCGTCCAGCGATCTATTCAGCCGCTTGAGCGCGGCCGGTTCCTTGAACCCCGCGCGTTTCCGAGGGGAGGAAGGGGTGGGCTTCTTCGCTGGCGGCATGTAAACCTGCTGCGGCCTGCACGAGGGCGCTAGCCGGACAGTACTCAAG
>Ga0318536_10000575_pt1 | contig 11143 bp, 8 predicted proteins | sample GRESIP117b4f28_FD_203481 | JGI IMG/M metagenome (GOLD analysis project Ga0318536, IMG submission 203481) | Tropical soil microbial communities from Luquillo Experimental Forest, Puerto Rico - GRE.SIPMG.117b4f28 | ecosystem: Environmental > Terrestrial > Soil > Tropical forest > Bulk soil... | reverse complement strand
GGCTTCCCATGTAGACGGTGTACGGTACCGTCGTTACTAACTGGGTGCCGTCGAACTCGTAACCCGAGATAATCCCTTCGACCAGCACCTTGCCGTTGGGCAGCAGCACGGCAAAATCATCACCTGCATTGTCGCCGTACAGTGTCCCGTTGATGTTCTGGATCGGGAAGTCGGGGCCCTGGGTCCAGGTGCGCGCATGTGTGTCGTAGATCGCCGTGTGTCCGGCGCTCGTGGGACTCAAGGTCGGATCGGCATTCGCATAGGATCCGGTGGCGAACACGGTGCCATCCGGGCGCAGCATGGCAGGGCCAATCTCCCCGGGCGGGTAATAGCACTGAGTGGGCGCTGGCCCGTATGGGACGCAGCCGACGACCGTCGTGGGGGAGTGCAAGTCGACGGGAACGTCGCGGAGCTGATCCCACTTCTGCCCCGACGTCGAGTACGCCTCGGCCTTGGGTGCGTCGAGCACGTCGAGGGTCAGTACGCTTCCGTCCTGGAGTAAGGTCCAGCCTTCCTCGGCATTGAAGTCGTTCTTGTCCTTCGACTTCAGGTTCTTCCAGCGAAGAGTGTTGGGATCCAAGGCATGGACCCGCGTCGTGAGCTTGTCACCCAGGAGGAATCGCCCGTCCGGCAGCACGGCGCACGGCGAATCGCCGATGTTGTCGACGCCGGCTGGTGGCGCGAGCGTGGTCCAGGTGTCGGTGCGCGGATCGTAGATCGCGCCTTCATTGGTGAGCGTGAAATCCGAGTTGGGCCCGGAGTATTCACCGCCCATGACGACGACCCGCCCGTCCGCGAGCACGGCCTCCGCCGAGGCGAACGGCGAATAGGAGACTGGGAGACTCGCCAGCTGCGTCCAGGTGCCGTTCAAGTAGCTGCCATTGATGTCGGGCGTCAGCTTCCACCACTGGTTGTAATAGATGCCGTCCTGCGCCATTACGGTCCCGTCAGTCAGCAGCAGCGTGAAAGTGATGCCGTTGGGCAATTGGTTCGCAAGCGGTGTGAGCGTTGATGCAGCCACGTTGGAGGTTGCGTTGATGCTCGAATGCTGCAGCGCGATCGGCGCGCTGTTGATGCGTGCCTTCTGCGATAACCTCAGTTGAGCGGCACTGCCTGGCGGCGCACTGCTGGCTACGTTCGACAACGCGCCGAACGCGATGATGGACAACGAAAGAAAAGAATATCTCCTGACGTCCATGGCCTTTACCCCTTGAGTTGTTGTGCCTGGTGCGGACCTTGCGGTCGCAGTGTGCTCGCCGCAGATCGTGACCGGCGCGGCCCGCGGTTGCTCGTTGGCTACGAGCGCTTTAGCGCAAATCCAGGTTTCATACAAGCACAGTTTCGTGACATGGCGGTCGTCGCTTGCATTGCTGCGACGCGTCTTCATTACCGCGACGCGGCGAGCCAGGTTCAGCGTATTTGATATTCAGGGTATGTAATACAGGTCGATGGTCTTGCCGATGCGCTCGACGGGTGTGTAGGCATCGAGCCAGCCGTAATCGCTCGGGTTGCGGGTGCGCGCGAGCTGCGACACCGCGACCCAGCCGGTGACGCGCTCGCGTGGCGGGAGGACGTACACCTGCGGCAGCCGCTCACGGCGCAGGTCCGCCGTGCCGCGGTACGCGAGGCTCAAGTGTCCGATGCCGAGCTCCGCCACGCGAACTTCGAGACGGTGCAGGTCCTGGCCCCAGTCGAGATCGGAGTCGACGAGCACGCGCTCGGGATGGCGGACCGCTTCATTGAAGTACGGCAGGTAATCGGGCCAGGCGCGCCACAGCGGGCTCAGCTGCCAGAGGAGCGCCGCGAGCAACGCCGCGACGCCGAGGGTGCGGAAGTTCAGGAGGTCTTTTAGCCGATAGTTCGGTATTTGCCGAACTAATGTAGAAAAGTCGTCGTTGCGCGCCGGCGCCGCGATCGTCGAGGCGGCGGAGGCAGCGGATGGCCCGCGAAGCGCCCCCCAGGCTCGGACCGTGAGGTCCGCCGCACCGAGCGCGAGGAAGGGATACACGATGAGGATGTGCCGTACACCGATGTTGATATGGCTCACGGCGCTCGCGAACACGAGGATGGCGACGACCACTGTGAGCGGCGCGAGCGCCCAGGCGTCTCCTTGCCGGAAGCCGCGGAGCGCGAGTCCCACGAGGCCGATGGGGCCCGCGATAAGGAGCGGGATGGGAGTCTTCACGGCGAGTGCGACGAGGTAGAAGTACCACCAGCCGGTGAGGCGCGTCTGGCCGAGAAGATAGGACAGGTGCCCGCTGCCATTGTGGGCCTCGACGGCCACGATCCCATTCACCAGGTCCTTGAGCTCGCGGGGCAGCCACAGGTGCGAGAGCAGCACGCCGAAGCCGTGCGCGAGGCCGTGCTGAGCGAGGAGGTACGACACCGCCCAGTTGAAACGGAACGCCACTCCCGCCGGGTCCGCAACGCGCGGACCGTAGGCGAGCCAGATCGGCGCGAGCCCGACGAGCGCGGCGAGCGCGAGTCCCGCGGCGCGCCTCCCCCAGGTCGGCGCCGGATCGGCGAGCGACGCTACGGGCAGGTCTGCGGCCGGCAGGGCCGCCGCCGGCACGGTCGCCGCCGACCCCTGGCGGCGCAGCGCCAGCCAGTGGGTGAGCGAGAGCACGATGAGCGACACGCCGATGAAAGGAACGCTCGAGAACTTGGTGACGACGGCCACGCCGGATGCGAGCCCGAAGAAGATCGCATCGCGCAGCTGCGCGCTCACCATCCAGCACTGGAGCGCGTAGAGCGCAAGCAGCGTCGTCGCCGCCGCCGCGACATCGAGGCTCGCAAGAGCTGCGTGGCCGAGCACCGGCGGCACCGATACGACGAGCACCACGGCGAGCAGCGCCGCACCTTCGGAGGGCAGCAGCCGCCGCGCCCAGAGCCACGTGGCATAAAGGAGCAGCGCCAGGAACGGCAGCATGCCGAGCCGGGCGAGCGTGAGATCCCGCCAGTAGGCGCCCTTGGAGTAGAGGATGTGCAGGCCCTCGGGCGTTCCTTCGGGGGGCGGGGTGCCGAAGGAGCGTGCCCCCGCGAGATAGGGGCCGATGGCGAGAAACACCCGCCCGAGCGGCGGATGCTCGGTGTCGTATTCGTACTTGCCGCGATCGAGGAGCTCGATCCCTGCCGCGAGGTGCTCGGGCTCGTCCCAGGTGTTGGAGTAGAAGCGCCATGAGCCGGCGGCGAGCACGCAGGCCGCGAGAATGATGAGGACGAGTGCCCGGCGCGCCAGCTTCGACGCGCGGGGGTCGAGGGACACGGCGCTGCTCACCCGGGGAACGTGTGCCGCAGCACGATGGTCTGCTCGCGGTCGGGTCCCGTTGAGATCATGTCGATCGGGACGCTGACGAGCGCCTCGAGGCGCTCGAGGTAACGGCGGGCGTTGGCGGGCAACGCCTCGTAGGCGGTGACACCGACCGTCGACTCGCGCCAGCCGGGGAGCTCCTCGTACACGGGCTCGATGCCGGCGTAATCCTCGACGCTCACCGGGGGATCGGGACTCACCTCGCCGTTGATGCGGTAACCGACGCCGATGCGGAGCGTGTCGAGCCCATCCAGCACGTCGAGCTTGGTGATGCACAGTCCCGTGACGCTGGAATTCACGATCGAGCGCTTGAGCGCCGCCGCGTCGAACCAGCCGCAGCGCCGCCGCCGCCCGGTCACCGAACCGAACTCGTGCCCGACGCGCGAGAGATGCTCGCCCGCCTCATCGAAGAGCTCGGTCGGGAAGGGCCCTGCCCCGACGCGCGTGGTGTAGGCCTTGACGATACCGAGCACCGCGTCGAAGACCTTAGGTCCGAGTCCCGTCCCGGTGCCCGCGTAGCCGGCGGTGGTGTTGGAGGATGTGACGTAGGGATAGGTGCCGAGGTCGACATCGAGCATCGCGCCCTGCGCACCCTCGAAGAGCACGTTCGCCGAAGCGGCGCGCAACGCCTGCAGCTCCCGCGTCACATCGGTGACGAGCGGAGCAATGCGTTCCGCCATGGCGAGCTGCGCATCGAGGATCTTCTGGAAATCCACGGCGGGCTGGCGGTAGTAGTGCTGGAGCGCGAAGTTGTGGAAGTCGAGGATCTCACCGAGCTTCGACGCGAAGCGGTCACGATGGAAGAGATCGGCGACACGCACCGCACGGCGCGCCACCTTGTCCTCGTAGGCGGGTCCGATGCCGCGCCCGGTGGTGCCGATGGCGTTCGCGCCGCGGGCGCGCTCGCGCGCCTGGTCGAGCAGGACGTGCGAGGGCAGGATCAGGGGACAGAGCGGTGAGATCCGCAGCCGCTCGAATACCGGCACCCCGCGCTCGATCAGCATACCGCTCTCGGTGAGCAGTGCCTCGAGCGAGAGCACCACGCCGTTACCGATGAAGCAGCGCACGTGCTCGCGCAGGATCCCGGCCGGGATCAGCGAGAGGATCGTCTTGCGGCCACCGATCACGAGGGTGTGGCCGGCGTTGTGGCCGCCCTGGAAGCGCGCCACCGCGGCGGCGCGCTCCGTGAGGAGATCCACGACCTTGCCTTTGCCTTCATCGCCCCACTGGGTGCCGATGACGACCACGAACTGTCCCACGCTCACCTCTCTAGCGGACCAGAAACAGGATGACGATGCCGACCAGCATGGAGCCGAGACCGGCGAAGCGCAACTCGCGGTCCTGCAGTGTGAGGACGCGCGCGAGGGCGCGCTTCACCCCCTGCGGATGCAGAAAGGGCGTGATGCCTTCCAACACCAGCAGCAGGCCGAGCGCGGCCAGGAGATCGGACAGATTGATCGACACGGGTCTATCGCGATGGCGGACGGTCGCTAGCGCTTGGGCGCCGCGGCCTTCGCGCCGGGGCTCGAGGAGGCTTCCTTGAAGTAGCGGAAGAATTCGCCATCGGGGGTGAGGACGAGCAGATCCCCGTCCCTGCCGATGGCGCGCTCATAAGCCTGGAGACTGCGCCAGAAGGCGTAAAACTCGGGGTTGCGCGAGAAGGCGTGCGCATAGATCTGCGCGGCGGCCGCATCGCCCTCGCCGCGGACGCGCAGCCCCTCGCGCTCGGCCTCGGCGATGATCACCGTGCGCTGCCGCTCGGCGGTCGAGCGGATGGTGGCGCTCTCCTGCTGGCCTTCCGCGCGCAGGCGGCTCGCGGTCTTGGCGAAGGACTGCTTCATGCTCTCGTAGACGCGCGCCGCGACCTCATCGGGGAGATCGATGCGCTGCACGCGCACATCGACGAGTTCCGCCCCGAGGCCCTCGGCGTTGCGGCTCGCTTGCCCGAACATCTGGCTCGTAACCGCGGCGCGCTCGGCCGAGACGATCTGCTGCAGCGTACGCTGCGCGACCACGGTCTTGATGCCGTCCTTGACGATCTCCGCGAGGCGCTGCCCGGCGAGTCCCTCGCTCCCGGCCACGGCGTTGTAGAAGGTCGCCGGGTCCCTGACGCGCCACTTCATGTAGAAGTCGACGATGAGGCCGCGGCCGTCGTTGGTGAGGAAGGTCTCCCCCGTGTAGGACTCCGACAGTATGCGGCGATCGAACTTGGTGACGCGGTCCCAGGGCCACTTCAGGTGCAGGCCCGAGGTGTAGCGGGTGTCGATGATGGCGCCGAAGCGCGTGCGGATCGCGAATTGGGTCTCACTCACCGTGAAGAGCGAGAACGCGACGAAGAGCAGCAGTCCCGCCACCACGAAGAACCACGGGAAGAGCCGTGAGCTCATCCTCAGCGCTCCCCTCGCGCGCGCGAGCCTTCGATGGTGACCTGATCGGTCGAATCCTTGGCGCTGCCCGCTACGCCTTCCGCACCCGCTTCCGACTCGCCCCTGACGCTCTTCTCGAGCAGCTTCTCGATCGGCAGGTAGACGAGGTTGTTACCGGCGTGCGAGTCGATGATCACCTTGTGCGCCCGCGCCAGCACGTTCTCGATGGTGTCGGTGTAGAGGCGCCGCCGCGTGACCTCGGGCGCCTGCGCGTAGGCGCCCTCGAGCTGCGAGAAGCGCGACGCCTGGCCCTCGGCGATCGCGCTCACCTGTGACTTGTAGGCCTGCGCGTCCTGCTGGATCCTCGCGGCCTGGCCCTGCGCGATCGGCAGAATCCCGTTGGAGTACGCCTGGGCCTCGAGGATGAGGCGCTCCTTGTCGGCCTGCGCCTTGTTGGCATCGCGCTGGGACGGGACCACCGCGTCCGGCACGTTCACGTCCTCGAGGTTCACCGTCGTGACCGTGATACCCGTGTTGTAGGAATCGAGCACACTCTGTATGAGCTCCTTGCTGCGGCGCGTGATCTCGGGCCGGGTCGAGCCGACCAGGAGCTCATCGAGGGTGCTGCGGCCCACGATCTCGCGGATGGCGCTCTCGGCGACCTGACTCAACGTGCTCTCGGGGTCACGCACGCGGAAGAGCTTCTTGACCGGGTCCGAGAACTGGTACTGCACGGCAAAGTGCAGATCGACCAGGTTGACGTCGGAGGTGAGCACGCGGGACTTGAAGTCGCTCGAGTTCACGCTCGCGACATTCACGATGTTGACGCTCTCGAACGGCCAGGGGAGACGGAAGTGGAGGCCGGGAGGCGTCACCTCGAGGAAGCGTCCGAAGCGCTGCACCACGCCGCGCTCGGGCTGCTTCACCTGGTAGATGCCGTTCCACAGCCACACCACGACGACGGCCGCGAGTCCGATGATGAGCAGCGAGCTGCTGTCGCCCCGCGGGCCGCCGCCGCCCCCGCGCAGCAGCGACTCGAGCTTGCGCTGCCAGCTCTTCAGACGCTCATCGAGGTCCGAGGAGCCAGGACGGCGCCCCCAGGGACTCTGTGGACCGCTTGGTTGGTTCCAGGGCATATAGCGACAACAGACAGAGCGCGGTCAGCGCAATTTGCCGGCGCTCGAGGCGGCGGGCGATTGTAGGTAGGTGCTGCCAGGGGCACAAGACGCGCCCGCTCCCTGCACCTCCAGAATCTGCACGCCGGCGGTGCGCGCGAGCGCGAGCAACTCGATGTCGGGAAGCTCGACGGCGAGCTCGAGCGAGCCATCGCTGCCGGCGCTCTCGGCGCGTACCGCGTGCGCGGCGTAGAGCCGCGAGCGCAGCGCGCCGGCACTCGGTGCCACCCTGAGGAGCGCGCGGCGCGCAAAGCGCGCCAGCCGCTCGGCGACCGCCTCGCGCAGGAGATCGAGCCCCACCGCCTTCTCGGCGGAGATCCACACCGCCACCGCGCGCCCCTCGGCGTCGCGATCGATACGCGGGTCGCTCGCCAGGCGGTCGATCTTGTTGTAGACGACGAGCTGCGGAATAGCGCTCGCCCCGATCTCTTCCAACACGGCATTCACCGCATGGAGCTGCTCTTCGCGGCGCGGATTGCTCGCATCCACGACGTGCAGCAGCAAGGTCGCAGCGCGCGCCTCCGTGAGGGTCGACTCGAAGGCGGCGACGAGCTCGTGCGGCAGCTCGCGGATGAAACCCACGGTGTCGGCGACCACCACCGCGGTGCCCCCCGGCAACTGGATGCGGCGCACGGTGGGATCGAGCGTGGCGAAGAGCTGATCGGCGACGTAGGCGTCAGCCCCGGTGAGCGCCCGGAAGAGCGTCGACTTGCCGGCGTTGGTATAGCCGACGAGGGCGAGCGATGGCACCGGAATCTCGGCGCGCATCTGGCGTCCGGTCTCGCGCTGCTGCTTGATCTTCGCGAGCCGCCGGGTGAGGACCCGCACGCGCTGCGCAATGAGGCGGCGGTCGGTCTCGAGCTGCGTCTCGCCGGGTCCGCGCAGACCCACCCCGCCGCCCCTCTGGCGCTCCAGGTGCGTCCAGCCGCGCACCAGGCGGCTCGCGATGTGCTTCAACTGCGCGAGCTCGACTTCGAGCTTGCCCTCGAAGCTCCGGGCACGCTGGGCGAAGATGTCGAGGATCAGCCCGTTGCGATCGAGCACGCGGCGCTCGATGAGCTTCTCGAGGTTGCGTTCCTGGCTGGGGGAGAGCGCGTGATCGACGAGGATCACATCCGCCTCGCTCGCGCGCGCGACCTCGCGCAGCTCCTCGGCCTTGCCGCTGCCGAGGAAGTAGCGCGGGTCGGGTCGGTCGCGGCGACCGGTCACGGTCGCCACCGGGCGAGTGCCCGCCGAGAGCGCGAGCTGCGTGAACTCCTCGAGGTCCTCCGGGTCGATGGGCGCGCCTACACCTAAGCGCACCAATACGGCTCGCTCACCGGTCTGCGGGCGCTCGAACACTCAGGCTTCCCTTAACAGGGGGCATTATTCGGCGGGCGTCTCCGCGGCAGCGCCTTCCTCCGTCGCCAGGCGCACGTTGCGAGCCGGCACGACGGTGGAGATCGCGTGCTTGTAGACCATCTGGCTCACGCTGTTCCGGAGCAGCACCACGAACTGGTCGAAAGAGTCGATCTGACCCTGCAGCTTGATACCGTTGACGAGGTAGATCGAGACCGGTACCCGCTCCTTTCGCAAGGCATTCAGGAAAGGGTCTTGGAGGGACTGGCCTTTGGCCATCGGCTTCTCCTTGTTTTTCAGCTTCGAATTGTTCGCTGGCACAGTCAGACCGCCGGTCAAAACTTCCGTATTAGAGCGGTCCATAAGGGCGAGCAAAGCCAAACCAACCTCGCCAGGGGCGAGGAACCACACGCATCAAGCATAACACAGCGCCTTCCCTCAAATGCCAAGCCTCGCCAACGCCTGCGTTATGTCTCGATTCCACGACACCTCCTCGGTGTCGGGGTCGAGCCATTGCGCCTGTTTTTCGCTGCGAATCCAGGTGAGTTGCCGTTTCGCCAGCTGACGCGTCGCCGCGATGCCACGCCGCACCGCTTCACTCAGGTCGTATGCCCCATCGAGGTGCGCCCACAATTGACGGTAGCCTACCGCGCGCATCGCGGGGTGGCGGGCGGTGAGATCCCCGCGGTCGCGCAGGGCTCTCACCTCATCGAGAAAGCCCGCGGCCATCATGGCGGCGAAGCGCTCGGCCAACCGCTCGTGGAGCACCGCACGATCACGCGGCGAGAGCACCCAGTACCGTTGCGGCCAACCCGCGAGCGGGCTCGCGGTGGCCCGCTGGAGTCTCGAGATGGGTACACCCGCGGTGCGACAGACTTCGAGCGCCCGTTGGATCCGCTGGGCGTCGTTGGGCGCGATGCGGGCCGCCGCCTCGGGGTCCAGCTTCTTAAGCTCCGCGTGGAGCGCCGGCCACCCGAGGCGTGCGGCGCGGGCATCGAGCTCGGCCCGAAGCTCCGGGGCAGCGGTCGGCAGCTCGGCCAACCCTTCGAGCAGCGCCCGCAGGTACAACATGGTGCCACCGACGAGCAGCGGCACGCGCCGACGTGCGTGGATCGCGCGGACGCAGCTGAGCGCATCGGCCACGAAGCGCCCGGCGGAGTAGCTCTCGGTCGGCTCGCAGATGTCGATGAGGTGATGCGGGATGCGTGCGCGCAGCTCGCGCGAGGGCTTCGCCGTGCCGATGTCGAGACCGCGATAGACCTGCGCCGAGTCGACGCTCACGATCTCGATGGGTGATCGCTCGGCGAGCCGCACGGCCCAGTCGGTCTTCCCGGCGCCAGTGGGACCGGTCAACACGAAGACCGGGAGCACGGGCAGGGCCGGCGCCGCGGCGGCTTGAGTCAAGGGCGCCACGGCAACTCACCGACCGCGGAGGAAGAGCTGGTCCAGTTGCTGCAGGGTGAGGCGCGTCCAGGTCGGGCGGCCGTGATTGCACTGGTTCGCGCGCTCGGTCTCCTCCATCTGCCGCAGCAGCGCATTCATCTCAGGCAAAGTGAGCTTGCGGTGCGCGTGAATCGCGGAACGGCAGGCGAGTGTTCCCAGGACGCGATCGGCGGCGCCCTCCAGGTGATGGGTGTCGGCGTCGAGCGTGAGGTCGTGCACGAGCGCCTTCACGATGCGCGGAATCTCCGCCGTTGGAAGGAACGCGGGCACGCGGCGGAGCGCCAGGTGCGTCTGAGTGAGCGCGTCGATCTCGAAACCCGCGCGGGCCCACTCCTCCCGCTGCTCGAGGAGCATCTCGAGCTCGTGGGGTTTGAGCTCCACCGTGAGGGGCTCCAGCAGCAGCTGCGAGGGCACGGGCCCCCGCGCGCGGTCGGCCTTGAGCTTCTCGTACAGCACCCGCTCGTGAGCCGCGTGCATGTCGACCAGCACGAGGCCGCCTTCGGTCTGGGCGAGGATGTAGACCCCGTGGAGCTGTGCGATGGCCGTCCCCAGCGGATGCGCCTCGTCGGTGAGGCTCGGGGGCAAGGGCCCCGCGCTCCCGGCTGGAGCCTCGGCGACCAGTGCCGCGATCGCCCAGGGATCGCGCGAGGGTGAGTAGAGCGGGAGGCCCGGGGCTCGCGCCTCCCCGGGTGCGCCCGCGAACGCCAGCGGCTCGTTGGCGGAGGGCGGAGATCCCCGCCAGCCGCCGTGGGTGGGCGACAGCGCGGCACCCGCGGCGGCCGGCACCGCGGCAGCGGGCACCGCGGAAGCCTCGGGCGAGGTCGCCGCCAGCGCGCGCTCGAGCGAGCGAAACACGAACTCGTGGATCTGGCGGGCGTCGCGAAAGCGCACTTCGAGCTTTCCCGGGTGCGCGTTCACATCGACGAGCTTCGGGTCGAGTGTCAGGTAGAGGACGTACGCCGGATGGCGGCCGTGATAGAGCACGTCGCGGTAGGCGAGCCGAACCGCGTTCATGAGGAGCCGGTCGCGGACGCTGCGGCCGTTGACGAACCAGAACTGCTGGTCCGGCTGCGCGCGCGAGCGGGTGGGAAGCCCCGCCCAGCCGGAGAGCATCACGGGACCTGCGGCGTGACTCACCGCGACGGCAGCTTCCGCGAAGTCCGCGCCCAGGACCTCGGCAAGCCGCGTGAGCTCGGTGCCCGTTCCATCGAGCGCCGGAACATCGAGGATCACGCGAGTGCCGTGGCGGAGCCGGAAGCTGACATCGAACCTTGATAAGGCGAGCCGCGCGACGAGCCGCGCGATGTGCCCGAGCTCGGTGGCCTCGCTCTTCACGAACTTGCGCCGCGCCGGGACATTGAAGAAGAGATCCCGTACCTCGACCGTGGTACCGGTCGGGTGTGCCGCGGGTCGCAACTGCGCCGCACCGCCCCCCTCGATGGCGATCTCGGCGCCGCGGTCCGCAGCGGCATTCCGCGAGAGGATGCGGAGGCGCGACACCGAGCCGATGG
>Ga0318536_10000563_pt1 | contig 11242 bp, 8 predicted proteins | sample GRESIP117b4f28_FD_203481 | JGI IMG/M metagenome (GOLD analysis project Ga0318536, IMG submission 203481) | Tropical soil microbial communities from Luquillo Experimental Forest, Puerto Rico - GRE.SIPMG.117b4f28 | ecosystem: Environmental > Terrestrial > Soil > Tropical forest > Bulk soil... | reverse complement strand
TTGCACCACCTACTCCTTGCCGGTCGCCCGGCGCACCTGTGTGAAAACACTCAAGAGCCAACCGTCAGTCTAAAGACGATTATCGCTGTTACGACGATTGGAGAAAGGGCAATAGAGGAAATAATTCTCCGCCTTGGAGCTGTACAGGATTTCCCCGATCGCTGACATCGCTAATGGCGGCATGAGCACGTCGGCAAGGCATCGACGAACACGATTGCCGCTTCGGCGCTGAGGCCGTGCGCAGAACCTCAGGAGGTGACATGCCCACATTCACAGTCGATGCCAAACACGGCACGCGAGGCGTGACTGTTACCGACAATATTTCTGGCGTTCAGCAACGAGAGGCCTGGGTACAGAGTGGGGCCACCCACGATTTTATCGTCATCGGTGGCGATGACGGCGAGGGCGTTATTACGCTGGTGACTCGCCCGGATGCCGTTACCATCTCCACCATCCAGATGGATCACGCATCGGTGAGCGACGGTGATGTAATCGATCTGATTTAAACGGGTAGTGATCCGCAAATTCCAATAGCAACCTCCCAGTAGGACATCAGAACGCCAGCCCTTGAAAGGGCATGCCAGCCGATTGAGGGTAAACTGTAACGGGTCGCGGCGGCGACGATCACATCGCGATATCTCACGTTAAAACTGTCCGGCAAATTGATCAGGCCGCCTCCCGGCTCGCGCGCCTGTACGACCATGGCTTCTTCGATCCCCGCGTCGTCGTGCACTGGAGCAGCGCGCCGCTTTGGCTCGATTTTCACCCCACCTCCAGGTAGCGGCCAGTTTCCCCGCACCGTTCACCGCGCGCCGCGAGCAGCCGCGCACACCACATGCCCGACGGGACACAACCGGGACCTCAGTTGCCGCTGTGGCCGGCCAATCTCCCAAACCAGCCGCGGTTTGCGAAGGGGGTCTAAATTTCCCGGGGTCCTTCGCGGCGGGCCGGATTTCCCCTTACCGCGGGCAGCGCCGGAGGTGGCTCCGCTTGCCGCATCGGTATGGTCGTACCGCGCTCCGCGTGGACGACCACTGGTTTGAACCGACTTGCCGCTGTGGAATGGTCGAACCAAGTGCGCGGTTCGACCACTGGTCCAAGTACAGCGTCCTTATTATTAGTACTTGCTCGGGTCGCCACCCCGCGCACGACGCAGCTATAAGCACGCGCCGCGACAGTCTTGCTGCGGCGAGCAAGAAACAGCGATACGGGATATAACCGGGACACCGCGTGCCGCCTTATTTCGTAACTATTTGTAATATCTGTATTCACTATCGGATAAGAGCCTATTCGCTGCCGTAGCAGGGCGCATCGCAACCGGATTTATCCTCGACCGCTTCAACCGCCGTGCCGTCGCCTCCCTGAATTTCGTGGTGCAAGCCTTCGGCCTGGGGATCCTGGCGGCGAGCAGGAAGGAATCGGCGCTCTACCTGGGCTGTGTGCTGTTCGGGGTTGGCGTCGGAAACGCGACCTCGCTGCCCGGCCTCATCGTCCAGCAAGAGTTCCCGAAGCAACACTTCGCGCGCATTGTCAGTCTCATCGTCGCCATCAACCAGTTCAGCTTCGCGTTTGGACCAATCTTGCTTGCCCAGCTCCAGCATGCGGAGGGGACCTACACGGTGGCGCTGCTGGTATGCCTTGTCATGGAGATCGCGGCGGCAATTGTCGTTCTGTCTCCTGCCGTAGTCCGACACCACGGCACGACTAGCGCAACGCTGCTGGTGGACCCGCCGCGTCGCGTGTGAGCGGGCATCCCTCGTCCGGGCACAGATGGTGGTTAGACTGGCCCAGATCCCCGGCTCGATGATCGGTTGAGAGCCGGGCGCTGTGGTAGTGCGCGTCAGTAGCGCGCGTTTCCGGGAGTACGCGGGAAGGGGATCGCGTCGCGGACGTTGGCGAGGCCGGTGACGTAGGCGAGGGTGCGCTCGAAGCCGAGGCCAAACCCGGCATGCGGCACCGTGCCGTAGCGCCTCAGATCGCGGTACCAGGCGTATTCGTGCCTATCGATGCCGCGCTCGGCCATGGTTCGGTCCAAGACTTCGAGCCGCTCCTCGCGCTGGCTGCCGCCGATGATCTCGCCGATCCCCGGCGCCAATACGTCCATTGCCGCAACGGTGCGGCCATCATCGTTGACCCGCATGTAGAAGGCCTTGATCGTCTTTGGGTAGTTCATCACAACGACCGGTTTCTTCGCGTATTTCTCGGTCAGATAGCGCTCGTGCTCGGACTGCAAATCGACGCCCCATTGGACCGGGAACTCGAATTTCTCATTGGACCGCTCGAGCACCCCAATGGCTTCGCCATAATCCATATGCACGAATTCCGAGCCGACGATCCCTTCGAGCTTCGCGACCAGCCCCTTCTCGATGCGCTGGTCGAAAAAGGCGAGGTCTTCCTCCCGCTCCTTCAGCAGTGCTGCGAAGGTGTATTTGAGCAATGCCTCCGCCAATGCCGCATTGTCCGAGAGGTCGGCAAAGGCGATCTCCGGCTCGATCATCCAGAACTCGGCGAGGTGGCGGCTGGTGTTCGAGTTCTCGGCGCGGAAGGTCGGCCCGAACGTATAGACCTTGGTCAGCGCCAGACAGTAGGCCTCGATGTTGAGCTGGCCTGAGACCGTAAGGAATGCCTCGCGGCCAAAGAAATCCTGCGCGAAATCGACCTTGCCGTCAGGCGTCCGCGGCAAATTGGCGAGGTCCAATGTCGAGACCCGGAACAATGCCCCGGCGCCCTCGGCGTCCGAGCCAGTGATGATCGGCGTATTGACCCAGAAAAACCCGTTCTCGTCGAAGAAGCGGTGGATCGCCCGCGCCAGGCTGTGGCGCACCCGCGTCGCCGCGCCGATCACGTTCGTGCGCGGGCGGAGATGCGCGACCTCGCGCAGATATTCCATCGTGTGCGGCTTGGGCTGGATCGGGTAGGTGTCCGGGTCATCGACCCAGCCGATCACGCGCAGCCCATTCGCCAGCATCTCGAAGGGTTGCCCCTTGGCCGGCGACGGCACGATCGTCCCCGTCGCCTCGACCGCGCAGCCGGCCGTCAGCTTCAGGACCTCGCTCTCGTAATTGGGCAAGGTGTTCGGCGCCACCACCTGCACCGGATGGAATGACGATCCGTCCGAGACGTGCACGAACGAGACACCCGCCCGCGAGTCGCGCCGCGTGCGCACCCAGCCTGTGACCGTGACCGGCGTGTCCGGCGGCGCCCGGCCGGCCAGGACCTCGCGCCCGCTGAATTCTCGCTTGCCCATGATCGAGAGTTACGCAGGCGGAGCCACCTTGTCCAGTGGCCGCACCGGGCAAGGGAAGCTCGGCCTTGCCAGCAAGGCCGTCTTGGGCAACTCTGCGACCCCAATCTCCTTAAGCCGCGAGCCGCGCCGCCCTCAGCTTTGGTTTTAAATGGAATGCAGGAAATGGAAGCTCTTGAAAACCCCACGCTGACAGCCGCCGAAGAACTGACGACACTCTATGCGCGACCGCTGGATCGCGTCCTCCGGAAAGAGATCGACCATGTCGACGCGGTGGGACGCGCCTTCATCGCCGCCTCGCCCTTTCTGGTCCTGGCGACCGGAAGCAGCCAGGGGCTCGATTGCTCGCCCAAAGGCGACCGGCCCGGCTTTGTCCTGGTAGAGGACGGCGGCCGCACATTGCTGATCCCGGACCGCCGCGGCAACAATCGGATCGACAGCCTGAAGAACCTAGTGGAGGATCCCCGCATCGGGCTGATCTTCTTGGTTCCCGGGGCGAACGAGACCTATCGCGTCAACGGCCGCGCCCGGATCAGCGCCGATCCGGCCCTCAAGCGGCGTTTTGCGGTTGACGGCAAGGAGCCCACAACGGTGATCGTGGTTGCGGTCGAGCAAGCGTTTCAGCATTGCCCGAAGGCGCTGGTCCGCTCCGATTTGTGGAAGGCCGGCAGCGCCGGCCGGCCGAAGGATGTCCCGACACTCGGAGATTTCGCGGCCGCGCGCACCCCGGGCACCGACAGTGCGGTCTACGACGCCGACTACGCCCGCCGCATGCCGAGCGAGCTTTAATGATAGCGGAGGCTGTGACCGGCATCATGGATTACCGCAAGAAGTTTTTCGTCGATCCGGCTGAAGCGCTGCAGCTTCGCAAGCTCGACCCGGGCTACAAGGGTGACCACGAGGAAGAAGAAGCGGCAAAAGAGGAGACCGAACACTATCGCGCAAAACTCGGCCATCAACAGGCGCTGCTGTATGCCGAGCGGAAGCATTCGGTGCTGGTCGTGCTGCAGGCATTGGACGCCGGAGGCAAGGACGGCACGGTGAACCACGTGTTCAGCGCCCTCAATCCACAGGGCACCACGGTCGTCGGCTTCAAGCAGCCGTCGCCGGCGGAGCTCGCCCATGATTTCCTCTGGCGAGTACACCCGCATGCGCCGGGACGGGGTGAGGTGGCGATCTTCAATCGGTCCCACTACGAGGACGTGCTGGTGACGCGGGTGCACAAGCTGATCGACAAGGCGGCCTGGACCGCCCGCTACAAACGCATCCGCGAATTCGAAGCCGGGCTGGCCGACAACGGCACCACGATCCTGAAATTCTTCCTGCACATCAGCAAGGAAGAACAGCTCGCGCGCTTCGCCGAGCGGCTGGAGGACCCGAAGCGCAACTGGAAGATCAGCGAATCCGATTATACTGAGCGGGCCCTGTGGGACGACTATATCGCGGCGTTCGAGGATGCGATGAACGCCACGAGCACCAGTGAGGCGCCCTGGTACGTGATCCCGTCGAACCACAAGTGGTTTCGCAATCTGGCGGTGTCGCAGATCATGGCGGACACAATGGAGTCGCTCGGCATGGCGTTCCCCAAGCCGTCCGTCGATCTGGACGAGATCCGGCGCAAATATCACGTCGCCGTGGAGCAGGAGCACGGGCATAAAAGGTAGATGCTCCGACCCGCCCGAGAGCCATCGCTTTGCGCGCCTGTCGGCGGCGTAGACCGCGGAGAACGGGATAGGTAGACGTCGACGCGCGTCGATGATCGGAATTTGCGCGTCGGCGAGGGCGGGCATTGCGATGCGCGGCGCCGCAGAGATAAACGATGCGACGCCGACGGCCGTCCGCAATACGCGACGGCGGCTCGGTCCCGCCGTCATCGCGACGGGGCGCCGCAAAGTCCCTATTCCGCGGCACGCGGCAGCTGTGCCAGTCGGGCCTTCAGGAAATCGAAATCGACCGGCTTGGAGAGGAATTGGAGCGCGCCGGCCTCGGCCGCCTGCCGGCGGCGGTCGTCGTCGCCATAGGCGGTCACCATCATGACCGGCAGATCTGGACGCCGGGTTTTGATCTCGCGCAACAAGGTCAGCCCGTCCATCCCCGGCATGTTGATGTCCGACAAAATGACGATCAGCTCCGGTCGGACCCCGTTCGCCAGTTTGTCGAGCGCCTCCTCGCCGGAGGCGGCGAAATGCAGCACATAGGTGCCCTGGCGCGCTTCGCGGCGAAAGCGCTGGCGAAACATTTCCGCGACGTCGGGCTCGTCGTCGACGACAAGAATGCTGAAGGTCATGGTGTCTTCCCTGTCATTGTGGCCTGCCGGGAACGCGGCAGGCGGATCGTGAATTCGGTGAATTCGCCGGGTTCGCTGTCGACCGCGATCGAGCCGCCGTGCTGCTGCGTGACGATGTCGTAGCTGATCGAGAGCCCCAGACCGGTGCCTTCGCCGGTCGGCTTGGTCGTGAAGAACGGCTGGAACAGCCGGTCCCTGATTTCCGGCGGGATACCGGTGCCGTTGTCACGCACCCGGATCTCGACGTCGCCGCCGAGATCGCGGGTCGAGACCTGGAGGGTCGGGCGATAGCCGGCCTCGCCGTTGCCGCGGGCGCGCTCGGTGGCGGCGTAGAAGCCGTTGCCGAACAGGTTGAGAAACACGCGGGTCATTTCCTGCGGCGCCAGCTCGATCGGTGCGGCGGCGGGATCGAGATCGCGTTCCAGGGTGATGTTGAAGCTCGCATCCTGGGCGCGCGCACCGTGATAAGCGAGGTTGAGCGCCTCCTCGACAAGGGCATTGAGATCGACCGCGCGGCGCTCGCCCGACACCCCGCGCGAGTGCTCCAGCATGCTCTTGACGATGCCATCGGCGCGCCGGCCGTGCTCGGCAATCTTTTCGAGATTGCCGGTCAACATCGCGACGATTTCGTCGACATCGGCGCGCTCGTCTTCGGCCAGCCCGGCAATCGCCGGTGCCGCGGTCTCCTTTAGCTCGTCGAGCAATTCGACCGAGAGGCCGGCAAAGTTGTTGACAAAGTTCAGCGGGTTTTTGATCTCGTGGGCAATGCCGGCGGTCAATTGCCCGAGAGAGGCCATCTTCTCCGACTGGATCAGCCGGTCCTGGGCGCGGCGCAGGTCAGCGAGTGCCGTCTCAGCCGCGTCGCGGGCGGCGCGGATCTCGGCCTCGGCGCGCTTGCGCTCGGTGATGTCGCTGTAGTTGATGACGACCCCGCCGCCCGGCACTGGGTTCGCCCGCACCTCGATGACGCGGCCGTCGGGACGCGTGCGCTCGGTCGAATATTGTGTGCCGGCCACTTCAAGGAGCCGGCGCACTTCGGCGTCGACATCGACCTCGCCGTACTCGCCGTGCGTTGCGAGGTGGCGAATGTAATCGGCAATGCTCGGCCGCGCGGCCAGCAAAGCATCTGGCAAATCGAGAAGCTGCTGGAAATTGCGGTTCCACGCCGCGAGCCGCTGCTCGGCGTCGAACATTGCGACCCCATCGCCCATGTTGTCGAAGGTGACGCGCAACTCGGCCTGCCGCTGGCGGATCTCGCCGAGCAGCCGCGCGTTCTCGATCGCGATGACCGCCTGGTCGGCAAAGGTTCGCACCAGCTCGATCTGCCGCTCGGTGAACGGCTCGACCCGTTTCCGCGCAAGACCAATCGTGCCGATCACGGTCGCCTCGCGCAGCAGCGGCACCCCGAGAATGGTACGTCGCCCGGACGCCACATTCTCGGGCCAGGAGTAGTCCGGGTCGGCCAGGATGTCCGCGACATGCACGACTCTGCCTTCGAGCAACACCCGCCCGGCGAGGGTTTCGCGACCGGGGACAACTGTTCGCTGGCGCCGGATCGCCCAATATTCGGCGTCCAATGCAAAGGCCGACACGTAGCGGTAGACCTCGCCCTCGCGTATGGAGATCGCTCCGACATCGGCGCCGCAAAGCCGGCACGCCGTTTCGGCCACCGTGTCGAGCACCGGTTGCACATCGGCGGTCGAGCGGCTGATGACGTTTAAGACGTCGCTGGTCGCGGTCTGGTATTCGAGCGATTCTTCGAGGTCGCGCGTGCGCTGGCGCAATTCGCTCAACAGCCGCGCGTTCTCGATCGCGATGACCGCCTGGTCGGCAAAGGTGCGCACCAGCTCGATCTGCCGCTCGGTAAACGGCTCGACCCGCCTCCGTGGGAGATTAATCGTGCCGAGCACGGCCCCCTCGCGCAGCAGCGGCACTCCAAGGATGGTGCGTTGCCCGGCCGCCACAGCCTCGGGCAACGCGTAGTCCGGGTCAGCGCTGACGTCCGCGACATGCACGACCCGGCCTTCGAGCGCCACCCGCCCGGCGACGCTGTCGCGGCCGGGGACAATGGCGCGTTGGCGCAAGGTCTCCCAAAACTCGGCGTCCGCTGCAACCGCCGGGGTGGCCGCCACATAGCGGTAGACTTCACCCTCGCGTATTGTGATCCCTCCGCCGTCGGCGCTGCAAAGCCGGGTGGCCGTTTCGATTAATGTGTCCAGCACCGGTTGCACATCGGCGGTCGAGCGGCTGATGACGTTCAAGACGTCACTGGTCGCGGTCTGGTATTCGAGGGATTCTTCGAGGTCGCGCGTGCGGGCCTGCAATTCGCCGAGCAGCCGCGCATTCTCGATCGCGATGACCGCCTGGTCGGCAAAGGTGCGCACCAGCTCGATCTGCCGATCGGAGAACGGTTCCACTCGATTCCGCCCAAGACCAATCGTGCCGAGCACGGCCCCCTCGCGCAGGAGGGGCACCCCAAGTCCGGTGCGTCGCCCGGCCGCCACATTCTCGGGCACCGCGTAGTCCGGGTCGGTGGCGAGGTCCTCGACATGCACGACCCTGCCTTCGAGCGCGACCCGCCCGGCGAGGGTTTCGCGACCGGGGACAAACCTTCGCTGGCGCAAGGCCGCCCAAAACTCGGGCTCCGCCGCACTGAACGAGCTCGCCGCAAAGCGATAGACCTCGCCCTCGCGTATCGTGATCGATGCGGTATCGGCGCCGCAAAGCCGCGCGGCGGTTTCGGCCACTGTGTCCAGCACCGGTTGCACATCGGCGGTCGAGCGGCTGATGACGTTCAGCACGTCGCTGGTCGCAGTCTGGTATTCGAGCGATTCTTCGAGGTCGCGGGTGCGAGCCTGCAATTCGCCGAGCAGCCGCGCATTCTCCATCGCGATGACCGCCTGATCGGCAAAGGTGCGCACCAGTTCGATCTGCCGCTCGGCGAACGGCTGCATTCGGTTCCGCCCGAGACTGATCGCGCCGAGCACCTCCCCCTCGCGCAACAGCGGCACCCCAAGTCCGGTTCGTAGCCCAGCCGCCACAGCCTCGGGCAGCGCGTAGTCTGGGTCGGCGGCGACGTCCTCGATATGCACAACCCTGCCTTCGAACGCCGTCCGCCCGGCAATGCTGTCGCGACCGGGGACAATGGTTTGCTGGCGCAAGATCGCCCAAGCCTCGGGCTCCGCTGCACTGTACGAACTCGCCACAAAGCGGTAGACCTCGCCCTCGCGTATTGCGATCGATGCGTCATCGGCGCCGCAAAGCCGGGCGGCCGTTTCGATTACTGTGTCCAGCACCGGTTGGACATCAGAGGTCGAGCGGCTGATAACCTTCAGCACGTCGCTGGTCGCGGTCTGGTACTCGAGCGATTCCTCGAGATCGCGCGTGCGGGCGTTCAGTTCGTTGAACAGGCGGACATTCTCGATCGCGATGACGGCCTGGTCGGCGAAGGTCTTAAGCAGGTCGATTTGCCGTTGCGAAAACGGCTCGACCTCGCGGCGCGTTACGGTGATTGCGCCGACCGGATTGCCGTCCTGCAGGATCGGCACCGAGAGCATGGTGCGCACCCCCGTCTGCAGGACGGCCCGCAGCGCATATTCGGGGTCCGCGGTAGCATCGGGAATGTGCGCGACTTCCCGAGTCAAAATGGCGCGCGCCGTCGTGCTTTGCCGGCCGGGCGGGATCGGAAAGTCACGCTGGACGGCCTCGAGGACATCGGGCGGCCACCCGTAATGCGCGACAAAATGGATCAGAGAAGCATCGAACCGGAAAATGCCGCCTGCCTCAGCGCCCGATAGGATCGTGGCATTGGCAGCGATCGCATCGAACGTTGGCTGCAGATCGGTCGGAGACCCGGAGATGACGCGCAGGATCTCGGCGGTCGCAGTCTGCTGTTCCAACGCCTCCCGCGTCTCGGTAATGAGCCGCGCATTCTCCATTGCGATCACCGCCTGCGCGGCGAAATTCTGCAGCAGCGCGATCTGCTTGTCTGAAAACGGGCGCACCTCCTGGCGGTAGATATTGACGACGCCCAGGAAGGCATTGTCCTTGCGCAAGGGCACCGCGAGCAACGTGCGCGCCCCGCCGAGGTCGACTAACGCTCGTCGGTAGGGATCGCCGGATCGGTAAATTTCCTCATCTGAGAGATCGGAGATGTGCACAAGACGCTCGCCAGATAGAAGGCGGTGGCTCGCGCTACCGGGGCCAGGTTGATTCGAAGTCACGGCCAGGTATTCCGCGAAACGAGCAGGTTCGCCCCCGGCGTCATCGGCTTGTCGCAACGCGACTTGGTGGAAGCGTTCGCCATCGTATGTCGAGAGAAGACCGAACGCCGCGCCGCATAACCGTATCGCTTTGTCGAGCATTGCATCGAATACGGGGGTTAGGTCGCCGGGTGAGGAGTTGATGACCTGCAATACCTCGGCAGTTGCGGTCTGCTGCTCCAGTGCCTCGCGCGTCTCGGTCAATAGCCGCGCGTTCTCCATCGCAATGACCGCCTGGTCGGCAAAGGTCGAAACCAGCTCGATCTGGGGCTCCGAAAACGGTTCGACGCGCTGGCGCCCCACCGTAAAGGCTCCGACCAGCTGGCCCTCGCGCAAGAGCGGGACGCCGGCGACTGTCCGCAAGCCGCCGAGGCTAACCGCTTCGGCCCGCTCATATTCCGGATCGGCGGCGACATCGTGGACGTGGACAACACCGCCGCCCTGTTGAAAGATGCGACTGACAATGGAGCCCCGGCCTGGGCCGGACGCCATGTAGTTCAGATCCTGTCGTCGCGCGTTCGCGATGAATTCCTGCCATGCGGGCGGCAGGCCGAAAAAGGCAACCCCGCGATAGCGGTCGCCCTCGCGTCGGAACATCAGCGACATGTCGGCATTGCACAGCCGCGCGGCGGTCTCGACTAAAGTGTCGAGCACCGGCTGCAGATCGAAAGTCGAGCGGCTGATGACCTTGAGCACGTCGCTGGTTGCGGTCTGATATTCGAGCGATTCCTCGAGCTCGCGCGTGCGGGCCTGCAATTCGCCAAGCAGCCGCGCGTTCTCCATCGCGATGACCGCCTGGTCGGCAAAGGTGCGCACCAGTTCGACCTGCCGCTCGCTGAACGGCGCGACCCGTTTCCGAGAAAGTATGATGATGCCGATTGGCTCGCTGTCGCGCAGGAGCGGCACCCCGAGCATGGTGCGTCGCCCGGCCGCCGCGGTCTCGGGCAGCGTGTAGTCCGGGATAGCGCGGACGTCCGCGACATGCACGATCCTGCCTTCGAGCGCCACCTGCCCGGCGACGCTGCCGCGACCCGGGACAACTGTTCGCTGGCGCACAATCGTCCAATACCCGGCCTCCGCTGCAGAGGTCGGCGCATAGGTGCTCGACACATAGCGGTAAACCTCGCCCTCGCGTATCGCGATCGATGCGGCATCGGCGCCGCAAAGCCGCGCGGCGGTTTCGGTTACTGTGTCCAGCACCGGTTGGACATCGGTGGTCGAGCGGCTGATGACGTTGAGCACGTCGCTGGTCGCGGTCTGGTATTCGAGCGCCTCGTCACGCTCGGCTCTACATTCCCCAAGCTGACGCTGTAGATCGGCGATCAGCTGTTCGGACGCGGTAGGATCTTTCGTCGTTGTTGCTTTCCGCCCTCCCCCTCGATGGAGGGAACGGGTGCGCTCGCCCGCACCGGCGCTCGGCGCTTTCTTCACCATGGATCGGTCCTCGGC
>Ga0318536_10000548_pt1 | contig 11335 bp, 10 predicted proteins | sample GRESIP117b4f28_FD_203481 | JGI IMG/M metagenome (GOLD analysis project Ga0318536, IMG submission 203481) | Tropical soil microbial communities from Luquillo Experimental Forest, Puerto Rico - GRE.SIPMG.117b4f28 | ecosystem: Environmental > Terrestrial > Soil > Tropical forest > Bulk soil... | reverse complement strand
GCTCGCGGGTCGTGGATGGAGGCGAGCGAGGTCGACGGCGGACGCCCGCATGGCGGTCGAGAGCCAGGCGAGGTCGTCCTCGTCGAGGGTTGCGGGTGGTGTGAGGCGGACGACCGAGTGCGTATTGAGCGAGTAGGACATCACCACGTGCTGCTCGAGCATGGCCATGAGGAACTCCGCAGCGACGGACGCCTCGGTGAAGTCGAGGCCGATGAGGAGCCCGCGGCCGCGGACCTCGCGCACCAACCAGGGACAGTGCTCACCGAGGATCTCGCTCGCGTCGGCCTTGATGCGATCGCCGAGCTCGGCCGATCTCGTCACAAGGCCCTCATCACGGATGGTCCGGATCGTGGCCGCCACCGCCGCCGCCGCCAGCGGGTTCCCACCGTAGGTGGAGGAGTGCAGCAGCGGATCGGCATCGAGCGGGGCGAAGACCTCGGAGGTGGCAATCACTGCCCCGACCGGGATGACGCCGCCGGACAGCACCTTGCCCGAGAGCAGGATGTCGGGGCGAACGCCTTCGGCATCGGCGCCCCACCACGTGCCGAGGCGCCCCAGGCCGGTCTGGATCTCGTCGAGCACCAAAAGAGCTCCCGCGGCCGTGCACAACCTGCGAACCTCGGACAAGTAGCGCGCAGGGGGGATGACGACGCCGCCCTCGCCCTGGACCGGCTCGAGGATCACGGCGGTGCCGGAGCCGTCGCATGCGAGCGCCGCGGCGAGCGCCTCGGCGTCGCCGAACGGGACGAACTCCACTCCCGGCAGCAGCGGCTGGAACGGTGCCCGGTATGCCTCGCGCCCGGTGACCGAGAGCGCGCCGAGCGTCTTCCCGTGGAAGCCGCCCGTCGTCGCCACGACTCGCGTGCGCCCGGCGAGCCGAGCCAGCTTGAGCCCGAGCTCGGTGGCCTCCGCGCCGGAATTGGTCAGGACCACATGGTCGAGTCCCGGCGGTGCGATCGACGCGAGGGTTTGGGCGGCGTCCGCGAGCTGCGGGGTTAGGAAGAGCTTCGTCGCGAGGGTGTGCGTGTCGAGCTGGCGCCGCACCACATCGATGACGGCCGGGTGCCGGTGCCCGAGAAGGAACACGCCGTACCCCCCGCAGTCCAGGTATGGGGTGTCGTGTTCGTCGTACACGCGCGTGCCCAGGGAACGGACTTCGAGGGGCGCGCCGAGGATCTCGGCGATCGTGGCCAGCGACGTGCTGACGTGCGCTCGGTACCGGGCGAGGACCGTCGCCCGGTCAGCCGTCTCGCCGATGCGCGGCGCCACGGCCGCGTCCTTGCTCATGCCACTGCCCGCGTAGCGCGGGTCTGCTCGCGAGCGGCGTACCAGTGGTGGAGGCTGCGCCTGAGGCTCTCGGCCAGGTCGGGCAGGAACGCGACTCCTTGTTCTTCGAGCGCAGGGAGCGACGACGGCATTGGCTCGTCCATCTCGAGGTACACGGCGAAGAAGTCGAGCAGCCGGGTGATGGTGTTGCGCATGGTCGCAGGCAGCGCCGGCAGGAACACGGGGGCGATTAGCCGGTCGAACTGCTCCGGAGAGACAAAACGCGGTGTGTCGACCTCGATGCCCAGCTGGAGTCCGGTCCCGACGACGACGTCCACGGCCTGAGCGAGCGTCAGCGCTTGTCGTCCCGCGGTGACCCACAGCTCCTCGCCGATGCGCTCGTGCTCCACGACGCCCGCGACCGTGTCGGCGACGACGTCCTGGGGGATGAAGTCGAGCGGCCAGGACGCGCCGAACGGGAGGATCGGGGCGATGCCTGACAGCACAGCACCGGCCGCGCGGTGCAGCCCCTGGGCGGAGGACATGGCGCCGGTACGTGAGTCACCGATGACGATCGACGGGCGCACGATGCTGTGCCCCACGCCGCTGGCCTTGACGACAGCTTCCGCCGCGCGTTTGGAGGCGGCGTATCGCGCCGCGATGTGTCCGCGCTGACCTTCTCCCCGCGCATGCAGGTACGCGGTGCTGACGTGCACGAAATGCGCCCCCGCGGCGTCGGCCATGGCGAGCGCGTGCTCGGTGCCGTCGACGTTGATGCGTTGCAGCGTCTCGTCGGGGCCGGCGAAGTCTGTCAGTGCCGCGGCATGCACGACCGAGTCGATGCGGGCGGCCAATTCGCGGTACTCCCGCGCACCGAGTCCCAGATCCGGCCGTGCCACGTCGCCCTGGACCGTGCTGAGGTTGCCGGCGTGGCGCTGCCGGGAGCGTGCGCCGATGACCGAGCGGTGCGTGAGGCAGACGACGTCCGATGCTCCGTGGTCGAGAAGCCGCGGGATCAGGGCCTGCCCGACGACACCGGTAGCGCCGGTCACCATGATGGTTCGGCGCTCGCGGCCGAATCTCGGCACCGGATCCGTCGTCCGACGGGACGTTGCGGTCATGAGAATCTCCTTGGGCTAGGGGACGAACCGTGATCGCCCGATGGGACGTCGCCGGACAGCTGGCCACGCGGAGCCGGGATGGGTTCGCCTGCTAGAGAGAGCATCGGGGAGCAGCCGGTGATACCTACGACTCGCGGCGGCCACCTCAACGGGCAGATCTCACGAGCGGACCAGGGCGAGGTATCCGGGCCGGCCACGCCGAGCGTGTCGTTCCACTGGCTGCATTGGCTCTCGTCCTCAGGCTGCCGGCGGTATCAGCGGTGGTCGCGTTCCACTCCTATCCAGCGTGACCAATTTCTGTCCCAGACGAGTTGATCTATCACCTTCTACACCCGTCCGTGATCGACGCGAGGCCGTGAGATGTTTAGCCGCCTAGGGGTTCTCATCCAGCGCCGGTACCGACTCGTGCTGGTGATCACGGGTCTGTTCATCGTCGCCGGCGGGATCTTCGGCAGCGGCGTCGGCGGCCATCTCGGTGTCGGCGGCTTCTACGCCGCCAGCAACGAATCGACGCAGGCAGACGAGGCCTTCGACAAGGTGCTGCCGGCCGGCCCGCACAACCTGGTGGTGGTTGCCACGAGCACCGCCGGGGGTGACGGATCGGGCGCCGCCGTCGATTCTGCGTCGGCGACGCGGTCGGGCACTGAACTCACCCGGTACCTGCAGAAGCAGGAGGGCATCACCACGGTCGTTTCGTATTGGGTGGGCCAGGACCCCAAATTGCGATCGACCGACGGTCACACCGCGCTGGTCCTGGCCCGGATCACGGGTGACGAGGACCGGCGCAAGGGGACACTGGCGCGGATCTTCCACCGGATTAGCGGTGAGCACGACGGTCTGACGCTCAAGCCCGGCGGGCAGCCCGCCGTCGAGCGCGAGGTGACCGTACGCAGTAAGGAAGACCTGAAGAAGATGGAGCTGCTTGCGGCTCCGGTGATCGCGTTGATCCTTTTGTTTGTTTTCGGCAGCATTGTGTCCAGCCTGCTGCCGCTGGTGATCGGATTGACCGCGTTCGTCGGAACGCTGGTCACCCTGCGCGTCCTAGCGATGTTCACCGACGTGTCGATGTATTCACTGAACATCGCCACGGCGTTGAGCCTGGGGCTGGCCATCGACTACGGGCTGTTCGTGGTCACCCGGTACCGCGAGGAACTGGACACTGGCGCGACTGTTCCGGCCGCCGTTTCGCGCACGATCCTCACTGCCGGGCGGACGGTGCTCTTCTCGGCGATCACCGTCGCCCTGTCGCTGGCGGCCCTGCTGGTGTTTCCGCTGTACTACCTGCGCTCCTTCGCGTACGCGGGCATCGCCGTCGTTGCCTTCGCCGGATCGAGTGCGGTCGTGGTCCTCCCGGCCGTCCTGATGCTCGTTGGTCGACGAGTCGACAGCTTGGACGTGGCAAAGGGTTTCGCCCGCTTCCGGAACGGCGAGGTGGTGCCAGCGCCTGGTGGACGGCTCAGCCGCTCGGGCACCGGGCGCTGGCACCGGCTCGCACTGTTCGTGATGCGGCATCCGGGGTCGCTCGCCCTGGCGGTGGTGACAGTGCTGATCGTCCTGGGCACACCGTTCCTGGGTGTTCGATTCGCCCTACCCGACGTGTCCAACCTCCCCGCCGACAGCGAGAGCAGTCAGGTCGTTGCGCAGTTGCGATCCGACTTCCCGCGGCTGAGCACAGATGCCATGTACATCGTGGCACCGGACAAGACCCTCACCCCGAAGCAGACCGCCGACTATGCGACGGCGCTGTCGGCCGTCCATGGCGTTGCTTCCGTGCAGTCCTCCGCCGGTACGTTCGTCCACGGTGTGCTGATTCTGCCGGCAACTCCTCAAGCGGCTGCGATTTTCGACGGGCCCTCGGCGTCCTGGCTGAGCGTGGGATTGGACGGGGATCCCCAGGGCGAGCAGGCCTCCACAACGGTCGCGGACGTCCGTACGGTGGCTGCGCCCACCGTTGTGCTCGTCGGCGGGGTCGCCGCGCATCTGCTGGACACCCAGGAGACGCTCGCCGGGGCGTTGCCCTACGCCTTGGCCATCGTGGCCGGATCCACCCTGGTGCTGCTGTTCCTGTTCACCGGCAGCGTGCTGATCCCGATCAAAGCGGTGGTACTCAACGTATTGAGCCTGACCGCGACGTTCGGCGCGGCAGTTTGGATCTTCCAGGAAGGCAACCTGAAGGGTCTCATCGGCGACTTTCAAACCAACGCCGTGGAGCTGACGACGCCGATCCTGCTGTTCGCGATTGCCTTCGGTCTGTCCATGGATTACGAACTGTTCCTGCTATCACGCATCAAGGAGGAGTATCAGCGCCTCGGCGACAACACCGCCGCGGTGGCGGTCGGCCTCGAGAAGACCGGCCGCCTGGTCACCTACGCGGCGCTGCTGTTCGTCATCGTGATGGTCGCCTTCGCCACATCCCAGCTCAGTGTGCTCAAGCTGGTCGGTGTCGGGCTGGGACTGGCGGTCGTGATGGACGCCACGCTGATCAGGGCGATCCTGGTCCCGGCGGTCATGCGGATCGCCGGGAAGGCCAACTGGTGGGCGCCGTCGCCGCTGCGGGCGGTGCACCGGCGGTTCGGCCTGCACGAGGGCGAACCCCCGGCACGACGGGGCCGAGACACGCTCACATCTCCCGCCCTGGCCAGACCTTTGCCGGCCACGAATTGACCCGAGCGTCATTGACAGCCGCCCTCGGCGCCACAATCTGAAAGGAAATCCAATGACAACGATCCGGTCCGTGCACGAACCTGTCTATACACCAAGCGGGCCAGACATCAGATCGGGCTCCGTACCCGGCTGGCGGCTGACTTTCATCGCAGGCTTCGTCCCGTTGGTAGCCGGACTCCTGGCCTTGCTGGTGACGTGGGTCGGGGTGGTACGCGCCGCGCCGACGTGGTGGGTCGCGATCGGAAGCTTGGACTTTTCGTATGCCAACCTGCCGAAGGCAGGTGCGGACGCGTCGGCTTGGGTGGACATGATCGGATCCGTCGGCGGCGTCAACATCGTCGCGGCAGCGGTGGCGGTCAGCGTCGTGTCGGTCGTTGGATTGCGAACCGGGCAGCGCTGGGCATGGTGGTTTCTCTTGTTCTGTCTGATATGGGTCGGTCTGCACGACGCGATCATGGCGACGCTATTTTCCGTCCACACTGGGCTACCGCTCATGCTGTTCCCCTACACCTACTGCATCTTGATGCTGACCGGATTGCTTCGATCACGGCGCTCCGTGCTTATCGCCGCGCGCCACGTCAATGTTCGGCTTCCGGCTTGACATGGCAAGCGACATCGCGGTATATGGCCAAACCCCTCCGGTCTCAACCTGTTTCGCGTGGAAGCTTGACGTGACGGTTCTTTACTCGAGGCCGGCGTGATCGAGTCGACCCAGACGCTGACAAGGAAACGAGTTCCGACGGCGATGGTCTTCAACGCGGCGGTCGACGCACCCCGGCGGCCGAAGTAACCCTAACAGCGAGGAACTCGGTTACAGCCTGTGCATTTCTCGTGCCATGGCGGCCTCCTCGAAAAAGGCCTCGCGCCGTAGGGGATAGTGACGCCGTGCAGGCGGTGCATCCTCAGATGAACTCAGGAACATCGCGCGCAAGGCGGCAATCAGCTTGTGACTGGGCTTCGCACGGGGCAACCGCACAACAGCAGCCGTGCTGAAAGCTACTGCTTGCTCTGTGATCAGAACCGGCTGACTCACGCATTCGATGACAGGCTCAGTAGCTTCGACGAGACGTTGCGGATCTTCTGGTGGGGAAATTAATGCAGACACTTCGGCCTTCTTCCGTTGACTGTATCGCCTAGTACAGTAAGTGTACTGTACGATACAGTCAACCCTTCTGATTAAGGTTGATGAGATGATTACCCGTCCGACGACCGATCGTGGACGCGCGACGGTCGCTCGCGTGCTCGATGCGGCCTGTGCCCTTTTCGCCGAAAAGGGTGTCCGTGCAACGACACTCGATGAAATCGGAGCTGCCGCGGGCGTGGGACGCGGGCAGCTTTACCATTTCTTCGCCGGCAAGGCAGATTTGGTGGCCGACGTGGTCGGGTTGCAGGTCGAGCGCATCGTCGACCCTATTCGGCCGGCTGTTGATGCGATGTCGACAGCCGACGATGTGCGCAACTTCTGCGAGGCCATCATTAGCTTGCACGACTCAAGCGAAAAGATCCGTTGCCCACTTGGCTCACTCGTTCCGCAGCTCGACGACGACAACACGGCGCGCGAGGTGTTGAAGGCCGGGTTCACCCAGTGGGAGGCGCTACTCGCAGATGGACTTCGGCGCGTCGCCGATAGCGGCGGCTTGATCTCGGGCGCCGATCCCGCAGTGGTGGCCGGCGGCCTGCTCGCGGCCTACCAGGGCGGCATGCTCCTTGCCGACGTCACCGGTGACGTCGAATCACTGCGGCGCGCCCTGAACACCGTCGTGACCGCGGTGCTGACCCCGGCGGTTTCGGCCTAACTCATCTTCGGCGGCAGCCGACAGATTCGGCACTGGCGCACCGACCGGCGCGCAGAGCGCAGGCAACGCGCTCGACGAGAAATGTTGGCGGGGTATGTCTTCCGTCGACATCCTCCGCGCCGACTTCGCGCTGCCGGACGACCGGCTTCTGCCGCGGGACAGCGTCAGTTATGCGGCCATCAGCCTTGCGGTGTCGGCTGCGTTGGGCGCGGACTGTGTCCGCTGCATGCCCGGGACGTCGAGCTGCCGCAAGATCCGGTCCAGTCTCCGGCGATACGACACGTGCTCCAGCTCGAGTGCGTGGCGTGGGGACCTCAGGTACTGCACACCTCCACCAAGGTGGGGAGCGGGACCCGCGGTCCGCGCGCGCAGTCGGGCGGCGCGGTCAGGTCGCTCTCGTTGGGCGCGCAGGTAGGCGGCGACCACCCTTGCCTGGTGGTCCACCAGCTGCCACTGACCCTGGGAGGGCTGCGTGAGCCCGAGGAAGAAGAGGTCGTCGTGCCACGGGGAGAAGAGATTGAGGTAAAGCCGCGGCGCGTGGCCATTCCATTCGAGGTCGTGCGAAGCAAGGAACGGCAGCTCAATGCGGTAGCCCGACGCGAGCACAACGATGTCGGCGGTTACCCGCGAGCCGTCGGTGAAGACGACGTCCTGCCCCTCGAACCGCGCGATGTCGGGCTTCGGCGTGATTCTGCCGTGCGTCACGTGGTGAATCAGCTGGGTGTTGATGACCGGGTGGGTTTCCCACAGCCGGTGATCGGGCCGCGGGTACCCATATCGCCACAGCTCCTGGGACGACGCCTTCAGGACCATGCGGCCGACAGCGCGCCGCATGTTCAGGGGGACCCGGCGCCGCGCGAATCTCTCGGCCCACTGATCGATGGGCATGCCGAATACGTACTTGGGGATGACGTGGTAGCCGCGGCGCAAGCTGTGAACGGCCTGGGCGCCGACAGTCGCCGCATCGCACACGATGTCGCAGCCGGAGTTGCCGCCGCCGACGACGACGACGCGCTTGCCGCGAAGCATCTCCGCGTCGCGGTACTCCGCTGCGTGCAGCAAAACGCCGGCGAACTCGCCGGGGAAGTCGGGCCAGCGCGGGGACCAGTTGTGACCGTTGGCGACGATCACCGCGTGGTAGCGGCGGGTGGTGCCGTCATCGACGGTGACGTCCCATCCGCGGCCGTCCGTGGAACGCTCGACAGCGGTGACACTTGTGCCGAACTGAATGTGCTCCCAGATGCCGTAGTAACGCGCGTACAGACGGAGGTAGGCCTCCGCCTGGCCATGACTGGGGTAGTCCGGGTAGTCCGCGGGCATGGGAAAGTCGGGAAACTCGGTCATGCGCTTCGAGGTCACGAGATGCGTGGTGGCGAACACCCGACTGGCCGGCGATCCGAAGCTCCAGAGGCCGCCGACGTCATCGGTGCGTTCGATCACCTCCACCCGGAAACCCTGCTCCATCAACCGGTGGGCCCCTGCGAGCCCCGAGGAGCCGGCCCCGATGATGCACACCGTGTCCGAACGGTCTTCGGCGCCGGCGCCGGCCTTGAAACCGGCTGCCCGGCTGCGCGTGGTCTTCATGTGTGGCACCTCGAATCCCCTAGTTTGACGGAACTGTCTGTGGGAAGGAGGCTCGGACGTCGTGCTTTGATACATCCCAGGGCCCCGGTGGTCTCCCGGACGTGCTCAGGCCTCGGCAACTGCTGGAACGTAGTAGGTGCGTCGATCGCGAAACCATGGTCTTGGCCGAGATCCGTTGTCCGGCTTCCAGTTCAACGCCTCGTCATCCGCGCAAATCGCGGCGACGTCATACATGTTTCGCTTCGACCCGCCCCACGGACCGTGTGACCTCAAGCGCATCAACCGAGGGGCACTTCGCCGGCGGCTGCGGTGTCGATCGGCAACCACAGCGCCAGTGCGACCGGGCCGTTGTTCGTCAACGGATCTCGTGGCCGCACTGGCGCAAGGGCAACGACAGCGGCACGACTGCTGACATTTTGGCAGCAATTGCGCCCCAGCCGAATTCAGCTCGCAATAGCCAGCTCCGGCCCATCCTCTGAAAGGGCCTGGCGAAGCTTATCGAGCAGCCTGCCGCGCGTCGGACCGATGCTTCCGATCGGGACGGCCAGGCTTGCGCTTATCTCCGCATAGGAGGGAGCCGGGTCGGCGAAGAGCATTGTGAGCAGCTGACGATGCGACTCGGGGAGCTCCTTCAGGGCCGCGTGTAGCATCCGCCGTCGGTCCGCGCCCACGAGCCGTCGATCGAAATCGACGATGTGGACTGGCTCGTCGATGTCGGCGAAGTCTGCAACCGCTCGCTCGCGACTACGCACGCGGACGCGGGCCAGGCACTCTCTCCGCAGCGTCGTCACAAGCCAGCCCTGCACAGCTCCACCGTCCCTCAACGAGCCGATCTGCTCGACGAGTTTGAGCCAGGCCGTTGCCCTGGCATCGGCAGCCTCGGCTTCGCCTAGCCGATAGCTCGAGCTGACGTGACGCAGCAGAGGCTCTAACTCATTGATGAGCCGCCGCCACGCAAGTTCATCCCCTTCGGCGGCACGCTGCACCAGTTCCGCAGTCTCTTGCTCGGTCATCGCTGGTTCCTCATCATCTCTCCTGTGTGGTTACTGTGACGGTCAATGATCTTCCGACGCAACTATTTTCGACGGGCCGAGAGTCCGCGAACAGCCTGCGCATACCACCATCGGCGGTGGTGTCTACTTCCCCCGGAGGGCGACGGTGCACGCTGAAGTGTGATGGGTGATCATCACGTGGCCGTGTCGACATCAAACCTTGAACCGCAAGGGCAAGTTGGGAATACGGGGCAGCGGTCCGTTCCAACTCCGGTGCTGTGACGGGTACACAGGCTCAGACACAAACAATTAGCGACATTTCGCGTGACCTGCAACAACGGCGACCATAGAACGTGTCGCGCATTCAAATCGGCTTCTCGGGGATAACTTGCACCGACTGCACAGGTAGGCGCCACGTTCGACAGTGGTGCGCACACCCGGGGTGCACATGACCGCCAACTGTGGTGTGTGCTCTCTGGCCCACCGCCTTGCTATCCGACGACACTCGATGCCTATCAAAGCATGTCCAGCCAGGGTGGCAAACCAACACGGCAAGGAGGCGAAATGTCTCAATCACCAACGGCATCCGAGGTGACACCCGATGTTGTCGGAGATGCTGAACCAACGTTGGTGAAGGACGGGACGTCTCATGCGCCCGATCTCATCACCCCCCAGCGGGTCGTGTTCAGCACCGCGGCGGCCGTGTCGTCGCGGCCGGCGTCGATCTCCCGCCGGTTGATCGAGGCGATCCGAGTTGTCGGCGCCGCAGCGCACCGGCCCCCCGCACGACGGCACTACCCGCAGCGCTTCAGTTTCTTCGAGGAGTCCCGCATGGCCCGCGAAATGGGCCGACTATGAGTACCCTCCTCGCCGTCGTGATAGCGGTGTCGCTGGCATTGTTTGCGCTCGGCGTGCACGATCTGCAGTTGTGGCTTGAGCGCTGGGACTACGGGCGCCATTTCAACGATTAGGCACTGGCCACGCTGATGAACCTAGTAGCAGCACAACGGGTTTCGGTCACCACAGCCGACGGGCTTGCCCTGGTGACGAGACAAATGGGTCCCGACGTCGCGGATCTGACGGTGATTCTCCTGCACGGACTCTTGGGCGACAGGCACAGTTGGCGGTACCAGACAGATCATCTGACATCGCGTCACCCTGACATCCGCGTAATCGCCTACGACCAACGCGGACACGGCCGCTCCGGTCGCGGCTGCGCCCTCAGTTGCACCCTCGGGCAACTCGCCCGTGACCTCGACGCCGTCATCGATACGACGACGCCCACCGGCCACATCGTGCTGGTCGGCCATTCCATGGGGGCCATGACCATCCTGCAGTACCTGCAGCATCACCACTCCCGCAACACCGACCGAATCACCGGAGTCGGGCTCATCGCCACTGCGTGTACAGACATCACCGGGCACGGGCTGGGCAGATTGCTTGCTACTCCGCTCGCCGGCGGTGCGTGTGCCTTGGCCGCCCACATCCCCGCCTGCGCCGAAGCGCTCCGTATCAGCGCAGTCCGCGCGACACAACCACTATGGCGACTCGTCACAAAGAGGACGCCCACCCTGGCTGCCCTCATCAACGCGCCGCGGCTGCCAATCGTGGCGGGTTTCCTCGACTCGATCTCTGACTTCGACGGCACCGCAGCTTACCGAGCCCTCAGCCGCACACCGACACTGATCATGTGCGGAACCGTGGATCGGCTCACGCCGCCTCACCATTCGGCGGCCATTGCCGCTGCGGTCTCCGCAGCAGAGTTTGTCGATGTCCCCGGCGCGGGACACATGTTGATGCTTGATCGCCCTGACGTCGTCAACGACAGACTCGACGCTCTGTTGGAACGAGCCCGCTGGGAGTTGGTACCGCGACCACCCACCCCCGCAGCACGAGCCATCCCCGAAACCGC
>Ga0318536_10000534_pt1 | contig 11414 bp, 13 predicted proteins | sample GRESIP117b4f28_FD_203481 | JGI IMG/M metagenome (GOLD analysis project Ga0318536, IMG submission 203481) | Tropical soil microbial communities from Luquillo Experimental Forest, Puerto Rico - GRE.SIPMG.117b4f28 | ecosystem: Environmental > Terrestrial > Soil > Tropical forest > Bulk soil... | reverse complement strand
AAGGGGTCTTTTCCGGACAGTTCACAACGTGCGCTCGCGTGCGTGAACGGTTCTCCCCGCGCACTGTGAGGGCACGCTAGAAAAAGGCCGCTCAAGCGAGCGGCCTAAGGTTCGATAGGAGAAGAAGCAACCAACGGCCCTCGTCACAAGGGACCGTCGCAATTACAACAAACCAGTTAGAGGCTGGGGCTACATTGATCTGAGTCAAATTCTCGCGTGGCACTGATTGGCACTGATTGGCACTATTAGACTAACTGGCTTGCGCTTTGCCGTTGGCGATCAGCTTCTGCAAAGGCCGATGCTCGATGGCAGCGACAAAGGCCCGGGCTTCAGCAAAAGCCCGGTTGAAGATGTCTGCCAAGTGAACGCGATCGGCATCTGTTATCGGCAACCAGGGCCCATTGCAGAGGCCGTCAAGCATCTGATCGCTCTCACTTGCAATTGTATCGCCCTTTGATCTTTAAAAATGCCACCGTGTGCGTCACTGTAAAATCTCCTCTCGCAGTTTCTAATCTAGATAGTCCGTCGGCTGGTGGCGCGGCATTTTGGGCAACCTCCGACTACCAGAGTTTCTACGTAGCGCAGATTTACCCGAACGGAACTTTCAGTGTTAATCGATCGGTGCAGGGTAACTGGGCTACGGTTATTCCGCGGGCGACGTCCGAAGCAATCAAAAAGGGCACCGATGCCGTGAATGATTTGTGCAAGTCGTGTTGAACAACGACAAAGGCTTGCTTTACATCAACCGCAGCCAAGTCAGTGAATTTCGCGGTCCGCTTTTGGGGGTAAAGCGGACATTTAGCTGATCCCTTGTGATGTGACCCAAAGCGGACATTCGCCGCCCCAGTTTGCTGTGACGCAACAAAGCCGCCGCACCCGATCAACGATGTGGTAGATTGTTTTTCTCGGCGTAGGGGAAGGCCCCATGAGGCGGCGAGACTTCATTGTAGTTGCACTCGGCAGCGCGGTGGCCTGTTGGCCGTGCGCGGTGTGGGCGCAACAGCAGGCACTGCCGGTGGTCGGGTTCGTTAGCGGCAGGTCGGCCGATAGTTCAACGCAGTATTTGGCCGCCTTCCGCCAAGGTCTGAAGGAAGCCGGCTATGTTGAAGGCCAGAACGTGACGGTGGAGTACCATTGGCTTGAAGGCCAATACGGTCGCCTGCGGGACCTAATGGCCGATCTGGTCCGTCGACAAGTGGCTGTAATCGCCACGCCCGGCAGCCACCCCGCCGCACTTGCAGCCAAGGCTGCAACAGGGACGATCCCAATCGTTTTCGGTGTTGGCGAAGACCCGGTTCGGCTCGGCCTCGTCGCCAGCCTCGCCCGGCCTGGCGGTAACGCAACTGGCGTCAATTTTTTCGGCCAGGAAGTGGTGGTCAAGGGGTTGCGGCTCCTGCACGATCTGGTACCGAAAGCGGTACGGATTGCCGTGCTCGCCAATCCAGCCAATAGCTCCGTCTCGGAGCCCACGATACGCAAACTCCAGGAAGCTGCCCCTACCATCGGTCTAACGATTGAAATCCTAAACGCCACGAATGTCGGCGAGATTGATGCGGCCTTTGCCACATTTGCGAGTCAGCGGCCCGACGCCCTCTTTGTCGTTCCCGACGGATTTTTCAGCAGCCGCTCCGGGCAATTTGCCACCTTGACCGCACGTGACAAGATTCCGGCGACTTATTGGAACCGCGATTTTGTCGCGGCGGGCGGACTGATGAGCTACGGAACCGATCTCGCGGACACGTATCGTCAAGTCGGAGTTTATACCGGCCGCATCCTCAAGGGCGCCAAGCCCGCCGACCTGGCTGTCGTGCAGTCGGCCAAGTTCTTGTTCGCCATTAACCATCAAACGGCGCGAGCGCTCGGTCTCGAGGTTTCCCCAGACATGCTTTCGATCGCCGACGAGGTGATCGAATGAGATGTGCTAAACATCTAACAGCCAATGAGCTAAACTCCATCAGCCAATGACTAGAGTAGCGACCATAGCTCTGCTGATTGGGTTGCTAGTCGGTTTCTGCTCAGCCTCGCTTGCGAGTACGAGTACTAGAACAATCCATAAGCCGTCTGTTAAGGAGCTACAAAGCCCCGTATCAGCAATGGATATTGGGCGTTTTCATTCCTGTATGAATGATAGCCCAATAGCACCTAACAATCTTAATATACCTAGCCCAATAAAAGACCAGCCAGTTAGACCGGCTTGGGTGTCTCTTAGATATTGGGACTGTAGCAGCGATTTAGATTAAGCAATGGCTAGAATTTTGTTTGCAGTGCACGCCTCCAGGTTTTCTCCGGCCTCGACCCGTTACCGAAGCTCGGATATCAACTTTAGATACTCGGCCTCAGGCCAAGCTCTGCAGGTGCGCGTCCGAACGTTTCCTCGCGAGCAGAGTGCGAGCACGAATTTGGCGACGTTGTCCCCATTCGGGGCATCAACGATGGCAACGAGATCGGAGTCGCCGGTTGTCATATAAAGCGCCTTGTATTCGACCTTGAATTTTTTGCCCAGTTTCCGGCCGTACTCGGCCCGCTGGCGCGCCTCCTTGATCGCGCGGATTCCTTGATCCGTCCAATTCATCAAAATGAAAAACATCGGCATGTTGTCCTCCATTTGGTTACGCGCAAAAGAGTCGTGCCCGCCGATGGCATGAACGCTGCCTGAAAAAAGGACTCCGGCGACAGAAGCTCTGCGATCACGCTACACCGACGGTTCGATCCCTGGAAGGGCCGGTTCCGGGGGTAGAAGCGGACATGCCGCCGACATCGGTCGAAATTGACCCCGAGCCGACATGGACGGTTCAGAATTGCTGCCCGCAATGTATTTGCCGGACGTTCCAGTCGAGCAGCCGACGAAGTTTTGAGCTCGTCGTCAACCTCAAGACAGCCAAGGCCATTGGTCTTGAGCACCTGGGCTGCTCGCGCGCGCCAACGAGGTGATCGCATCACAACGCTTTTGCCGCAGCGCAGAATGTCTGCTTTTGGCACAAAGCGGACATCCCGACACGCTCAACCAATGTCCGCTTTTGGGGGTAAAGCGGACATTAACCGGACGTGCTCCGATGTCTGCTTTTGACCCAAACCGGACTCAAGCCGCGTTTTTGATTTCGATCAAATTACGGCGGGGCCAAATCGATTTAGTTCTGTGACAGTCTCGTGATGGCCATCACGGAAGCTGATTTGCACTCAGGTACCCTCCAGACACGGTATTAATCACTGCTGTTGCAGTCGGCCTAGCAGTCAATTGGGTCGTGAAATGTCCGAAACCACATTGATCTCGATCATCGATGATGACGCGCTAACCCGCGACGGCATACGCGACCTTGTCGAGTCTCTAGGATACAACGCGGTTAGTTTCAAATCGGCCGAGCATTTTCAGGAGTCCGGTTTGGTCGCGGATACGACATGCTTGATCGCTGACGTGCAAATGCCAGGGTTAGTCGGCCTTGAATTGCAGGAAGCATTGCGGTCGCAGGGACGTCATATGCCGGTCATCCTGATTACCGCTTATCCGAACGAGAAACAGCGGAGCCTCACGCTCAATGGCGGAGCGGTGGGCGTTCTAAGCAAGCCGTTCAACGAAGAGTCGCTGATCAGGTGTCTGGCTGCCGCGATCAAGCCGCGATAGGCGTGTGCCTCAGAGTCTCATTCAGCAAGGCGTTGTCATCCTGTCACGACCGATTGAATTGCCGGCGAAAGCAGTTTGAGACTACGATGTTACACTTCCTGTTTGTTTGTCCCGGCGTTGATGCGAGGAAAACCTCGCGTCGGAATGTGGTGTCAGATGGCGTCGATTGAGGACCATCGTGCAAGCTCGGGTGGGCGTTTAGCGTCCCCAATCGACCGTGCTGCTGACGGTGAAGATGCTAAGTACATAGCCGCTTCGATCGCTCAGAAGCTTCAGGAAGCCCGGCTGAGGTGCCAGGTTGTCAATCTCCTGCCCGTCGAGGCAACCGTGCTTCGCCGAGACCGCATCTTCGTCATCCTCGCGCTTACCTCACTAACTGCACTGGCGTGGAGCCACATGCTGTGGCTGTCGGCCGACATGTCCATGGGTGGCATGGACATGACTGGCTTCCGGATGGTTCCGTCAGGCATGGGGCTCATGATCCCGGCAGAGCAGTCATGGCTAGGCATGGAGTTTGTATTCGTGTTCGTCATGTGGGCTGTCATGATGGTCGGCATGATGACGCCGTCGGCGGCGCCGATGGTTCTCATGTATGCCTGTGTGGGCCGACAAACTGAGCCGCACAACACACCATTCGCCGCAACCGTTTGGTTCGCTTCAGGCTATTTCCTTGTATGGATCGCGTTCGCGCTGTTCGCCACGCTGGTCCATTGGGCATTTGAGCGTACCGCGTTGCTCGATTACACGATGGCAGGCACCAGCAACGTTGTCGGAGGGCTCTTGTTGGTGGCGGCCGGCGGCTATCAGTGGACCAGGGTCAAGGACCTATGTCTTGCCCAATGCCAGAAGCCGTTTGCGTTCCTGATGACACACGGCGGCTTTCGCAGCGACGCACCGGGCTCCCTAATGCTCGGGCTTCGCCATGGCGCGTACTGCGTCGGCTGCTGCTGGGCGCTAATGTCGGTGTTGCTCGTAGCTGGCGTAATGAGCCCGCTTTGGATTGCTGGACTCGCGCTACTCATTCTCTTGGAAAAGGTCACACCGTTCGGCCGACGGATAGCTTCTCTTGCTGGCATGGTCCTCATCGCGGCGGGCGCGTGGACATTGTCGGTGGGAATGTCCTGACTACGAAGCGCGGTCGTGTAAGTCGCATGTTTGAGCACGCTAGAGGCGATTACAGCGAGTGAACGTTCAACCATGTTAGACGCTTGCCTCACAGGCTAGAGCACCGCGAACTGCGGATTGTCTATTGGAGCACGCTGATCACGCTGCTGCCCGGGTCGGGGCCAGCCCTCATCGCCGCGTGTACGCTTTTGCCCGCCCCGGCCCCGCTTGGGGTTGGTCCGGCCCTGGTTGGGGTTGGTCTAGCGGTCCTTCGTGGGGTTGGGGCTGGCGCGGTCCCGGGTGGGGCTGGTAAGCCGGTCACGATGACCGCTGGAGCATGATCCGAGAACGATCATGCTTCCAAGTGCAGCGCAGTCGGCCGAGCGGCTGGCGTTGTGGCCACGCCTTCGCTGGCCACCGGTACCTATTACCCCACTGACTGGCCGGGCGAGGTACTAGCGTGGGGTCGACCCGCTGGGTGAGCGCCGTGCGCGCTTCACCCACGGCATTGTCGGATCAAGCTTGATTTAGATCAAACCGCGCCGTTTGCCGGAGCAGATAAAATGGCTTTCGGCGTTTTGGCAGGCGCGGGCGGCAGGCGCGCGCAAAGGAGGATTTGCAATGTTCTTTTTTCAGGAAGGCTTCACCTATCGAAATTTCCTGATGGATGCTCTGGCGATATTCATCTTCATCGTGTGGTTCTGGCTGTTAATTACCGTTTTTGCCGATCTGTTCCGTCGCCACGACATCTCTGGTTGGATCAAGGCCATCTGGGTAATCGCATTGATCGTCTTTCCATACATTGCCGTTCTTGCCTATTTGATCTTTCAAGGAAGAGGCATGGCAGAGCGCAATGTGCAGCAGGCTCAGCGGGCCCGCGATGAGCTGCGGAGCGTGGTTGGTTTCAGCGTCGCAGACGAAATCCAAAAGCTCGACGGGCTAAAAAGAGCGGGATCGATCAGCGACGCCGAATTTGCAAGACTTCGTGCCCGGCTGGTCCAATAACGGCAAACGGACTCAGCCCAGCACTGATGCGCCTTGTTTCCGTGATCGGCCTCAGGAACTCTCGATGTCCTGCCGGATAACACCGCCATCGAGGCAGTTGCGGTCTGCCGCATCGACACGCCAGGAGAGCTACTTGAAAGCCATTCCCGAAAACGGCTCCACCCAGACAAGGTGATCGACGACGCGTTTGACGCCGGGGACAGTCTCCGCCGCGACGACGAGGCCCTGACGCTCGCGATCGTCGGTGACGACTCCGTACAACTCAGCCACGCCGTCCTTGACGATCACGTTGACATGCGGCGCCCAATCTTGTTTCGCGATTGTGGCCATGATGCTGTCACGGATCGTCGAATCGTCGCCAGCCGACGGACTGACATCGCGCGCAAGACTGGCGAGCGCGTGCATCAGGTTGGCGCGGCTGATAATGCCGACTACGCGGCCGTCGCGGGTCACCGGGATGCGCTTAATGCGATGGCGCTCCATCATATCGACGACCGCCTCGAGCGATTCGTTTTCGTCTAACGTCCATGGATCGGGCGTCATGACATCTTCAATTTTTTTGCCCGACGCGTGCACGTATTCGTGGGCGAGCTTGCCTGGTCCAAGGACGAATTCGAGCCATTTGGGCCGGCGCCGCTGGGTGCCAAGTTCGCTGCGCCGCAGAAAATCGCCCTCGGTCACGATACCGACGAGCTCGCCTTTCTTGTCGACGACGGGCAAACCGCTGATCCGATGCTGCAGCATCAGACGCGCGGCGTTGACGACAGCCTCGTCCGCGCCAACGTATATGACCTTGGGCGTCATGATGTCTTTGGCTCGCATCGTCGTTTCCTGAATTTGGAGGTCGTCAAAAGAGCATTCGCATTATAGCGAATGCCTTAAGCGCCTGAAGGGTCAGGCCTGACCAATGTCAAACTGGAGACTTTGACCAATCGGATTGAACGATCAAAGCGATAACGGGCGTCGCGCTTGTCGCGCTAATCTTGTTTGTTTTAGCGTTTTGTCCGCCGCGCTGTTCCGATGTCAGCAAGCGCGACGCTATCGCGTCAAATGTCTGTGACGCTTTATTCGCATGCGCGTAAGTGGGCGCAAGCTCGGTTAGCTGCTTGCGCCCTTGTGCATGTAATCGCTACGGCGTGCAGGCACGAATCCACCAGCCATGGCACCATTGGCCCTTCTGGCACAGCAATGGTTTACCACCAGCTCCGATACCGCAGGCGCATGTCGTAGTCGCCTGCTTACCCTCGCCGCAGGCCGGGATTCTTTGCCTTTGCCCCTTAGCCTGAGCCAGCCCGACGGACATGCCAACTGCAAGTAAGGCCACAGCCAAAGTCTTCAGCATGTTTTCCTCCTCCCTAGACCAGGCGATCAAACGTTATTTGAGCCAAAATGAGCCATTCATGAACAGAAAACGCTCAAGCCGGTTTTCGGCCGAAACAGGCTAAAACCATTCTGTCCTCTTCTGTGCCACGACGGGTCCTGATTGGCGCCGGTCCAGCGATGGCGGAGGCTGTGCCGCGTCTGCCGAATGAGTTTGAGTATTGGCGCCTCTGGGCCGAATGCGGCGAACCTTATCTGTATGGCGACCACACAACCCGAACATGCATGTCGGGGCGCATTGTCTATGAGCATTTTGGCCGGGGGATCGATGCCAACAATCGGCAGACCGTCGTGGCGCATGTGCGCTACAAGGGCAACGCCTGTTTCGGTTGTGATACCGGCACACTGGTGATCAACGGACGGCCGGCGCCATGCCGTATCGAGCACGATCGACCCTCAAGCGAGGTCGAGGAAATGGGTGCGCGCCCTAGGTGCCCTCTGGCAGCGGAATGAATTCGGTCGTGTCTCCAGGGACGAGGTCGAAGCGCCCGGCCTTCCAATCGGCTTTGGCGGCTTCGATGCGGTCTTTGCGCGAGGAGACGAAATTCCACCAGATGTGGCGCGGGCCGTCCATTGTGGCGCCGCCGACGACGACAAAGTGGGCATCTTCCAAAGCTTTGACCTCGACGCGGTCGCCGGGCTTGAGCACCAAGAGCCGTTGCGAGGGATGACGCTCACCGCCGATTTCGATCTCGCCGGAAAGCACGTAGACCGCGCGCTCCTCATAATCGGCGCGGAGTGGCAAAATGCTGCCCGCCTTCAGGCGCACCTCGGCAAAGATCGTTTCCCACAGAGTGGCGACCGGCGAACGCCGGCCATGCATGGCGCCGGCGATGACGCGTAGCGTCAGACCAATCTCGTGCAATTCCGGAATATCGACGGCGGGAGTGTGCGCGAAAGCGGGTGCCGTCTCCTCATCCTTCATGGGAAGCGCGACCCATAATTGCAGGCCGTGAAGCGGCTCGCCGCCGTCGCGGTGGTCGGGCGCGGTGCGCTCGGAATGAACGATGCCGCGTCCGGCAGTCATCCAATTGACGGCGCCGGGCCGTATCGGCATGGCGCTGCCGAGACTGTCGCGATGCACGATCTCGCCGTCGAGCAGATAGGTCACCGTCGCAAGCCCGATATGCGGGTGCGGCCGCACGTCGATACCCTGACCGGTGCTAAAGACTGCTGGGCCGAAATGATCGAAGAAGATGAACGGACCGACCATGCGCGAGCGTGCGGAGGGAAGCGCGCGGCGCACCTGTAAGCCGCCAAGATCGACGGTGCGCGGCACAATTATATGTGCGACCGCGTCGCTCGATTGGGCATCGCCGAACTGCGGGTCTTTGGCTGGAAAGAAACTCATCACCAACTGACCGAGGTTGAAGGCAAGTGGGCCTAGGCTACACCAGAGCTCGTGCCCCGTCTCTTGGCTCTGTTCTTGGTTTTGTCCGTCTTGGTTCCATCCGCTTTGGCGACCAGATCAGCAATGAAACGCGGTTGGGCAAAGGCGGCGACGTGAACTTCCGGCGTCCAATACCTGGTTTTGAAGCCACCGGCTCTGCGATAGCGCTGCGCGATGGTTTCGACCGAATGTCGCCGCAGCCGTTTGTCGTCGCTGGCAAACCCCATCGCCATGTGACCGCCGACGTAAACCGGAATTGCCGCGACATAGCAGCTGGCGTCGGCGAACAGCCGGCGATAGCTGGTCATGGTCTTGGCAAGCTCGTTTTTCTGGAAAAACGGAACACCATTCTGCGTGACCAGTACGCCGCCCGGTTTGACGCAGCGCTTGCAGCCAGCATGGAATTTTTCGCCGAACAGAATTTTTCCCGGGCCGATCGGATCGGTCGAATCGACGATGATCGCGTCGAAGCGCCGGTCGGTTTTCGCAACATATTTGGCGCCGTCATCGATCACCGATTCGAAGCGCTTGTCGGCGAAGACTGGGCCGGTGAATTCCGGAAAGTGCTCCTTGGCAAAGGCGATGACAGCCGGATCGATCTCCACTTGGGTGAGCCGCTTCACGCTCCGATGTTTGAGGACCTCTTCGGCAATGCCGCAATCGCCGCCGCCGATGATGAGCACGTCCTCGGCTTTGCCATGGGCAAACAACGGCACATGCGACATCATCTCCTGATAGATGAACTCGTCCTTCTTGGAAATTTGCGTCGCGCCGTCCAGCATGAGCATCTTGCCGAAGAAGCGGTGCTCGAACAGCACGAGGTGCTGATGCTCGGTTTGCAGTTCGTAGAGTACCTTCTCGACTTCGAAGGTCATGCGAAAGCCGAGATCGTCGAACAGTGTCTCCGCAATCCAACGCTTTTGCGGTGACTCTTTCTCCGCTGGTTTGATCGATTTGGTCACGGTTTGCATCCCCGCAGCAGGCCGCCGGCAAATGGTGGCCCATCTGGCGTGTTCAAGGCAAATCGGGCATTTGAAGAGGACGGGGCAAATTTAAGGGTCGGGCGTGCGCCCGGCCATGAACGATCCGGATTGTAGCTAGATCGAGCGTATTGATTAGGCGCCTTGCCCGCGCAGGATTTCGTTGACGTCGATGCGCTTGGCGGCAAATGCATCGCGCAATACGGGGATGCAATTGTCCGGCTCGGCGGAGCCACACATGAATATGTCGAGCGCGGCGTAACCTGCCTCCGGCCAGGTATGGATGGAGATGTGGCTTTCCGCCAGGACCGCCACGCCGGACACGCCGCTGGGCTGAAAATGATGCAAGTGAATATGTAGAAGCGTCGCCCGGGAAGCCTCGACGCAGCGCCGCAGGGTCTCCTCGATATGGTCGATATCATTAAGCCGCTTGGCGCCATGCAGATCGACAATCAGATGCACGCCGGCGCAACGGACGCCTTTGCGAACCGCAAAGTGGTCCTTGGCCAAGTCCTTGGCTGCAAAGTCCTGGAGGCTTTGCGCGGCCGTCGAAGCCGCCACTTTCAATTTGGCTTTGCGGTCTTCCTTCCGGGCAGTGCTTGCTCGGGCAGCGCTTGGATCGTCCAAGCCCTTCACCGATCGCAAGAGGGCGTTCTGTCTCATGCCGTCCTCCCCAACCAGGGACAAGAACCCGAGATGCGGGCGACTCGATCGTCAAACGAGCGGGGCCACCGCAAGCGAAAGCCGCTCGATCAGTCCACGCGAACCGACCACCAGCGGCTAAATCCCCACTTAAATGCAATCAGCGGGGAGTCAAGCAGATTCTGCAACCAAAACTTTAACGCTTTGTCACGATCGTTGGTGCGCGACGTGAAGAGCGCATCGCATGGAGTCACGGTCGGCCGCGAGCTCCGTTATCTCCAGTTGAGCGGCGCCAGCCGATAACTTCACGCAGGTCCAAACGCGCCGCACTCAAAATAGTTCGCGATCGCGCGCCGATGCGGTGCAGCAGCGTCATGTTTTCGGGCAGCATGAAGCGGAAAGCCGCATGGTGCGGCGCTTTTCTGCCATTCGCCGGCGCTGGCGGGCCATTTCGGCAATATTCCAGCCGAACTTCGCCCCCAAGAAAGTCTATGATGGTGTCGAATTTCAAACCTTGACCGGTCGAGCATTGAGCCGAAGCTTTTGGAATTCAACCAGCGAAGAGGGAGAGGGACTATGAAGCGAACCATGGCAGCCGCGGCATTTTTGAGCGTGGCGGCGTTGATGCCGTCGCAGCAAGCGGCGGCACAAGATCCTGTCGGTGGTGCGATCGTTGGCGGGGCACTCGGCGCCATCGTCGGCGGTGCAGTCGGGCACGGGGCGGGGGGCGCCATCGCCGGCGGACTGATCGGCGCCACGACCGGTGCGGTCATCGCTTCGGAAGCGCAGCGCCGGCACAGCGGTTATTATTGGTGGCGCGGCGGCTGCTATTACCGCTACCCGAACGGCTCGTGGCTCCAGGTGCAGCCGGGCTATTGCTACTGAGCTGTGACGGCGGGCGCCGCCGCTGTTGAGGCCGGCTTTTCCAGGCGGATGCGGAAGAAGCTGATCACGCGGCGCGCGCTGTCGCGCGGCAGGCGCGTGAACTTCGCCATTGCCTGCGCCACGTTCTCTACCGACATGCCGCAATCGACGGCGCGCAAGCGCAGGATTGCTTCGGTCGTGACCGACGATAAGCCTGCGGCGCGCGCGAAGACGAGCAGCGCCTCGGCTCGGGGATTAAGCAGCGCCCGCTCGACCGCGTCATTCGGGATACCCGACATGAGCGATAAAGCGGCGGCGGTTTCGACCAATTTACCGTCGCGCGCATAGCGGTAGATTTCCGCCTCGTCCGGCGACGGGCGATCCTTGGGTTCCGCCTCCGATGCCAACGGCGGCACGCGGGCCGAGCGCT
>Ga0318536_10000533_pt1 | contig 11414 bp, 12 predicted proteins | sample GRESIP117b4f28_FD_203481 | JGI IMG/M metagenome (GOLD analysis project Ga0318536, IMG submission 203481) | Tropical soil microbial communities from Luquillo Experimental Forest, Puerto Rico - GRE.SIPMG.117b4f28 | ecosystem: Environmental > Terrestrial > Soil > Tropical forest > Bulk soil... | reverse complement strand
GTCCTGGAGCGCGCGCCTGGGAGAAGGTCGAGGAGGGCATGGTCGGCTTTGTCGGCGTCAAGACCGACGACCGCGCCCGGGCGACGACCGGGCGCTTCTCCAGCCGCGAAACCTGAGGCGCCGCCCCGCGTCACGGACGGGGCGCATGCGGGCGCCCCTTTTTTTTTGTTTAATGCGCACCGGGTCCTGGTTGATGTAGGATCACCGGCACCGGGGAGGCGCCATGGAGGCTCGACGGCCAGCTCGCGTCGAACGCCGTCTCGCCGCGATCCTCGCGGCCGACGTGGCCGGCTACTCGCGGCTGATGGGAGCGGACGAGGAGGGGACCCTCGCCGCGCTGAAGACGCTTCGCCGCGAGCTGGCCGATCCCAAGATCAAGGAACATCGGGGCCGTATCGTTAAGACCACCGGAGATGGCCTGCTCCTCGAATTCGCCAGTGTCGTTGATGCGGTGCGTTGTGCTGTCGAAGTGCAGCGCGAGATGGAAGAGCGAAACGCCCGGTGTGCCGCCCGAGCGCCGGATCGAGTTCCGCATGGGGATCAATGTAGGCGACGTCATCAGGGACGGACGCGACATCTATGGCGACGGGGTCAATGTTGTCGCCCGGCTCGAAGCCTTGGCCGAACCCGGTGGCATTTGCGTCAGTCGGGTCGTGCGCGACCAGGTGCGGGACAAGCTCGAACTTTCGATCGAGGACATGGGCGAGCAGCAAGTCAAGAACATCGCCCGGCCAGTGCGCGTCCACCGCATCGTGCTCGACGAGAGCCCGCCCGCAGCGCCGCCGCAGGCAACGGAGGGGTCGACAAAATCACCGCTCGCCCTACCAGACAAGCCGTCAATCGCAGTGCTGCCGTTCCAGAATATGAGCGGCGACCCAGAACAGGAATATTTTGCCGACGGCATGGTCGAGGAGATCATCACTGCGCTCAGTCGGATCAAATGGCTCTTCGTGATCGCCCGCAATTCGAGCTTTACGTACAAGGGCCAGCCGGTCGACGTGACGCGGGTCGGCCGCGAATTGGGTGTTCGATATGTTCTAGAAGGCTCGGTGCGTAAGGGCGGAAACCAGGTGCGCATCACTGCGCAGTTGATCGATGCGGCCAATGGCGCGCACCTCTGGGCCGGGTGGTACGACGGCTCGCTGGAGAACGTTTTCGATCTTCAAGACAAGGTTGCCTTGGGCGTGGTTGGCGTCATCGAGCCGACAGTACAAGCAGCCGAGATGCGCCGATCTTCCGACCGGCCGACAAATGACATCACCGCCTACGATCTATACCTTCGCGCTATTGTGCCGATGCGTGCGGGGGAACGCGAGAAGGAACTGTACGTCCGGGCGCTTGACCTTCTCCGTGAAGCGATTGAGCGCGATCAGCGTTTTGGACCCGCCCTCGCCGCAGCTGCATTTTGCCACAATGTGCTCCATGTCACTGGCTGGACAAACGATGCCGGCAATGCCCGTCGCGAAGCAATAGAACTCAGCGGCCGCGCGCTAAGGGTGGCTGGTAACGACGCCGAGGTCCTCGGCCAGGCTGGCAGAGTACTTGGCTACTTCGGCGAAGACCTCGTCGGAGCAATCGCACTGATAGATCGTGCCCTTGAATTCAACCCGAATTTCGCGCTGGGTTGGCAATGGAGCGGGTGGTTGAGGCTGTGGGCCGGAGAACCCGACGTCGCGGTTAGCCATTTCGAGACCTCTATGCGCCTCAACCCAATGCAGGGGAGGGCAGATTATTATCTCGGGATAGGAATGGGTCATTTTTTCGCCGCGCGGTTTGAGGACGCCGCGGCGTGCCTGCTTTTGTCACTTCAAGAAGGTCGCGGTTGGGTGCCGACGCATCGATTTCTCGCGTCATGCTACGCACATCTGGGGCGGTTCGACGAAGCCCGCGAGGCCGTTACCCGGCTGCGCACTTTGACGAGCGAGGTGGTGCCGAGTGCCATGCACTGGCGGAACCCGGAGCACCGCGAGCTTTATCCGTCGGGTCTGCGCTTGGCTGCCGGCGAGATCACGCCAACTAGACCTGGCGCCACGCTACGATCCTTGTCGTCACTGGACAAGAGAATTTGAACTGAGCCGCCAGTCGATCCCGATCTTCCCGACCACCAGCTCAATCCGAGACCCTCAGGTATGATCCGAGGCCTTTTTTGGAACGCCATACCATCGTTGGCGAGGCCTACTTCTTCAGCCGCCGGTTCGACGAGGCGGCGCAAATCTGCTGGCGTCGCTCGATCTGGTACCGGGCTTCCCGCGTCCTTACTTCATGCTACGCGCATTTGGGACGGCTCGACGACGCGCGAGAGATCGCCAAGCGGCTGCGCGCGATCACGCATGCCGTGATGGAGCCGGGTACCCGCTATCGGAACCCGGAACTCCGCGAACTGTTCCTATCAGGCCTGCGGTTGGCGGCCAGTGAGGCGAGTTGACACCCATCCGCCGTCTTCGCCGTCCAGCGCCATAGCTACTTTCCAGCGGAAAGTAGCTAGCCGACCTGCCGGAAGGGTGAGCCCTGCCATAGGGATTTAGGGGGTCGGCACCGGACACCTGCCTTGCGTCGCAGACGCGCCGCCGGGGCTGCTCGCCGGCACATGTCGCACTGCGCGAGTTGTGGTAAACTCAAGACGTTCGATCTTCGCCCAGGGGGCCTGCCCTAGCCATGGCCTCGACCCGCCGCCTCGCCGCCATCCTTGCCGCTGATGTGGCCGGTTACTCGCGTCTCATGGGCGCGGACGAAGAGGGGACGCACGCCCGCCTCAAGGCGCATTTCCGGGAACTGGTCGATCCAAAGATCGCCGGCACCGCGGCCGGACTGTGAAGAACACCGGCGACGGTTTGCTCGCGGAATTTCCAAGCGTGGTCGACGCCGTCCGGTGTGCGGTCGAGGTCCAGCGCGGTATGATCGACCGTGAGCCGGACGTGCCCGAAGATCGCCGGATCAAGTTCCGCATCGGGGGTTAATCTTGGCGATGTGATCGTCGAACCCGAGGACATCTTCGGTGATGGCGTCAACATCGCCGCCCGGCTCGAGGGGATCGCCGAGCCCAATGGGATCTGCATCTCCGAGGACGCCTTCCGGCAGGTGCGCGGCAAGATCGAGGCCGAGTTTGCGGATCTCGGCGAGCAGAGCCTGAAGAACATCGCCCGGTCACTGCGCGTTTACCGCGTCGGTTCGTCACCGGCGGCGCCACCGCCAATAAGCGCAGCGGCTGCATTGCCGCTGCCCGACAAGCCGTCAATCGCGGTGCTGCCTTTCGCCAATATGAGTGGTGACCCGGAGCAGGAATATTTCGTCGACGGCATGGCCGAGGAGATCACGACGGCAATCGCGCGGCTGCCGTGGCTCTTCGTCATCGCCCGCAATTCCGCCTTCACCTACAAGGGCGAGCCGGTCGACGTGAAGCACGTGGCGCAGGAGCTGGGCGTGCGCTACGTGCTCGAAGTCAGCGTGCGCAAAGCCGGCAACCGCGTGCGCATCACCGGGCAATTGATCGACACGGCCACTGGCGCTCACATTTGGGCCGACCGCTTTGACGGCACGCTCGACGACATTTTTGCGTTGCAAGATCAGGTTGCTTCCAGCGTCGCCGGCGCGATCGAACCAAGGCTGCGCCAATCCGAGATCGAACGCGCCAGCCGTAAGCCGGCCGCGAACCTCACCGCCTACGACCTATATTTGCGCGCGTCGGCGCAATCCTACCGCCATACCGATGAGGGCTTTGCCGAGGCGGTCGTCCTTGCCCAGCAGGCGTTGGCGATTGATCCGTCCTACGCGCCGGCCGCAGCCATGGTCGGCTGGTGTCGGACGCATCAGCGGGTTTATGGGTGGGGAGCACTGTCGGACGAGGACATCGGCGAAGCCTGCCGCCTGGCACGACAGGTGCTCGAAGCCGAGCGCGATGACGCCGAGACGATTTGGCAAGCTGCCAGGACGCTGTTTTACTTGGCTGGCGAGGCGGCGATGGCGGTGGCGGCTCTCGATCGCGCGCTGGCGCTCGACCCAAACGCGGCTCACGCCTGGCTGGCCAGAGCGAATATCCACGCGCTGCGCAGCCAGCCCGAGGCGGCGATCGAAGCCCTCGAGCGGGCGCGTCGTTTGAGCCCGTTCGATCCGTTGGGTTTTCACTACGCCGTTAATACCGCTATCGCTCATCTCGCCGCGCGACGCTTCGAACAAGCGATCGAATGGGCCGACCGCGCCTTGCACGACCAGCCGCGCTCGGTCGCAGCGATGCGGGTCAAAGTCGCCGCCAATGCCCATCTCGGCCGCCTTGACAAGGCACGCGCCGAACTCAGTCGCATGCTTGCCATCGACCCCAAGCTGACCATCGCCGGATTTCGCAACCAGGCTCACTTTATGGCACCAGAAGTTCTCGAACTCTATGTTACCGGGTTGCGCTTGGCCAGCCTGCCCGAGGAATGACCGCAACCCGCCGTCTCGCTGCGATCTTGGCCGCCGACGTGGCTGGATACTCTCGGATGATGGGCGCCGATGAAGAGGGCACGCACGAGCGGCTCCAAGCCCATCTGCAGGAACTGGTCAATCCGAAGATCGGCGAGCAACGAGGCCGCATTGTGAAGAATACCGGCGACGGTTTCCTTGCCGAGTTCGCGAGTGTGGTCGACGCGGTGCGCTGCGCCGTCGAGTTCCAGCGTGGTATGGCCGAGCGGAACGGCTCGGTCCAGCCGGATAAGCGGATCCACTTCCGGGTGGGTATCAACCTCGGCGACGTGATCGTCGAGGAGCAGGACATCTTTGGCGATGGGGTGAATGTGGCGGCGCGGCTGGAAGCGCTGGCCGAGCCCGGTGAGATCCGCGTCAGTCGCGTCGTTCGCGATCAAGTCCGAGACCGGCTCGATTACACGTTCGAGGACCTCGGCGAGCAACATGTAAAGAACATTGCACGGCCAGTACGGGTCTATGTGTTGCGCGCGGATGCGCTCGCCGACCCACTGGCACTCAGCGCGCCAGTCGCTCCGCCGGCTTCACAGCCCGTTTGCGCCGCGCCTGTCGATCGCCATCCTGCCGTTCGCCAATCTGAGCAACGACCCGGAGCAGGGCTACTTCGCGGATGGCATCACCGAGGACCTGACGACCGATCTGTCGCGGCTTGCGGGCATGCTGGTCATCTCGCGCAATACCGCGTTCACCTATCAGGGCAAGCGGGTCGACACCAAGCAGGTCGGCCGCGAGCTTTGTGTGCGCTATGTGCTCGAAGGCAGCGTGCGGCGGTTGGGCAACCAAGTCCGTGTTAACGCTCAACTGATCGATGCCGAAGCCGACGCGCATCTTTGGGCCGAGCGGTTTGACGGCGACACAAGCGATTTGTTGGTCCTGCAAGACGAGATTACGAGCCGGATTGCGGTCGCGCTCAACCTTGAGTTACCTCATGCCGCAGCAGCGCAGCCGATCGAACATCCCGACGCGCTCGATTGCATTCTGCGAGGACGTGCCGCAGCGTGGAAGCCGCCATCGCGTGAGAGGTATGTCGAGGCGATTGGTCATTTCGAGCGCGCCTTAGCCCTAGATCCCTGCTCTGTCGAGGCGCAGAGTTGGTTGGCGGTCGCGCTTACAGCCCGCGTGATCGATAATATGGCCGACACGGCCGCCGCTGATCTTGCACGGGTTGAGGGCTTGGTCGGGCAAGCGTTGGCCGGGTGGTCCCGCAGCCCATTGGCTCAACCTGCTCCGCGCGCAGCGTCGATACGCGGAAGCCATCCTTGAATACGAGGCGGTGCTCGCTTCAGATCGCAACTGGGTATTTGCGTTATTCGCTCTCGGCCACTGCAAGCTCTATACCGGATCGATAGAGGAGACGATCCCGCTCGTAGAGCGCGCCATTCGGCTCAGCCCTCGTGATCCCGGGCTCGGTGCATGGTATTGGCTGGTTGGTTTCGTGCATTTGTTGCAATCGCGCACGGAGGACGCGATTATTTGGCTCGAAAAGGCGCGCAACGTCGCTCCTGGATTGCCGTACCCGCACGTCTGGCTCGCCTAGGCCTACGGCCTCAAGGGATGGACCGAACGTGCCGCTGCCGAACTCGTCGAGGCTCGCAGGTTCAGCCGCGACGATCGCTTTTCAAGCATCGCCCACTTGCGGGTCCTTGGACCCTACAGCGCATTGGCGCCGAAGGTCCGCGCGTTGTTCGAAGTCGCCCTCGAAGGTCTGCGCAAGGCCGGGATGCCGGAGGAGTGACCAGCGCCCCGTGGGCATCAGGGCTGGATTTGATCCGTCACGGCTCACATCCAGGCGAGGTCCTCCGGCTGCGTCTCAAACCTCCGATCCCCTTCGGGCAATACGACGCATCCCTGCGCGCTGCGGGTCCAGAAATGCACTGTCGGGCGCAGCCAAGAGGTGTCATCCAGGTGTGCCAGCACGGACGCGAACTGCGTCTGTCGCTGCCGGGTCGGGCTACGAGCCGCTCCAGATCCAGGTACCGCTATCCGGGGCAGACCGGTGACAGTGCGCCCACTGTCGGCTTTGCGTTGGAGCGGGCGCGGCTGGGTCCCTGCGAGTTGGAAGGCGGCGGCCGGTACTACCAGCGCCATTGAAAACACGCTGCCATTCAGACGCTGGATTGCGAGGATTGGCTACGGTTGCAGGATAAACCCGGACCCCAAAGGCCGAGACGTGAGGCCAGCAACGCAACTTGCTCATTTAGAGCTGCGGAAGTGTTCGATAGTTGATCGACTAGCTTTGCGGCCTCGACCTGTTTTTGGTCCCAGGTTTCTGCTTCAAAGCCAAAACCGTTCACGTGTTTGAACTTTGACATATGGAGGAGGAGAAGAGCCAAAAACCCAAAGCTCAAAATAGCGGTGACGGCTCCTGTGTTGCCGGGTGGTTTCCGCCAGCCGAGTGAGATACCCCCTACGATGAGGGCAACCGCTAGAATGGCGGTGAATATGTAGGTCGCGATCTCCATTGGAGTATTTTATATTCTCAACATGTCGGGGCGAGCGCGCAGTGGAGCACGTGCGCATAAGCCCCATTCTGGGAAAGTGCGCCGCCACCAGAAGCTCGATTTCATTCACCGGGCCGAATGTCGAGAAGGGTCGATTTGAGACGCTCCTCTCTATCGGCACCGATACTCTCCGCACGTCCCCCTCGCTGATCTCCACGTTCCCTCCTCAGTGAACTGGCGCTGGCGCAGCTTCCGCTCGATGATGCTCCTGAACCGGGTCCGCTGGAGGTAGTACGCCTCGACGCATCGCTTGGGAGTAGGCCGCTCGCGCAGGAGCCGCTGGAAGACGCGCCTCGGGACCCGGACGCCGCCGCCGCATGACCGCCCTTTGCTCCCGTTCGCCTTGACGACCCAACCTCCCCGAAGGGTTGGGGACCGGGCCGGCCCGCGCTATGATGCGGCCGAGCGGTCAGATCCTCGAAGAACCGCACTAGGGAGGGCTGGACACGACCACCAACCGCAAGAACGCGCGTGACCCCATGGGATGCCGTCCGGCGTTCGAATGAGACGTCGCGGCCTGCTGCTGATGCTGACGGCCAGCATGATGGGCGCGCGACCCGTCCGCGCGCAGCAGAAGGCGATGCCGGTGATCGGGCAGCTCATTCCCTGGTCGCCTCCCGCAAACCTCGGCGACTTGGTTCGCGGCCGATCCACGGGGGAATGAGCGAAATGGGCTTCGTCGAGGGCCAGAACATGGTGTGGGAATACCGCTGGGCGGAAGGCCATTATGATCGGCTGCCCGCGCTGGCCGCCGATCTCGTCAGCCGCAAGGTCGACGTGATCGTTACGACCGGCGGCGGCGTTCCCGCACGAGCGGCCCAAAAAGCAACCTCGACGATCCCGATCGTCTTCGCCTTCGTCGGCGATCCGGTCGGGGCCGGCCTCGTCGCCAGTCTCGCCCGGCCGGGCGGGAACCTCACCGGCTTCAGCAATATGACTGTTGAGATGCAGCCCAAGCGGCTTGAACTCCTTTGCGAGCTAGTTCCCAAGGCCACGGTGATTGCCCTGCTGGTGAACCCGGACAATAAGGCGGGGACCGAGTATACAGTCAGAACCGCGCAGGAAGCGGGGCGCACGAAGGGTATAAACCTGGCTATCCTGACGGCCACGACCGAAGACGAGATCGACACGGCTTTCGCCGCCCTCGGCCAACTACAAGCCAGAGGGCTCATGGCCGGCCCCGATCCGTTCTTGAACAGCCGGTCCGAGCAACTCGTGGCACTAGAAACACGCTATGCCATACCGACAATCTCTGAGGTGCGAGCGTTCGCAGCGGCCGGCGGCCTGATTAGCTATGGAGTTGACGACATGGCTCTCCTTCGTCAGGTCGGTATTTTTGGCTGATGCCGCGTGCGCTGTCGTATCGGCCGGCCCGGCATGGTAGTCTCGCGCTCGAGGACGATCAGGCCATGAGCGAGATCAGCTTCGCAGCATCGGAGATCGCCGCTTCACCGCGGCGAGGCATACCGACAGACCAAGGCGAGCTGTGGGAGACACTGCGCCGCGACGCCGAGCGGGCGGCCGCCGGTGAGGAGATGCTTCGCGGCTTTCTTGATCTGGCGGTGCTGCGTCATAATGCTTTTGCCTCGGGGCTCGGTCTGCTGTTGGCGGACAAGCTCGCCGAGTATTCGATGCCGGCCGAGCGGCTGGGCGAAATTGCGCGCGCAGCGTTGGCCGGCGATCCGGCGATCATCGGCGCGGCGATCGCCGATCTGATTGCCATTCGGACGCGAGACCCTGCGGCAGAAAACTATTTGAAGCCGTTTCTTTACTACAAGGGCTTCCACGCGCTGCAATGGCACCGCATTGGCCATTGGCTGTGGCGCGATGGTCGGCCAGAGCTTGCACATTTCCTGCAAAGCCGCGTGTCCCAGGCTTTTGCCGTTGATATCCATCCCGCCGTTCCGATCGGAAGCGGCGTGTTTATCGACCACGGTACCGGTCTCGTCGTCGGAGAGACCGCGGTCATCGGCGACGACGTTTCAATCTTGCATGAGGTGACGCTCGGCGGCACCGGCAAGGAGCGCGGCGACCGGCACCCGAAAGTGCGCGCCGGCGTGCTGCTGTGCGCTGGGGCAAAGGTGCTCGGCAATGTCGAGATCGGCCGCGACGCCAAGGTCGGCGCGGGCAGTGTCGTCCTGCATGACGTGCCTCCCAGGGCTACGGTCGCAGGCGTGCCAGCCCGGATCGTCGGTTGGTCCAGCGGGTCTGTGCCGGCCCTGGAGATGGACCAGAGCCCGATTACGAGATCTGACCGAGAGCCTGCCGTCACCGCGCTGCGATCCGCGCAATACTTCCCGACAGTTTGGAGCCCCCCCGATCGCGGATTTTCCGTATGAATAGCCGTTTATTTGCTTGTGCGCTTTGGTGATCAGCGTTGCGCGGACTTCAGTGCCTGCACGACCTTTCGTTCCATCTCCGCGCGCGCCTCGACGCTCTGTAGCGGTGTCACTTTCCATTCGAGCAGGCCCCACGCCGGCAGATCGCGAACGATGCGGTCGGCTTCGTCGTAGGAGCTGGCCTCGATGAAGAACACGAAGGCGCGGTCACCGACCGGTATGCCGCCCGCCAACATCTTTCCTTCGGCCTTCAACCTGATGACGTACTCGAAATGCGGGATCACCGTCCCTTCGAGCAGCGCGATCGCTTGCTCGGGTGACGACGGCAAAGGACCGCGAGCGGCTTCGACGAGATATTGCATTGCTTCTCCCCGAAATAGCAGCCGCCCAAACCGAATGGCAGAAGACCACAGCGCGGCTGTTTGCCCTCGGCCAGCGGCAGTCGCGCGGATAGAGGATCTCAGACATGGCGATCTCATCAAGGTCGATTGCGCCGCCTGCCTTCACGTCGCGTTGCTTACGCCGGAGTTTTGCTGCGCCTCGGGCTCAGTCCCCGGACCAAGGTGCTCGACCTTAAACGGAACTTCCTTCTTTTCGTGAAGCCAAGCTATTGATAAGGCGTGGTTCTTGATCGAGTGAAGCCGGCATAGTACCCATGTAAACTGGCTATATTCTGATTGAGTTTGCAGAGACGTTTGGTATTATGTCCCCATGTATATCGAAGCGGTCCCCAATCGCGGCTCGCCGCCGGCGATCCTGCTGCGCGAGAGCTACCGCGAGGGCGGCAAGGTCAAGAAGCGCACACTGCTCAATCTTTCCGATTGGTCAGCGGACCGCGTCGCGGGCTTCAAGATGCTGCTCAAAGGCGGCACCGTCATCCCGCAGGACCAGCAGGCCATCACCATCACCCGCTCGCTGCCGCATGGGCATGTCGCCGCTGCCCTCGGCACGGCGCGCAAGATCGGCCTCGATCGTCTGCTCGGCCCCGACGGCAACCGTTGTCGCGATCTGGTGCTGGCCCTTGTCGTCAGCCGCCTGCTCGAGCCCGGTTCCAAGCTCGCCGCCGCCCGCGCGCTGTCGCCGGAGACCGCCAGCTCCAGCCTCGGCCAGCAGCTCGGCCTTGGCGTCGTTGATGAGGACGAGCTCTACACCGCATTGGACTGGCTGGCGGTTCGCCAGCCGGCAATCGAGAGGGCGCTCGCCAGAAGCCACCTCACCGGCGGCACCTTGGTGCTCTACGACGTCTCGTCGAGCTACATGGAAGGGCGGTGCTGCCCACTGGCTCAGTATGGCTACAACCGCGACCGCAAGCGCGGCAAACGGCAGATCGTCTACGGTCTGCTCTGTGCCGCGAACGGCTGTCCGGTGGCGATCGAGGTCTTTGAAGGCAGCACCGCGGATCCGATGACGCTGACCAGCCAGGTCACCAAGCTCAAGGAACGCTTTGCTCTCGACCACGTGGTGTTGGTCGGTGACCGCGGCATGATCACCCAGGCGCGCATCAGCGAGGACCTCGCCAAGGCCGGGCTCGACTGGATCACGACATTGCGCGCGCCGGCGATCAAGGCCTTGCGCGACGCCGGCGCACTGCAGATGTCGCTGTTCGACGAGCGCGACATGGCCTCGATTACCTCACCCGAGTTCCCCGGCGAGCGCCTGATCGTCTGCCGCAACCGGGCACTGGCGGTCGAGCGCACCCGCAAACGCGAGGAGCTGCTCGCCGCCACTGAGCGCGAACTGGCGCGCATCGCCGCCGCGGTGGCCCGCAAGCGCCAACCGCTGCGTGGCGCCGCCGAAATCGGCCTTGCCGTCGGCGCCGTGTTCGACAAGCACAAAATGGCCAAGCACTTCACCCTCGACATTGCCGACTATCGCTTTGGCTTTGCCCGCAAGACCGAGGCGATCGCCGCCGAGGTGGCGCTCGACGGCATCTACGTTGTGCGCACCAACCTGCCCACCACGATGCTCGACGATGCCACCACGGTGCGCAGCTACAAGTCGCTGAGCTTGGTGGAACGCGCCTTTCGCTGCCTGAAGACCGTCGACCTTCAGATCAGGCCGGTCTATCACTGGCTGGCCGAGCGCGTGCGCGCTCATGTGTTTCTGTGCATGCTGG
>Ga0318536_10000531_pt1 | contig 11425 bp, 12 predicted proteins | sample GRESIP117b4f28_FD_203481 | JGI IMG/M metagenome (GOLD analysis project Ga0318536, IMG submission 203481) | Tropical soil microbial communities from Luquillo Experimental Forest, Puerto Rico - GRE.SIPMG.117b4f28 | ecosystem: Environmental > Terrestrial > Soil > Tropical forest > Bulk soil... | reverse complement strand
GGTGATCCGGGCGGCCAACGTCAAGCCGCAGGGATGAAGTCTCGACCGAAGATCGGGCAGACTTTCCATAAATCCCGTTCGGCGAATCCCTCTCGACGGCCGACGAGGTAAAAAAACGCACCACCGGCCGCCGCTGAGTCAGCAATCGACATCCTGGCCCCGGTCCTCGATCGCACGGCCGCCCGCGCAGAAAACACTCCACACCAAGCGCGCAGAAAACAGCCCACACGGACGCGACCCGGCGCATCCGCCGACATCAAGCCGTATGGCCGGGATCGAGGTGGAATGGGGTTTGCAACCTGCTGTCCTCCGTCATCGTCGCGGTACTCGGCCGGCCCTTTTGACCGCGCCAGCCGAGGCGGTCCTGCGCGATGTCGTCCTCGCTCGGCCGACCATCTTTGCGGGCTTGACGTATTCGGGCCTTCTCGCGAACGGTTTGAGCCATAGCCTTCGCCCTTGACCCCCAGTGACCTCTGTCGATGCCCGGCCCAGCGAGCAAGCCGGGAACCTGCGCCCATTCATACCCTCCCCACACGGCGACCGACAGGGCGTCGGATGACGAATGCACCGGTTTCGGCCTTGCGGCCCCGCTTGTGCGGCGCGAGTCCACACAGGGGATGGGGAGGACCAAGCACAATGGGACTCCTCGATGGCACCGTTTTAACCTCCACCCTCCCGGGGGTCTCGATTTCTCAGAAACTTAATCGCGGCGGCGTTTCACACGACGACCGCGCTTGCCGCGAAAGGGCCAGGAGCTGCCAGCCTGCTGATGGTCGCTTGGCTCACACCATACGAACGAGCAAGATCAGCCTGCACTGCACCCTCGGCAAGCCGCTGCATCGCTTCCCGTCGCTGATGCGCAGTGAGCTTGGCAGGACGGCCGAACTTCACACCCTTGGCCTTCGCTCGTGTTCTGCCATCACTCGTGCGAGCGAGGATCAGCGCACGCTCGAACTCAGCAAGACCGCCAAGCACGGTTAGCATCAGCCGGCCGTGTGGCGTCGTCGTATCGGCCCAAGGATCAGCGAGCGACTTGAAGCCGGCGTCGCGCTTGCCGATCAGATCGAGGATGTTGAGCAGATCGCGCGTAGATCGAGCGAGCCGATCGAGCCGCGTCACCAGCAGCACATCGCCGGCGTCGAGGCGCTTGAGGAGCTTGCCCAGCTCAGGCCGATCTGTCCGAGCGCCACTCATCTTCTCGGCGTAAACCTTGGCTGCACCCGCGGCGTGCAGCTCGGCGTCCTGGCTGGCCAGGGTCTGGCCGTTGGTGCTGACGCGCGCATAGCCGTAAACCGTCATTTCGAGCCTCCACTTTCTAAAGCAACATATGCATAAAAATCACAACGGGAAATCAGTTTCAATATTTCTATGCATAACTTGTGAGTTTTGCATGAAACTAGTCCCCGCTGTTGCGCAATCGCCACAGGATCGGCCGACCGCTACCGCTGTCGCTGCGGCCGACGCGGACGCAGTAGCGCTCACAGACACGACGGACAGAACGCCGCGCATGGTGCCAATCGGTGCCGGGGCGAGGATGTGACCACTCGACGATCTGGCTTGTCGATAGCACCGGCTTGCCCGTGGCGATGAACGCGCGCCGAACCCGACGCTGAACCGGGCCGCGATCGAGGGACGGCGTCGGCGGACGGTGCAACGGGGACAGGTTACAGACGTGGGCCATATTTCAGTGTCAGAAGCGCGAACCTGTTTTCAACGTCTATCAGCTCGCGACCCGCTCCGATTTCGGTTCGAGTGGACGGCAGTGGTTTTGTGCGCGCTTGCCCCTCCCACTTGTCCGCGCGTGCTAAATCAACCGCCGTGTTTCGGTGCGGACTAGCCGCCGCTTCCGCTCTCGTTTGCTCTGCGGCCAAGACGTAATCGCCCGCCTTGGGCTGGCCCTTTTTTCCTTCGCCCGGATAAAACATCGCTGCCATTGCCTCCGTTTATTGCCATTCCGAGCCGCCTGCCACCGGCGAGCCGACAAAACCGCTTGGCTGTCCTAGCGGCTTGCGGGTCGAAAGCGCGAAGACTCGTGGGGTCATAGTTCTCCCTTGGCACAGCCACCAGGGTGGGCTTGCTCCACGGCAGCTTGCCCTGCTCCTCCTTCATCGGAGATGCGCCCACGCCACCCCCAGGTGGCCTCCAGTGCCGTCGACAAGCCGCCCAAGGCGCGCCGCTGGATCTGTGCCTCTCTTAGTCCATGAGGGTCATAGCCGCGCTCTTTTCTGAACCCGCGCAGAAACTTGAGGTGTTCGGCGAAGCTGGCGTCAGTCATAGGGGCATCCCCTTGAACAAGATTGGCGACAACGTCCCCCGACAAACGTATCGCTCCAATTTTGACACTTGCTGAGAAACCCGTTTGCGTTCAAAGGGGCCTTTTGGAGCTGTTTGACACGCAAGCCATTGACCAGATTAGCGTGTGTCACTACTCCCGGGCCCACCATGTTTCCGTACGTCGTGGAGTTCGTCGTTTGGTTCCAGGAACACCCTCGACCATGAGCAGCACGAAACTCTTCTCGCGCCAAGCCTGGGATAAAAACGCCTCCATCTACGAGGTCATCCGCACGATGCCCTTCAACGCGCAGCTCGCGTCCGGCACGTTGAGCGAGGCGCGCTTCAAGCATTACATCACGCAAGACGCGCACTACCTCATCGGCTTTGGACGAGCTTTGACGCTCGCGGCCGCGAAGGCGCCGAATCCGGATCGGATCGTGCAGTTCGCCAAAGCAGCGGAGGGGGCGCTGGTCGTCGAGCGGGCGCTGCACGGCTCGTTTTTCAAGCAGTACGGCATCACGCCGCGCGCGTTTGCGCAGACCCCGCTCTCGCCGGCGTGTCACCATTACGTTTCGTATCTGCTCGCCACCGCCTATGCGGACCCATACGAAGTGCTGCTCGGGGCGCTGCTGCCCTGCTTTTGGATCTATGCGGAGGTGGGGCGCGACATCCACGCCCGCGCCCGAGCGGCCAATCCGTATCAGGCCTGGATCGACACCTATGCCGGCGAGGAGTTTCACGCCGCAGTGCGCGCCGTCATCGCCGCCACGGACGAAGCCGCCGCCGACGTCTCGCCATCCCTGCGCGCGCGGATGCATGCTGCCTTCACGCGCGCGACCCAGCTCGAGTGGGCGTTCTGGGATTCGGCCTTCCGATTGGAGACCTGGCCGGTCTAGTCAGAGCGTCGTTGGCACAGCGTCGTCGATCAAACGCTTCCCCAAACCTGGCGCGCCACCTCGACGATCCGGGCAAGCTTTGCCCGTTCGATCTCTTCGGTCACCGTGACGTGCTCGGCGGCGCTAGTCGCGAACCCGCATTGCGGGCTCAGGCCGAGTTGCTCGAGCTTGACGTAGCGGCTTGCCTCCTCGATCCGCCGCTTGAGGACGTCGACGCTCTCCAGTTCGGAAACCTTGGAGGCGACGAGGCCGAGCACCACGAATTTTTCCTTCGGTACGCATCGCAGCGGTGCGAATGTGCCGGCGCGCGCATTGTCGTATTCGAGAAAATAGGTGTCGACCTTCATTGCGTTAAACAGCGGCTCCGCGATGGGGTCATAACCGACGTCGGCTTGCCAGCTCGGATCCTGGCTGCGGCAAACGTGAATCCCGATGGTCATTCCCTCCGGCGCGCCCGCGACGACGGCGTTGACGACATCGACGTAAACGCGCAGAAGATCGCGCCAGTCATCGCCGCGCTCCGCCAACAACTGACGCACGCGCGGATCGCCGAGCTTCACCAGCGACGTTTCGTCGATCTGCAGATAGCGGCAGCCGGCGTCCGCGAGCGAGCGCATTTCTTGGACGTAGGCTTCGACCAGGTCGGACCAGAAAGCGTCGAGGTCGGGATAGACATCGCGGCTGATATTGGCGCGCCCCGCGCGATAATGAATGTAGCAGGGGCCCGGGAGCGTGATCTTGGGCGTGCGCGTCGTCAGCGACTTGAGAAAGCGAAAGTCGTCGGCGTTCTGTGGTCCCTTCCAGGCGATGCGGCCGACAACCGTTGGAATGCGCCGCGCCATCCGATGGCCGTGGCTTTGCGACCTGGTCCAGCCGCGCTCCTCCGTCATTTCGATCTTCACGCCGGAAATGCCGGCGCTGGTGAAGGCATCGGAATAGGTGCCGCGCCGGAACTCGCCGTCGGTGACGACGTGCAGGCCGACGTCTTCTTGGAGTTTCACCACGCGGGCAATGGCCGCATTCTCGATTGCGGCCAAGCCCTTGCGATCGAGTTCACCGGCCGCGTGCTGCTCGCGCGCGCGCAGGAGTTCCGGCGGCCGCAACAGGCTGCCGATATGTTCGGCCCGGAAGGGGGGAGGGCGGATCATTCCCGTGCGCCTCGTAGGCATGGAGTCCTGCAGTGCTACCATGACGTTCTGTCGGCTGGGGAGGGTTGCGAGCCGGCTGTGTCCTCTCGCCTCATTCCGCATGCTCGAACCGGTGATATCCTGATGCGAGTTGTCCGCCCATCTATGCGCTCGGAGGGGATCCTATGAAAATGCATCGGCTCTCCCATAAATCCCTGTCGCTCTGGCTGCTGGCGCTTTCGGCCAGTCTCGCAGCAACGGCGCAAGCCGAGGATTATCCGACGCGGCCCGTGAAGATCATCTCGGATTCGGCGCCCGGCAGTGCGGTCGACGTGACTTTGCGCATGGTCGCCGATCGGTTGGGCCACATCTGGGGTCAACAGGTCTTGCCGGTCAATCAACCCGGCGCCGGCGGCACCATCTCCGCGCGGGCCGCGGCCGACTCCGCGCCCGATGGCTACACGCTTTACATGCCGGCCTTGTCGGTATTCCTGCCGGCGCCGGGCAAGGCCGCAAATCTCGTGTTCGATGTGCCGCGCGACTTCGCTCCCATCGGCTCCGTGACCGAGCAGCCGATGTTCATCGCGGCGGCTCCCCCCCTCGGCGTCACGACGTTGCCGGAGTTGATCGCGCTCGCAAAACAACGGCCCGGCGAAATCTCCTATGCGGTTACCGGCGTCGGGCGGCTCACCCACCTGACCGGCGAATTGCTGCAACTCCGAGCCGGCATCAAATTGCTGCTGGTTCCTTATTCCGGCGGGCCCAGCCACGCGCTCAACGATATCATGGGCGGCCGCATACCGTTGATCATCGAAGGCTACCAGGGCCTCGCGGGCGCAATTCAAGGGGGCAACCTCAAGCCGCTCGCGGTCGCCTCGGCGCAGCGGCTGCGCGACTTCCCCAATCTGGCGACGGTGGCGGAAACCCTGCCCGGCTTCCAGGCGATGGGCTGGCAAGGGCTGGTGGCGCCCGTCGGCACGCCCGAAGCGATCGTGCGCAAGGCGAGCGAGGACCTGCGCAAAGTGGTCAGCGACCCCACGCTCGCGGCACAGCTCGCCGGCCGCGGCAGCTATCCGCGTCCGATGTCCCCCGCCGAAGTCACCGCATTCATTCACGATCAGCAACACCAGTGGGGCCCGGTGCTGCAGCAGCTCGCCGCCAAGCCCTAGCGAGCCACCGGCATCACGATCTCGGCCGATGGTTCGATCGGCGCCGCCCGCTGGACGGCGGGCACCCGGCGCCGAGATCCGGGCCTCGCATTGCGTTTCGCACGTTTTTTCCGGAGACTTGCTGGAACAACCGTTCCAAGAAGGGTCGAGCGGCGTGGGACGCCGTGAACGAGGAAACGCATGGGTGCCGGGCAGACAATCGTTGATCCAGCCATTGTGGCCGACGGTGCCAGCAAGCTCTTTCTCGACGGCGCCGTCGTCGCCTTCCATCAACTGTCGCTTGCGGTCAAGCGCAACGAGATCATGTGCGTCGTAGGCCCCTCGGGCTGCGGCAAGACCACGCTTCTGCGCTGCATCGCGGGCCTCACCGATCTCAGCAGCGGCAAGCTTCTCGTCCACGGCAAGGCGGTCGGCGCCCGCCCGCCCGACGGAGTTGCCATGGTCTTTCAGCATTTCGGCCTGCTCCCGTGGAAGACCGTCTTCGACAACGCGGCCTTCGGGCTGGCGATGGCGGGCGTGCCGCGCGCCGAAATCAAAGCGCGGGTCACGCATTATCTCGACCTGGTCGGGCTCACCGGCTTCGAGGGCCATTATCCCTACCAGCTCTCCGGCGGAATGCAGCAGCGCGTCGGCCTCGTGCGCGCGCTGGTCATGAACCCGTCGATCCTCTTGATGGACGAGCCGTTCGCGGCGCTCGACGCGCAGACGCGCGAAATCCTGCAGGAGGAGCTCCTCGCCCTCATGGAGCGGCCGGACGAGCGCAAGACCATGGTGTTCATCACCCATTCCATCGACGAGGCGATCCTGCTGGGCGATCGCGTCGCGGTGATGAGCGCGCGGCCGGGCCACATCAAGGAGGTGTGCGACATGCCGTTTGGCTGGCCGCGCAAGGCCGATGCGGTGCGGTCCGATCCGCGCTTCGCCGAAATTCGCCCGCACATCTGGCGCCAGCTTCATACCGCCAAGCCGCGCGATCTGCGGGCCCCGAGAGAGGTTGCGTGACCACGGTCGAACGAGTCCGCGGCGAGTTGGGCAGTGCCGCCCAGCCGGTCGACCTCTCCGGCGATCAAGCGCGCGCCGAACGGGCCGCGGCCGCGCGCAGGCGTCGCCGCCAATTGATCGATCTTGCGATCCGCGTTACCTCGCTCGCGATCGCGCTTACGCTGTGGGAGGTCGCCGCCTGGAACGTCGACCCGGTGCTCTTCACCTCGCCGACCAAGGTCGCGGTGGCGGCTTATCACATGGTGCTCAGCGGCGAGCTGTGGACGTATCTGTGGCCGAGCCTGGTCGTGCTCGCAATCGGCTTCGCCTTCGCGGTGGTGCTCGGGATCGGCATCGGCCTCCTGCTCGCGCGCTTCTGGGTGCTCGATGTCGCGCTCACCGTCTACATCACGTTCCTGTATTCCATCCCCTCGGTCGCGCTCGTCCCGCTGATCGTGCTGTGGGCCGGATTCGACACCACCGCCAAGGTGATCATCCTGTTCCTGTTCGCCTTCTTCCCGATGGTGATCAACACCTATCAGGGCGTGAAAAGCGTCGATCCGAAGCTGCTCGAGGTGGGTCGCGCCTTCCGCTGTTCGGAACGCCAGTTGTGGTGGAACATCGTCTTGCCGGCGTCGCTGCCGTTCATCGTGACCGGATTGCGGCTGGCGCTGGGACGCGGCCTGATCGGCATGGTGCTCGCCGATCTCTATACCGCGATCTCCGGCATCGGCTATCTCATCGTGCGCACCGCGAGCACCTATCAGGTGGACAAGATGTTCGTGCCGATCGTCACGCTCGGCCTGTTGGGCGTGACGCTCACGGCGCTGCTGCGCCTCGCCGAGAGATACGTGGCGCCCTGGACCGCGGCATCGCGAGACGACTAGGCTCTGGGCCGCAAAGGAAAAAGACGGGAAACGTTGCCATGTGGAAGGGCTATCGATCGATCTGTCTCATCGCGCTGGTGGCAGGCGGCGTCGCCATCGCCGATGCGGCTGCGCGCGGCGCAGCGGCGCAAAACTGCAGCGTGGTGCGCAAGATCAATATCGGCGTTTCGGTCGCGCCGCCCAACGTGGTGCACACCTCGCCCCAAGTGGCCAAGGAGCTCGGCTTTTTCGCCAAGCGCTGCATCGAGCCAAATATCATCCAGTTCGAAGGCGGCGCCTCGGCGACCGCGAGCGCGGCGGCGGCGCAGGGCTCGGCGATCGTGAGCGTCAGCGATGTTGCCATCGGCCGCGGAATGAAGGTGCAGCAGTTCTGGGGCTTGGCGCCCAGAATGCCGCAGGCCTACATGGTGTCGGCCGACGTGAAGACCGCGGCCGATCTCAAGGGCAAGAAGCTCAGTGCGACCGGCGGCGGGGTCGGCGGCTTCAACTGGCGCATGGGCCGCGAAATCCTGCACACCGCCGGCCTCACCGTCGACGACGCCCAATTCATCTCCGCCGCCACCGCCGGCCGCTTGCCGGGCCTGCTCGCCGGGCAGATCGACGGCGTTGCGCTGCACCCCGAGGACGTCTATCTCGCCAAGAAACAGAAGCCTAGTCTGAACGTTCTCGTTCAGCTCGCTGATCTCATGCCCAATTACATGTTCAACGCCTACGGCGCCTCGCTCGAGTGGATCGCGCGCGACCGCGCGCTGCTGCGCGATACCGCCGCCGCCATGATCGAGGCCAATCGCGCCATGTTCCGCGACAAAGCGAAAGTCGTGCCAATCATCGAGAAAGCGACGGACAAACCGAAAGAAGCGGTCGAATATGCCATCGACGTGCTGACCAAAAATTGCGTCTGGTCGGTCAATACCGGCTTCGATCCCGCGCGCACGCAATGGTCGATCGACAACAGCGCGGAGAATGGCGACATCGAGAAGGACCGGAAGCCGACGGTCGAGCAGGTTGCGAATAGTCAACTCGCCAAAGAGGCGGTCGAGGCCGCGGGCGGCCCCGTCACCATCGGCAATTGCAAGGATTAGCGCATGTTCCGGAAAAGTGGGAACTGGTTTTCCGAATAGAACATGCGCAAAACCTAAGAGGCCTCCCATGAACATCCAGACGCAACGTCCGTCCGCGCACCAGCCGTGGGAGCAGGTACGCACGCGCCTCGATCAGAACACTCCCTTCTCCAACATGCATGAGACACCCTATTACCGGGATGCGGTCTACGATCATTTCTCCAAGCAGGAATACCAGCGCCGCTACCGGGCGCTGCGCGAAAAAATGCGCGAGCACAAGCTCGACTGCGTGATCGTGCCGGGCGGCCCGAGCCATTGGAGCTTCGGCGGCGGCATGCAATGGCTCACCGGCCATTGGGAGTGGCACGCGATCTCGTCTTACGTGGTGGTGCCGCTCGACGGCGAGCCGACGCTGGTCTTCTCCATGGGCGGCACTCATGCCGAGGCCTGCCGGCGCGAATGCGCCAACGCCCTGTCCGACGTCCGCCACAGCCGCAGCGGCAAATATGCCGAGGTCATGGTCGAGCGCCTCAAGGAGCTCAAGCTCGAGCGCGGCCGCATCGGCCTTATCGAGATCGACGCGCGGCACAGCGATTATCTCCCGGTCAACCAGTACAACGTGCTACGGCAGTCGCTGCCCGACGCGGAGCTCGTCTTCACCAGGGGCTTCATGCACGAGCTGGTCGTCGTCCACAGCGAGGAGGAGCTGCGCTGCGTGCGCAAGGCCGGCGTGCTGTGCGAGCGCGCCATGCAGGCGATGGTCGCGCGCGCCAAGCCCGGCGTGCCGGAATACGAGCTGCGCGCGGCGGCCGGCGCCGCCATCCTCGACGGCGGCGGCGACATCGACTTTCTCATCATCGGATCAACGCCGATGGCCGATCCGGCGATGGTGTTCGGCAACCCGCGCCCGTCGCACCGCAAGCTCAAGAAGGGCGACATCATCAATATGGAGCTCGCCGCCGGCTACAACGGTCTCTCGGCGCAGATCGGCTCGCCGATCACGCTGGGAGCGCCCACCGACATGGTGCGCAAGTTCTGGGACGAGATCACGCTGCCCGGCTACCGCAAGATCATCGCCGAGATCAAACCCGGCAACGCCACCGACAATATGCGGCTCGCCAGCCGCTTCTTCCGCGAGCAGGGGGTGCAGTCGCGCCCGACCCAGGTGCACGGCATCGATATCGTCACCGACCGGCCGCACGTCTTCGCCGAGCGCACCGAGGTCGACGAGATCGACAAGGTGCTCAAGCCCGGCATGATCATCATGGCCGAGCCCAATCCGATCACGGCGGACGGAATGTTCGGCATCTTTCTCGGGCATACCTTCATCGTGATCGAGGCTGGCCACGAATGCGTCGACAATTTCCCGCTCGAGATTGCGGTTGCCGAGTGTTGAGAAGCCGGCGTGCTGACCAAAGCCGAAGCGCAAGCCATCCGCCGCGTTCCCGCCGCCACCTTGCGCGCGTTCCTGATCGATGCCATGCGCGCCTGCGGGCTCAACGAGGCCGACGCCGCGACCGCCGCGAGCGCGATGCTGGAAGCCGATCTCACGGGCTCGGATGCGCACGGCGTCTTTCGCCTCGCGGGCTATGTGCGGGCGCTCAAACGCGGCGCAATGAACCCGCGTGCGAGCATCCGCGTGCTGGAGCGCGGACCGGCGACCGCGCTGATCGACGGCGACCAGGGCATGGGCCATGTGGTGATGACCTACGCCGCCAAGCTCGCCGTCGAACTCGCGCGCGCGTCGGGCGTCGGCTGGGTGGGCGCACGCCGCTCCAATCACGCCGGCGCCGGCGCGATCTATGCCGCCATCCCACTTCAACACGGTATGGTCGGAATCTATGGCGCGGCTTCAAGCGTAAACCACATGGCGCCGTGGGGCGGCACCGAGCCCTTGCTCGGCACCAATCCGATCGCAGTGGCGATCCCGAGCGGAAAGGAGGCGTCGGTGGTATTGGATATCGCGACCTCGCTCGCGTCGAACGGCGCCATCAGACGCTACGAGCTCGACGGCAAGCCGATGCCGCAAGGCTGGGTGCAGGATCGCAAGGACGGCTCGCCCATCACGGATCCCCGCCGCATCAACGAGGGCACCTATCTCCCCATGGGCGGCTACAAGGGCAGCGGGCTCTCGATCATCATCGGGTTGTTGGCGGGACCGCTCAACGGCGCGGCGTTCGGCCGCGATATCCGGGATTTCGCCGCGCCGGCGGGCGGCGAGGGCAATGTCGGGCAATTCGTGATCGCGCTCGACGTCGCGCGCTTCGTGCCGCCCGAGGTGTTCAAGGCCGAAGTCGACCGCCACATCCGCGACCTTGCCTCGTCGCGGCGCCTGCCGGGCTGCGATGAAATTCGCGTGCCGGGGATGGGACGGGCCGCGCGCCGCACGGAGCGGGAAAGGAACGGGGTGCCGCTTGCTGCAACGCTCCTGGCGCAGGTCGACGAGGTCGCGAAATCGCTCAACATCACACCGCTCAGTGCGCGCGCATGAGTGCGTCGGAAATTCCATCGCCGTCATCGGGATCGCCGTTCTGGCGGTTCTCGCTGCGGTTTTACCGCCAGCGCGAGGTCGCCGACGCCTGCATCACGCTGCAAGAGAAGGCGGGCGTCGACGTCAATCTCCTGTTGTTTCTACTGTGGCAAGCCACGCAAAAGCGGGCGCTGTCGGCGGCGGAGGTCGCGGAGCTCGAACGGCGGATCGCCCCCTGGCGCAATATGACGGTCATACCGTTACGCACCATGCGGCGGGCGCTGAAGTCGCCACCCACGCTCGTCGCCGGCGCGAGCGCGGAGCTCTTTCGCACCAAGATAAAGGCGATCGAGCTCGAGGCCGAACGCCTGCAGCAGGAGGCGATGCACGAACTCGCCTCTCCGTCGCTGCTCGGGGTAGAAACGTCATCGCGCGAAGACGCCGCGCGTGCCAACGTCGCGGCCTATGCGGCCATGTGCGGCGCCGCGTTTCCCCAGCCCGCAATCGAAACCCTGCTCGCGGCGCTTGCCGGCCGCGGGCGCAAACCGGAGGAATGACCC
>Ga0318536_10000530_pt1 | contig 11454 bp, 6 predicted proteins | sample GRESIP117b4f28_FD_203481 | JGI IMG/M metagenome (GOLD analysis project Ga0318536, IMG submission 203481) | Tropical soil microbial communities from Luquillo Experimental Forest, Puerto Rico - GRE.SIPMG.117b4f28 | ecosystem: Environmental > Terrestrial > Soil > Tropical forest > Bulk soil... | reverse complement strand
CGCAACCAGCTCGTCTGTCCATTCACTGAGGGCCGCATTATCTCCACAGAGCGAGAGCAACCTGGCGCCGGGCGCCAAGTTCGCCGCCAAGGATGGCGGGTGGGCCAGCCTCCTGGCTTCGGCTATCGCTTCGTTGGCCTGCGCCAATGCCTGCTGCGGCAACCCGAGACAGAAAAGGACAATTCCCAAATGCGCCCGTGCGTTCACGTGCGGATATTGTCCGGCCTGATAGACCAGAGAGCGATGGGAATGCGGATCGTAAAGCGCTAACACTTCCTCTAGGTGGGATTGGGAAGCTGCGAGGTTCCCGGCATACATTTGGGTTTGCCCCGCGCATAGGTGGCCTAGAATCAGCCCGGCAGAGTCGTTGCGCTGACGGCTGAGAACGAGCAGACCGGCGTCCAAGCGCTGGGCCTGATCAATCTCGCCTCGCATGTTGTGGTACAACGCCTGCCCGCGAGGAACGTGAAGGAACTCGGCAGGGGAACCGAGTTCCTCCCATAGCTGCCGCGCACGGCTATAAACCTGGCCGGTTTCTGGCGCGGCAAAGCCTTTGGCGATCATCAGGGCCGCACCCAATCCGGTGCGAAGTTCTAGTTCCTGTCGTCGGCGCTCGGGGCTCTCGGGCATCAATCCCAGCTGGTCCAGCCCCTTTTGAAATTGTGCTGCTGCCTCCGCCATTGCCGAGCGGGCTGCGGATCTCTGACCCGCCTTGCCCCAATAAGCCACAGACTTTTCGACTAGTCCGGCCTCGCTATAGTGCCGCGCAAGAACCTCGGGCTCGCTATCGACCAGCTCCGGAGAATGAGTTTGCAGCGCTTCAGCGATGTGAGCGTGCAATTGCTGCCGTGCCGCACGCAAAAGCGTGCGGTGGACCACGTCCTGCACCAGCGCGTGCTTGAAGCTATAGACCGCGTCGGGCGGCGTTCCTCTCTGAGATACCAGCTCGGACGAGACGAAACGAGCGAGAGCTGCCTGCAGCTCGTCATCGGGGAGATGGGAGACGGCGCGCAGCAGCGTGTAGGAAAACTGGCGTCCGATCGCCGCGCCGATCTGCGCGAGCCGCCGCACCGACGTCAGGCGGTCGAGCCGCGCCAGCAGCGAGCCGTGCAGGTTCGTCGGGATCGCCAGAGCCGGCAATGGCCCGTCGAGCACATAGCGATCCGCCTCTTCGCGCAATAGACCACTTTCCAAAAGGTTTTTGGTCAATTCCTCGACGAATAGCGGCACGCCATCGGTGCGGTCGGCTATTGCGGAAATGACCTCGTCGGGCAGCCTTTTGCCACCGGCGATCTGCTCGGCCAAAATCGTGCGGTCGCGCCGGCCCAGCCGATTGAGCGCCAGCGTGCTGACCTGTTCCTGACCGGTCCAGGGCGGCTCGAACTGGGGTCGGAACGTAACGAACAGCAATACCGGCAGGCTGCGGATCCGTTCAATCATCAGGTCGAGCAGCTCGCGCGAGGTCGGGTCGATCCAATGCGCATCCTCGAAAACCATAACGACCGGCTGCCGGCGGGCCAAACCCTCGAGCTGCCGGATCAGCGCCTCCAATGTCCGCTCTTTCTTCCGCTGCGGACTGACGCTCGGCAGTGGACGCTGTCCCGAAGCCGGCAACGAGGTGAGATCAGCAAGCAAAGCCACATCCTCGTCAGGGGGCCTGGCGAGTGTGAGTACGGCCTCGAGCTTCTCCCACTTAGTCGCGGGCAAATCGTCACGGGCGAATCCTGCCGCGTGCGCGAGTTGCTCGACAAACGGGAACAGCGCGCTGTCCTGGTGATAAGGAGAGCAGAAATAGCGCAGGCGGAGGTGCGGCTCGCCGCCGAGCCGTTCTTCCAGCGCCGCGACGATGCGCGACTTGCCGACTCCGGGCTCGCCGGAAACCAGCACGATCTGGCCTTCCCCCGCCTTGGCGCGCACCCAGCGCCGCGACAGCAGATCGATCTCATCATCGCGACCGACCAGCGGGGTCAGCGCCGATCCGCGCAGCGCCTCGAACCGGCTCTCGACCAGACTCTCTCCCAGAACCTGCCAGCTTTGCACCGGCTCGGCGCTGCTAGTGGTTTTGAGTGTGCCGAGTTCGCGGCACTCGAACAGGTTGCCGATTATGCGCCGGGTCGCCGGATCGATTGCTACCGTGTCCGGTTCAGCCGACGCCCGCAACCGCACCGCAAACTCGGGGGTGTCGCCGACAATCTCGTGGTCCCGGAACTTGCCGGCTTCGGTGAAATCACCAATGATGACCAATCCCGTCGCGATGCCGACGCGGCATCCCATCGGCACGCCCGTATCGGGTCGGAGGGTCCTGACCGCCGCGCACAATTCGAGCCCCGCGCGGACCGCGCGCTCGGCGTCGTGTTCCTGCGCTTCGGGGTAGCCGAACAGGACGAGCGCGTTATTTCCGAGATGTCTGGCGATGAGCCCTTCATGGCGATCCGCCGTTTCCGATACGCAGCCCCGATACTCCCGGACGGCGACGTGGACGTCTTCGAGATCCATGCCATGGGCTCCCGCCGCGCGATCGACCAGTTCGCAAGACAACACGGTGATCTGCCGTCGTTCGGCATCCCCATGCTCGATCGGTGCGGCGTCGCGTGGAACCCCGACCAGAGGCGATGCCGCGCTAGCAACGTGCTCGATCGGCGGGGCGTCCCGTCGGGTATCGACCCGCGGCGGCGCCGCTGTGATGCCACTGCTTGCTCCGCTCGCCAGCCGCAAGCCCGACAGAAAAAGCTCGCGGTGCTCGGAATTCCGGATATAGCCGGCATCCGGGATCACGACGGAGGTAATGGCCCGCAGCCGCTCGACAATCTCTCGGGCGTCGTTGAGCCGACCCATATGCGCATAACAGGTAGCGAGATAACGAAACGGCACCGGGAAGCTCGGATCCTCTTGGATCGCGAGGACTAGTTTCGATACCGCCTCATCGAAGCGCCGAGAAAAAAAATGCGCCGCGCCCATTACAGTGAGCGACGTACCGACCCGGGCGCCTGGGCTGAGCCGCAGCGCGGCCTCGACATGCGTGATCGCGATATCGGGCTGGCCCGCGTTCAGCCTGAGGGCAGCGCTGCTGTGCCAACCGCGTGCAAAATTCGGGTTGAGTGCGAGGGCACGATCGACCAGCGCGATCATGGCGCCGATATCCTCGCCGAAATAGGCCAGCGCCTGCGCGGCATTCGTTAGAGTGATCGGATCGTCCCCGGCGACCTCGAGGGCTCGTCTGGCGAAATCGACCCCCTTCACACGGTCGATCGCCGGAGCGTCGCTCCGACCGTCAAGGAGCAGCCGATAACAGCAGAACGCGGCCCACGCGAGAGCGGGGCCATAGTGCGGATCACGCGCGATCGCCTGCTCCAGCAGACCGAGCGCCTCCGGGATCTGGCGCGCCGACGACCAGACGATTGCCTGAGCGCGCAAATAAAGGTCGTAGGCGGTAAGATCGTCTGTCGGACGGCCGGTCGAATGTGCTCTTTCCGCCTCCTGCAAGGCGGGCTCGATGACACCGGCGACGCTCGAAGCGACCTTGTCCTGAAGGTCGAAGACATCGTCCAGTGACCCGTCGAAGTGATCGGCCCACAAATGCACCCCGGTGCCGGCGTCGATCAGCTGAGCGGCGATGCGGATTCGACCTCCGCTTTTGCGCACCGAGCCTTCAAGCACGTAACGGACTCCGAGCTCCCGCCCGACTTGCTTCACATCGATGGTTTGGCCCTTGTAAGTGAAGCTCGAATTGCGGGCGGTGACGAACAGCCAGCGAATGCGCGAGAGGGCGGTGATGATCTCCTCGACCATCCCATCGGCAAAATATTCCTGCTCGGGGTCGCCGCTTAGATTCTGGAACGGCAAGACCGCGAGCGAGGGCTTGTCGGCAAACGGCAAGCTCCCCTCGGGAGCGAGATCACCGGCAGGAGGTGGTTCCCGAGGGAGCAGGAACCGATATCCGCGCCCGGGGACGGTGACGATCCAGCTTTCGCCTGTCCCGTCTGCATCGAGGGCCCTGCGCAGCGATGAGATGTGGAAGTGAAGATTGTTCTCCTCAACGACGACCCCGGGCCACACCTGCGCCATCAGCTCGTCTTTGGTGACGACTCGCCCCTCCGCGGACGCCAGTACACAGAGGATGTCAAGCGCCCGGTTGCCCAGCCGCACCCGGCTGTTGTCGCGCTGTAGCTCGCGCCGGGTCAGATCGAACCGGAACCGGCCAAAGCTGATCTCCGCGCCGACCATGGGAAGGTCCCGCTAAGAACGAACTCAGAACAATCAAGGTTCTGAGCCAAAGACCTTAGCCGAGCCGCCGTCTACCGTCCATCGCCGATTGGGCAGGGCCGCGCTCCTCCCGCATACCCCCGGGGAGCGCGCGCCGGTTCGCCCAACCGCTTGGTGGATTGTCTACACGTGAGCCAAGGAGATGGTGCGATGGATGTCCAAGAGATCGAGAAGGTGCCGGAGGCGATCACGGAGCTGCAAAAAACGACGGTAGAGCGCCGCGTCTTCCACTTCGCACTGGGCCAGGCCGCCTCGCTCGGGGACCTCAAGGTGGTCGCGAACGGTCAGGAGGTCGCGCTGACGCCCCACACGGGGACCACGCGCTCCGCGCTCCGGTCGCAAGGGACGTTGTGGCAAAAGATCGACGAGAGCCACCTCACCCACTTCGCCACCGTTGACCTACCACGCGAGCGGGTGCTGCTGCTGTCGGTCCACGGCACCCGCCGCGGCCAGACGGTGGTCGTGGCGCAGGCGTTCCACGCTCCGGAGCAGGCCACCAGAGCGCTTGCCGAGGCGGCGTTCGAACGCGAGGGGTCGTACAAGTCGGTGGCCGGTTCCCCTGAGCGGCTCGCTGCCCTGGGGTTGGACGCGTCGCAGCTTACCTCGGTGCGCGAAATCGTGGAGCTGGACCGGATCGTCGACACCAACCAGGCGGCGATTGCGCTCGCCATGTTCCACCCGAACGTGGCCAACATCGCACCCACCCAGGCGGCGATTACGAAGTCCTCGTTGGGGAACACTTCGGCGATATCGGCGCTCGGGACCTACATCCAGCGGATGCAGACCAACGGGATGGACTACGCCACCCTGGTGCAGGCCGAGAATCCCGACGGTAGCCCGGCGCAGATCAAGGTCGGAAGCACGACAACGACGTTCTCGACGATCCAACTCAATAAGACCGATCCCAACTTCACTGCCATCGCCCGCTCCGCCTTAATCGCCGGCATCCGGGCTGTACGGAACACCGGCAGCCTCGGGAAGGTGATCAACCAGCCGCTGGACGAAATTCACGACGAGCAGGACACTGGCACCTGGCACCAGCCCGAAGGGATCGTCATTGTCCCCGCCTCGTACACGCCCCCAAGCGGGGTAGGTGCAGGGGTTCAAGTGCAGCTCCAGGACTCCGGGCTGCTCTATGGCACCTATACGGTGATCAACGGGGTATATTCGGGCGGTCAGCTTCCCCTCAAGCTCTACAACAACTACGTGCGCTGGGTGTGGGTCTACGTGCAGTACCTGAAGGCCGACGGCACCAACCTGTCGGCGTCGACCTCCCCAAAATGGCCGGACACCCACTACGCCCAGTCGCTGGGCTTGCTGCCGCAGATCTTCACCGTGCTCGGGATCCCGATCTGGGACACCAACACAATCGAGGTGACCCTCGACTTCCCAGCCGAGGCCACCAGCGCCCGGCTGCTGTTCTGCGGGCTCGGCAACAGCGCCACCGACGGCGGATGGCGCCAGTATTTCCCGACTGACGCCTATCCCGACTACATCGCGCCGCAGGACGAGGTGCTCTTCGCCTCGCTCATGACGGGCATCCTCACAATCGGGCTCACGGCCTTCGCCCTGCTGACCGACCTCGACATCGCCACCACCTGGGCTGGGGTGAAGGGCATCATTGCGAACGACCCGGCGGCCGCGTCGGACGCCCTGAAGGAGTTGCTACAACAGACGAGCACCCTGACCGCTGCCGAGTCGTTCGCCACGCTGCTGGCGGCCGGAGGGGCCACCTATGCAGATATCGCAAACAACAACGGCAGCACCGCCAACATCTGGAGCATCCTCCTCAGTCTCGGGTCGGTGATCCCCAAGGTCTTGTTCAACCCGGCCGCCACCTCGACCTGGCTCGGGATAGCTGCGGTCATCGCGGCCGGAGAGACAGCTGACACACTGATCAAGGCCATCCCGCTCATCGGCCAGATCATCGGCGTGATCATGGCGGCGGGCGATCTTGTCACCTTGGCTGAGGCAATCGGTGAGACCGCCGCTTCGCCCTGGGTCATCGCGAACCAGATTTCGCTCACCTACCCGGCCACCGTGACCGTCTCGCACGACCCCCGTTCCCCGACCTGGCCGGTCACGGCCCGGTCGTGGCGGATCGACGCCACGATTGATGGCGCAACTGCGCCGGACCCGATCACCGGAACGCTCAATGACGGGGGCCGCACCGGGTCAGACCCGATCATCCTGCAGCTCAACCCACCCTTTGGCGGGCAGACGATCACCTGGAGCATCGTGGTCCTCGACGCCGCCGGCAACCAAGTCGGCACGGGCGTCACCCAGCTCGCCAACAACGACCCGAACAATCTGCCCTCGACCGTGAATTTTGCTATCATCGAGCTACCGGCCGTCATCACCGCCTCCACCGTGTTCCAGCGGGCCGACACCACGACGTACAGTTCCACTGCCGGCGGGTACACTTGGTCCGACGCGGTCACCGACACCGGCACGCTCGCCAACAGCAGCGTTCAGGAGGTGACCGGGGTTACCATCTCCACGCGGCTCGGTGTGGCCGGCATCGTCTGGAAAGAGAGCGATAAATACTGGTTGCGGGGCGTCCCCGTCGCCGAGAACGGCACGACCATTTCTCTCGGCAACGCTACCCGCCAGGGCTACGCCCGCCGCCCCTTCCTGTTGTTCGATGCCTTCGTCGGCGCCGGCGACGTTGGCAACCATGTCCTGCTCGAACCGGACGACACCGATAGCGGCTACCATGTCCGGCGCCTCAACGACCCCAGCACCGGCGCGCTGAGCTGGGATCCCACAATATCGCTCGGCTATTTCCCGCTGCCTGTCAGTGCCGCGGCCCTACATTCTTCCGGGCGTGTCGTGGCCGTTCACACCGACAGCGGCCGTCTCGGGGGGGTGTTGCCCGCCGCTACGCCCCTCCCGCCGCTGGCTACCTATACCGCTGGCCCGGGAACCGAGATCGGCCTGCTTTCATCTCCTACAGCCATTGCCATTACCAATCCGGGCATCGTGATCGTGCTCGAGGCCGGCGCCACACAGCTGTCCGCGTTCGACCTTAACGGCCACCCGGTCGGTTACTTCGGTACACAGTCGCCGCTCTCGTTCAGCTTGGCGCTTCCGGGCTCGTCAACTTACCTCGACATCGCCGTCGACGGTGCCGGACAGATCTACGTACTGTCCTACAGCAATGACGGCAGCCAGCCGGCCGACTACCGCATCGACGTCTACACACCAAACGGTGCGCCACTGGCGACCAACAGCCCGGGCACGAACGTTCCCCACCTGGCGGTCGACTACTGGCGCAGCATCTATGCGGCCAACTACTCAGCGCTGCTCGACAGTAGCACCGGCCAGCCACGCATCGATCCCGCGCTAGGAGTGGCCGAGCCCTCGCTCAGCAGGTTCGACCCATCATGACCGCTCGCCGAGCCTGGGTCGCAGCCGCGGCGGTGGCCGCGGTCTGCGTCCTTAAGAGCCCCGACGCAAGCTACCCAGCGCTGGCGATGAGCCGCCGCACACACCGGGCCGCGGGCAGTACCCGCTCCTGGCGGCTCGGCCTCGCGGTAATAAGTACGCTCTCATGCCTGGCGACGGTGGTTGTGGCGCTCGCGGCGAGCGCCGGCTGGGCGAAGTCCCGGGTTCCCGGCTCGACGGACGCGACACCACGTCTATTGGGCGCGCCAACCTCGACGGCAGCGGCGTCGACAGCCAGTTCATCACCGTCCCGGGCGGCAGGCTGTCCGGGGTCGCGCTTGACAGCTCGTTCGTCTATTGGACTGACCTCCGCGGTACGGTCGAGCGGGCCAATCTCGACGGAACGGGCATCACTCAGAGCTTCGTCGCGGAAGCGGGCAAGGCAAGCGGCGTGGCCGTTGACGGTCGGTACATCTACTGGACACAAATCTTCGGCACTAGACTAGCGGGCCGTATGGCGGGGCCATCGGGCGGGCCAATCTCGACGGAACGGGCGCGAATCCGAGCTTCATTACGGACGCGTTTTTGCCGTGGGGAGTGAAGGTCGACTACGGCTACCTCTACTGGGCCAATGGCTACACCTGCGATTATTACACGATCCCGGCGTCCTCGTGCGTTGGCGGCACCATCGGACGCGCGAACCTCGACGGGTCGGCCGTCAACCAGAGCTACATTATCGCCGGTGGGTTGGGCCTTGAGTGCGGCACGGGCGCGTATAACCGCTGCGGCCCATACTCGGTCGCGCTGAGCGCTCCAGGCCGTGTGAAAACCCGAGCGAGCAAAGAGACGCAGAATAGTTTTCTCTATTATCTTCTCCGGATAGCTGTCCTGAGGACTTTTGTTTTCAGATTGACGCCAATAGCCCTCAAAGGCTTCGAGTACAAGCTCGACTCCAGGCCTGAACGATACGAATTTATACGGCCCCGTGCCGATCGGCGCTTTCTTGAACCCGTCAATACCGACCAGCTCGACGTACTTCTTGGGTACGATCCAGCCGGCGCCGGTGGCGCTCGCGTAGAAGGTCAGAAAATCCGTCCGGCTTTTTCAGGGTAAAGCGAACGCGCCGCGGCTCGAGGGCCTCGACCGAAGCCATGCGTTCCTGCATCAAGTCGTGGGAGGTGCCGCGATAACGCTCGAAGGAGAATTTGACGTCCTCGGCCGTCACAGGATCGCCATTGTGAAACCTGACGCCGTTCCGCAGAACGAACTCGTAGGCGAGGCCATCCTCAGACGCCGAAAACGACTCGGCCAGGCACGGCGCCAGCGGATTTCCAGGCATCGGCTTCACCACCGCGTCGTGCAGCGCGTACATCACCATGAAGGTAATGATCCCCGGCGTCTCGGCCGGGTCGAACCAAGTCGGCGCCAGCGAAATATGCACGCCCCCGTCAGTTCAGCCGGCAGGCGTGATGGAACTCCACCACGGGTCGCCTGCGGGCTGCGTCTCGAAGTTCCGACCGCCCTCGGGTGGCGGCACCCACGGCTGCTTGCTGCGGGTCCAGATGTGCACGGTCGGCCGCAGCCAGGACGTGTCGTCCAGGCTTCCGCCCCGCACGTTGCGCACAGTCGTACCGGGTCTCGGCGCAGAGCAGACCCACGACCCGCACTCCGGGCAGACCCAGCGGGTCGACACGCGTCCGCTACCCGTTGTGCGGCGGTGGCGGCGGCACCTTCGGCATCGTCACCCGCTTAACCCTGCGGACGCACGAATTACCCGAAACCATGGGTGGCGTCTTCACAGTGATCCGCGCTGCCTCGGACGCGGGCTACCGCCGCCTGATCACGCAGTTCGTCGATTTCTACGCCGACCACCTGCTCGGCCCGCATTGGGGGGACATCGTAACCCTACGGCGCGACAATACGCTAACCATCCGCATGACCTTCCAGGGTCTCGACCGGCGGCAGGCGCAGGCTGTCTGGCAACCTTTCCTCAGCACGGTGGCGGCCTCCTCAAATCTTGGGTGTCAACGCCGGAGAAAAAAAGCATCGGCTGGCCGGAGTAAAAATGCATCGCGGGCGTAACCAAGTAGCCAGGCAGCGGCACGGCGGATTTTGCTTTCCTGTTCGATCGTTGCGCCTGCTTTCCCGTCCCGACCTGGCATCACCCTGGCCACGGCGCGCAGCGTAGGGGATGGGAGGAGCGCAGCCACGCGCACCCCGGACTTGATCCGGGGGAGCATGGCGAGTACCGGACCTTCCCCGCAGTGAGCACCGTGGCAGGCTGACCGCCGGTTGAGTTAGGTTCGGCGCTGTCTTCGCTTGCTCTGCTTGAGGCGATAGCTGTCGCCGTTCATTTCGAGGATGTGGACATGGTGGGTCAGGCGATCGAGCAGCGCTCCGGTCAGCCGCTCGGACCCGAACACACCGGTCCATTCGTCGAACGGCAGGTTGGACGTCACGATGGTGGAGCCGCGCTCGTAGCGCTGGCTGAAGACCTCGAACAGGAGCTCAGCGCCGGTCGTCGACAGCGGCACATAGCCGAGTTCGTCGATGATCAGCAGCTTGTCGGCGGCCAGCTGACGCTGCAGGCGCAGCAACCGCTTGTCATCCCGGGCCTCGATCAGCTCGTGGACCAGGGCGGCGGCGGTGATGAAGCCGACCGACAAACCCTTCTGGCAGGCCGCCAGCCCCAATCCAAGCGCGATGTGCGTCTTGCCGGTGCCGCTGTTGCCAACCGCGATCGCGTTCTCGCGGCGCGTGATGTACTCGCAGCGGGCAAGCTCCAGGACCAAGGTCTTGTTGAGCGAAGGGATCGCCGTGAAGTCGAAACTGTCGAGGCTTTTCACCGTCGGGAACCTCGCCTCCTTGATGCGATGGGCGAGCAGCAGCTGTGGCGTGTCGCTCATGCCGCAGCCCCGACGAGCAGGTCGAGATAGGCCTTGGCCGAGGTCATCGCCACCCTCGCCCGCGGCAAGTAGGGGTAGACCGTCAAGTCGAGCCGCGGCGGCCGGCGCTCGATCCGGCACAGCACCAGATGCTTGACCGCATCAAAACCGATCGCGCCGCGGGCGATGGCCTCCCGGACGCCGGCCAGCACGTCCTCAGGGCGGAAGACCTCCAGCAGCCGCAGGATCTGGACGAACTCGCGTTTGCCGCGCTTGCCCATGCGGGCCTCGATCAAGCGGCGCAACAGCGCGAATTCCTCGGGCAGATCCCAGCCGACCAGCGGTGCCGCCTGGTCGAGAGCGCCGACCTTCTGTTCGAGCAGCGCCAGATAATGCAATGGGTTGAAGACAAAGTCTTCGCGCTCGTAGGAGAGCCGATGACGGGCGATCACCTCTGCCCCGCAGGAAATCACCACCTCGTCAACGTAGCCGCGGATCAACACCTCGCGGTGGCCGTAGGCGGTCGGGACCGAGTAGTCGGTGCCGCGATAGCGCACCAGCGATAGCGAGCTGACCCGGCTCGCTTTCTTCTCGCAGGCGTCATAGGGCGCTGGCGGCAAGTCGTGAAACGCCGCTAAATCCCGGACCAGCCGTTCGCCAATCGTCTCGTGGTGACCACGCAGTCGATCGCCGAGCCGGCGCCGACAACCCTCGAGCAGCTGCTCGTTCAGCGCCGCCAAACTGGCGGCTCGTGGCACCGGAACCAGCAGGTTGCGGCGGACCCAGCCGATCAGTCCCTCAACCTTGCCTTTGTCGTTCCCTTTACCGGGTCGCCCGAACCGATCGGCAAACACGTAATGTGACTGCAGCTCACTGAATATCCGCGTACGCTGGCGCACTCCGTCGCCCAGGATACGCG
>Ga0318536_10000527_pt1 | contig 11460 bp, 8 predicted proteins | sample GRESIP117b4f28_FD_203481 | JGI IMG/M metagenome (GOLD analysis project Ga0318536, IMG submission 203481) | Tropical soil microbial communities from Luquillo Experimental Forest, Puerto Rico - GRE.SIPMG.117b4f28 | ecosystem: Environmental > Terrestrial > Soil > Tropical forest > Bulk soil... | reverse complement strand
GGCGTTCGTTCTCCTCACGAACCCCGGTCAACGACAACCCGGACAAGGTGGTCTATCGGCGCGGTTTCGTCACCCGCCATCAGGTGACCGGCTGGCGCTTCGTGATGCGCCGGATCGCCTCCGGCATCGCCCTGCACGACACCAGGATGCTCGTCGACCCGCTGCGCACCCAGTCGCGCGCGGTGCTGATGGGCGTGCTCATCCTGATCACCGGCCTGGTGGGCTGTTTCGTGTTCTCGCTGATCCGGCCCAGCGGCACGGCGGGTAACAACGCGGTGCTTGCCGATCGGTCGACCGCCGCGCTGTATGTGCGGGTCGGTGACGACCTGCACCCGGTGCTCAACCTCACCTCGGCCCGGCTGATCGTCGGCCGGGCGGCCAACCCCACCACGGTGAAAAGCACTGAGCTGGACCGGTTTCCGCGCGGCAACCTGATCGGGATCCCGGGCGCACCGGAGCGCATGGTGCAGAACGCCTCGCACGACGCCAACTGGACGGTGTGCGACGCCGTCAGTGGGACTACACGCGGGGCGCACAGCACGGGAGTCACCGTGATCGCCGGGCCGCCCGACGGCGACGGCGCGCGTGCCACCGCGATCCACGTCAACCAGGGGATCCTGGTCGACTTTCCCGGTGACCGGGGCACCAGCACCTGGCTGCTCTGGGACGGCAAGCGCAGCCAGATCGACCTGACCAACCATGCCGTCACCAATGCACTCGGCCTCGGTGCCGGAAATTCCGATGTGCCCGCGCGCCGGCCCATTGCGCAGGGGCTGTTCAACGCGATACCCGAAGCCCCGGCGCTGACCGCGCCACCAATCCCGAATGCCGGTGGCCCGGCGAACTTTTCGGTGCCGGCCCCGATCGGTGCGGTGGTCGTCTCCTACGGCTTGGAGCAGAACGCGTCTGGCACCGTGCGGTACTACGCGGTGTTGCCGGACGGCCTGCAGCCCGTTTCGCCCGTGCTTGCCGCCATCCTGCGAAACGCCAATTCCTATGGCCTGGAACAACCCCCGCGACTGGGCGCCGATGCTGTGGCCAGGCTGCCGGTGTCGCGGATGCTGGACACCGCCCGCTACCCCGACCAGCAGATCGTCCTCGTCGACGCGGCGAAAAATCCCGTCACCTGTGCGTACTGGAGCAAGCCTGCCGGGGCGGCCACCAGCTCACTGAGCCTGCTATCCGGCTCGGTGTTGCCCGTGCCGGATGCGGTGCGCACCGTCGACCTGGTCGGCGGCGGCTCACAGGGAAATGGCTCGACGGCCACCCGCGTCGCGCTGGCGCCGGGCACCGGCTACTTCACCCAGGCCGTGGGTGGCGGGGCCGCGGCGCCGGCCGTCGGTTCGTTGTTCTGGGTCTCCGACACCGGGGTGCGCTACGGCATCGACACTGAGACTGGCGAGGCGGCGGGAAATCCCGCCGCCGGGCATTCCAAAACCGTTGAGGCCCTTGGCCTGAGCGCACCAGCGGTCCCCATCCCGTGGTCGGCGCTGTCGCTGTTCGCGGCCGGCCCGACGCTGTCGCGCGCCGACGCGCTGCTGGCCCACGACGGCTTGCCGCCCGACACCGGGCCCGGTCGTCCCGCGTCGGCCGAAGGAGCGACTCGATGAGCCGACTGATCTTCGAGGCCCGCCGGCGGCTGGCACCGCCAACCACCCGAAAAGGCACCATCACCATCGAGGCGCCCCCGGAGCTGCCCCGAGTGATTCCGCCGTCGTTTCTGCGGCGGGCGATGCCCTATGTGATCGTGATCCTGATCGTCGGCATGGTGGTGGCGCTGGTGGCCACCGGGATGCGGGTGATCTCTCCGCAGACGCTGTTCTTCCCGTTCGTGTTGCTGCTGGCGGCAACCGCGCTGTATCGCGGTAACGACAACAAGACGCGCACCGAGGAGGTCGACGCCGAGCGGGCCGACTACCTGCGCTACCTGTCGGTGGTGCGGGACAACATCCGGACCCAGGCCGCCGAGCAGCGCGCGACCGCGCAGTGGTCCCACCCGGACCCGGCGATGTTGGCCACGGTGCCCGGATCCCGCCGCCAGTGGGAGCGTGACCCGCACGACCCCGACTTCCTGGTGCTTCGGGCCGGCCGTCACCAGGCGCCCCTGGCCACCGCGCTGCGGGTGAGCGACACCGCCGACGAGGTCGACCTGGAACCGGTGTCGCACAGCGCATTACGCAGCCTGCTCGACACCCAGCGCATCGTCCGCGACGTGCCGACCGGAATCGACCTGACCAAGGTCTCGCGGATCACCGTCCTGGGTGAGGCGGCGGAGGCGCGGGCGGCGATGCGCGCCTGGATCGCTCAGGCGGTGACGTGGCACGACCCGACGGTGCTAGGGGTGGCGCTGGTCACCCGCGATCTGGAGCGCCCGGACTGGTCCTGGCTGAAGTGGTTGCCGCACATCGACATTCCCGGCGAGCTGGACGGTGTCGGACCGGCCCGCTTTCTGTCGACCGACGCCGACGAGCTGGTCGCGCTGCTGGGATTCGCGCTTGCCGATCGCCCGGCGTTCACCGGTGCGCCCGCGGATGCGCTGCGGCACTTGCTGATCGTCGTTGACGACCCCGACTACGACCTGAACGGCTCGGCGCTGGCGGTCGGCCGGGCGGGGGTCACCGTCGTGCACCGCGCCGCCACATCCCCACACCGCGAACAGTATTCGGACCCCGAAAAGCCGATCCTGCGCATCGCGGGCGGCGCCATCGAGCGTTGGCAGACCGGCGGCTGGCAGCCCTACATCGACAGCGCGGATCAGCTCGGCTTCGATGAGGCCGCACATTTGGCCCGTCAGCTGTCGCGGTGGGACTCCAACCCGACCCATGCCGGGCTGCGGTCGGCGGCCACCCGCGGCGCGACCTTCACGACGCTACTCGGTATCCCGAACGCGTCGCAGCTGGATGTCCCGACGCTGTGGGCACCGCGCCGCCGCGACGACGAGTTGCGCGTTCCGATCGGCGTCACCGGGACCGGCGAGCCGCTGATCTTCGACCTCAAGGACGAGGCCGAGGGCGGGATGGGTCCGCACGGCCTGATGATCGGTATGACCGGTTCCGGAAAGTCGCAGACGTTGATGTCGATCCTGTTGTCGCTGTTGACAACCCATTCGGCGGAGCGGCTGATCGTCATCTACGCCGACTTCAAGGGTGAGGCCGGCGCCGATAGCTTCCGGAACTTCCCACAGGTCGTCGCGGTGATCTCGAACATGGCCGAGAAGAAATCGCTGGCCGACCGGTTCGCCGACACGCTGCGCGGTGAGGTGGCTCGTCGCGAGACGCTGCTACGCGAGGCCGGCCGTCGCGTTCAGGGCAGCGCGTTCAACTCGGTGCTCGAGTACGAGAACGCCATCGCAGCCGGACATGACCTGCCGCCGCTTCCAACGCTGTTCGTCGTCGCCGACGAGTTCACGCTGATGCTGGCCGACCACCCGGAATACGCCGAGCTTTTCGACTACGTGGCCCGCAAGGGCCGCTCGTTCCGCATCCATATCCTCTTCGCCTCGCAGACGCTGGATGTGGGCAAGATCAAGGACATCGACAAGAACACGTCCTACCGCATCGGGTTGAAGGTGGCCAGCCCCAGCGTTTCCCGCCAGATCATCGGTGTGGAGGACGCCTACCACGTCGAGGCCGGCAAGGAACACAAGGGCGTGGGCTTCCTGGTGCCCGCCCCCGGTGCGATGCCGATCAAGTTCCGCAGCACCTACGTCGACGGCATCTACGAGCCACCCCAGGCGGCTAAAGCCCTTGTGGTGCACTCGAATCCGGAGCCAAAGCTGTTCACGGCCGGGATGGTGGAGCCGGATCACGGCACCGTCATATCCACCGGCGAGGACGAGGAGACGGCCGGACCGCCGCGCAAGCTGATCGCCACCATCGGCGAGCAGCTGGCGCGTTACGGCCCGCGGGCGCCGCAGCTGTGGCTGCCGCCGCTGGACGACCTGATCCCGTTGACCGCGGTGCTGGCGCGCGGGGGGGTGCCGCAACGGCAGTGGCGATGGCCGCTCGGCGAGATCGACAAGCCATTCGAAATGCGCCGCGACCCTTTGGTATTCGACGCAGCGTCGTCGGCCGGAAACATGGTGATCCACGGCGGTGCCAAGTCCGGAAAATCGACCGCCCTGCAGACATTCATCATGTCGGCGGCGAGCCTGCACTCTCCCCGCGACGTCACGTTCTATTGCCTGGACTACGGCGGCGGGCAGCTGCGGGCGCTGGAAGATCTGGCCCACGTCGGCAGCGTCGCGTCGGCGCTGGAACCCGAACGCATCCGCCGCACCTTCGGCGAGCTGGAGCAGTTGCTGCTGTCCCGGCAGCAGCGCGAGGCGTTCCGGGACAGGCAGGGTTGCGCCCACGACGATGGCTACGGCGAGGTGTTCCTGGTCATCGACAACCTCTACGCGTTCGGGCGCGACAACACCGACCAGTTCAACACGCGTAACCCGTTGCTGGCCAAGGCGACCGAACTGGTCAACGTCGGGCTGGCCTACGGGATCCACGTCATCATCACCACCCCGAGTTGGCTGGAGGTGCCGCTCGCGATGCGGGACGGCCTCGGGCTGCGGCTCGAGCTCAGGCTGCACGACGCGCGGGACAGCAACGTGCGCGTGGTTGGCGCACTGCGCCGCCCGGCCGAGGCGGTGCCGCACGACCAGCCGGGCCGCGGGTTGACCATGGCCGCTGAGCATTTCCTGTTTGCGGCTCCCGAACTGGACCAGGTGGCCGCGATCAACGCGCGTCACCCGGGTGTCACGGCACCGCCGGTTCGGTTGCTGCCCACCAATCTTGCGCCCGACGCGGTGGGCGCGCTCTATCGCGGCCCGGAGCGGGTGGTCATCGGCCAGCGCGAAGAGGACCTCGCGCCCGTCGTCCTCGACTTCATCGAGAACCCGTTGTTAATGGTGTTCGGCGACAGCAAGTCCGGTAAGACCACGCTGCTGCGCCACATCATCCGCACCATCCGCGAGCACTCCACCGCGGACCGGGTGGCCTTCACCGTGCTGGATCGGCGGCTGCACCTCGTCGACGAGCCGCTGTTCCCCGACAACGAATACACCGCCAATCTCGACCGGGTCACCCCGGCGATGCTGGGACTGTCCAACATCATTGAGTCGCGCCGGCCACCGGCCGGCCTGTCGGCGGCCGAGCTGTCGGGCTGGACCTATCGGGGACACACCCATTACCTGATCATCGACGACGTCGACCAGATACCGGACTCACCGGCCGTGAGCGGTCCCTACATCGGCCAGCGGCCGTGGACTCCGCTGATCACACAGCTGGCGCAGGCCGGCGATCTGGGCCTGCGGGTGATCGTCACGGCGCGCGCCACCGGATCGGGGCACGTGTTGATGACCAGCCCGCTGCTGCGCCGCTTCAACGACCTGCAGGCGACCACGCTGATGCTCTCGGGCAACCCGCAAGACAGCGGCAAGATCCGGGGCCAACGATTCGGTCGGTTGCCCGCCGGCCGGGCGATCCTGTTGGGCGACAGCGATGCTCCGACGTACGTACAGCTGGTCAACCCGCTCGTCGGCGAGGCCGCGATGTTTGGTGAAACGCAACAGAAGGGGAGTTAGTCATGACGTTGCGAGTGGTTCCCGAGGGCCTTGCCGCGACGAGCGCGGCGGTGGAGGCGTTGACGGCCCGGCTGGCGGCCGCGCATGCGGCGGCGGCCCCGTTGATCACCGCGGTGGAGCCGCCGGCGGCGGACCCGGTGTCGCTCCAGACGGCCGTGGGATTCAGTGCCCAGGGGCAGGAACACGCCGCCATCGCGGCCCAGGGCGTTGAAGAGCTGGGCCGTGCCGGTGTGGGCGTGGGTGAATCCGGCGCAAGCTATCTCGCGGGTGACACCGCGGCGGCCGCTACGTATGGGATGGCGGCCGGCTGATAATGACTGCGCCCGTCTGGATGGCTTCGCCGCCGGAAGTGCATTCGGCGTTGCTGACCGCCGGTCCGGGACCGGGGTCGCTGTTGGCGGCCACCGGCGCCCGGTCCGCGCTCAGCACCGAATATGCCTCGGCCGCGGCCGCGGCGGCTGCGGCAGTGCCCAGTCGGGTGCGCCGGCGCACGCGGGCCGCGATGCGTGATCATGGCGACGAATTCTTGGACATGGATTCCGACATCAGCGTGTCGCCCGACTATGGCGAGCCGGAGCAAGCCTCCGCGCTGGCATCCGGGGGTGGAGCCGGGACGCTCGGGTTCGCCGGGACCGCGCACAAAGACACCGCCCTGACTGCCGCCGGGTTGACCGAGCTGGCCGGCGACGAGTTCGGCGGCGGCCCGCGGATGCCGATGGTACCGGGCACCTGGGAGGGGAGAGGGGGAGACGACGTTTCGTAACGCTGCAGTCGATAACTGGAATTCGAGAGGTTCGAGAGATTCAAGAGAAAGGGAATCGTTGTGAGTATGTTGGACGCTCATATTCCGCAGTTGGTGGCCGCGCAGTCGGCCTTCAGCACCAAGTCGGCGCTGATGCGGAGCACGATCGGCCAGGCCGAGCAGGAGGCGTTGTCGGCGCAGGCTTTCCACCAGGGTGAGTCCTCGGCGGCGTTCCAGGCCGCTCATGCCCGGTTTGTGGAGGCCGCGGCTCGGATCAACACCTTGCTGGATATCGCCCAGGCCAACCTCGGGGATGCCGCGGGCACCTACGTGGCCGCCGATGCCGCCGCCGCGTCGTCCTACACCGGGTTCTGAGCCGAACCGATACTGACCGCGAAAGGACTTGTGATGTCGCAGATTATGTACAACTACCCCGCCATGCTTGGCCACGCCGGGGACATGTCGGGCTATGCGGGCACCCTTCAGGGCCTGGGTGCCGATATCGCCAGCGAGCAGGCCGCGCTGTCCAACGCCTGGCAGGGCGACACGGGCATGACCTACCAGGTGTGGCAGGCCCAGTGGAACCAGGCGATGGACGCTCTGGTGCGGGCCTATCAGTCGATGGCCAGCACCCACGAAGCCAACACGCTGGCCATGTATGCCCGCGACACGGCCGAGGCCGCCAAATGGGGCGGCTAGTTCGTGCCTAGACGACCTTGATGGACGCAGCACCCAACGCCGTCGAGCTGACGGTCGATCACGCGTGGTTCATCGCGGAAACCACTGGGGCGGGCAGCTTCCCGTGGGTTCTGGCGATCACCACGCCGTATTGTGATGCCGCGCAACGGGAGGCGTTCCTCGAGCGTCAGCGGGCCGAGCTGACGCGGATGGGTCTGGTGTTGCCGGACGGACTCATCAATCCCGCGGTCGCGGGCTGGATCAAGACGGTGTGTTTCCCGGACCGGTGGCTCGACCTGCGCTACGTGGGTGCCACCAAAACCACCGATGCGGCCACCGGCACCGGCGAGTTGCTGCGCGGCATCGTGGCACAGCGCGCCTCGAAAACGGTGGTCGCCTTGCGCAGCGCGCAACTGATCACGTTCACCGCCATGGACATCGACGACCCGCGCGGGCTGGTTCCGGTCCTCGGCGTTGGCCTGGCGCAGCGGCCGCCGGCGCGATTCGACGAGTTCAGCATGCCGACGCGCGTCGGGGCCCGGGCCGACGAGCGACTGCGCTCCGGCGCCGCGCTGTCCGAAGTCCTTGACTACCTGGGCATCCCGCAATCGGCACGCCCGGTGGTGGAGTCTGTGTTCACCGGCCCGCGCAGCTACGTCGAGATCGTCGCCGGCTGCCGCAATGACGGTCAGCACGCCACCACCGAGGTCGGCACGAGCATCGTCGACACCACCGCGGGTCGGGTGCTGGTCAGCCCGTCCCGCGCCTTCGACGGCGAGTGGGTGTCGACATTCAGCCCTGGGACCCCCTTCGCCATCGCCGTCGCAATCGAACAGCTGACCGCCCTGTTGCCGGACGGCCAATGGTTTTCGGGCCGGCGGCTGTCCCGAGACTTTTCTGCCCAAACCGCATAAGTCGAAACCAGAGAGAAAGAGAGCACGATGTCCCCCGAGAATTCTTCGAGGGTCCGGTGATGTCCGGAACCGTCATGCCGATCGTCCGCGTGGCCGTCCTCGCGGATAGCAGGCTGACGGAGATGGCGCTGCCCACCGAGCTGCCGCTGCGCGAAATCCTGCCCGCGGTGCAGCGTTTGGTTGTTCCCGCCGAGTCGAATGGTGACGGTGCTGTAGCCGGCAGTGCGGCTTCCCACTTGAGCCTGGCGCCCATCGGTGGGGCGCCGTTCAGCCTGGACGCCAGCCTGGACACGGTCGGAGTCGTCGACGGTGACCTGCTGGCGCTGCAGCCGGTGCCCGTCGGCCCGGCCGCGCCCGGCATCGTCGAGGACATTGCGGACGCCGCGATGATCTTCTCGACCTCTCGGTTGCGGCCTTGGGGCACAGTGCATATCCAGCGGGGGGCGGTGGCCGCGGCCATCGCCGTGGCCTTACTGGCGACCGGTCTGGGAGTGACCTACCGGGTGGCCACCGGCGCGCTGTCCGGGCTGGTCGCCGTCGCCGCGATCGCCGTGCTCACCGCGTCGGCCGGCTTGCTGATCACGGCGCGCTCCGCGCGCACCGGGATGGCGCTGTCGGTCGCGGCGCTGGCACCCATCGGCGCCGCCCTGGCATTGGCGGTACCCGGACGATTCGGACCGGCGCAACTGATGCTGGCGGCCGCTGGTGTCACGGCGTGGTCGCTGATTGCCCTGATGGTGCCGAGCCCCGAGCGCGAGCGAGTTGTCGGTTTCTTCACCACGACCGCGGTCCTCGGAGCCGGGGTCCTGCTGGCCGCCAGCGCCGAATTGCTTTGGCACCTGCCAATACTGAGCATCGGCTGCGGGCTGATCGTGGCGGCCTTGCTGGTCACCGTCGAGGCGGCTCAATTGTCCGCGCTGTGGGCGCGCTTCCCGCTGCCGGTCATTCCGGCGCCTGGCGATCCCACCCCATCGGCACCGTCGTTAAGGGTGCTGGAGGACCTGCCGCGGCGGGTGCGGATCGGTGATGCGCATCAGAGCGGGTTCATAGCCGCCGCGGTGCTGCTCAGCGTCCTGGGATCGGTCGCGATCGCGCTGCGCCCCGAGTCGCTGGGGGGCTGGGGCTGGTATGTGGTTGCCGCAACCGCGACCACGTCCGTCCTGCGCGCCCGGGTGTGGGATTCGGCCGCGTGCAAGGCCTGGCTGCTCGCCCAGCCCTACCTGGTCGCCGGTGTCCTCATGGTGCTCTACACCGCGACGGGCCGGTACCCGGCCGCGCTTGGGGCCGTGTTCGTGCTCGGCGCACTGCTGCTGGTGTGGGTGGTGGTGGCGCTGAACCCGCGCATCGCCTCGCCGGAAAGCTATTCGCTGCCGCTGCGCCGGCTGCTGGGCTTCGTGGCGGCCGGCCTCGATGCCTCGCTGATCCCCGTAATGGCGTATCTGGTGGGTCTTTTCGCCTGGGTGCTCAATCGATGATTCGCGCTGGATTAGCTTGCGTCACAGTCACTTTGGTGGCTGTGATGTGGGCCAGTCCGCCGGCGCTGGCGATCAGCCCGCCGGCGGTCGATCCGGGCGTGCCACCGCCCAGCGGAACCCCCGGGCCCGGTCAGCCGATGGAGCAGCGCGGTCCGTGCAGCACCTCCGGAGTCGTCCCCGGCAGCGATCCGGGCGTGCCGACGCCCAGCGGGACGATGCTGAATCTCCCTGCGGCGTGGCAGTTTTCCCGCGGCGACGGCCAGCTGGTGGCGGTCATCGACACCGGTGTGCGGCCCGGCCCGCGGCTGCCCAATGTCGATCCCGGCGGCGATTTCGTGGAGACGACCGACGGCCTGACCGACTGCGACGGGCACGGCACGCTGGTCGCCGGGATCATCGCCGGCCAGCCCGGTGACGACGGCTTCTCGGGGGTGGCGCCCGCGGCGCGGGTGCTCTCGATCAGGGTGACGTCCGCGAAGTTCGCGCCGCGCACGCCGGGCGGCGATCCGCTGCTGGCGCGGGCGGCCCTCGACGTCGCGACGCTGGGCCGGGCGATCGTGCACGCGGCCGACCTCGGCGCCCGGGTGATCAACATCTCCGCGGTAACCTGCCTGCCCGCCGACCGGCCGATCGACCAGACCGCGCTCGGCGCGGCGATCCGGTACGCGGCGGTGGACAAGGACGCGGTGATCGTGGCCGCCGCGGGCAACAACGGGCCGACCGGATCGGTAGCCGGCGGCACAGCAGCAACGCCGTGTGATTCCAATCCGCTCACCGACCTGAGCCGTCCGGACGATCCGCGTAACTGGGCCGGCGTCAAGTCGGTCTCCATCCCGTCGTGGTGGCAGCCGTATGTGCTGTCGGCGGCTTCCCTGACGCAGGATGGGCAGCCGTCGAAATTCACCATGGCCGGGCCGTGGGTCGGCATCGCGGCACCCGGCGAGAACATCGTGTCGGTCAGCAACCGCGATGGCGGCGGCCTCGCCAACGGCCTGCCCGATGACCACCAGCAGATGGTCGCGCTGAGCGGCACGAGCTACGCCGCCGGCTACGTGTCTGGAGTCGCGGCGCTGGTCCGCAGCAAGTATCCCCAACTGACCGCCGCGCAGGTGGTGCGCCGCATCACCGCGACCGCGCACATCGGTGCCCGCGCGCCCTCCAACGTCGTCGGAGCCGGCACTGTGGATCCGGTCGCGGCACTGACCTGGGAACTGCCCGCCGGCAACCAACCTGCTGCAGGGCCGGGCAGCGCGCCGGCGAAGCCGATCGCCGCTCCGCCGGCACCGGCGCCCAAGGACACCACACCGCGCACTATCGCTTTCGCCGGAACCGCAGTACTGGCTTTGGTTGTCGCGGCCGCCGCGGCGATCGCCGCGAGCACCCGAAAGAAGGAGACCACCCCGTGAGCCCGCTTCGTTCGATACCGATCCCGGGTCGCGGCCGAATCACGCTGGCGCTGCTGGCCGTGGTGCCCGCGGTGATGGCCTACCCGTGGCGGTCGACGCGCGACCATTGGCTGCTCGGCATCGCGGTGGCCGTCGTGATCGTGCTGTTCGGCTGGTGGCGAGGGTTGCATTTCACCACGATCCTGCGCCGCCGCATGGCGATGATGGGCCGCACCCAGAGCCAAACGGATGCATTCGTAACCGAATCCGGGCCCGCCACAAGGACAACCGCGCTGCTGGCAGTCGGGGCGCCGGCCGGGGGCCCGGATCCGCTGCCGCTTCCACTGATCGCGCGCTACCTCGATCGCTACGGCATCCGCGCCGAAAAGATCCGAATCACCAGCCGCGACAACGCATCCGATCCCTCAAGGCGGGAGACCTGGATCGGGCTCACGTTGTCGGCGGCCGACAACCTGGCGGCGCTGCGGGCGCGGTCACCGCGAATCCCGTTGCACGAGACCGCCGAGGTCGCAGCGCGCCGGCTCGCCGACCACCTCCGCGAGATCGGATGGGAAGTCAACATGATGGGGCCCGACGACGTCCCGCGCCTGCTGGCGCCGAACGCCCGCGAAACCTGGCGGGGAGTGCAGCGGGGTGCCTCGGGTTACGTTGCGGCTTACCAGGTCCGCAT
>Ga0318536_10000504_pt1 | contig 11607 bp, 10 predicted proteins | sample GRESIP117b4f28_FD_203481 | JGI IMG/M metagenome (GOLD analysis project Ga0318536, IMG submission 203481) | Tropical soil microbial communities from Luquillo Experimental Forest, Puerto Rico - GRE.SIPMG.117b4f28 | ecosystem: Environmental > Terrestrial > Soil > Tropical forest > Bulk soil... | reverse complement strand
GTCTTCGGATTCTTTTTGCGCGAATAGAGCCGGTATTTTCCGAACGCGAGCTTGCGAATCATGGCGGCGACTCCAGAACCAACGTTGTACTCACTGATAACCACCGCAACCTCGTAAGGTTCGAGATCCAAGCAGGTAGCGTGACTTTGGTACTGGCGACGGCAGACTTTGGTATGGCTCTTATCGGGCATCGCCCGCGGTAATATGAATCGTCGCGAGCGAAGAAAATACAGCACGCGCGATTGACGCCGTTCTTTCGTCATGAGTCGACGGGTCCCTATTTCGAAGACCGATGACCTCGACATTTTGTCGGGCATCTGGATCATGTCGTGCAACGACGAAAACCCGATCATGACCTAAAAGAGCGTCAGTCAACGCCTGAATTTGCCAGAGACCCGGGATATCAAAGCGATCGTGCGCAGCCGATCGGAGCTGTTTCGTCCTGGAATCCTCAATTCTCGCTTGAATGGCCGGAAGGAGTTGATGAAAACCGGCAAGGCTCGGCCAAATTGGATCATCGAAATTGCGGACCCGACATTGCAACACAAAGCAATCGATGCACTGACCCGCGATGACATTTTCAGAAACCAATTTCGCGTTCAAAGCGGCGCAGCGAGATGTGACATAACGATCATCGATTGGGGCCTGCAGCATATCGATCGTCTGAGGAAAGCCGGCGCCGAGGAACGAGACGCGCGCTCACGAAAATGGAACCAGATCATTATTCCGGTGGCGTCGCTTTTAGTCGCGCTTGCGTCGGTGATCGGCACCGGGTTGCTACAATGGCGCTCGGCCAGTCAACAGGAGGCGACGAAGCTTTACGAGATTGAATTCACGCCGAAGCAGCGCGGCTATTCGTCATTTATGCACGAAATGATGCTGGCGGCATTCGCTGCAAATGCGAAAGATGACAACCAAACGCTCGATCACCTCAATCAGATGGAGTCGGCCTACTATATTTTCGAGCCGTTTCTTGATGAAAAGATGCGCACCGCGGCGTTCGAAAAATATAAGCAATTTGCCGAGCTGTGCACGAAGTTCGTCAGCGCGGACCATGCGTCGCAAGACTATAAAGATCTGCTTGGACAGATGGTTTCGATAAGAACCTACTTTCGCGTTGAACTCTTCGCAGATTTATTTACGCGGAAGTGAGTGAGCAATCGGAAGCGACCGTTGCCGGTGCTCACACCCGCTGCACAAAACTATCCACCACGCGCTTCTCGCCGGCGCGGTCGAATTGAATCGTCAGCTTGTTGCCGTCGATCGCGGTGATGTTGCCGTTGCCGAATTTCTGATGGAAGACGCGGTCGCCGAGCGAAAACGGCGACACCGTGCCGGTCGATTTGGCGACCAGCTCGCCCTCGATGGTGAGCGGCACGCGGCGCGGTGAGCTTTTGGCGCCGCGAATATCCTCGCCACTCCGCTCCCTGGCCGAGGAAGAATCGTCGGCGCGGGCGGCGCGGCCGCGCACCGCTGGCAGATGATGTAACACCTCGTCCTCGTCCATGTCGTAGCGTTTGTCATCGTCGTAGCGCGAACCGTCTTCGGCGAAGCCGCTGGCGCCGCTGCTTGCGCCGCCGCGTTTTGCTTGCGCGCGCTGCCAGCCGGGCGTGCTGTAGTTGGAACCGAACGAGGTCGCGGCGTCGAAGCGCGACGCGCCGTAGCCCGCGAAACCGCCGAAGCCACCCTGCGGCTCGGTGACTTCGACATTCGGCTCCGGCAATTCATCGAGAAAGCGCGACGGAATATTGGTCTGCCACAGCCCGTGCATACGGCGATTAGTGGCGAAATAGATTTTCGCCCGCCGGCGCGCGCGCGTGAGGCCGACATGCGCGAGCCGGCGCTCTTCCTCGAGCCCGGCGCGGCCCTGATCGTCAAGCGTGCGCTGATGCGGGAACAGCCCCTCCTCCCAGCCCGGCAGAAACACGGTGTCGAATTCGAGCCCCTTGGCCGAATGCAGCGTCATGATGTTGACAGCGTCGGCCTCGGCGGCCTTCTCGTTGTCCATCACCAGCGAGATGTGCTCGAGAAAACCCTGCAGGTTCTCGAATTCCTCCATCGAGCGGATCAGCTCTTTGAGGTTTTCGAGCCGCCCGGCGGCATCGGCGGAACGGTCCTTCTGCCACATTTCGGTGTAGCCGGATTCATCGAGCACGATCTCGGCGAGTTCAGTGTGCGGCAGTGTATCCCGCTGATTGCGCCAGCGATCGAGCGCTTCGATCAGCCCGCGCAGCGCGCCGCGCGGTTTCGGCTTGAGCTCGTCGGTCGCGACCATGGCACGCGCGGCTTCGAGCATTGGCACGCGGCGCTTGCGGGCGTGATCGTGCAGGAGCTGCACCGTTGCATCCCCTAATCCGCGCTTGGGCACATTGACGATGCGCTCGAAGGCGAGATCGTCGGCGGGCGAATTGATCAGGCGCAGATAAGCGAGCGCGTCGCGGATTTCGGCGCGCTCGTAGAATCGCGGGCCGCCGATGACGCGATACGGCAGGCCGAGCGTAACGAAGCGGTCTTCGAATTCGCGCATCTGAAACGAGGCGCGCACCAAAATGGCGATCTCGTTGAGCGCGTGACCTTGATTGGGTTTACCTGCGCGCTGCAACTGCTCGATCTCCTCGCCGATGGCGCGGGCTTCTTCCTCGGAATCCCAGGCGCCGGTCACCGAAACTTTTTCGCCGAGCTCGTCCTCGGTGCGCAACGTCTTGCCGAGCCGGCCTTCGTTGTGCGCGATCAGGTGCGAGGCGGCGGCAAGGATGTGGCCGGTGGAGCGGTAATTGCGCTCGAGCCGGATCACTTTGGCGCCGGGAAAATCGTGCTCGAAGCGCAGGATGTTGTCGACCTCGGCGCCGCGCCAGCCGTAGATCGACTGATCGTCATCGCCGACGCAGCAGATGTTTTTGGCTGCCTCGCCGCTCGCGCGCTCCCTCTCCCCGCTGGCGGGGAGAGGGTCTGGGTGAGGGGGCGTTTCCGCACGCTCAGGCAGCTGAAGGGCCCCCTCACCCGCCACGCTTCGCGTGTCGACCTCTCCCCGCACGCGGGGAGAGGTGAAGCGCTGCGCCAAGAGTCGCAGCCACAGATACTGCGCGACATTGGTGTCCTGATATTCATCGACAAGAATGTATTTGAAGCGGCCCTGATATTGCCGCAGCACTTCCGGCTGCTCGCGGAACAGCCGGATATTTTCTAAAAGGAGATCGCCGAAATCGGCGGCATTGAGGATTTTGAACCGCTCCTGATAGGCCTTGTAGAGCTTGAGCCCCTTGCCATTGGCGAAAACCGCGGCTTCGCCTCCGGGCACCTGATCCGGCGTGAGGCCGCGATTCTTCCAACCGTCGATCAGCATTGCCAGGACGCGTGCCGGCCAGCGCTTCTCGTCGATGTTCTCGGCTTCGAGCAGCTGCTTGATCAGGCGAATCTGATCGTCGACATCAAGAATAGTGAAGTCGGTCTTAAGCCCGACCAGTTCGGCATGGCGGCGCAGGATTTTCACGCCGATGGAATGAAAAGTGCCGAGCCACGGCATGCCTTCGACCACGCCGCCGACGATCTCCTCGACGCGGTGCTTCATTTCCCGCGCCGCTTTGTTGGTGAAAGTGACAGCAAGGATTTCGCTCGGCCGGGCGCGGCCGGTAGCAAGAATGTGGGCGATGCGCACGGTGAGGACGCGGGTCTTGCCGGTTCCGGCGCCGGCCAGCACCAGCACCGGGCCGTCGAGCGTCTCGACCGCGAGCCGCTGTTCCGGATTCAAGCCGGCGAGATAGGGCGCCGGCGCCGCCGCGGCCATGGCGCGCGCGGCAATGCCGCCGGGCGCGGGACCCGGCTGGCTTATTCCGGTGGGTTCGAATGGACGCTTGAAGGGTTCAGCCAAAGTCTTTGCTAGCTATTGTTTGAGCATGATCTTTTCCGAAAACCGGTACCCACTGTTCGGGATCATGCTGCGGTGATTCTCACAGCGTGAAGATGGCACCCGGAACGGGCTTTTACGAGGCCATGCGCCGGATATGTCCCGGATATCTCCCGGAATGTCCCGGAACGCGGTGCAGCGCTCAAAAGCGCGTCTACGCGCGGGGCGCGCTATTGCTGCAAACGCCGAGTGCGGAAAGATACCGGGTCAGCAGCGCATCATTTCATGCTGCGCTGCGCCCGGGATACGAGCTAGCCCCTCTCCGGCATCGCGATGCGCCGGCCGACGCCGTCGGGCACCGGCAAGCTTGCATGCGCCGCTTTCATCTCGGCGAGCCGCGCCGCGATATTTTGCGGAAACGGCACCGTCTTCCTCGCCGCCATGTCGACATGCAGCGCCATGTTCTCCGACGTGGCCGACAGCCAACCTTGCTCGGCGTGGTGCAGCTCCTCGAAATAATGCAGCCGCTTGGCGTCGAAATCCAACAGCTGGAAGGTCACGCGAACGAGATCGCCGGCGTTGAGTTCGCGCAAATAGCGCACATGCACTTCGGCGGTGAAGCAGGAGTGGTGGCTGTCTTTGAGATAAACGAGCCCGCAGCCGAGGAGGTCGTAGACTTCGTCGACGGCGCGGTCGAACAGCACATTGTAATAGGCCATGTTGAGATGGCCGTTATAGTCGATCCAGCCCGGCTCGACCCGCATCGGCGAGGAGACAAAGGGCGCGAAAAACGCAGGCTCGGGCAATTGTTTGGGATCCTGGCGTTCGAGCATTGGCCGAATGTGGCGGATTCCCGAGGCTTGCGGCAACCCCTATGCCGGAGATCACCTCTCGTCATTGCGAGCCAACGGGTCCGGCCCGAAGTCGGGGCACCCCATCGCGCTGGCGCGATGGGGACCCCGTGCCGGCCAGATGACAAGCTCCGCGAAGCAATTGCTTCGTTGCTTCGTCGCTTCGCTCCTCGCAATGACGGAAGACGGCTTGACCCGGCCCATCCGCGCCGCCACGTTTGTCAGCACATGATCCCGAAAAGTGGGAACCGGTTTTCGGATAAGATCATGCGCCAGCAAAAGTGAACAATAATGGCTTTGGTCGAAGCCCCCAAACGCAGCAAAGACGACCGCAAGGCCGCCGATGCGGTGATCGCGACGCTTGCCGCGCGCTATGGCAATCGCCTCGTCACCTCGCAGGCGGTGCGCGAGCAGCACGGCCACACCACCACGTGGATCGAGAACCAGCCGCCGGACGCGGTGGTGTTTCCGCAAAGCGCCGAAGAGGTGCAAGAGATCGTGCGGCTATGCGCTTCGCGCCGCGTGCCGGTGATCGGCTTCGGCCAGGGCACCTCGCTCGAAGGCCAGGTCAACGCGCCGCGCGGCGGCATCTGCCTCGACTTCCGCGACATGAACCGCGTGCTCGCGGTGCATGCCGAAGATCTCGATTGCATCATCGAGCCCGGCATCACCCGCAAGCAGCTCAACGAGAACTTGCGCGACACCGGCCTATTCTTTCCGATTGATCCCGGCGCCGACGCTTCGCTCGGCGGCATGGCGGCGACACGCTGCTCAGGCACCAATGCGGTGCGCTACGGCACGATGAAGGATAACGTGCTGGCGCTTAAAGCCGTGCTCGCCACTGGCGAGTTGATATCGACCGCGCGGCGCGCCAAGAAATCCTCAGCCGGCTACGATCTCACCCGCCTAATGGTCGGCTCGGAAGGCACGCTCGGCATCATCACCGAATTGACGCTGCGGCTCGCCGGCATTCCCGAGGCGATTTCCTCCGGCGTCTGTCCATTTCCATCGGTGGAAACGGCGTGCAACGCCGCGATCCTGACCATCCAGTCCGGCCTCCCGGTAGCGCGGATCGAACTCCTCGACGCGATGCAGGTGAAAGCCTGCAACGCCTATTCTAAATTGACGCTGCCGGAGACGCCGATGCTGTTTCTGGAATTTCACGGCAGCGACGCGAGCGTCGCCGAACAGTCGGGACGCTTCGGCGAAATCGCGCGCGACCTCGGCGGCGGCCCGTTCGATTGGGCCACCAAGGCCGAGGATCGGAGCCGGCTATGGCAAGCGCGTCACGACGCCTATTGGGCGGCGATCGGGCTGCGTCCCGGCATCAGTGGGCTGTCGACCGACGTCTGCGTGCCGATCTCGCGGCTGGCCGAATGCGTCACCCAATCGCAGCGCGACCTTGAGGAGAACCGTCTTATGGCGCCGCTCGTCGGCCATGTCGGCGACGGCAATTTTCACCTACTGCTCTTTGTCGATCAAACCGACGCCGACGAAGTCAGGCGCGCCCACGGTTTCTTGGAACGGCTGGCCGAGCGCGCGCTGGCAATGGACGGCACCTGCACCGGCGAGCACGGCATCGGCCAGGGCAAGATGAAATATATGCCAGCCGAGCACGGTGAGCCGACGCTCGATGTCATGCGCGCGATCAAGCGCGCGCTCGATCCACTGGACATTATGAATCCCGGCAAGATTTTCAGGTTGTGAGTGATGGCAGGCGCGACTCTGCCAAGCGAGACCAGCTGATTCACCCTCCCCTGGAGGGGGAGGTCAGCTACCGCCCGCGATAATAATCCAGCACGAAGACGCGGATGGCTGAGGACAGATTGCCGGTGTAGTTACCCATTTGGCGCTCGCTGTCGATCGACCCGATCAGCTCGGGCACGCTTTGTCGTCGCGCTTTCGCGATCTCCTTCAGTGCCTTCCAGAATGAATCTTCGAGGCTGACGCTGGTCTTGTGGCCCGCAATCATTATCGAGCGCTTGATCACCGGCGATTTCATTTGCCGAAGCTATTTCCGTTACCGACCCGGCCGGGTCATGCGCGCCGGCCGCACCAGGCGATCGAATTCTTTCGCCGAGACATAGCCGAGGCGAAGCGCTTCCTCGCGCAGCGTCGTGCCGTTGGCATGCGCCGCCTTGGCGATCTCCGCCGCCTTGTCGTAGCCGATCTTCGGCGTCAGCGCCGTAACCAGCATCAGCGACTGCTCCATCAACGCAGCGATCCGCGGCGTGTCGGCGCGGATGCCGGCAACGCAGCGGTCGGCGAAAGATTTCGCCGCGTCGGCCAGAAGCCGGATCGATTGCAGCACCGCGTCGATGATGACCGGCTTGAATACATTGAGCTCGAAATGGCCCTGGCTCGCCGCCACGGTGACCGTGGTCTGATTGCCGAACACGCGGCAGCACACCATGGTCAAGGCCTCGGCCTGAGCCGGATTGACCTTGCCCGGCATGATCGAGGAGCCGGGCTCGTTCTCGGGCAGGATCAATTCGCCGAGGCCCGAGCGCGGGCCGGAGCCGAGGAGGCGAATGTCGTTGGCGATCTTGAAGAGATCGGCGGCGAGCGCATCGAGCGCACCGTGCGCGAAGACCAGGGCACCATGCGAGGCGAGTGCTTCGAATTTGTTGGGCGCGCTGACGAAGGGCAGCCCGGTAATGCGGGCGATGCATTGCGCAAACTGCTTGGCGAAGCGGCGATCGGCGTTGAGTCCGGTGCCGACTGCAGTGCCGCCCTGCGCCAGCGGATAAAGCTCGCGCAAGCCGAGCTTAAGCCGAGCGATGCCCGAGGCAACCTGCGCCGCGTAACCGGAAAATTCCTGGCCGAGCGTGAGCGGCGTCGCGTCCTGCGTATGCGTGCGCCCGATCTTGACGATCGCGGCGAAGGCCTTGGTCTTGCGCTTGAGCGCGGCGTGCAAATGTTGCAACGCCGGAATGAGCCGGTGCGATATTTCCAGCGCCGCGGCGATGTGCATCGCGGTCGGAAACACGTCATTCGACGACTGGCTCATATTGACGTGATCGTTGGGATGGATCGGCGATTTGGCGCCGCGCGCGCTGCCGAGAATTTCGTTGGCGCGATTGGCGATCACCTCATTGACGTTCATGTTGGTCTGCGTGCCCGAGCCGGTCTGATAGACCGAGAGCGGAAAATCCTCATCATGCTTGCCGTCGAGGATTTCCTGCGCCGCCTGGACGATCGCCTTGGCGCGCCGCGCGTCGAGGAGACCGAGCGCGCGATTGGTCTCCGCGGCGGCGCGCTTGACCAGCGCCAGCGCCGCGATCAAGGGGCGCGGCATCGGCAGTTCGCCGATCGGAAAATTGTGCCGCGAGCGCTCGGTCTGCGCGCCCCAATAAGCGTCCGCCGGCACTTCGATCGGACCGAAGGAATCGGTTTCTGTACGAGTCTTCATCGTCCCTCGACCCATGCCGTCATCCTGAGGTGGCCGCAAAGGCTTGTCATCGGGCCGGCACGGGGTCGCGCCAGCGCGATGGGGTGCCCCGACTTCGGGCCGGACCCGTTGGCTCGCACCTCAGGGTGACGGATCAAAGTCACTCACTCATTTTTTGCGGAAGCGGTCGAGCCGCACCACTTCGCCGCCGCCGGTCGTGCCATCATCTGGGCCGGTCGGCGGCGCGGGCGATTTGTCGGGTGCAGGTTCTGGCGCTTTATTGGCCGCGCTTTTGCCGACCGGCAAGGCCGCGGGCGCGGCTTTCTCGGTGCCCTTGTCCCCGCGCGCTGGCGCAGCATCGCCGCGCTCACTCGCCGCTGCGGCATCGATCGCCTCGAATTGAAAGCCGAACTGCACCGCCGGATCGTAGAAGGCGACGATGGCATCGAACGGCACCGCCAGGCGCTCACTGATGCCGCCGAACGACAGCCCGACTTCGAACGCGCGCTCGCCGACCGTCAAATCCCAGAACTGGTGCTGCAGGATGATGGTCATGTTTTCCGGATATTGTGCGTGCAGCCGATCCGACAGCCGCACGCCCGGCGCCGCGGTATTGAAGGTGATCTTGAAATGGTGCTCGCCTGGAAGGCCTTTCTTGGCGACATCAGCGAGCACAGTGCGCACGACGCCGCGCAGCGCTTGCTGCGCGAGAAGGTCATAGCGGATGTAGTCTTCAGGCATGATCAGGGGTCAGGACTTCAGGTATCAGGAATCAGATAAGCGCGGAATCATAATGATCCAGGACGCTTCTGTCCCCCTGGTGCCTGCTCACTGATACCTGACGCCTGGAAAGTGGAGGCTTCTGTTGCCAGGTGCCTCCGAACCCCGCCTAGCGCTGCTAAGACGCTAGGACTTTAGATCGGTCTTTCGAGCTGCTTACGCAGCCAGAGCAACCGGAGCATAGTTGTCGTTGGCAACTATGAATTTGGCCCGATAACGGCGGAACCATGCCGAGCAAAAGCACGCCCTTTACGCCCTCGTCGATCCTATTTCGACCCCGTGATCAGGAAATCAGTGGTCAGTAATCAGATCGCATCTTCCGATTACTGCCTTCTGATTACTGACTCCTGGAATTGGTGGAGTCGCCGGGTACTGCCCCCGGGTCCGAATGGTTTATTACGACGGCCATTTATCGCCATAGCCGGCTTGCGCCGGCACCAAGGAATATAAGCGCAAACGGTTGTCGAAAAAAGACCGCCGCCGGCACCGCAAACCTCCGGCTGGCCTGAAAAAATGCATGTTCCTTTGCGGCATAATCTATTCCGAAAACCGGTATCCAGTTTTCGGGATTATGCCTAATGATTTCACGGTAAAGCATGGCAATGAATTTTCCACCCGGTCCGGCCGCTGACCCGCCCGCGCCCAAGCCCAACTCGAAAGTCCCCGCCGCGCCGCAGCCCGAGCCCGCGCCACGGCCGAACATTGCCGAACTGTTCACCGCCTTCGCCGCGATCTCGCTGTCCGGTTTTGGCGGGGTGCTGGCCTGGGCGCGGCGCATCATGGTGGAAAAGCGCCGCTGGCTCACCGCCGAGCAGTTCAACGAGGCCTTTGCGCTTTGCGCGTTTCTGCCCGGCGGCAACATGGTCAACTTCTCGGTGATTTTTGGCTCGCGCCTGCGCGGGCCACTCGGTGCGCTTGCAGCGCTCGCCGGCCTGCTCGGGCCGCCGATGGTCCTGATCACCGCGGTCGGCGCGCTTTACGCGCATTATGGCGATCTGCCGGTGTTACGGCGCATGCTCACCGGCGTCGCCGCCGCGGCCGCCGGCTTGATGCTCGCGACCGTCGCCAAGATGGCGCGGCCGCTATTCAAGAAACCTTTCAAGAACCGCGCCGTGATCGGCCCCGTCATCGCACTCGCGACCTTCACCGCGATCGGAATTCTGCATTGGCCGCTGCCGGTGGTCTTGGCGGTCATCGTGCCAGTCAGCATCACCGCCGCCTGGTTGCAATCATGAACAATGATGGCAGTTCACTCAGTTCACTCTTGGCATTGGCGGCGTTCTTTGCCGTGACATCGCTGTTCGCGGTCGGCGGCGCCAATTCCGCGATTCCGGAAATCCACCGCTACGCCGTCGACGTTCAACATTGGCTCTCCGCGCGGCAGTTCGCCGATTCGTTTGCGCTGGCGCAGCTCACGCCGGGGCCGAATCTGATCATCGTCACGCTGATCGGCTATCACGTCGCCGGCATCGCCGGCGCCGTGGTGGCGACGCTGGCGATGTGCACGCCGACATCCGTGCTGGCCTTTGTGGTCGGCCGCGCCTCCGAGCGCTTCAAAGGCGCGGCCTGGCACGGCGCGCTCAGCCGCGGGCTCGTACCGGTAACGCTCGGACTGACGGCGGCGAGCGCCACCGTGATCGCCAGCGTCGCCGATTACAATTGGGTCGCGGCGGCAATCACGCTGGCGACCGCGTGCGTGGCGTTGTTCATGCGCGTGCATCCGCTCTGGGCCTTCGCCGCCGCGGCACTCATTGGCGCTCTTGGCCTCATCTGACCGGCGATCTTGCGCCGGCATCGTTCTGCCCGCATGGTGTGGTTCGGGATTGAGAACTCGGAAAAAATTATGAGTGACAGCGCGCGGCTCGGCACGATGGCGAAATGGCTGTGGGAGGCGCGGGTGCGCCGCCTGCCGTATCGCAACTTGCCGCAAGAATTGCGCCCGACCTCGATTGCCGAAGCCTATGCGGCGCAGGAGGCCTATTACCGCCTGGCCGAGCCGGTCTATGGCGCGGTCGCCGGCGCCAAGATCGCCACCACGACCAAAGTGATGCAGCAGTTGATGGGCATCGATCATCCCTGCGGCGGCGCCATTTTCAGCCGCACGATCCATCCATCGCCGGCGAAGCTGCACGCCTCCGACTTCGTCAATCTGCGCATCGAAAGCGAAATCGCGCTCAGGCTCGGCGCCGATCTGCCGGCGTCCGGCGCGCCATGGACGCGCGAGCGCGTCGGCGCGGCAGTCGTCGGCGCGATGGCGGCGTTCGAATTGATCGAGGACCGAAAAGCCGATTATGCGACCACCGAAGCGACTTCGCTGATCGTCGAGAATTGCTGGAATGGCGGCATCGTGATCGGCGCGGCCATAACGATCGATGACCTTGTCGGCATTGCCGGCCGCCTCACGCTCGGCGGCAAGCCGGTCGGCGAAGGCGCCGCGGAAGATCCTTGCGCCACGCTCGCCTGGCTCGCCAATCATGTCGCCGAGCGCCGCCGCAATCTCAGAGCCGGCATGGTCGTGATCACCGGCAGCCTCATTCCGACGGTTTCGATCGCACCCGGCCAGCGGGCGGTGTTCACGGTCGAGGGGTTGGGCGAAGTGGCGATGGAGGTTGAGTAGGCGATTTGATCAGGACCGTATCGTTCCCTCCCCCCGCGCAGCGGTGGGGAGGGTCGGCGAATTTCACGTCAGTGAAATGAGACGGGGTGGGGGCATCTCAAAAAGAAAATCCCCCCACCCCTAA
>Ga0318536_10000499_pt1 | contig 11664 bp, 8 predicted proteins | sample GRESIP117b4f28_FD_203481 | JGI IMG/M metagenome (GOLD analysis project Ga0318536, IMG submission 203481) | Tropical soil microbial communities from Luquillo Experimental Forest, Puerto Rico - GRE.SIPMG.117b4f28 | ecosystem: Environmental > Terrestrial > Soil > Tropical forest > Bulk soil... | reverse complement strand
GGTATTACGTCGGACGTCATCAACGCTCAGGGGATCAATAACAACGGCTTGGTGGTGGGCTTCTATCTCGGCAACGATGGCCAGGTCCACGGTTTCACCTCCAATGCGCCGGCCTTGCCGGGGACCTCCATCACCGCGACGGCCGTTACCGACCCGACCATCCCCGCCAATCCCAACGAACCCGGCGCCACGTTTGTGTTCTCCCAGATCCTCGGGATCGACGACGCTGGGCTTGCGGCAGGCTATTTCGGCAACTCTATTACGAGCCAGCGCGGCTTCTTCTTTAACACCAACACCGGGTCGTACACCTTCCTGGACGACCCCGCCGCGATGTTCCACAACGGCGTAGAGATCACCCAGGTAACGGGGATCAGCAACTCGGGCGAGATCGCCGGGTTCTACACCGATGCCAACGGCACATTTCACAGCTTCGTTGCCATTCCAACGCCTAAACCCGGTTCGCGGCTGTTTCTCGTCAGCGGGCTACTCGGCATCGGCATTTTTCGCGCGGTGGCGCAAACGCGTCTGACGGCAGCTGAAAGGACGGCGAGGTCCGGGTTTGACTTGGCTCCCGGTGCCTCTAGAATACTCTAGGCGAATAACTCACTGGGGAAAGGTCGATGATCTTCGAGATGCGGACCTACGCACTGCAACCGGGATCGGTGCCGGAAGTCGAGAAGCGGTAGGCCGAGGCGCTGACCGAACGGGTCAAAGTGTCGCCGCTCGGCGCCTTATTTCATACCGAAGTCGGGCCGCTGAACCGCATCATCCACATCTGGCCCTATGACGATCTACAGCATCGCACCCGGGTGCGTTCGCAGCCGATCCCGAACTGGCCGCCAATGACCCAGGAATTCATCGTCGAGATGGAGAGCAAGATGGTCATTGCCGCGTCGTTCTGCCCCCCGTTCACTCCACGGCAGTACGGCAACCTGTACGAGATCCGCACCCACACGATGCAGCCCGGCGTCACCCAGTAGGTCGTCGAGCGCTGGGCTGAGCGGATCAAGGGTCGCATCAAGTTTTCCCCGTTGGCCGCCGCGGGCCATACCGAGCTCGGCCCGCTGAACCAATGGATCCATATCTGGGCCTACAAAGACGCCGCCGAGCGCTTCCGCGTCCGCGACGAGGCGCGCGCCACCGGTGCTTGGCCGCCGCAAACGCGTGGCATGTTCATCAAGCAGGAGAACATGCTCGTCGTCCCTGTGTCGTTCTCACCGTTGCGGTAACCAGGCCTCGCATCCCCTCTCTCCCCGCTCTGGGGAGCGAGGGAATGTCACCTCGCGTTCGGACCAAAAAGGCCAAAGAAATTATCGAATAGCCCGCCTCCGGAGGCAGGCGGTGTTGCGACGAGCACCCGCGCCGGAGCTGCCGGTGCGGTTGGCAGCGGCCGAACTGGCATCGCCTGGGTCGCGGCGAGCATGAACCGCCGCCAGGTCTGCGCAGGCAAAGAGCCGCCGGTAACTTTGTTCGTTGGCGAGTTGTCGTCGTTGCCAAGCCACACTCCGGCGACGAGATCGGCGGTATAGCCGATGAACCACGCGTCTCGATAATCCTGCGTGGTCCCGGTCTTGCCCGCGGCCGGACGAGGGAGTGCGGCACTCCGGCCGGTGCCGTGGCCGATCACTTCGCTCAACATCTCATTCATCGTGCCGGCGAATTCCGGGCTCATGACCCGACCCACGCCCGAACCCGAGCGCCGAAAGACCACGTTGCCGTGGCTGCGAATCTCGGCAATCCCATGCGGCCATACCCCGGCGCCGCCATTGGCGAAGGGTGCATACGCCGAAACCAGCTCGAGCAAGTTCACCTCATTGGTGCCGAGCGCCAAGCTCATCTCCGGTGCGAGCTCCGACGAGATGCCTAGCCGGTGCGCTACCGCGATGACTTTGCGGATGCCGGCGCGCTGCGCGACCTGCACTGCGACCGTGTTTATCGACTGCGCCAACCCCTCCGCCAGGGTCATCTCGCCTTGATACCGCCCGGTATAGTCGCGCGGCTGCCAATTGCCGATGCGGATCGGTGCGTCGACGAACTCGTCCGAAGGCCGCAACCCCGACTCCAGCCCGGCGAGATAGACGAACGGCTTGAACGCGGACCCCGGTTGGCGTTGCGCTTGCGTCGCGCGGTTGAATTGGCTCCCGGTGTAATCTCGACCCCCGACCATGGCACGGACCGCGCCGTCGGGCGACATCGCTACTAGCGCTCCTTGGCTAACCGCCGCCTTGGGACCGTCGCGCGCGATGGTCTCGGCGACAACCCCCTCGGCTTCAGCTTGCAATATGGGATCGAGCGTCGTTGTGACGGTAAGGTCGCCGCTGCCGCTGCCGGCAAAATCGCTGAGCTGTTCGGCGACCCAATCGGCGAAATAGCGCGCCCCCGATCGAGTACTGGCGACCACGGGAAACGACGCCCCCTCTTTGGTAGCGCTCGTCGCTTGGGTTTCGGTGACAATCCCCGCCTCGATCATGTTGGCGAGGACTTGTGCAGTTCGCGCCGCGGCCTTGTCGCGATCGCGGGTCGGGTTGAACCGCGCCGGCGCTTTCAACAACCCGGCGATGGCGGCACTCTCGTAGAGCGTGGTATGTCGCGCCGACTTGCCGAAATAGCGGTGCGCCGCCGCATCGACGCCGAAGGTGCCGGCTCCGAGATAGACACGATTCAGGTAGATTTCGAGGATTTGGTCCTTGGTGAAGCGGTGCTCGAGCCAGAGCGCCAACAACGTCTCGCGGATCTTGCGGGGAAGGCTGCGCTCCGGGGTCAGAAACAGGTTTTTGGCGAGCTGCTGAGTGATCGTGCTGCCCCCCTGGACGACGTGACCGGCCGTGAGGTTGGCCATCGCCGCACGCATCAGACCGATCGGATCGACGCCAAAGTGGCTGTAGAATCGGCGATCCTCTGTCGCTATCACAGCCTTGGGCAGATAGGGCGACATCTCCCGCAAGGTCAGCGGCTGGCCGAAGAGGTCACCGAACGTCGTCAGGAGGCTGCCGTCCGCGGCAAGGACCGTAACGCTCGGGCGGCGCTCGGCCCGGGTCAGCTCGCTGGTATCCGGCAGGGTCAGCGCGAAATAGCCGAACACCCCGCCGCCGACGATCCCCGCCCACAACAGCAGCAGGATCGCAGTCCGCCCCAGTCCTCGGAGGATTCCCCTGGGGGCGCGACGCCGTCGCGGCCTGCGTTCGCGCGAAGGCGAGATCCTGTCGGCTGGGTTGAGCCGCAACTTCCATTCGGTCATCGAGCTCGGCTCTCGCTCGTTGCGTCCGGGTCAGTGCTTGAGCAGCAGCGAGCCGAAGCCGTCGATCTTGTCGACGATGCCGTTGCCGCGTAATGCCCACCAATAGGTAGCGGTATTGATCGCCAGCACCGGCTTGTCGAGCCAGAGCTCCGCTGTCGCAGCGAGAGGGGCCATCGCCAGATTGGTGCCGACCTGGATGATTGCTTCAACCTCAGGACCGTCGACCTCGCGGATCGCGTCGCGCAATTCCCGCTCCGTGACATGCGCAATCAATACCGGACTCGCACATTTCAACCCCTTGAGGCGCAGGACCTCAAAGCCGCAATCTGCGAAAAAACGCCGGACCTGTGCGTCGGCAACCGGCATGTATGGAGTCACGACGCCAATGCGTTTGATGTCGCCGTATTGGCGCAAGGCTTGGCGCGACGCATGAGAGCCCATCGTGACCTTGATCCCGGCATGCGCTTCGACGCGCTCACGCAGCCTCTCGCTTCCTTCGAGGCCGTCCCAGAAGGTCTCCGACGACATCCCCATGATCAGATGGTCGGGCTCGCAGGTCATCACCCGGTCGATCGCCGCCATCAGCTCATCGCGAACTATCTCGATCAGCTTGGTGAAATCCGCATCTCCGCGGAGTGGGTCGTTCGGTATGTGGATGCGGGCGAAGTGGTTGGTGACGCCGCGCGGCCGCATCGCGTCGAATTCGGGCTGCACCGCAGTGTTGGTACTGGGCACGATCACGCCGAACTTCATCCGCCAGCCGAGCGCGTCGACCATAGCAGCGGCCCCCGCTCAGACGATCCGCGCGCGGCACTCGCCAAAGCCGATCGTTGCACTGCCGGCTTTGCGGCAATGGGCGCGGAAGATCACCTCGTCGCCATTCTCGACAAAGGTGCGAGTTTCCCCGGATGCCAATGTGATCGAACGGGTGCCGTCGTTGCTCAATTCCATCAGGCTGCCATACCCCGCCGCGGTCGGACCCGAGATCGTGCCGCTGCCGAAGAGATCACCGGCCGCGAGGTTGCAGCCGTTGCAGCTGTGGTGTGCGATCATCTGCGCCACGGTCCAGTAGAGGTCGGTCGTATTGCTTGCCGACATAGGGTGCGGCGGCAGCCCTTTTGCCCGCAGCCCTTCGGTCATCAGCAGGGCCTCAAGCGCAATGTCGAAGGCGCCCTCGCGCTGGTCCGCCTCATCCCACAGATGGGGCAGCGGGCGCGGATCGCCGGCCGGTCGCGTCGGCTGGGCGACGCGGAACGGCGCCAAAGCCTCCGTAGTGACGATCCACGGCGAGACCGTGCTGCCAAAGCTCTTGCCGAGAAACGGGCCCAGCGGCTGCGATTCCCATTGCTGGATGTCGCGCGCCGACCAATCGTTGAACAAGCCAAGACCGAACAGATGGTCTCCGGCTTGGGCGATCGGGATTGGCTCGCCGAGCGCGTTGCCGGGCCCGATCCAGACGGCGAGTTCGAGCTCGTAATCTAGCTTGCGGCACGGCCCATAGCTCGGCCCATCCTCGTTCGGCAGCTTGCGCTGGCCATTCGGCCGGCGAATCGGCACACCCGACGGCCGCACCGATGACGCCCGGCTGTGATAGGCCACCGGCACGTATTTGTAATTGGGGCTCAGCGGATTGTTGGGATCGCGCCGCATCCCGCCATTGCGCGCGTGGTGGATGCCGGCGAAAAAATCGGTGTAGCTGCCGATCGCCGCCGGCAACTGCATTGCGCAGTCAGCCGCATGCCGCAGCAGACGCGCCGACAGTGGCTCGACCTTCGCGCGGTCGGGACTGTCGGCCGAAAGCAGCGTCGAGAGGCGCTTCCGCAACGCGATACGTGGCGCGGCTCCTAGCGTCATCAATGGGTTGAGGCTCGGACCGGCGCCCGCTTCCGCCGCTCGCGCGGCCTCGCCGGTAAACAGCCCCGCTTCGAGCCCCGCTTTGAGATCGAAGATCATATCGCCGATACCGACACCGCCGCGCGCGGCTCCGCCGGAAGAAGTAAAGATTCCGAGCGGCAGATTTTGTATCGGAAACTCGGCATGACCTCTGGCCGAGGCTACCCAACTTTCGCGTCTCGGATCATGCGTCTCGTCGATCACGCTCATCGCTCGTCACCCCTTTTTTGGTGAACCGCGTGGGCGATCATCCTCCATTCCCGCGGCGGTGTCAGGATCGCTTCGGGACTTCGTCGACTTGGATGGCCCCATCGGTACACTAAGCATGCACCCCAACCGCTTGTCATTCATTGCGCCTAGATCAACCCATAACATGCGGGTGGAGCTCGCGAGCCTCGTCCGGAAGACCAGCGCCAGTTCCCGGCTATTTCCCGGTTATCGCGATTTTTCCCGGTTTCGGCGGCCTAAAATTCCCGGTTACAGGCTGGCGATTGGCGGTGACGATCTCCCTAAGTATTTGATTACGACCGTGTTTTGATGGTGATGCCGGCCCTAATGCGGTTTTTCCCGGGAATTTTCGCGTCAAGCCGGGAAATTTGCGGTCTTAGCGAGCCGCAAAAAGGGCCGCCGCAGGGTCAGCAGTCCGCAAAGGAAGGCGAGTGCCAACGTGGCCCCGACGACCGCCACCATCGCAACCACGCTGTTCCGCGGCAAGAGGCCGAGCAACAAGATCCCGAGTGCGGCAACTGTTATCTGCATGAAACCCAGCAGCCCCGAAGCTGCGCCGGCGATCCGCGGATAGACGCTGAGCCCGGCGGCCACACCCGGCGATTGGCTCATGCCGTTGACGACCGAGCTGATCGCCATGGGCACAAAGAGCGCCCACAGCGTCAAGTCGCCGAGACACCAGAGCGCCAGCGTTACCCCCGAGGCGAATGACAGGGCAAGGCCCAGGACGAACAGGCGCACGCTGCCGAGCAACGCCGACAGCCGAACCACGCCAGCGTTGCCGAGGATGTATCCGGCCATCGGCAACAGGATGATCAGGCCGTAGGTGCTCGGCGGCTGGTGCAACAGCTCGGCCAACCTGTAAGGCGCCGCAATCGGCGCGCCAACCGCCCCATTCCGCGAGATAGGCGCCGATCGCCGGCGACAGCGATGGCGCAACGCTCTTCACCATCATGATAGTCGCCAAGGCGTTCGCCGAGCGTTCACGGTCGTAGACGTCGCGCACGATCGCCCGGCCCAGCACCATCCCGGCGCAGCCGCGCAGCGCCTGCAGCGTGCGGCCGATGATTAGCGCCGGCAGCGACCAGGCGAGCCCGCACAACACCGTGCCAGCAAGAAACAGCATGAGCCCCGCGATTAGCACGGGCCGGCGCCCGAAGCGGTCGGAGACCGGGCCGTAAACCAACTGTCCCGCCGTGATCCCAGCGAGAAACAGGGTCAGCACCAGTTGAACGGCACCGGGCGCCACGTCAAAGAACATCGCGAGCACCGGCAATGCAAGCACCAGCTTGTGCAGCGCCGCGGGCGTGATCGCCGTGACGAGGGCCAGCACAAGGATCGGCGGTGGGCGAGGGCTCGACCCCTCTCGGGCGAGCGTTACCGGCATGACGCGGAGAGGGCAGTCAGAACGGCACCGTGCCTCTGACCACGCTGCGATGCATAACGCGGCGGTATTTTCCCATGTCGTAATTGGCGACGACGCGATGGAGCAGGCAGCGGTTGTCCCACATCACGAGGTCACCCTTCCGCCAGGGGTGCGCGTAGACGAATTGCCGTTGCGTCGTGTGCTCAAGCAGCTCTTCGAGGAGCGCAGCCCCCTCAGCCTCGGGCATGCCTTGAATATGCGAGGCATGGTTGCCGAGATAGAGCGCCTTCTCGCCAGTGGCCGGATGGGTCCGCACGAGCGGGTGATCGACCGGCGGGTCCGCGCGCATCGCCATGATCGATTTGCCCCCGCTTGCACCCCAACGAAAGACCACGCGCAATCCAGCGATCCGTTGCTTTATTTTTTCCGTCAGGGCGGCGTAGGCCATCAAGGTGTTGGCGAACTCGGTATCCCCGCCGGACGGTGGGAGCTCGACCGCGTGGAGCATCGTCAGCAGCGGCGGTACTGGGTGCCAGGACTTGTCGGTGTGCCAGCGGTAGTTGCCGACAGGAGAAAATGACCTGTCGACGGGATTGCCGTCTTTGTCGAGATTGGAGATCACATGGGCGACCGCATACCGCTTGCTGCCTGGTTGGCCCGACGGCTCGATCTCGCCAAATTTGTGGGCAAAGGCGTATTGCTGTTCGCGAGTCAACGACTGACCGGGAAACACGACGACGTGGTGATCGCGAAAAGCCTCGAGAATCCGCCCCTTCATCTCCGGCGACAGCGGCTCTGCGAGATCGAAGCCTGCAATTACGACACCGCCCGCCACCGACAGGCGTGGCCCTACGACAATCCCCATAGGCGTTCCCTCGCCGTTCGACACCCTGTTAGGCGCGAGTTCCAAAAATCCGTGCACCGACCGTTATATTGCCAATCACCGTAGCGGGTCGGCTCCGGGCCTTTCGGGCCGCCGATCTCGCGCGGCTGTCCAGCAGGCGCCTCAACCGTTTGACCCGGTGCGACGGGCTGCGGCTCGTCCTGATCATGCGCTTGTTCATCCATGCCGGAAATATGGGACCAGAGGCCTTCGTCGCTCAACCGCTTCGGCGTGTCCGGGGATTTCGCTGAGCATTGCTGAATAAAATCTCGGAACGAAACTTGCCGCTGAGCGTTGGTCCGAGCAATTTCGTGTTGCCAGGTTTCAGCGCCGCTAAGGGGTGGATACAAGAACCTTGATGTCCCCAGCGCCAACCGCGCGGAGCGTCGCGCTCGACCTGATCGGTGCGGTGCTCCGCCGTGGGCGACCGCTCGACGACGCGATCGAAGACAATCGGGCGATGCACGAACTGGCGGGCCGCGACCGTGCGTTCGCGCGCCTTCTGGTTGCGACTGTGCTCCGGCGACTCGGCCAGATCGATACGTTGATCGCCGACTGTCTCAGCATGCCGTTGGCGCCTCGGGCAGCCACGGTGCACGATATATTGCGGCTCGGTATTGCCCAACTTTTGTTTTTGCGCACGCCACCGCACGCGGCGGTGGCGACCAGCGTCGACATTGCCCATAGCCGGGGCTACATATCGCACAAGGGGCTCGTAAATGCGGTGCTCCGGCGCTTGAGCGTCGAGGGAGTCGCGCGCATCGATCAGCAGGATGTTCCGCGGCTGAACACACCGGACTGGCTGTGGCAATCGTGGAGCCGGGCTTACGGCGAGCCCGTGGCGCGAGCCATCGCCGCTTCGCACCTTAAGGAGGCTCCGCTCGATCTCAGTTTGCGCGACGATGCCCAGACGTGGTGCGCCAAGCTTGAAGGAATATTGTTGCCTACCGGGACACTGCGCCGATCAGCGGGAGGGCCCCTCGTGGCCTTGCCGGGCTATACCGAAGGTGCGTGGTGGGTTCAGGACGCCGCCGCAGCGCTCCCAGCGCGCCTGTTTGGTGTCCTCGGCGGACGCGAGGTGGTTGATCTCTGCGCCGCTCCGGGGGGCAAGACTGCCCAGCTCGCTGCCGCCGGCGCCATAGTTACGGCCATCGACCGCTCGAGCCGTCGCCTCGAGCGGCTGGTCGCGAACCTCCGCCGTCTGGCCCTGCCGATCGAGGCGGTAGCGGCGGACGCGCTGACCTGGCGTCCATCGCGGCCAGTCGATGCGGTGCTGCTGGATGCCCCGTGTAGCACGACGGGCGCGATCCGCCGCCATCCGGACGTACCGCATCTCAAGGCACCGGACGATGTTGCTCGCCTCGCGGTGGTGCAGGACAATCTGTTGCGCGCAGCGATCGAGATGGTGCGGCCGGGGGGTACTTTGATTTATTGCACCTGCTCGCTTGAACCCGAAGAGGGGCAGGACCGGATCGCGGAGTTGCTGGGTAGCGGCGCGCCGGTCGCGCGGCGGGCGATCGACCCCGATGAGATCGGGGTCCGGCCCGAATGGATCACCGCCGAGGGCGACCTTCGGACGTTGCCGTGCCATTTCGACGAATACGACGGCATCGACGGCTTTTTCTGCGCGCGGCTCGTCAAAAACGGTTCGCTATCTTCGGGTAGATGAAAGCAGCAGTGCTGTCGGTGGGTGTCCCTCGCGGTCGCTGACCAGCCCGCTTGCTTGCGGCATTGCTGTTTCCTTGTTACGAGAAGGCATGGGTTCCTCTGTATCGCATGCCTCTGGTGACCTAGGCGTCAACCAACCGGCGCGGTCTTGCGGACCAGGTCCGAGGTAATGACACGGCTTTCGACCGACAGGACGGTCGGACCCACCGGCCGGGGCCTCGCCGGCGCTGCTCCCGGGTTTTTGACGAGGCTACGCCGCGACGCGCTTCAAGCGCTCGCCGCCGCTCCCCTCTATCGTCACACGCTGATCGGCCGTGTTCCCGACGATCTGAAACTACGCATCGGGCTGCGCTGGCCGGGCGATGCCAAACGTGGCGCGGCGATTGCCGGAGGCGAGATCGAGCTTAGCGGAGAGCTGATCCGCAATCCCTCACCTCGTTGGCTCCCGCCATCGGCGGGGCCGGAATGGATCGCCGCTTGGCACGCTTTTGGCTGGATCGACGACCTCACCACTGCGGGTGGGCCCGCGCGCGATGCGGCCGGCGATCTCGTGAAGAGCTGGATTTGCGAGAATACCGCTTGGCATGATGTCGCATGGCGGTCCGACGTCCTGGCGACGCGGGTCTTCGCTTGGATCGCGCACTTCGACGAGATCGTTAGGCGCGATCAAGATCATACGCTGCGCCGAGCGATGCTGACGAGCATCGCTGCTCAATTGCGGCATCTGGCCCGGACCGCAAGTTGGGAAGTCCGCGGCGTCGCGCGGCTGCGCGCGCTCAAGGGCCTGATCGCGGGCCGAGCCGCACTCGGCGCTCCTGCGGCGCGACTTGCCAAGGTGCTGAAAGCACTGGAGCGCGAGGTGCAGGCTCAAATTTTTCCGGATGGCGGCCACCTGTCCCGGAATCCGTCGTTGCAGCTTCAAGTTCTGAAGGATCTGATCGATACACGCGCGGTATTGCGGGCAGCCCAGATAGAAACACCTGCTGCGCTGCAGCACGCGATCGAGCGAATGGCGCCGATGCTGCGTTTTTTCCGTCATGGCGATCGCCGCCTCGCACTATTCAACGATTCGCTCGAAGAGGACGGGGTTCTGATCGACCTGGTTTTGACCCGTTCCGAGACCAAAGGAGGTGCACCAAATCAGGCGCCCCAGACTGGCTTCGATCGGTTGCAGGCCGGCAGAAGCCTCGCGATCATGGATACCGGGAGACCACCACCACGCGGTTTCGACGAGATTGCCCACGCCGGCACCCTGTCCTTTGAGATGAGCCATGAACGTGAACGCATCATCGTCAATTGCGGCACCTATCGCGGACCGAAATTGAGCTGGTCGCGGGTCGCGCGGGCGAGTGCGGCGCACTCTGTGCTGGTAGTGGCTGATACCAACTCGATCGAAATCCGAGAGGATGGCTCCCTCGGCGGTGGCCCGCCGTCGATCGCTCGTGAACGCGCCGAGCACGAAGGCCAGCAATGGATCTCGGCAACTCATGAAGGCTATCGCGATCGGTTCGGCCTGACCTATGCACGACAGCTCTTTCTTGCCGCCAATGGCGAGGATCTGCGCGGCGAGGAGAGGCTGACGGGCCGGCCCGGCGCAGCCTTTACCGTGCGCTTTCACCTACATCCCTCGGTGCAGGCCTCGCTGGCCCAGGAAGGCGTCGCGGTTTTGTTCCGATTGCCGAGTGGGATGTGCTGGCGGCTGCGCGCGGCCGGCGCCGAAATAAGTCTCGGCGAGAGCGTTTATCTTGGCTCGGGTGAAGCGCGAAAGACCCAGCAGGTGTTGTTGAGCGGGACGGTCGGGTCGGAAGGCGCGGCAGTGCGCTGGGCGCTGCGCCGCGAGCCCAAGGAGGGTGTCCGGGACGAGCCCGCCGTCGCGTGGCCAGTGGGTAATGGCTGACGCGCTCTTGCCGGCAACGGTGGCTGTTGCGACCGGCTTCTTCTGCTGGCTCGCTACGGGGGCCCTGATCCCAATCCTGCACCGGCGACAAATGTTGGATTACCCTAACACGCGATCATCGCATCTCGCGCCGACGCCGCGGGGCGGCGGGATCGCCGTTACCGGTTCCGTATTGTTCGCGTGGATCGCTCTTCAGTCGGCGGGCTTGGTGGCGTCGAGTGTCATCAGCATTGTGATCGGCACCGGTCTCTTGGCGGTCGTCTCCTGGATTGACGACCTGCGCGGCCTTTCCCCGGGGGTGCGCCTGGTCGCGCAGGGCGTCGCAGTGACGATCGGTATCTTGGTGCTGCCCGACGCACTTAGCAGGCCGGCCGTCTGGTCGGGCCCCGTGCTCTATTTCGCCGCGGCAAGCCTAGTATGGGTCTGGTGGATCAATCTGTTCAATTTCATGGATGGGATCGACGGGCTCGCCGTCAGCGAAGCCGCGGCGA
>Ga0318536_10000488_pt1 | contig 11720 bp, 10 predicted proteins | sample GRESIP117b4f28_FD_203481 | JGI IMG/M metagenome (GOLD analysis project Ga0318536, IMG submission 203481) | Tropical soil microbial communities from Luquillo Experimental Forest, Puerto Rico - GRE.SIPMG.117b4f28 | ecosystem: Environmental > Terrestrial > Soil > Tropical forest > Bulk soil... | reverse complement strand
GGCGATGCCGAGGGTATTGCTCATCGCCGCCGGTCCGAGCCGCAACAGATGCGCAGCGGCAACCGCCGCGCCAAACGGGCCGGTCGTGCCCGGCGCGTGAAAGCCGCGCGCCTCGTTGGTGTGTCCGGTCGCCCGCCCGATCCGAATCATCACCTCGTTGCCGGCAACAAAGGCCGCGATCAGCGCTTGGCCATCGCGGCTGCGCTCTTGGGCTATCGCTAGCGCCGGCGGTAGAACGGTGGCGCCGGGATGAGCCCCAGCACCCGGGCGCGTCAGGCTGTCGAGCTCGAAGGCATGGGCGAGCGCGCCGTTGGCAAGGGCCGCGGCGTTCGCCTGGACCGCGGCGCTACCGCTGCCCAGGATATGGCTCCTACCTCCGGGCCCGGTGCGCTCGGCGTAGCGGATCACGATCCGGCTCCACGGCAAGGCGCTGCCGCAAACGATCGCGGCTACGGTGTCGGCGATGCACTCCTTCGCGCGCCGCACGACCTCCGTGGGCAGATCCTGATACCGCAGAGCGGCGGCGTATTCGGCGAGCCGGACGGTTTCCTGCGCCATGATGTCAGACCTCCCGGTTGACGGTTGCGCGCCGCGATGAGACGTTGTGCGAAGCGGCGTCGGGCCGCGGCGATTCGACGCAAGGGAAGTTCTATCATGGCCGATGGGTACGGCCGACCCGTTCCGCTCAACGGCTATGCTGAGAGAGCCACCCTGTTTCTCCCCTGATAGCCCGATTCCGCCCCCTGCAAGGCCGTTTCGGCCCCCTGTTTGTTCGGGCTGCGGGTGGTGTCTTAAGTATCTGATAGAATTGGTTTTATCTAGGATGGTCCGAGCAAAATTCAAAGCGCAAACGATAATTCACCTTGTTATCCGGCCTATAGCAGGGGAGCGTGGAGCGGTTACGGGACAGGTCGGATGAGAACAGGCCGCGAATATCGCGACGCGTTGCGCGATGGGCGCCGGGTCTGGGTCATGGGCGAGGGCTGGGTCGAGGACGTGACCACCCACCCTGCAACCCGGGCGATGGTCGAGGAATACGCCCTCTGGTATGACCGCCACCTCGATCCCGAGTGGCACGACCTGCTGCTGGCGCCGGCGGATGCCGCCGCGGAGCGGGTGCCGTGGGCCTACGTATTGCCGAAGAGCTCGGAAGACCTGCTCGGCATGGGCCGCTCCTTTGCCAAGACGACGTTTCTGAGCGCCGGCAACATCACCCACACCCCCGCCTATGGCAATTTGATCCAGCTCGGCGTGCTGACCGCCGCACAAGCGGCGAAGGCCCCCGATTATCAAATCGCCGAGGCGATGGCCTATCGCGAGGACATCGCGCGCACCGGACGCTTCCTGACCTTTTGCGGCGGCGCCCCGATCATCGGCCAGCGCCTGCATCCCGACCCGAAGGAGCGGGTCTCGCTGAAGCTGATCCGCGAGACCGACGCGGGAGTGGTCATCCGCGGCAGGCTCGGCATGCATACGAGCCCGGCCTATGTCGAGGATGTCTATATCGGCGCACTCTCGCGGCTCGAGATCGGCGGGCATCCGACGGGCTTCATTGTGCCGGTCAATGCCCCTGGCGTCACCACCCTGTGCCGCAAAATCGCGACGCGCGACCAGAACCCGTTCGTGGCGCCACTCAGCAGCCGCTACGACGAGCTCGACGGTCAGATGTGGCTCGACGATGTGTTCGTCCCATGGGAGCGCGTGTTCTTCGTCGATCCCTCGCCCGAAGCGATCCCGCGTTGGCTGCGCTGGCATCACCTCTACGGTTGGCTGGCGAAAGCCGAGTTCACCTTGGGTCTTGGCCTCGCCTTGACCCACGCGATGGGTCTCAAGGAACACGAGCAGACGATCGAATACCTGATCGACCTGGTGATCCCGGTGCAGACCGTCCGCAGCTGTCTGACTGCGGCCGAACGCGACCCCGAATACACCCCGGCCGGCTACTGTTTTCCCAAGCACGCCCATCTCGCCGGCGGCGGCATCGCGCTCTTCAAGGCCCGCCAGCGCATGTCCGAGATCCTGCGGATCTTGCCCGGCTCCTCGCTCGTCGTTGCCCCGTCCGATCGCGATCTCGCGACCTCCGAGCTGAAAGAGGGGCTCGAGGAATCGTTCGGCGGGGGCGGGTATACCGCGCTGCAGCGCGCGGCTCTGCTGCAGCTCGCCTGGGACCATGTCTCATCGGCTCTCGATGGTCGCGAATCAGCCTTCGAGATGCATGCCAGCGGCGGCATGCCCAACTGGCGCGGCTGGCTGCGGCGCAACTTCCGAGACTACAACCGGCTGGCCAATGCAGTGTTGCAGCAGCTCGATCTGCCGATGCCGAAAATAGATCTCGCCAGCATTGGCACGGCACCGATCGCCGCGCGCCGCACTGTAACCCCTCCGCCCGCGGAAAAGGCGTAGCAGGGTCGGCCCGATGAGCATCGCCGAAAAGCCCTTCGAGCCGGGGTCGCGTGTCCGCTCGACGGGGTGAGGGTCATCGACATGTCGCGTCTTGTGTCGGGCAACATGGTCAGCCTGCAGCTCGCCGATTTCGGCGCCGATGTGATCAAGATCGAGGACCCGAAAAAGGGCGACCCGCTGCGCGCCTGGCAGACCGACGGCGTCAGCGTCCACTGGAAGGTCTATTCGCGCAACAAGAAGAGCGTCGTGTTGAGCCTCAGGGAACCGCGCGGCCGCGAGCTCTTGCTTGATCTCGCGTCGACCGCGCAAGTGTTGATCGAAAATTTCCGCCCCGGCACCCTCGAGACGATGGGTCTCGGCCCGGAGATCCTGCATCGGCGCAACCGGGCCTGATCATCGTCCGGGTTTCCGGGTGGGGGCAGGATGGACCCTATCGCGACCGCCCCGGCTTTGGGACATTGGTCGAGAGCATGTCCGGTTATGCCGCGCGCACCGGTTTTGCCGACCGCGAGCCGGCACTGCCGCCGACTGCGCTGGCCGACATGGTCGCCGGGCTCTATGGTGCAATGGCGGTGCTCGTCGCGTTGCGCGAGGTCGAAACCAAACGCGGGCGCGGTCAGGTCATCGACCTGCCGTTGCTCGACCCGCTGTTTTCGTTTATCGCAACCGAGGCGGCGATCTACCGGCTGACCGGGGAGGTGCGCGAACGCACCGGCAGTCGGTCGGAGACGACATCGCCCCGCAACGTCTTCCGAACCAAGGACGGTCGCTACATCGGCATTTCCGCCTCGATCCAGGCGATGGCCGAGCGGCTGTTTCGTGCGATCGGTCGCGAGGACATGCTCGCCGACCCGCGGTTTCGCACCAACACCGACCGGGTGCGCAACGCCGAGCAGTGCGAGGCGCCGATCGTCGCTTTTATCGCGGCGCGCACCCTGGCCGAAAACATGGAGGTCTTCGAGCGCGCCGAGGTCACCGCCGCACCGGTCTACGACATCGACCAGTTCATGGCCGACCCGCATGTGATCGCCCGCGAGATCCTGGTCGACCTTCCCGACGCCGAGATGGGAGATTTGCCGATGCACAATGTGATCCCCCGGCTGTCCGCGACCCCCGGCCGATTGCGCAGCCCGGCGCCAGCCCTGGGCGAGCACACCGCCGAGGTGCTAAGCACGCTCGGGCTCGACGATGCAACGATTGCCAAGCTCGCGCGCGACGGCGTCATCGGCCTCGCCGGGGACGTGCCGTGACGGCTTCGACATTGCCGGTCTGGCGCTCGCTGCTGTTCGTGCCGGTCACCGCCAAGCGCTTTGTCGATGGCGCGGCCCGGCGCGGCGCCGACGCAATCATCCTCGATCTCGAGGACAGTGTGGCGGCCTCTGAGAAGGAACGGGCGCGCACCTTGGTGCCGGAAGCGGCTGAAATCGTGTCCCGCGGTGGCGCGGATGTGGTCGTCCGCATCAACCGGCTATTGCGCTTGGCTGTGCGCGACATCGAGGCGCTGTCGATGCCAAAGCAGATGGCGGTGATCGCCGCCCGCGCCGCCGGGATCATGCCGTTGGGCTTCATCGGCTCGATCGCCGAGTTTCACGATCTCGAAGGGTTTCGCGCGACGATCCGCCGCTCCCGCCGATTCGGTTTTATCGGCGCGTCAGTGATCCATCCGAGCCAAGTGCCGATCCTCAACGAGGAGTTCCGGCCGAGCGCCGAAGAGGTCGATCATGCCCGCCGTGTCGTCGCCGCCTACGACACAGCGCTGGCTGAAGGAGTCGGCGGTGTGACGGTCGACGGCAAAAATGATCGACGTGCCGGTCGTCGAGCGCGCGCAGCTGCTTCTCGAGCACGAGGCGGCGATCGTCGCCCGCGAGGCGAGGATGACCCGTGTAGACCGCTGATCCGCAGCGCGATATCGGGTATTCTCGCTTGCTCGGTCGCGCCGGGTTCGGCACGACATTTGCGTAGGCACAACGGGCAAAGGCTTAGTCCAGGGAGGGGAAACTCATGCTGTCACGTCGGTCTGTGATCCTCCATCTGTCGACGACCGCACTCGTCGGCGCTCTGGCGATGCGTGCCCGTTCGGCCGCCGCCGCCGACAAGACCATCAAAATCGGCATAAACCTGCCCTTTACCGGCGCCGACGCGCATGACGCCGAATTGATCAAGGACGGCGCTTTGTTGGCGATCGACGAAGCCAATGCGCAGGGCGGGGTCAGCGGCTATAAGATCGAGGTCCTCTTGCTCGACGACGGCACCGCTACCGCCGGGCAGTACGATCCGGCCCAAGCGGCGACCAATGCCCGAAAAATGGTCGCCGACAAGGCGATCGTCGCGGCGATCGGCCCGCAAATGAGCGGCTCGGGCAAAGCGATGTCGCCGATCTTGAGCCAAGGCGACCTCGCGACGATCACCCCGAGCTCGACCAATCCCGACATCACCGACCCGAAATTCGCCGGGCAATATCGGCCCAAGGGGAAGCCGATCTATTTCCGGACCGTGACGACCGACGCCTTCCAAGGGCCGAACATGGCCAATTATTACGCCGACGTGCTCAAGGTGAAATCGGTCTACGTGCTCGATGACAGCGGCGCTTACGGGGTCGGGATCGCCGACACCTTTCAGGCGCAAGCGGAGAAGCGCGGAATCAAGGTGCTCGGCCGCGACCAGCTCAATCCCAAAGAGACCGACTACTCGACGACGCTGACCAAGATCAAATCGCTCAATCCTGACGCCCTCTATTACGGCGGGGTGGCGCAGGCCGGGGTGAAGGTCGTCAAACAGGCCTCGGACATCCTTCCCAAGATGACCAAGGGCGGCGGCGACGGGCTTTATGGCGCAGAGATCTTACGCGGTGCCGGCTTCCCGGCGGCCGAGGGGTGGTACGCGACGATTGCCGCACCGAACATCCTGGAAAATCCCGAGGCGGCGCCGGTCATCGAGCGCTTCGCCAAGAAATACGGGCAGCAGCCGGAAAATTACTCGATCACCGCCTACGACGCGGCGCTCGTCATTCTCGATGCGATAAAGCGCGCCGCGGCTTCCGGTAAGGAAGTGACGCGCGAAGCGATCCGCGACGCCATGCAGACCGCCCATGTCAAGACCATCCAAGGCGAAGTTGCCTTCGACGACAACGGCGATTTGCAGAACCGGGTGATCAGCGTCTTCCGCATCGTCAAGGACGACAAGTATCCGCCGGACGACGTGCTGCATCAGTACAAATATCTGGGGGTCGCGCCGCAGAGCTCGTGAGCCTCTATCCAGCGATGCCTTGGATCCGCGAATGCCCCTCACCCCAGCCCTCTCCCCGCGCGCGGGGAGAGGGAGGGACCCGCGCAGCGGGAGGGTGAGGGGCCTGCTCGGTTCGGATTTACCGGCATGTCCGACTATGGGGTGCTGCTTCAGCAGGTGATCAACGGGCTGAGCCTCGGCGCCATGTACGCGCTGTTGGCGCTCGGCTTCACGTTGGTCTACGGCATCCTCGAGCTGATCAACTTCGCGCATTTCAACGTCTTCATGGTCAGCTCATTTGTCGGGATGTGGGCGCTCGAGCTGCTCGGCATTTCGGGGCAAGGACAGGTGCTGACGGGCTTAGCGCTGGCGGGGGCGCTGATTTTCGCCTTCGCCGCGACGATGCTCGCCGGTGGTGTGCTCGGGGTCGCGATCGAGCGTCTCTCCTTGCGGCCGTTGCGTGGCGTGCCCGGCACCGCCGCTATGATCACGACGATCGGCGTCTCCTACATCCTGTTCAACATCATCCTGCTGACCGTCGGCGCAGGGTCGGAGAATTACCCAAACCCGCTGCCGGTGGTGCGCTGGCAATTCGGCGAGGTCACGCTCGAGTTGAAGACGTTGTTGATCTGGGGTGTGGCCATGGCGCTGATGGTGGCACTCCATCTGTTCGTCAACCGTACCCGCCTCGGCAGAGCGATGCGCGCGACTGCCCAAGATGCAGAGGCCGCGCGAATGATGGGGGTCGATGTCGATCGGGTTGTCGTCACGGCGTTTTTTCTCGGATCGGCGCTGGCCGGGGCGGCGGCGTTGATCTTCGGCCTCTATTACAATTACACGAGCTTCATCATCGGCTACACGGCGGGGCTGCGGGCTTTTACCGCCGCCGTGTTGGGCGGCATCGGCAGCGTACCCGGTGCCATGGTCGGCGGCGTCCTGATCGGGCTGATCGAGACCTTGGGCGGCCAGCTAATCGCCGTGCGCTGGACCGACGTGATCATCTTTTCGATTCTGATTTTGGTGCTTGTCTTTGTCCCGACCGGCCTCTTTGGCCGCGCCGCCCCAACGAAATCGTAGCGCTGCCCGGTGACGAGGACTGGCACCCGCCTCGCCATCCTCGGCATCACTGCGGCGGCACTGCTGTTTCCGCTGGTAAACCAGAACGATGCCGACATCGATTCGGCGGCGAATGCGCTGGCTTTCGCCGCTTTGGCTCTCGGCCTCAATATCGTCGTCGGTTTCGCGGGCTTGCTCGATCTCGGCTACGCCGCGTTTTTCGCGATCGGCGCCTACGCCTATGGTGTCGCGAGCTCATGGCAAGTGCAGCCTGTGTGGAGCGGCTTCTGGGAGCCCTTCGAGTGGCTCGACCTCGTCACCCGTTTTCACGCGGCGGGCGGCGACGTCGTCCATTTCCAGGTCTCGTTCTGGCTGATGTTGCCGATCGCCGCGGCGATCGCCGCTTTTTTCGGGGTGCTGTTCGGCGCCCCCACCCTGAGGCTCAAGGGCGATTATCTGGCGATCGTGACCTTGGGTTTCGGCGAGATTGTGCCGATCGTCGCGCGCAACATTCCCTCGGTCACCAATGGGGCGATGGGTCTCAACGGCGTTGCCGCGCCCCGGGCCTTCGGTTTCGACTTCGGGATCGATGCGACGCCTTACTACTATGTCGGGGTAGTACTCGTCGCTTTTTTGATCTTCACGAGCCAGCGGCTTAAAGACTCGCGGATCGGGCGCGCCTGGATGGCGATCCGCGAAGACGAGGTTGCCGCCATGGCGATGGGTGTCGACCGCGTCCGTTACAAGCTCCTCGCCTTTGCAATCGGCGCTGCCTTTGCCGGCGCGACCGGCACCTTCTATGTCGCCAAACTGCAGACGGCGACACCGGAAATGTTCATGTTTCCGGTCTCGGTCATGATCCTCGTTATGGTCGTGTTCGGCGGGATCGGCAGCGTTTGGGGGGTCGTTGTCGGCGCGCTACTGCTGCAGATCCTGCAATCGTGGTTTCTCGAAGACCTCTCGGGATGGCTGCATGCGCTCGGCCGATTCATCGGCGTCGATTGGTTGCAGCATGTCGAGCTTGCTTCGTCGATCGAGCTGATCTTTGGCCTGATCCTGGTGCTAATGATGCTCTACCGCCGCGAGGGGCTGATCCCGGCCGCCCGGCGGACGGGGCCCTTGAGCCTCGCGGAGCAGATCGTGCAACCCGTGCGCAGCGGCAGTCCCCTCCTGTTCACTCCGCTGTTCGCCGAGGCGACCCCGGACGGCCGCCCGCCAAAGCCGGCGTTCCCGGGGCAGGGTGGGGGCGCGCTTCTCGAAATCGCGGATCTGACCGTACGGTTTGGCGGCCTCGTCGCCTTGCAGTCTGTCGAGTTGAGCGTTCCCCGGCATTCGGTCGTCGCCGTGATCGGGCCCAACGGCTCAGGCAAGTCGACCTTGTTCAACGCGGTTACCGGTCTGGTTGTCGCCGACCGTGGGAAGATCCGTTTCGCCGGTCAGGAGATCATCCGGCTGCGGCCGCATCAGGTGCTCGAGCGCGGTATCGTTCGCACGTTCCAAAACATCCGCCTCTTCCCGAACCTCAGCGTTCTTGAGAATGTCATGATCGGCATGCATGCCGGACTTGCCACGGGTCCGGTCGGCGCTGTGCTGCGGCTGCCGGCGACCCGCGGCGAAGAAGCTGCCGCGCGCGAGCGCGCGCTCGAGATACTCGCACTCTTCGGCAACCGGCTGCTGCCGCGCGCCGAGCATCCCGCCGCGAGCCTCTCCTACGCCAACCGGCGGCGCACCGAGATCGCCCGGGCGCTTGCTGCGCAGCCCAAGCTGCTGATGCTCGACGAGCCGACGGCCGGGATGAACCCGGCCGAGACATCGGAGCTCGCCGACCAGATCAAGAGCCTCAATCGGTTCGGCCTGACGATCCTGTTGATCGAGCACAAGCTCGACGTCGTGGCATTGCTGGCCGACCAGGTCGTCGTGCTCGACCACGGCGAAAAGATCGCCGAGGGTCCGCCCGCTGCGGTGCGCCGCGACGAAGAGGTGATCCGTGCTTATCTCGGCCGAAGTGCGGTCTTTGCCTGAGACGCCCAACCAAAATGAACTCGCTGCTCAAAGGCGGTTCTCGTCACCCCCGCAGAGGCGGGGGTGACGAGGCCGCTCTGGATTCCCGCCGTCGCGGGAATGACGACGTAACAGCGACAGGCCCTGCGATGCTTGAATTTATCGGGGTCGACACCCATTACGGCGACCTTCACGTCCTGAAATCGGTCGACTACCGCATCGAGCGGGGCGAGATCGTCTGCCTGTTGGGTGGCAACGCGTCGGGCAAGTCGACGACGATGAAGGCGATCATGGGGAGCGTTCGGCCGACATCGGGCGAGATCTTCTACGAGGGAGCCTCGCTCGCCGGCGTCGCCACCGCCGAGCGGGTGCGGCGCGGCATCGCCCCAGTGCTCGAAGCGCGCCGGCTCTTTCCGCGCATGACGGTATACGAAAACCTCGAGATCGGCGCCTATACGCGTTCGCGCGGTCCCGAATTCGACGAGGATCTGGCCCGCGTCTTCACCCTCTTTCCAAGGGTTAAGGAGCGACTCCGCCAGATCGCCGGCACCTTGTCGGGCGGCGAGCAGCAAATGGTCGCGATCGGTCGCGCCTTGATGGCGCGGCCCAAGCTCCTGTGCATGGACGAGCCTTCGATGGGCCTGTCGCCGGCCTATGTCGAGCAGGTCTTCGACATTATCCGGACGATCAACCAGCAGGGTGTCACGATTTTCATGGTCGAGCAGAACGCCAACATGGCGCTTCAGGTCGCCGACCGCGCCTATGTGCTGCAGACCGGCGAGGTGGTCCTAAGCGGCCGGGCCGCCGAGTTGCGCGAAAACGAGCTGATCCGCCACGCCTATTTGGGCGAGCTCCAGGTGCAATAAGCCAATCAGCCGGGGGCAATCACCGCCCTGCACGGGCGAAATCTGGTGTCGGTAGGATTGCGCGGCCGGCTGCGTCGTTGATCTTACATAGACTTTGACACTGCACACAGCGTCTACAACGAGAGGGGCTCCCATGGATCTTCTGGATATCGTGCGTGTTTCGGATTGGGCGCAGCGGTTGCGCGATCTCGCGGTCTCGCGAGAGGTCCTCGAAGCGCTGATTTTTCAGCTTGTTGTGATTATTGCGGCATTCCTGCTCGCGTTGGGTTTTCGAGCCGCGACGCGGTCGTGGAGCGATCGGCTGTCACAACGCTTTGCAGCACAGTTTCGCTCGCTCCGCATTCCGGCCGAACTGCACGGGCTGGCGACGTTTTGTTATGCGTGGCTGCTGCTTGCCATCGCCGAGCGAGGCATCGCCGAGTTCGGCGGGGAACGCCGGTTGGTTGGGATCGCCGCGAGCTTGACGGGGCTGTGGATCGTGCTGAGGGCATCGGCGCTGCTGCTACGCGATGCCTTCCTTGCGCGGGCAGTTGCTACTGTCGCCTGGGTTGTCTTCGCGCTCGATATCTTGGGCCTCCTCGCACCGACCGAGACCGCGCTCGACGATTTGGCCATTACGATCGGCACGCTGCGGCTTTCTGTGCTCCTAGTGCTGAAGGGGCATTTATTGTCGCAATCCTGCTGTGGATCGCGCATGGTCTCGCCCGCGTGATCGCCACTCGGCTTCAGCGCGTAACCGCGCTGAGCCCCTCGGTGCAGGTCCTGTCCGCCAACCTCATCAGGATCGCACTTGTTTCGGTGGCGCTGCTGATCGGCCTCAACGCCGTCGGCATCGACCTGACCGCATTCGCGGTGTTAAGGGGCCGTCGGTGTCGGCGTCGGGTTCGGTCTGCAGAAAATCGTATCGAATTTTGTCAGCGGCATCATCCTGCTGTTCGGGCGCTCGATAAAGCCGGGAGACGTGATCGAAGTCGGCAGCACCTTCGGCTCGGTCGGTTATCTCGGCGCACGCTACGCATCGGTGCGCGGCCGGGACGGCAAGGAATACCTGATCCCGAACGAAAACCTGATCACCAACCAGGTGATCAACTGGTCCTATTCCAGCCTCCTTGTCCGGCTCGATGTGCAGTTCGGCGTGGCTTACGGCAGTGACTTGCACGTGGCGCGCGATCTTGCCGTCGAGGTTGCAAGGCGGACCGATCGTGTGCTCGCTTCGCCAAGGCCGGTTTGTCATTTGATGGGATTCGGCGACAGCGCCGTCGACATGCTTCTCCGCTTTTGGATCGAGGACCCGATTAACGGGGTGACCAAACATCAAGGGGGAGGTTCTTCTCGGACTGTGGGACGCGTTTAACGAGAAGCGGATCGAAATCCCGTTCCCACAGCGCGAGCTGCGGATCCGCGACCTATCGCCATCGCCCTCAGCGACGTCGCGGGCTAGCGAATCGCAGCCCGCGCAAGGCTAATGGCGAGGGGCTGATGTCCGAGCATTTCGCACCCGGCCCAGCCGATTCGGTCGACGACGCTGCGCGGCGGCGCCCCGGCTAGCAGGGGCCGTAACGCTTAAGAGACGTCTGTCGAACAACCACGGCTCTGCTGCTTGGTCAGCCCGAGTTGGCCTGCGCTCGCGGCTTGGGATACAAGCTCCAGCGATGCTCACCGCGCTTTGCCGCGCTTTCTATGCGCTCTCGATGCCGCCGCTGCGACGAACCATTGCCCTGAGCCTGACTTTTGGGGTGCTGACCTTCGCGTTATTATGGCTCGCCGTCGCCGGCGTTCTTTACAACACGACGTTCTTTGATTGGCGACCGCTCAATTGGCTGGTCGACCTGATGGGCGGACTAGCGGTACTGGGGCTGAGCTGGCTTTTCTTCCCGGCCGTGGTTACGCTGATCATGAGCCTTTTCCTCGAACGCGTTGCCGCCGCAGTCGAGGCGCTCGATTATCCCGGATCCAGCCCGCCGCGCCGGCAGCCGATCGGCGAAACCTTGGGAGCGATGCTACGTCTGACGGCGCTGACACTGCTGCTCAACCTGTTGGCGCTTCCCGCATATCTATTGCTTCCCGGGATAAATCTGTTTCTCTTCCTGGCGCTGAACGGATATCTTCTCGGTCGGGAGTATTTCGAGGTGGTCGCGCTTAGACGGCTCGATGCCGCGGCGACCAGGG
>Ga0318536_10000478_pt1 | contig 11808 bp, 16 predicted proteins | sample GRESIP117b4f28_FD_203481 | JGI IMG/M metagenome (GOLD analysis project Ga0318536, IMG submission 203481) | Tropical soil microbial communities from Luquillo Experimental Forest, Puerto Rico - GRE.SIPMG.117b4f28 | ecosystem: Environmental > Terrestrial > Soil > Tropical forest > Bulk soil... | reverse complement strand
ATCAAAACGTGCTTGTTTTCCTCGGTCGCCAGGATCACAGACATGCGGCGCCGGGAGAAGTCGAACGGCAGCTCGTCGATTTTGTTGAAGCGGTGCTCAAGCTGCACATGTTCCTTCGTTTCGACGTGATCGAGCACGGCAATATCGAGCAGGTTTTTGAGACCGGACTGAAAATGGCTGTTGAGATAAGCGTATTCGAGAACCCGGGCCGATTCGCATCCATGCAAATCGAAATGATGCATCAGGATGATCTTGTCCTGGGTGAGCGTGCCGGTTTTGTCGGTGCACAGGACATCCATTGCGCCGAAATTCTGGATTGCGTTGAGGCGCTTGACGATGACCCGCTTGCGCGACATCGCAAGAGCGCCCTTGGCGAGATTGACCGTCACGATCATCGGCAGCATTTCGGGCGTCAATCCGACCGCGACCGCGAGCGCGAACATCAGCGCCTCGAACCAGTCCCCCTTCGTAATGCCGTTGATCACAAAAACGCTAGGCACCATGACCGCCATGAAGCGGATCATCAGCCAGGTAAATCGGGTCACTCCCTTATCGAAGCTGGTCGGCGCGCGCTGCCGGATCAGCATCCCAGCTAATTCGCCAAAATAAGTGTGCGTGCCGGTTTGGATGGCAACGGCGGTGCCGGCGCCGCTCAGGACGTTGCTACCCATGAAGCAGATATTCGGCAAGTCGGTCGATGCACCGCTGCGGCTTTCAAATGGTGCTACCGATTTTTCAGCGGGCATTGCCTCACCGGTCAACGCCGCCTCGTTGAGAAACAGGTCCTTTGCGGTAAGCACACGCAGATCGGCCGGGATCATGTCGCCTGCCGAGAGCATCACAACATCTCCGGGAACGAGCTCTTCAATTGGGATTTCGAAGCCGTGAGGCTCGGCCGCTACGTTAGCGCGGCGCCGCAGCACCGTAGCAGTCGTGCGGACCATGGCGCGCAGCCGCGCCGCGGCGTTGTTCGATCGGTGCTCCTGGACGAAAGCGAGACTGACGCTCAGCAGCACCATGACGGTAATCACGGCGGCAGCCCGCCGATCGCCCAAAGAGAAGGAAACGGCCGCCAGGCTCAGCAGTAGGAAATTGAGCGGGTTCCTGGCGCGGCCGACTAGCTCCCTGAACAGACTCTGTCGGCGTTCATGAGCGACGAGGTTAGGACCGACGGCGTGTAGCCTCACCGCGGCCTCCTCCGCAGTCAAACCCTGGGGCGTCGTGCCCATCCGGCTCAGCAGCGACTCGTGTTCCGCGGCCGCCGCGTCGAGCACCAGCCGGGCCATCGCGGGATCGCGATGCTGCGATAGTGGCGAATGGCGAAAGGCGAACCACCGGAACCGAGCCAGGCCTAGGAGGGCATCAGCCATGAACAGCGCCCTCAGCGCAGTGTCGCGATGTAGCTGATCAGATCATCAATCTCGGCGCGCGTCAGCGCGAGGTTCGGCATCGCTCCGTGCGGATGCGACAGGAAAGCGCGCAACTGGTCGGCAGTCATGCGACTGCTCGCAACCATCTGAAAGCTTGGCGGACCCTGTGGGACGGGACCGGCGGGATTACCCCCAATAACGGGGCAATTGGCGCACCACTGGCGCGCGATTTGCGCACCCTTGCCGGCATCGGCGTGGGCGGGGACCGCAGTGAGGCAGGTAATTGCCGACAAGCCGAGCAGCGCGTACCATCGATTTTGAAGCATGTTGCTGGCTGACTTATTCACCGGTTCCGCGCTCACGTCACTGCGCGCGGTTCGAGCGAGGCGGCAAGCTGCTTGGCCGCCTCGCTCAGCTCAATTCGGTGCTGGTCGTCGAGCGGATCACGCAGCGCCAGCGACCGCACCAGCTCAGCCAGCATGTCCGCGAGCAGGCCGTAATGCAAGTGAACCACCGCCTGGCGACGATCCTCGCCCGGCCGCACCAGCTTGATCGCGACGATCTCGGCATCGGCGTAGGCGTCGAATTGCGAGTGATGACCAAAATAGCCGATATAGGCTTTGTCGGGAAAATCCACCGAGACTTCCGCTTTGTCGGCGATCAGATCCAATGACATTTCTCTCGTTTCTTTACAGTAAATAAGCTGCCACCGGCCGCATATGGTCCTCGACGCGCCGCACCCCCGTGATGCTTTCGGCGGCGACGACAAGCGCCCGCTTTTCCTGGTCGGAATAATAAGACGACCATAAATGGACGACGCCGTCCTTCACCGTGATGTTAGCGGGCGAGACCTCGGCCCATTTTTGCGCCTTCAGCTCGGCCAGGAGCCTATCGCGGATCGCGCGATCATCGGCCTCGGCACCGCTCGGCCGTTCGGTAATCGTCATCGCCAGCGCCCGCACGAGGTTTGCGCGACTGACGATCCCAACCAGCCTCCCGTCGCGCAGCACCGGAACGCGTTTGATGCGATTCGTCTCCAGTAGAATTGCGATATCGGCGACCGTCGTGTCCTCGGTCACCGAAATCACGTCGCGCGTCATGACGTCTTTCACAACACCACTGTGCGACTTGACGTATTCTCCAGCGAGCTGGTTCGTCGACGCCACCATCTCGAGCCACCACGAGCGCTGCCGTTCGGTTCCGGTTTCGGCGCGATGCAGCAAGTCACCTTCGCTGACCATGCCGACCACGCGCTTGTCGCGATCGACTACCGGCACCGCGCTGATGGCGTGTTCGGCCATCAATTTGGCGGCCTCCTGCACCGAGGCATCCTCGCCGACGGTAATCACCTCGCTCGTCATCACATCCATAGCGCGCATTGCAGCCTCCGGTCTGACTATACTCAAGCGCGGGTCACGGCGCCTCGCATTGAGCCAGATCAATCCGCCTGGTAATAGTCTGACGCGCCGGGCTCGAAGCGGTTTGGAAGCGCCCGAAAAGAGCCTCTTGGTGCCGGACCGCAATGACCGGCAGACCGGCCCGCGACTTTTAGGCGCTAATCGCGGGATTGCGAAACGCCTCGGCGCCGGTCACGAGGTCGAGCAATTCTGTTGTGATTTCGTCTTGCCGAGCCTGCCGCGCGTCCTGGCGCAGTTGTTCCAGTTTTTTTGCGACATTGTCGTGGGCAGCATCCATTGCGGCAAAGCGCGCAGCATTTTCGGACGCAAGCGCTTCGACAGCCGCTTCGGTGAGCAACGCGAAGACGTAATCGGCGATGAGCTTTTCGAGCAGGACCGAGGGCTTCAGATTGTGCAGCGGCGGCAGCCGCGGCGTCTTTGCGAAAACCGTGAGGTCGACCGGAAACAGAAGCCGCCGCTCGATGGTTGTACCGCTGCTCTGTCGATGGCGAGCGAACATCACTTCTACGTGAGTGAGCTCTCCGCGCGCGATCCAGCCATAGAGCTCGACGGTCAGGCGGCTAATCGCTTCCGGCACGCCTTCGGGGCGGGTTGCCATCGGATAGACCCAGGCCGTCGGCCGTCGCCGTTCTTGCGCCAGCAGAGCCCCCCGGCTGCCGAGAACGAAGAATGCATCGTCGGGACCAAGCACCTCCTGTACAGCGTCGAACGTGTGGTCGGTGAAACCGCCAACGAAGCCATGTTCAGCCGTGCACAGAACAATGCCGCGGCGGCCGAGCGCCGCTGGTCTCATGGATCTCGGCTCGGGCAAGAGCAGGAGAGCGGCACCTATCCCGGCCGCCATTGCTTCCGCATAGCGGCGGATGTCGGGAAGCACACGGTGCGCCTCCTGCATGCGCATGCTGGCGAGCGAACGCATCGCGCCGATAATGTCGAGCAGCTCGACCATGCTGGCGATATGGGTCTCGACCTCGGCGAGTCGGGTCATCGCTGCTCGGGCGTTTCAGCCGAAGCGATCGAGAGCGCCAACGCGCCGAGAGCCATTGCCAAGCGCCGCTGCAGATCCTCCGAGAGCGAGGCCGCTTGGTCATCAAGGGCCAGCACCTCGCGGCAGTGTTCCGCGAGCCATGCCCCGAGACGGGCCCGGAATGCGTCGATCCGGTCGAGCGGGACCCCGTCGAGTACGCCTTCGGAGACGGCGAGGAGCAGCGCGACCTGTTCGCCGAGCGCGAGCGGCGCGAATTGCGGCTGCCGCAACGCCGCGCGAATACGCCGCCCGTGCTCGATCATCCTGCGCGTGCGCTCGTCGACCATTGTCCCGAACCGGGTGAACACCTCGAGCTCGAGAAATTGCGCATACTCGAGCCGCAGGCTTTCCGACAGGGCCTGCAGCACCGGCGCCTGGGTCTTCCCGCCGACCCGCGAGACGCTTTTCCCGGCATCGACGGCCGGCTTCTGATCCTCGTAAAACAGCCGCGGGTCGAGATAGATCTGTCCGTCGGTGATCGAGATCAGATTGGTGGGAATATAAGCGCTGATGTTGCCAGCCTGAGTTTCCGCGATCGGCACGGCTGTGAGGGATCCCCCGCCGCGCTCGGGCGTCAGTTTTGCCGCCCGTTCCAATAGCCGCGAATGAATGTAGAAGATGTCGCCGGGATAGGCCTCCCGCCCAGGTGGCCGGCGCAATAGCAATGAGATCTGGCGATAGGCGGCCGCGTGCTTGGTGAGGTCGTCAATGACGAGCAGCGCGTCGCGGCCGCGCGCCATGAAATGTTCGGCCATTGTGCAGGCACTATAGGGCGTCAGCCATTGCAGCCCCGGCGCGGCATCGGCCTCGCCGATCACGAACAGGCACCGTTCCGGGGCGCCATAGCGCCGCACCGCCGCTATGACCTGCGCGACCGACGACGCCTTCTGCCCGACCGCAGCGTAGACGCAGATCACATCAGTTGAACGCTGATTGATAATCGTGTCGATGGCGATTGCGGTCTTGCCGGTGCCGCGATCGCCGATGATCAACTCGCGCTGGCCGCGGCCAAGCGGAAGCATCGCGTCGATGACCAGAAGCCCGGTCGCCAGCGGCTGGGTCACGAGGGCCCGGTCAACGATTGCCGGCGCCGGCTGCTCGACCGGTGCGAAGCCTTTGGCGGAAATCGGTCCGCCGCCGTCGAGTGGGGTTCCGAGCCCGTCAACAACGCGACTAAGGAGAGCATCGCCGACGGGAACGCGCGCCACCTCCCCGGACCCGTGAACCATGCTTCCGGCGGCAATTCCAGTGGCGTCGTCGAGCAGCACGCAACCAATCGTCGCCTCGCCTAGATCGACCGCCAGACCGTGCACCCCGCCCTCGAACACGAGCAATTCGTCGAGGCGCGTGTCGGGCAGCCCGGTGACCGTGGCCACCCCATCGCCGATCTGGACCACCCGACCGAGCTGCTCGAGTCGAGGTTCAAGCGCGAGGTCCCGGATCCGCTGCCGGCTTTGACCTGCCCAGGCCCTCAGGTCGTCAACCAGCGTCGCCATCCGCCTCAATCTCTGCCCGCATGGCGGCGAGCGCACTCTGCCAGGAAAAACGCAGAACCGCGTTCGGCAAATGCAATTCGGCGCCGGCGATGAGCTCCGGGTCCACTCCGAAGTCGATCGTTAAGTGGTGACATAGCTGGCGATTAAGCCGTGAACGCCAAGCCTCCTTTGCCTCGGCCGGCAGCTTCGAGGCCGTGACGACCTGGAGCGACGTCTCGTCATCAAATTGCTGCAAGAGGGCGGCCCTTTCCGACGGTGGAAGGCCGGCCAGGTATTGTTCGATGCGCTCGATCCAGGCTTCCGCCCACAACTTCACCGGCACTTCGGCGAGCAGCCGACCGGCGATCTCCGCCCCGAGGTCGAGCGCCGCTCGCCGCGCCTCTACCAGCGTCCGTTGACGCTCGACGGCAAGTGTCTTGCGCCCCTCGTCGAGAAGGGCCGCAGCCTCGCGCTCGGCCCGGGCGCGCCGAGCGGCTGCCGCCCGCTCGGCCTCGGCGGCCGCTTCCTTCATCGCCGCCGTCCGCTCGGCGGCGATGCCAGCGTGCTCGGACTCGAGAGCTTTGAGCCGGTCCTTAGCTTCTGTCTCGGCTCTGCCGGCCGCGGCATATTGTTCGTTGATCGCGGCGCGGCGCTCATCGACCATCCGCAAGACCGGCTTATAGAGGAAGCGGTGCAGCAGCCAGACGAGAACTGCGAAATTGACCGTCTGCAGCGCAAAGGTCGACCATTCGAAATGCATGGTCAGCTGGCATAGGGATTGGCGAAAAGCAGGATCAGAGCAACGACGAGGCAATAGATCGCCATCGTCTCGATCATCGCGAGGCCAACAAAAAGGGTGCGAGAAATCGTGCCCGCCGCTTCCGGCTGCCGCGCGATGGCATCCATTGCCGCAGCCACCGAGCGGCCTTCTGCAAGCGCGGGGCCGATCGAACCGACCGAGACGGCAAGTGCGGCGGCGATCGTGCTGATCAGCTTAATGTCCATGATCCCCTCATCCTCGCTCGTCAGTGCCGACGGCCGCGCCGATAAACACGCTGGCGAGTACGGTGAAGATGTAGGCCTGCACCAGGCCAACGAGAATTTCGAGCACCATCAACGGGATCGGCACGAACAGACCAGCCAGTGCAACGACGAGCGCGATGACAAACTCGCCACTCATCACATTGCCGAAGAGCCGCACCATCAACGAAAAGGTGCGCGTGACTTCGGAGACGATATTGAGCGGCAGCATGATCAGCTTCGGTTTGGCGAAGCTGGCGAGATATCCGAGCGGGCCGCGCGCCCGCACGCCAAAGAAGTGCACCGAGACGAAGACGATCAATGCCAGCGCCGCCGGGGTTTCGAGTCTGCCGGTCGGTGCTTCGACCCCTGGCACGACGCCGGAGAGATTGGCTGCAGCGAGAAAGATGAACAGCGTGCCGAGCAGCGGCAGGAACCGGCGAGGCTCCTTGCGGATGACCTCCCGGATCTGGTCCATGATGCCGGTCACGATCAGCTCCAACACCACTTGGCGCCGGTCCGGAAGGGAGGCGAGCCGACGGGTCACGAGCCGGCAGGCCAGGGTCAATACCGCCATGATCGCCCAGGTCGTCACCACCGGCCGAGTAACACCAACGGGTCCGAGATGGAACAGGACCGCGCTCGTGAGCGGTGAGGTCGCCATCACCCGGCGCTCCGTACCGCGCGCAATGCCAACGCGCGTGCCAGCAGAAAGCCGATGAAAGCCATGAGAAGAGGCGTCCGCCCTACCCTTGCCATAAAGGCGAAGAACAGGACCGCCGCGACAAAACGGCCAAATGTGAGGGCTGCCGGCATGAACCGCTCTTGGCCAGCGGCGTAGTAATCTAGGCTCCGCCACAGTGCTGCGAAATAGGCGAGCCCAAAACCCAACCCCGCAACAGCGAAGATCCCAGTGATGGCAACACTGGGAGCAAACACTGGCCCGGTCATTCCCGGTGTATCCTCTTCCATGCCAAGGTGCAGCCCACGGCAAGGCCGGCGACCAGCAGTCCCAGCGTCCAAAAGACCCCCAAACGAAATAGGCGATCGAGCCACCGGCCAACAAAAATGCCGATCAAGATTGGCGTTACAATTGTCCAGCCGAGCGCGCCGATCATCGCGAGATTTTGGCCGATCGAACGCTCGCCTTCGCGCTGCCAGCGTTCCCGCCGCCCTCGCCGCAGTCTCACCGCCTCATTGAGACCCTCAGGATGGCGTGGCTGGTCTTCTGTAGGGGCCCGCGTCATGGCGCGAATTCACCCGCCGAGTGTGAAGCCACCGCGCCAGGCAGCGCCGGCGCCCTCTCCGCGCGCAGAAAGCGGACGATTTGGCGGATGGCAGCGAGATAAAGGCGTTGCGCGTCTGTACGCGCCGCCTGCTCGTCGGCGAACCGGCGGCGAAACCCCGCAAGGACCTCGGATTCCAGCTGGTGCAGGTCGTCTCCGATAACGGCCTCCGGCGTAGCAATCGCTATCGTCTCGCCGCCGCGCACCTCGAGCATGCCGCCGCGCACGGCGATATGATGTTCGGCGCCGCGATCGTCGCGCCAACTCGCCACCGACATCGTGAGTGCCGTCAGAAAATCGGCATGACCCGGGAGAATGCCGAAAGCGCCAGTTTCGTCTTCGGCCCTCAGATGCGCGACATTGTCGGCCTCGACGATGATAGCGAGCGGCGTCGCCACTGTGAGCTTCACGACGGCCCCCCTCGCGTTTGGGTCTCCTTCTGCCGCGCCTCGTCAAGATCACCGATCATGTAAAGCGAGCTCTCGGCCCAGTCGTCGGTCTCGCCATCAAAGATCGCGCGGCAGCCGGCGAGCGTCGCATCGAGGTCGACCGAGCGGCCGGATTTGCCGGTAAAAGCGACGGTTACCATGAAGGGCTGCGTCAGAAAGCGCATCAGATGACGGGCGCGTTTCACTGCCGTCCGGTCAGTCGCAGTCAGCTCCTCGATGCCGAGCAGCGCGATTATCTCCTGCAGCTCGCGGTAATGGACGATGGTTTTGCGGACCTCTTGCGCGGTGCGGTAATGCGCCTCGCCCACCAGCCGCGGATCGAGAAGGCTCGAGTTCGAGGCGAGCGGGTCGACGGCGGGATACATGCCCTCGCTCGCCATGCTGCGCGACAATACGATCGAGGAATCGAGATGGCTGAAGATCTCGGCCACCGCGGGATCGGTAAAGTCGTCGGCCGGGACGTACACTGCCTGGATCGAGGTGATCGCCGCGCCGGCGACCGAGGCGATGCGCTCCTCGAACTCGGCGATCTCGCTGGCGAGCGTCGGCTGGTAACCGACGCGCGATGGCAGCCGCCCGAGCAGTCCCGACACCTCGCCGCCTGCCTGCACGAGGCGGTAGACATTGTCGATCAGCAGTAAGACGTTTTCATGGGCTGCGTCGCGGAAATGTTCGGCGATGGCCAGCGCGGTGAGCCCGGCGCGCCAGCGCGCCCCGGGCGACTCGTTCATTTGGCCGAATACCAATGCCGTGCGCTCGAGCACACCGGACCCTCGGAGCTCGAGCAGCAGCTCGTGCCCCTCGCGCGAACGCTCGCCTATACCGGCAAAGACCGAGATCCCGGCGTGGCGCTCGACGGTTGTTCGGATCAGCTCCATAATCAGCACGGTCTTGCCGACCCCGGCGCCGCCGAACATCGCCGCCTTGCCGCCGGTGATCAGCGGCGCGAGCAGATCGATGACCTTGATGCCGGTGTGGAAGATCTCGCGCGCGCCGCTCTGACGCTCAAGCGGCGGCGCCGTGGTGTGTATGGGCCGGCGCTCTATCTCGGCGGGGAGCGACGAACCGCGATCGGTCGGCTCACCGATCGCGTTGAGCAGCCGGCCGAGCACCGCCGGTCCGACCGGCGCGCTGATCGGCGCGCCGAGCGCGCGGGCGCTCGTCCCGCGCCGCAGGCCGGCGGTGCCGCCGAGCGCTACTGCCCGGGCCATAGTCGGGCCGAGGTGCTGTTGTACTTCGGCAACCAATGGCGATCCCAGATCCCATTCGATCGCGACCGCTTCATTGATCGCCGGCAACACCCTGCCCGCAAAAGCGATGTCGATGACCGAGCCGTGGACTGCGGCGATGCGGCCCGGACTCGGACACGGATCGAGTAAATTCGGTGGAATGGACACTTCTCGTCATTCGTCGATCAAACACGCGGCTTCATGATTGGCCGCAGATGAGCGTCGCGCCTTATCGCCCCACGAGCATCTAATCACGACGTTGGCGCTCCAACGATCCGTCGGTCTGTTCCTGCTTTCGCTGCGCAACCTTCCGCCCGAGTTCGGCGGCGTGCGTCTCTTCGAGCAGCCGGCGTGCCGCCGGAAACATCCTGTTCTCCTCCTTACGGACGTGCTCTCGCACGAGCTCTCTGAGCTCGCAAATTCGCTCCAGCCACTCGTCTTTATTGACGGGAAGCTCAGCGATCTCCTGCAGTATTGCATCAAATTCTGCATGCTCCTCAAACGCGTCCGCGACGAGCGCTTTCATCGCCGACGATTTCTCTATCTCTGGATAAAATATTTCTTCCTCGATCACATTATGGTCTTCTAATCCTTTTCGTAATTTTTCAAATAGCTGGTCCCGAGGCTCGATCTCTTCGGCGGTCGTCTTCTCGAGATCGGAGAATATTTGCTCGGTCAGGCGATGATCCTGCATCAGGATTTGATAGACGTCCATTTGATCAGCCCGTCTTGCTCTCTCACCCGAGGCGAACGGCTCAGCCCATCTGAAAATCAAACCTGCTCGTCGCGTCCTGGCATTGATGCAGATCAACTTCGACCGCCACCCCGGGCGCCGCGCTTACTGATACGCCCAGGGCGCTTCATCACCCTGCGTTGCCACGCTCCTGGCGCCCGTGAACGCCGCGCCTCTATCAGAAATTGGCGACGGGCGAACCCGGCGTGTGCTGCGCGACGTCCTCGCTCGGTCCAACGTGAGCTGGTCTGAACCCGGCAAGCGCCGGTCCCGTTGCCGCCATGGCCGGTCCGGCAACCTTTGGCGACTGGCGATGGAACAACTGCTCCCAGAGCTCGCGAATGCTGTCGTGTGTCGTCTGATGGATCCAGACCTGCCCGTATTGATCGAAGCCGAATAAGCTCGCCTCTGGATCGTTGCGGATCGTCTGGAACGCCTGATTGATGGCCGTGAAGCACTCGACCAGCCGGTCGCCGTCGGCGACACGCGTGTGTCGCAGCATGTTAGCCAAACCGAGCGCATGCAGCGGCGTTTCGCCGCGATTGCGTGGCGCCTCACGAGCCAATTCAAAGAACACCTGCGACAGCAAGAAATTGCCTCTGATCAATTCATAGACCTCTGCCGCCTCTTGCGGCGTGCATGCCGCCATCGACGCCTCATGGAGGTGCGAGGGGTCGTGCTCGACGCCCTGTAGCAGAGCGACTGCCGCAGTCACCTCGCGCTCGATCCAGCGCCTGACCTCGGGCGGGGCCGATCGCACCTGATCGATGGAAAAGCTAAAACTCATCATCGGCGGAATCCCTCTTGCTGCCGTGCGATCGCCGTTTTTGATGCCTTGCAGAGGTCGCCCGCTGCATTGATTCACATCAATCGCGGGTCCGCCTCTCTACGCGATATGATGAAAAATTGACCTGGATCAACACAGCGCGGCCGTTCCCAGCCTAGCCTTCAAATTTCCAAGGAGGCCAAATGCGCGATGAATTTTTTCTAAAACATGGCGGCGAGATCCGCGAAGCGCTGCTGATGATCGAAGGCGATGACGGCGGGTTCGAGCTGCTCGCTCATGGTTGGCTGGCAGCTGAGCAGCACGGAAGCGGCCAGCAGTTCGCCCTTGTGCGCAGCTGTATTACCGATCGTGCGCATCTCCTCATCCGTGACAGCGACGGTGACCCAACTCATGTGTACCACTGGCATCGGATCGGTGCACCGGCGTTGCGGGTCTTGCAGGAGCAGATCGCCCGGCTGCGCCCCCGTTCGCCCGCGTCAGAAATGCCGGTGACCGCGGCTCAACGTTAGGCGGCGGCGGGCAAGCGACGGCCGCCCCGATGCGTCCTCAGGCCGAAGAGGCCTGCCCGGCCGCTCGTATTGAACGGAGTGGCGAATCTGTGCTGCGCGGGTGTGGAGGCTTTGTGTTTCAGACGAAAGGGTTGGAATTCGGGATGTTCTCATGAATTTCCGCAACTGCGGGACAATCATGGCCAGGGGCGAGCTCGCAGTCTATAGGCGGTTTGACCAGCAGCCGGTTGTGAGCTGGTTCGCATCACACCGCGGGGGCGGTGACCTTGCGGAAGCGCAGAAGAGCCAGGCTGAGGAATAGCGCTCCGATCAACGCGACGATGACGAACTCCGGCCAAACTACCGCGAAAGCGGCGCCGCGATAGAGGATCGCCTGCGCGAATGACACGAAATGGGTGGTTGGCGATGCTTGCGCCAGCGTCGAGAGCCACGGCGGCATGCTCTCGAGCGGGGTATTGCTGCCTGAGAGCATGTTCAGCGGCAGGAAGACCAGCAGGGAGAGCAG
>Ga0318536_10000474_pt1 | contig 11879 bp, 7 predicted proteins | sample GRESIP117b4f28_FD_203481 | JGI IMG/M metagenome (GOLD analysis project Ga0318536, IMG submission 203481) | Tropical soil microbial communities from Luquillo Experimental Forest, Puerto Rico - GRE.SIPMG.117b4f28 | ecosystem: Environmental > Terrestrial > Soil > Tropical forest > Bulk soil... | reverse complement strand
CCGTCAGGCTGCCGATCACCACCACGACGACGACGGTCTGCGCGTTGGCGACCGCCTTGGACCCGAGGACGTTGAGCAACGACATCACGCATATCAACAAGACAGCGAAGATCTTGATCCACGTTGCGTTCGAGTCGGTCAGCGCCGAGCTGGCGTAGCTGCCGAAGGAGATGGCCACCATGGCGGTGACGATGGCGTTGGTGGCGAGCACCAGCCAGGCGGTAATACCCGTGGTGTGGCCGTCGCCGTAGCCGCGCCGGACGTACTCGAGCAGACCACCGGCCGACGGAAAACGGCCGCCGAACTTGGCGAACGAGTAGCCCTGCAGGCCGGCCACCAGACCCGCGAGAAGGAACGAGATCCAGACCGCGGCACCGGCGACAGCGCCGGCCGCGCCGAGCAACGAGAAGATCCCTGCCCCCACCATCGAGCCCACCCCGATGAAGGCAGCCTGGCGAATCCCGAGTGACGGAGACGCACCCGACGTTGGCCCTTCGTTCTGCAGGCTGGTATCGCTCATGTGACCGACTCTCCGGTGACCAGCGTCGCGTCCGCCGTCGGGGTGGCCCAGTAGTGCCGAGCCACGAGCTTGCCGAGCTCCCAGAGGACGAAGAGGGCGACGACTGGCACCAAGGCCCACCCGAATTCACGCACGTTGATGGCGGTGGTGTCGAGCAGTCGACGCAGCGCGTCCAGCTGGGTCGTGAGCACGGCCAAGATGATCTCCGCGACGAGCGCCCGGTTCATCTGTTTGGAGTCGAAGGTGGCCACCGTCAAGATGCTGTCGGTCTCCGAGCGGCACTCGAGGGCGGCGACCACGAGACAAAGGGCGAAGGTCGTGAAGGCAATCGAGTTGCCGACCGCCACGGAGTGGAAGTGCTTGGTGCCGAGCTGGATCATCGAGAGCAGCCCGATCGTGATCGCCAAGCCTGCGGCGCCGACCGTGATCAACAAACGGGGGGTCAACACCGATTCGCCGCGCGGCTTGGGTACCCGGGCCATGAGCCCGGGCGTTTCCAGGTCGAAGCCCAGCGCGAACCCGAAGGCCGCGTTCACGAAGAAGTGGATCCACAGGACCTGGGCCGGGTTGAAGGGCGCTCCCTCCGCAATGTCGAACAGCGACGCGCCCAAGAAGGTCAGGACGAAGACAACCAGGAGCACGAGCACGAAGCGGATGTACTTGGTGAGCTCGACCGCGTAGACGATCGTCGCGAAGTTGTCGTCGGAAAGGATCATACGACCGGCGTTCTTGGCCACTTCGGTGCCGCTGCCCATGGCGATCCCGATGTCGGCAGCCTTGATAGCCGGCGCGTCGTTGACCCCGTCGCCCGTCATGGCGACGACATAACCCTTCTTTTTCAAGGTGTCGACGAGCAGAACCTTGTGCTCGGGCGCCACTCGGCCGACCACGCCGATGTCGTCGATGCGCGCCGCCCGCTCGTCCTCGGACATGGCGGCGAAGTCCGCCCCCAATATGGCCTCGCCGGGGATGCCGACCTGAGCAGCGATGGCGGCCCCGGTGGTGACGTCATCGCCGGTGATCATGCGGACTCGGATGTGTGCGGCCTGGGCTTCGGCCACCGCGGCCTTGGACTCGACGCGGGGTGGGTCGACCATCCCGACCAGGGAGGTCATCTGCAGCTCGCAGACGTGCGAGAGCAGGTCGCCCTCAGGGTCGAAGACGGCAGGGTCGAGGTCGCGCTGGGCCGCAGCCATCACCCTCTGGCCCATGCCCGCCATCCGCTCGACGTTGCGCTGGGCCCGAACCGCTAGGTCCGAGTCCCAGGGAATTGAGGTCCCCGCTGACAACGCAGTGGCGGCGCGGTCCATCACGGCTGGCGCCGCTCCCTTGACGAAGCAGCGCACGACTAGTCGCCCGTCGACACTGACCTGGTGGAACGTGGCCATCAGCTTGTAGGTGGGGTCGAAGGGGAGGGTGGCCAGGCGGGGCAGGCTCGCTCGAGTCCCTTCGATGTCAACTCCCGCCTTGTGGCCGAGCACGAGCAGGGCACCTTCGGTCGGGTCACCGACCACATCACCCTCGACCAGCGTGGCGTCGTTGGCCACCAGGAAGGGGACTAGGGCGTCTTCGATGGTATCGGTCTTGCCCGCGACGTGCTCGACGCGGCCATCGAGGCTGTAGCCCGATCCGGTAATCGAGTAGCGGTCGGTCGGGTCGAGCACCTCGACGACGGTCATCTGATTCATGGTGATCGTGCCGGTCTTGTCCGAGTTGATGGCCGAGGTGAAACCGAGGGTTTCGACGGCCGGGAGCTCCTTCACCAATGCGTTGCGCTTGGAGAGCTCGACGGAACCCAAGGACAAGATGACCTGGGTGACGGTCGGCAGCGCCTCGGGTATGGCGGCGATGGCGAGGGAGACGGCAGCCACGAAGAGGACGTCCCAGGCCTCATTGCGGCTCCGCCCCAGAGCGAACATCACGACCATGGTCAGCCCCGCTGCGGCCACGATCCACAGCGTGAGGTTATTCAGCTCCTTGGTGAGCGGGGACTGCTCGGCCGCGGTCGCAGAGAGCATCCCCGAGATCTTGCCCATTTCCGACTCTGCTGCCGTGGCAGTCACGATCATCACGCCGCTGCCGTGCGTCACCGGCGTGTTCATGAAGGCCATGTTCACCTGGTCGCCCGGGGACAGGTCGTCATCGGGCAGGATCGTGATCTCCTTTTGAGCCGGCACGCTCTCCCCGGTGAGAGCGGACTCGTCGATTTGGAGCGCGGTGGCCTCGATGATGCGCCCGTCGGCGGGCACCTCGTCGCCGGCGGCGAGCAGCACCACGTCGCCCACCACCACCTCTTCGGCGGGAATCTCGAGCTCGCTCCCACCTCGGCGCACGCGGGCCGTGATCTTCATCATCGACTTGAGCGCGTTCATGGCACTCTCGGTCTTGCCCTCTTGGCGAAGGCCCACCACGGCATTCACGAGGGTCAGCACGATGAGCAGGATCGCCGTGTTCCACTCGCCAATCGCCATTGACACGATCGCCGCGCCGAGGAGGATCAGCTGCATGTAGGTGCGGTACTGATCGAGGAAGCGCCGCCAGCGAGGCGTAGGCTTCTCCTCGGGAAGCGCGTTGGGGCCGTGCGCCGTCAGGAGCTGCGCGGCACGCTCGGACGAAAGACCCAGCGAAGGGTCGACCCCGAGGGCGGAGACCACTTCGGGGGAGCCGAGGGCGTACCAGGTCACCGCTCCAGCCTCCGCAGACGTTCCTTCCCCCGAGGTGACCTGGGTCATGAGCCGAGCGTGGCTACCAGGATCGCCTTGATGGTGTGGAGCCGGTTCTCGGCCTGGTGGAAGACGATGCTCGCTTCGGATGAGAAGACCTCGTCGGTCACCTCGAGCCCGCCGAGCATGCCGGTGGCCTCCATGATCTCGGCACCGACCACGGTATTGGCGTCGTGGAAGGCGGGCAGACAGTGCATGAAGCGCACCTTTGGGTTCCCGCTTGCCTCGAGCAGCGCCTTGTTCACCTGGTAGGGCGTGAGAACCTTGACCCGCTCGGCCCACACGTCGTGAGACTCGCCCATCGAGACCCAGACGTCGGTGTGGATGAAGTCGGCGTCAGACACCCCGGCGGCGGGATCCTCGGTGATGGTGATGCGCGCCCCGGTACGTCCGGCGATCTCGTGAGCGGTGGCCACCACGTCGTCGGGGGGCTTCAGGTCTGCCGGCCCGATGAGGCGGACGTCCGATCCCATCAGCGCTCCCATGACCAAGAGGGAACGGCCCATGTTGAAGCGGCAGTCGCCGATGAAGGCGTAGGTCAGCTCGTCAGCGGGCTTGTGGGTCCACTCGATCATGGTCAAGAAGTCCGCCAGCATCTGGGTGGGGTGCCATTCGTTGGTCAGGCCGTTGTACACGGGTACACCCGCGTGGCGTGCCAGCTCTTCGACCTCTGCCTGGGCGTTGCCCCGGAACTCGATCCCGTCGAACATGCGCCCCAGCACCGCGGCGGTGTCCGCGATCGATTCTTTGTGCCCGAGCTGGGAACCCGAAGGGTCGAGGTAGGTGACGTGGGCCCCCTGGTCGTGACATGCGACCTCGAAGGCGGCCCGGGTCCTCGTCGAGGTCTTTTCGAAGATGAGGGCGACCTGCTTGCCTTCGAGGTGCTTCTCCTCGGTCCTGGCGTACTTGGCCAGCTTGAGAGCCTGGGACAGCTCGAGCAGGAAGCGCAGCTCGATCGGCTCGAAATCGATCTCCTTCAAGAAGCTTCGGTTTCGCAAGTTGAACACGCTGCCTCCTCCGCGACCGCTTGCGCGGTCGATTGATGGTCAAAAGGCGGGTTCGCGCTCGAGCGGACACGTCATGCAGTGCGAACCGCCCCGCCCACGCCCGAGTTCGAATCCCTCGGTGGTGATCACCTCGATGCCGGCCTTGCGCAGCGCGGTATTGGTGCTGGTGTTGCGCTCGTACGCGACGACGACACCGGGCTCGAGGGCGACGACGTTGTTGCCGTCGTCCCACTGCTCGCGTTCGGCCTCGAAGTGATCGCCGCCCGTCTCGACCACTCGCATATCTTTTACTCCGAGCGCGACGGCCATGGCCTCGACGAGACTGCCCGAGAACTCCTCGACCACCAGATCCTCGGCACTCTCGCCCGCCCGGATGGACCACGTCCGAGCCCCACCCACGACCTCGGGAAACAGCGTAACCAGGTCGCGGTCGCACATCGTGATCACCGTATCGAGGTGCATGTAGCTGCGCGACTTGGGCAGGTGGACCGCAAGGACCTGGGAGGCCGAGTCGGCGCGGAAGAGCTCGCGGGCGATGATGAGCACCGCTTGGGGCGTGGTCCGTTCGCCCATACCGATCATCACGGTGCCGTTGCCGATCGGCTGGACGTCGCCGCCCTCGACATGACATTGGCCCCAGTCCTCCTCGGCCCCGCCGAGCCAGATGGGAAACTCCTCGCCCGCAAACATCGGGTGGAACCGGTAGATCGCCTCGATGAGCATCGATTCGGGCTTGCGCGCCGGCTTCGTCATCGGGTTCAGCGTGACGCCATCGAAAATCCAGCACGACGGGTCGCGTTGGAACAAGAAGTTGGGAAGTGGTGGCAACAACATCGCGTCCGGATCACTCGACTGCCAGACCAGGCCGAGGTCGCGCTGTACGTCCTCTCTGGTGATGCCACCGATCAGGAATTCGGCGACGTCTGCCGGCGATGCCTCCGATACCCACGACGAAGCTCGCTCGGTCGCGCCCAGTCCAACCTGGCGCTCGTTCAGGACATGTGTGACGAGCCATTCCCGAGCCTGAGGCGACTCGAGTGCCTCGGCCAACAGCGTCTCGGCTTCGAAGACCTCGATGTCGCGGTCGCGCATCAGTTCGCAGAAGGCGTCGTGCTCGCGCTTGGCCTGGGCCACCCACAGCACGTCGTCGAAGAGGAGCTCCTCTGCGTTCGAAGGAGTGAGGCGGGTGTGCTCGAGTCCGGGCCGGTGCACCATGACTCTGTGGAGCCGGCCGACCTCCGAGTGAACGCCAAGTGCCATATGTCAGTCCTCCTATTGCCTCGCGCTCATAGTTCGTCGTTGTCGCGTCACGGTCACCTCGTCACCACCGAAGACGTCGTCCGCACGCCTTCGAACGCAGTGGAAATGCGCGTCCCTCCGGTCGCGGCCACCAAGTCCTCGATGTCGGACAACTGGCCGATGACCGCTCGGTTCGAGGTGGCCCGGGCAAATTCACATGCCGCGGAGACCTTGGGCAGCATGGAGCCCTCGGCGAACTCGCCGGCATGGTCGCGCACGAGCGCATCGGGGTGCGCTTCGGTGATGGCCGCCTGGTGGTCAGTGCCGAAGCCCAAGTAGGCGGCGGGAGTGTCTGTCGCCATGACGAACACGTCGGCCTTCAGCGCGATGGCGAGGAGGCAGCTGGCCCGGTCCTTGTCGATGACGGCTTCGATTCCGTAGAGGCGACCTTCAGCGTCGCGGGCGACGGGGATCCCGCCTCCGCCGGCGCAGATCACCAACGCGCCCGCCGCGACGAGGCGAGTAATCAGCTCCTCCTCGACGATTCGGCGTGGCGTGGGCGAGGGGACGACACGGCGCATGGCGTCTCCGTCGGGCCGGAAGGCCCAGCCACGTTCTTGGCCAAGACGCTTCGCTTCTTCGGCTCCGTATTGGGGCCCGATCGGCTTGGTCGGATTCGAGAACGCCGGGTCCCCGGGGTCGACTTCCACCATGGTGAGCACGGTCGCCAAGGGCTGGTGGACGGGCAGGCGGTTGGTCAGCTCCTGCTCGATCAGGTAGCCGACCATGCCCTGGGTCTCTGCTCCGAGCACGTCGAGTGGGTAGACGGGCACCGCCTGATACGCCGCCCCCTCGAGCGCCAACAGTCCGATCTGCGGGCCGTTCCCGTGGCTGATCACCAGCTGGTTGCCCTTGGCGAGCGGAGCGAGATGCGTGCACGCAATGGCCACGTTGGCCCGTTGGTTCTCCACCGTCATCGGCTCGCCCCGGCGCAACAACGCATTGCCCCCGAGGGCGACCACGACCTTCACGAAGCGGATCCTCCTACCGGAACCGTCGGGTATCGCGGCACCGGATCCGGCGTGGTCATCTTGGACTTTTGCATCCGATAGACAGGAATGCCGAGCACGAGGGCCCCAGCCGCCATGAAGAATGGCGCCCAGTAGACCCAGAAGCTGTGCCCGGTGTTACGCGAGTACACGATGAACAAGATGGAGAAGATCAACGCGACGACGGCCACGATCATGTCACGCACGAAGCGCGGCGTCTGGAGCTCGCGATGGTCCACGAGTCGCCACTTGATCTGCGCGAGTGCGGAGAAGGCGTACGGGATCGCGGCGGTGATGCCCGTCATGAGCACCAGCGTGGTGAACACGGTCGCTCCGCCCGAGCCCAAGAAGTTGATGATCATGGCGATTGACGCCAGGGCGGTCGAGGCGATGATTCCGAACGGTGGGACCCCTTGAGGTGACATCTTCTTGAAGGGCTCTGGGAACAACCCGTCCTTGGCCGCCGCCAGCGGCATCTCGGCGCAGATCATCGTCCAACCGGTCAGCGCGCCGAGACCCGAGATGATGACGGCCACCGCCATCACCTTTCCGGCCCAGGTGCCACCAAAGATGACGTTGGCGGCGTCGGAGAAGGGCGCAGTTGCATTGGCCAGCTCATGGGTCGGCAGGATCCCGAAAACAGCGGTCAGCGAGAGCATGTAGACGACCGCCGTCGCGAGGGTGCCGAATATGGTCGCACGTGGGATGTTTCGATCAGGATCGCGCACCTTGCCCGCCGCGACTGCCGCGGTCTCCACACCGAGGTAGCTGAACAGGGCGATCGCCATGCCGCCGCCGATGGCGGCGATGGCGCTCTCGCCGCTCACATTCCACGGCGTGTAGTTGGCGCTCGAGATGAAGAACAAGCCGACGATCGCCATGAAGCCGACGGCGATGAACTTGATCACAGAGGTAATCACCTGGACCGAACCCATGTTCTTCACCCCCGAGAGGTTGACCAGGGCGGGGACCCAGAGCCCGATGAGCACCAGGAGCACCGAGTAAAAGCGGTTGTGGCCTTTGTTGATGAACACCTCGACGTAGAGCACCCACCCCACTGCGATGGCCGCGTTGCCAGCCCAAGCCGTGATCCAGTACGACCAGGCATTGAAGAAGCCGACGGTGTTCCCGAAGCCGGTTCTCGCGTAGGCGTAGGGACCGCCATCGGCGGGAAGTCGCCGCGAGAGCCCAGCAAAGAGGACGGCCAGAGCCAGAGCCCCGATCGTGGTCAGCCCCATCGAGACCAAGGTGATCGGACCGTAGCCGGCCAGAGAAGTCGGCAGGTTGAAGATGCCGACCCCGATGATGGAGCCGACGATCAGCGCAGTAGCGGTGGTGAGCCCGAAGCCGCGAGGCGCAGCCCGACTCGCCGCTTGTTCCTCGGCGGTCACTTCGGTCATCGACGCACCTCCTGGTTCTGCAGGAACGATTGTTGTTTAAGCGGCGTCGAATTACCACCCTTTCGGCACCTATCGAACCCCCACCTCCCCAACCAACGTCCCTGGGCAGTTCAGGAGTGGGGCCGATGCCGATCTGGGAGGGGCCGTAGGCCGAGCACCGACTCAGGCGTCGTGCCATCCTGCCTAGGGCCCGACAGGCAGGCAACGGAGAGCTTTCAGCGGATTGGATGGTGTACTACCGGTGTGGGCGTTATGACGAGGAGCGCATGTCGCAGGTGAACGCGCACCCACGGGACGACGCCATACGCGACTTCCCGCCGTGGCACGCCGCCAGCGTCGCTGCAGCGCTGGCGGCGCTCGACGTCGACCCGGCGAGAGGCCTCGGGGCGCGAGTGGTGGCACAACGCCAGCAAGAGTATGGCCCGAACCGCTTCGCCGAAGCCGCAGCGGAGCGCCCGTGGCGGGCCTTCCTCCGCCAGTACCGCGATCTGATGCAGCTCGTATTGGTAGCTGCTGCGGTCGCCGCGTTCTACCCGGTGCAGGAGTACGGCACCGCTATCTTGCTGCTCCTCATCACTGTCTTCAATGCATTGCTCGCCATGCGCCAGGAAGGAAAGGCAGCCGTCGCAGTGGCGGCTCTTTCCAAGATGATGGTGCTCACGGTAAGGGTGCGCCGAGACGGCCAGCTGCGCGAGGTGCCGGCGGGCGACCTCGTCCCTGGAGACGTGGTGCTGCTCGAAGCCGGGGACGTCGTTCCCGCTGACGGACGGCTCATCGAAGAGGCAAACCTCGAGGTCGACGAGTCCGCCCTCACCGGTGAGAGCGTCCCCGTCGCCAAGCAGGTCGAGGCCCTCGGCCCCGAGGACACCCCTCTCGCCGAGCGGGACAACCTCGCCTTCATGAACACGAACGTGACACGGGGCAGCGCGACCATGCTCGTCACCGCGACGGGCATGGCGACCGAGGTGGGTCACATCTCAGGTCTGTTGAATACCCAAGGATCGGACAAGTCACCGCTGACCCGTCAACTCGATGCGCTGGTCCGCCAGATCCTCGTGATCGCCGGGTTGGCGCTCGTCGTGTCGATCGCGCTCAACATGAGCCGCGGTCAAACTCTCACCGAGGTCTTCGCCGCCTCGGTCGCTTTCGCCATCGCCGCGATTCCCGAGGAGCTCCCTGCCGTCGTCACGGCGATCTTGGCCAAGGGAACAAAAATGCTGGCCGACGCGGGCGCCATCTTGAAGCAGCTGCGCTCCACCGAGACGCTCGGCGCGACCTCTGCCATCAACTCGGACAAGACCGGAACGCTCACGCTCAACCAGATGACAGCCACATCGTTGTCGCTCGTCGACCGGCGCTACAGCACCGAGGGTAGCGGGTACTCGACACTGGGTCGCATCACTCACATCGCCGGACCCGGCGAAGTGAACCTCGACCAATTCCTCCTTCCGATGGTGCTGGCCTCCGATGCCGAGGTGGCCGACGGCGTACTGATCGGTGACCCGACAGAAGGTGCGCTCGTCGTGCTCGCCGCGAAAGGGGGCGTCGACCCCGACGGCACCCGCCGGGCCCACCCGCGCCTCGCCGTGCTGCCCTTTGACGCTTCTTACAAGTTGATGGCGACGTTCCATCGCTTTGCTGGAGAAAGCCACACGACCGATGGCCGCACCACCCGGGACGGGTCCGAGGTGGTGCGCTGTTACGTAAAAGGCGCACCGGACCAACTTCTGGCCAGGGCCACGTCCGTCGTCGACGCCTCCCTCGAGGTCCGGGAGCTCTCGGCCGACGACGCCCGCCGTTATGAGGACGAAAACCGGCGCTTGGGCGAAGAAGGCCTGAGAGTCTTGGCTACCGCGTACCGCGACTTCAGCGCCGACGAGTTCCGGGCCGACGCAGACTTGCTGGCCTACGTGGAAGGGCTGACTCTGCTGGCCATGGTCGGTATCGTTGATCCGCCGCGGCCACAGGCCAAAGCCGCCATCTCCACGGCCAAGGCCGCAGGGATCAAGATCCGCATGATCACCGGCGACCATCTGGTGACTGCTCAGACCATCGCGCGAGACCTCGGGATCGAAGGCCGCGCCATCAGCGGTCAGGAGTTCGCCGCCCTCTCAGATGCCGAGGCCGCCGTGCAACTTGGCGAGATCGGCGTGCTCGCTCGGGTCACCCCCGAGGACAAGGTGCGGCTTGTGGAACTCCTGAAGCAGAAGGGCGACGTCGTCGCCATGACCGGTGACGGCGTCAACGACGCTCCGGCGTTGAAGCGGGCGGACATAGGTATCGCCATGGGGATCACCGGTACCGAGGTCTCGAAGGAGGCCGCCGACATGATCCTCACCGACGACGACTTCGCCACCATCGTCAAGGCTGTCGAGTTTGGGCGTGGCCTCTACGACGATCTGACTCGTTACATCCGCTTTCAGATCGGGTGCCTGTTCGGGATCATCGTGTCGTTCCTCGGAGCCAGCATCTTCAACGTGGCTCAAGGCGTTCCCTTCCTGCCCCTCCAGACCCTGTGGATCAATTTCACCGTCATCTTGTCCCAAGCAATCGGTCTTGGGTATGGCAAGCCGAGTGCGCACCTAATGGAGCAGGCACCTCGGGACACCAAGGCCCCCGTTCTTTCGGTGGGACTGCTGGCCTGGCTTGCGACTGTCGGGGCCGTGATGGGCGTGGTGACGCTGAGCTTGCTGACCTGGGGCTGGTCGGCGCACGGGGAGGCGGTGGCGCGAACAATGGGATTGAGCGCCTTTCTCGTCGCTGTGGTCCTGCTCTCCTTCGAGAGCCGTGACCTCCAGCGCAGTGCGTTCAGCCTCGACGTGCTCGAGGACAGGATCTTCCTGGTCGCCACTGGCCTCTCGATCGGAGTGATCTTTCTCGGGACCACCTTCTCGGGGTTTCAGCGGTTCTTGGACACCGTGCCGCTCGACCTCAACCAGTGGCTCATCTGCATCGGAGCGGCAGCATGGGTCTTGCTGATCACCGAGATGCAAAAGAAGCTTCGGCGCATCCAGCTGGCGAAGAACACCAAGGTGTGACCCGGGTGACGAACTCGCAGCCTGCCGGGTCCGGGAACAAGCCTGCCAACCCGCCCTGGGTGTGCCGGGATCTTCCTCAGGCGGCTACATCACACCGTTAGGCCGAAGAAAGGCCTGAACGCTGAGCTTCACGTCAATGCAGGTCAGCTCCCGCCGGCCTGAGCCTCCGATGCATCGGCCTCGATCTTGGCGTTGTCTGCCTTGAGCTGCTTGGCTTCGATCTTTTCGGCGCGCTTCATGGCCTGGCGCACCTTGGCCTCCATGTCCGTGACGCCGACCGCCACGAGGCCGGCCTGGCCGGCGTCGAGCGACTCGCCCAAGTCCTTGAGGTCACCTCGACTCATCCCCGCCGCCGCGTGACCGGCTACGGCACCGAGCAGTGCGCCGCCGCCCGCCGTGCCGAGCAAGAGACCGCCGCCGATCGCCGCCGCCGGGAACAGCGCGATGACCAGTCCGGTCGCCAGCCCGACCCCACCGCCGAGGACGCCACCCACCCTCGTCGGCGTCTCGTGCTTCTTGACGATCTTGACCTTGCCCTTGGCGTCGCGTTCGATCACCGCGGCGTCATAGGCGTCGATCAGCCCGGCCTCGGTGTGCAGGTCCTTGACCGCCTCATAGTCGGCCAAGGCGTCATCGGTTTCGGTGTACACACCGCAGTAGACGAAGAGGGTGTCTATCGACATCGGTTTGTGTCTCCTCCTTTTGGGTGAGAGATGTCCAACATACGCGGCAGAGGCCTGCCTGCCAAGAGGTGGCTCGTGAACACTGCTTGCGGTCATACTCAGGGAGTGACCGAGGTGCGAGTTTTCGACGCTGCCACGTGGCCCATTAGCGCACAGATGACCCCGACTCCGTGCCCGATGTAGGTCAGTTACCAGATCGGATAGTAGGCGTCCACCAGAT
>Ga0318536_10000469_pt1 | contig 11921 bp, 9 predicted proteins | sample GRESIP117b4f28_FD_203481 | JGI IMG/M metagenome (GOLD analysis project Ga0318536, IMG submission 203481) | Tropical soil microbial communities from Luquillo Experimental Forest, Puerto Rico - GRE.SIPMG.117b4f28 | ecosystem: Environmental > Terrestrial > Soil > Tropical forest > Bulk soil... | reverse complement strand
CCACCGGACAGTCGGGCGCGACGATCTGGTTCACCGGCCTGCCGGCATCCGGCAAGTCGACCATCGCGGTGGCCGTGGAGCGCACACTCGTCGAATCGGGGCGGGTGGCCTACCTGCTCGACGGCGACAACCTGCGCCACGGCCTGTCGGACGACCTTGGTTTCTCCCCCGGCGACCGCACCGAAAACATCAGACGGGTAGGCCATTTGACTCGCCTCCTGGCGGACGCGGGCGTGGTCGCGCTGGCGTCGCTGGTGTCGCCGCTCAAGTCGGACCGCGAGACCGCGCGCGCCCTCAACGACGCCGCCAGACTGCCCTTCATCGAGGTGCACGTCGCCACCTCACTGTCCGAGTGCGAAAAGCGGGACCCCAAGGGCCTCTACGCGCGTGCCCGCCGCGGCGAGCTCGCCGGGCTGACCGGGGTCGACGCGCCCTACGAGCCACCCGAGAACCCGGACCTCGTGCTCGATACCACCGACGCCGATATTGATGAGCTTGCCGCGCGCGTGATCGCGCTGCTCAACGAACGCAGTTCGCGACCGCGGACCTAAACTCAGCGCGAGCCAATCACTTGGCCGCCGGGACCGGCCACGCCACCATTGCGGCGTGAAGCGGTTATCCGAAGATTGGTGGGCCACACTGCTGGCCGGCGTGATCGTCGCGTTGGCGGTCATCGGCGCGCTCCCGAAGATTCCCTGGTGATGCCCTGAGCACCGTCAGCGCCGAACCCGAAGAGAAGTCGGCCGAAGTCGCCTTCACCAGCAACCGCCCGCTCGACTATGCGCCGGGCATTCTCCTCCTGATCGCGGTGGGAGTGCTGGGCAAGTACGCCCAGATCTGGTGGAACACAGTGGCCAAACACCACCACTGGACCGTGCCCGACATCGAATATGTGTTGTGGGCCATCGTGATCGGGCTTCTCGTCACCAACACCATTGGCCTACACGCCATATTCCGGCCCGGCGTGCAGACCTACCAGTTTTGGTTGAAAGTCGGGATCGTGGCGCTGGGTTCGCGATTCGTGCTCGGTGATATCGCCAAGCTCGGCGCCACCAGCCTGGTGCAGATTCTGGTGGACATGGCGATCGCGGGATCCATCATCCTCGTCGTCGCGCGCGCATTCGGGTTGTCGGGCAAGCTGGGCTCGCTGCTGGCGATAGGCACTTCGATCTGCTGGGTGTCCGCCATCGTGGCCGCCAAGGGCGCGATCCGGGCCCGCAACGCCGACGTCAGCTACGCGATCGCGGCAATCCTGGCGCTGGGCGCGGTGGGACTGTTCACGCTGCCGCCGTTGGGACACGCGATCGGGCTCACCGACCATGAATTCGGCCTGTGGGCGGGCCTGGCGGTGGACAACACCGCGGAGACGACCGCGACCGGCTACCTGTTCTCCGACCACGCCGGCAAGATCGCCGTGCTGGTCAAGTCCACCCGCAACGCGCTGATCGGCTTTGTCGTGCTGGGATTCGCGGTGTACTGGGCCGGGCGCGGACAGGCCGACGAGATCGCGCCGGGAGTGCAGGCCAAGGCCGCCTTCATCTGGCAGAAATTTCCGAAATTCGTGCTCGGCTTCCTGGCCGTCTCGGCGATTGCGACCGCGGGCTGGCTCACCAAGGGACAGGCCGCCAACCTCGCCAACGTGTCGAAATGGGCGTTCCTGCTCACCTTCGCCGGCGTCGGCCTCACCACCGACATCCGCCAAGTCGCGCGCACCGGATGGCGCCCGCTCGTCGTCGCCATCATCGGACTCACCGTCGTCGCGTCCGTCTCCCTGGGCGTCGTCCTGCTCACCTCCCGCGTGTTCCACTGGGGCTTGGGCACCTAAGCAAACCCGTCATCGGCGGCGAGACGGTAGCCTGGCGCCATGCGAGACTCCTCCGTCCTCTCCCTGTTGCGCGAACGCGCTGGTCTGCAGCCAGACGACGTGGTGTTCAGCTTTACCGACTACGAGCAGGACTGGGAGAGCGGCGTCCGCGAAGCGTTGACCTGGGCACAGCTATATCGGCGGACCTTGAATGTCGCGCACGAGATCGGGCGGCACGGCTCGGTCGGCGACCGGGCCGTGATTCTTGCGCCGCAGGGCCTGGCGTACATCGCGGCGTTCCTGGGCGCGATGCAGGCCGGGTTGATCGCGGTACCGCTGACGGTCCCGCAGGTCGGCTCGCTTGACGAACGTGTGAGTGCGGTTCTTGAAGACACATCGCCCTCGGTGATCCTGACGACGTCCGCAGTCGCCGAAGCGGTCTCCGAGTACATTGGCCGGCCGGGCACGGGCGTCATCCCGACGATCATCGAGGTCGATGCGCTGGATCTGGACGCCAAGAGTCCATCGAGCATTCGGCTCTCCGAGGCACCGACTACGGCGTACTTGCAGTACACCTCCGGCTCGACCCGCCTTCCGGCCGGGGTGATGATCACCCACCGGAACCTTCTGGTGAACTTCCAACAGCTGATGGCGGACTATTTCGCGCCCACCAACGGCGTGGCACCAACCGACCTCACCGTCGTGTCGTGGCTGCCGTTCTACCACGACATGGGCTTGGTTCTCGGCGTCGTCGCACCGATTCTGGGCGGCTGGCGCTCTGAGCTCACGAGTCCGATAGCGTTCCTGCAACGCCCGGCACGGTGGATCCGGGCGATGGCCAACGCCAGCCACCCGTTTTCGGCGGCGCCCAACTTCGCCTTCGACTTGGCCGTACGAAAGACGACGGACGCGGACATGGCCGGGCTCGATCTGGGGGCCTGTCAGGGCATCATCAGCGGCAGTGAGCGCGTCCATCCCGCCACGCTGGAGAGGTTCTGCAAGCGTTTTGCTCCATATGGTTTCCCCAACCACATGATGCTGCCCTCATATGGTATGGCGGAAGGAACTGTCTATGCCGCCTGCCGCCCTAAGGATGGCAGCTCACCGGTGATCGTCCACTTCGAGCCCGAGAAGCTATCCGAAGGCATCGCCGAAAGGCGTGAAGCACGAACCGGCGCACCGCTAATCAGCTACGGCACGCCGAAATCACCGATGATGCGAATCGTGGATTCCGATACCCGTATGGAGTGCCCGGCGGGAACGGTCGGTGAGATATGGATGCGTGGCGACAATGTCGCCGAAGGTTATTGGCAGAAACCGGACGAGACACAGCGCACCTTCGGCGGAATGCTGGTGGACCCGTCCCCGGGCACACCTGAGGGACCATGGCTGCGAACCGGCGACCTCGGATTCATGTCCGAGGGCGAGATGTTCATCGTCGGCCGCATGAAAGATTTGCTGATCGTCTACGGGCGTAACCACTATCCCGACGACATCGAGTCGACCGTTCAGGGAATCACCGGGGGTCGGGTCGCGGCGATAGCGGTTCCGGTGGGTGAGACCGAGAAGTTGGTCACCATCATCGAAGTCAAGAAGCGCGCAGACTCCGACGAGGAGGCGCTACAAAAGCTCAACGCCGTCAAGAACAAGGTCATCGCGGCGATATCCACGTCACACGGCCTCAAAGTCGCCGACCTCGTGCTGGTAGCGCCCGGATCTCTACCCACCACGACGAGCGGCAAGGTCCGGCGGGCGGCCTGTGTCGAGCAATACCGCCGACAACAGTTCGCCCGATTGGACGCCTAAGCGGGCCAAGCCATTTCAAATGGTGGGGGTCGCGGTGAAGTAGGGCGCGGCTGACCTACGTTTCACTGGTATGCCCGGGCTCGGCGGCCTTGGCGGGGTCCTCGATCACGTGGTACGCCGGATCGGTCATCCACATGGGCCGGTTGCCGGTCTGGCGGGCCCTGCCGGTGATCCGCAACAGCTGACCGGGTTGGATGTCAGCACCCCCTGCCCCGGAACGGAACGTGACAGTGATCTCGCCGCTGTTGTCGCCGACGACGACCTCTCGGACGGTTCGCCTCCCCTTGCTGATGTCCTCAACTTCATTGACCCGTCCTTCGAAGGTGGCGCGCTGTCCCGGGATCAGACCCGCCACCGTGATCACCGACGGTTCCCCCACGGGGTGCTCGTAGCGTTCGACCTCCTGGTCATCCTGTGAAATCCATGCTTCGACCTTGTCGACTCCGCGCGCGACCCGATGCTCGAGATCGTCGGGGTACGCCTCCTTGATCCGCGTCTCCACGTCGTAAGGCACGATCGTCGCCGCGGCGTCGGGGACCAGGCTGACCGCCCGGGCGACCTTGTCCGCGGTGCGGTCGTGCAACAGGCGTCCCAAGAGCGGCGAGTAAGTCCGACGCGGCAACAACACCGTCACGTTGGTGTTCCGATGTTCATCGCGTGCCTTGGCAACCAACACCTGCGCGGCCCGGGTTATCCGCCGGTCCGGGCAGTCCACCACCCGCAGCGGGGTGTCGAGTTCGAAGTGGTCCCAACGCTTTCGCAGCTGCGCGGCGTAGGTCGCGTCGACCAGGAAGTGCACCGCGACCAGTTCGTCGGCCCGCAATCCCTTGCCGTACCGCAGGGCTTCGATCACGGCGAGGTCAACCGAATTCACAAACACGAACACCTTGTGCCGCGCGTACTTCACCAATTCGGGCCGGTCGGTGCGGAACATCTCGAGAATGGCTGCCTCGGCGCGGTACTCCTTGTTCAGGCGGATCAGCACGAATACCAGCACCGGGAAGACAACGACTACCAGCCAGGCGCCCTCGGTGAACTTGGCCACCGCGAAGATCCCCACCACAACGGTCGACAGGATGCCCGCGGACAGGTTGATCGCCAGCCGGCGTCGCCAGCCCGGTTCCCGGTGCGTCAGATGGTGTTTGGTCATTCCATAGCCGGCCATCGCGAAACCGGTAAACACGCCGATCGCGTAGAACGGGACCAGCGCGGTAACCGAGCCGCCCGTCGTCAGCAGCAGTACGACCGATAGCGCGGTGAGCGCGATGATGCCGTTCGAAAAGACCAGGCGGTGACCGCGTTTCATCAGCTGTCGTGGCAGGAAGCGGTCTTCGGCGACGAAACTCGCCAGCGCCGGGAATCCGTTGAAACTGGTGTTGGCACCGGTGAACAGGATGGCCGCCGTCGAAGCCTGGACGAGGATGTAGAGGATATTGCCGATCAACCCATTGCCGAAGACCGCGCGGGCAACCTGCGACAGCACCGACGGATATCCCGCTTCATACGGCGCTGCGTGGGTGACAAACGTGAGAAATGCGACACCGGCCAGCAAGAACCCGAGTATGCAGGCCATAATGGTGAGCACCCGGCGGGCGTTGCGGCCCTGCGGCTTACGAAAGACGTTGACCGTATTGGAGATCGCCTCGACGCCCGTCAGCGACGAACCGCCGTTGGCGAAAGCGCGCAGCAACACCAGGACCGTCGCGCCCATCACCAAGCCATCGCCCTGATGAATCGGCACCATTCCGGCGATGTGCTGGGCATCGTAGGTCGGTAATCCCCAAAATATTTCGCGGATAACACCGGTCACGATCGTCAGGGTGATCATCGAGACGAAAAAGTAGGTCGGGGCCGCGAATCGCACGCCCGCTTCCTTTAATCCGCGCAGGTTCGCGTAGCAGATGACAAGCACCACGCCGACGGTGATCGTCAGGCTGTAGGGTCCCAGCGCCGGGATCGCCGACGCCACCGCGACCGTCCCCGCGGCCGTCTGCACCGCCACGGTGACCACGTAGTCGATCAACAGCGCCGCGGCGGCGACCTGCGCAACCCGGGGACCAAAGTTCTCCCGCGCGACGATGTAGGAACCGCCCGCCCGGGTGTAGGTCATGACGACCTGCCGATACGAGGCGGCCACCAACGCCAGAATCACCAAAATCGCGCCGTTGATGGGCAGCAACAACGCAAAAGCCGCCAGCCCGGCAGCGGGCAGCAGCTCGATCAAGATCTGTTCGGAGCCGTAGGCGGTGGACGAGATCGCGTCCGGCGCAAGCGCGCCCAGCGCAATCGGATTAGACAATCTCTCGGTTGACAGTTCCTCGGTGATGAGCGGTTTTCCCAGGAATGCGCGCTTGGCTACGTCCCCGACCGTCGGCGGGATGTTCAGCTTGCTAGCCGAAGTTGTCACGACCACATTCCTTACCCGAGGTTGACCGTGCCTAGGTAGCTAACTTAGCCGTTGAACCGCCGCAGCGATGCGCTCGTCGGTAGCGGTCAGCGCAACTCGCACATGCCGGGCGCCGCCCGGCCCGTAGAAATCGCCGGGCGCCACCAGGATGCCGCGGCCGGCCAGCCACTTGACGCTGTCCCGGCACGGCTCACCGCGGGTCGCCCAGAGGTATAGGCCCGCCTCGGAATGGTCGATGGCAAAACCGGCCGATCGCAACGCCGGCAACAGGGCGGCCCGCCGCCGTTCGTACCGCTCGCGCTGCAGCCGCTCGTGGGCGTCGTCATCAAGGGCGGCCACCATCGCGGCCTGTACCGGCGTCGGCACCATCATCCCGGCGTGCCTGCGCACGGCTAACAGCTCGGCGACCAGGGCCGGATCTCCGGCGACGAAGCCGGCCCGGTAACCGGCCAGCGACGAGCTCTTCGACAGCGAGTGGATCGCGAGCAGCCCGGTATGGTCGCCGTCGCAGACCGAGGGATGCAGCACCGACAGGGGTCCTGGGGGTTCGACGTCCCAGCCCAAACCGAGGTAGCACTCGTCGGACGCGACCACCACGCCCCTGTCGCGCGCCCATCCGACGACCTTGCGCAGGTGCTCGACGCCCAGCACACGCCCGGTCGGATTGCTCGGCGAGTTCAGGTAGACCAGCGCAGGGGCGCGGGGGCCCACCTGGGTCAGCGAATCCGCCCGCAGCACCTGCGCTTTGGCCAGCCGGGCGCCGATGTCATACGTGGGATAGGCCAGCTCCGGGACCACGATCACATCGTCGGGGCCCAGGCCCAGCAGCGTCGGCAGCCAGGCAATGAGTTCCTTGCTGCCGATCACCGGCAGCACGGCCGACTCGGTCAGCCCGGAGATTCCGAAACGGCGGTGCAACGCGGCCACCGCCGATTCCCGCAGGCGCACGGTGCCGGCGGTCGCCGGATATCCCGACGCGGAACCGGCGGCCCCCAGTGCCTCGCGGATCAGCGGCGCGACGGGATCGACCGGGGTGCCGACGGACAGGTCGACGATTCCGCCGGGATGAGCGCCGGCCAGCGCTTTCGCGTCGGCCAAGGTGTCCCACGGGAACTCCGGCAGGAACGCCGACACGGCCGGGCGGCCCCTCCCGGGCTTTTGCAGCACCGGCCCGCTCAGTCGCCTTCGCCCTGTGGCGGCAGGTCCTTGACCACTTGCGGGTCGTTCTCGGTCATGCCGACCTTCGCAGCACCGCCCGGCGACCCCAGCTCAACGAAGAAGTCGGCGTTGATTTGTGTGTACTCGCTCCACTGCTCGGGCACATCGTCTTCGTAGTAGATCGCTTCGACAGGGCAGACCGGCTCACACGCCCCACAGTCGACGCATTCATCGGGGTGGATGTACAGCATCCGAGCGCCCTCGTAGATGCAGTCGACCGGGCACTCCTCGATGCATGCCTTGTCCTTGATGTCGACGCAGGGTTCGGCGATCGTGTACGTCACAGACGTCTCCTCAAGGTCTCCTCCATGTACTGCCTGGTGGGCTGCTGTTCGGTCCGCCGCGACACTCGGCCGCCGCGAACAAAGCTTCTGGTTACTGATACTAGACGTTGCACATACACGTCAACCAGTCGGCACGCGCCTCGGATATATGCTGCGCGGGACAACGGGGGCCCGCCGCGCCACTCAGTCCGGGGCGGCCCGCCAACCCACGCCGGGGGCCATCGTGACAAACCCATATCCCAAGACGGATCCGTACCCAACCTTGCTGTCGCCGTTGGACCTCGGGTTCACCACGTTGCGCAACCGGGTGGTCATGGGTTCGATGCACACCGGACTGGAAGACCGAGCCCGCCATATCGATCGGCTTGCCGAATACTTCGCCGAACGCGCGCGCGGAGGCGTCGGGCTGATCATCACGGGTGGGTACGCGCCCAACCGCACCGGCTGGCTGCTGCCGTTCGCCTCGGAGATGGTCTCCTCCGCCCAGGCCCGCCGGCACCGCCGGATCACCAGGGCGGTGCACGACTCGGGCGCCAAGATCCTGCTGCAGATCCTGCACGCGGGACGCTATGCGTACCACCCACTTTCGGTGAGCGCGTCGTCGATCAAGGCGCCGATCAACCCGTTCCGGCCGCACGCGTTGTCGTCCCGCGGTGTCGAGGCGACCATCGCGGACTTCGCCCGCTGCGCCCAGCTGGCCCGCGAGGCCGGCTACGACGGAGTCGAAATCATGGGCAGCGAGGGATATCTGCTGAACCAGTTCCTGGCACCGCGCACCAACAAACGCACCGATTCCTGGGGTGGCACTCCCGCCAACCGCCGTCGATTCCCAGTCGAGATCGCCCGTCACGCCCGCGCCGCGGTGGGGTCCGATTTCATCATCTGCTACCGCATGTCGATGGCCGACTATGTCGAGGATGGCCAGAGCTGGGACGAAACCGTGGCGCTGGCAAGGGAATTGGAGTCCGTTGGGGTAAACATCATCAACTCGGGATTCGGCTGGCACGAGGCGCGGGTGCCCACGATCGTCACCTCGGTGCCGGGCGGCGCCTTCGTCGACATCAGCGCCGCCATCGCCGAACGGATCAACATTCCCGTGGTCGCGTCCAACCGGATCAACATGGCGCAGGCCGCCGAACAGATCCTGGCTGAAACGCGCGTGCAGCTGATATCGATGGCGCGGCCGCTACTGAGCGACCCGGAGTGGGTGCTCAAAGCGCAGTCCGACCGTGCCGCGGAGATCAACACCTGCATCGCCTGCAATCAGGCCTGCCTGGATCACGCGTTCGCCAAGAAGACGGTGTCGTGTCTGCTCAATCCCCGAGCCGCGCACGAGACGCAGCTGGTGTTGTCCCCGACGCGGCATGCCCGCTCGGTGGCCGTCGTCGGCGCGGGTCCGGCGGGACTGTCCGCGGCGGTCGGCGCCGCCCAGCGTGGCCACCGGGTGACCCTGTTCGAGGCCAACGACTTCATCGGCGGGCAGTTCGACCTCGCCCGGCGTATTCCCGGCAAGGAAGAGTTCAGCGAGACCATCCGGTACTTCGCCACGATGCTCGACAAGCACGGCGTCGCGGTGCGGCTGGGCACCCGGGCCTGCGCTGAGGAGTTGACCGGCTACGACGACGTCATACTGGCCACGGGCGTCGTACCCCACATTCCGGCCATCGCCGGAGTCGATCATCCGATGGTGTTGACGTACGCCGAGGCGATCGCGGGCACCAAACCGGTCGGGCCAACCGTGGCGGTCATCGGCGCCGGAGGTATCGGTTTCGACGTCAGCGAATTCCTGGTCACCGATTGCTCGCCGACCCGACACCACGAGGACCTGAAACGCTGGAAAGCCGAGTGGGGCGCCGCCGATCCATCGGAGGCCCGCGGAGCGCTGGCCACTCCCCTGCCAGCACCGCCGGCCCGCGAGGTCTACCTGCTGCAACGCACGAAAGGTCCGCAGGGCAAGCGTCTGGGCAAGACCAGTGGGTGGGTACACCGCGCGTCCTTGAAAGCAAAGGGAGTCCACCAGCTCTCCGGGGTCAATTACGAGCGGATCACCGACGACGGACTGCACATCAGCTTCGGCCCGGACCGACGCCGCCCGGAGCTGATCGCTGTGGACAACGTGGTGATCTGCGCGGGCCATGAGCCGGTGCGTGCTCTGCAGAATGCACTGCGCCGCGACGGTGTCGACCCACACGTCATCGGCGGGGCGGCTCAGGCAGCCGAGCTGGACGCAAAGCGCGCCATCAAGCAGGGCACCGAGCTGGCGGCCAGGCTCTAGTCCGCATTTCACTGAGAGCGAACGCAAACAGGTGCTGACCTGCGGATAGTTACGCTTAGAAGTTGCTAAGCGATAACGGTTTCGATGGAAGCATGCTCGCGGAGCCTGGTAGCCTCGACCGCAGACGGCAACCGTTGGGCAGATGTCGTCGCCGTTTTTCTACGGTGCATTGATTGGGGAAGGTGTCCACAGATGGTAAGGCTGTCGTTGACCAAATTGGCCGCTGCGGTTGGTGGGGCGGCGTTCGCGTTGACGGCCGGCGCCGGGATCGCATCCGCAGATCCGCTGGATCCGGTTATCAACACAACCTGCAACTACGGGCAGGTTATGGCCGCGCTCAACGCGACGGACCCGGGAGCCGCCGCGCAAATGAACGCATCGCCGATCGCGCAGGCGTACCTGCGCAATTTCCTCGCCTCGCCGCCGGGTAAGCGCGCGCAGATGGCCGCGCAGATCCAGGCCATGCCGCAGGCCGCGCCGTACTTCAACGACGTCTTGTCGGTGGCCGGCAGCTGCAACAACTTCCCACCAGGCTGAGCAGGCGAATAGCTCAGTAACCGCTGAGTAGGCGGCGCACTTGGCCCAGGATTTCGGGCCCCGCGTCGCTGCAAATCCGTGAGGGATTCCCGGGTCGACGACCCCAGATGAGTAACACCCGCGCGGCGGCATCGGTTTCCAGCGTGGCCGTACCTCCGGGGGCGGCCATCCCGATGGTGGCCTGGACGGCGTCGGCGGTGATCACGACGTCGTCGGCGTCGGGTACCCGCAGCCGGGCCTGGATTCGCTCGCCCGGGCGCACGGTTCGGGCGCCCTTGGCAAGCAGCGGGCGTCCCACCGCGACGACACTGTGCGTCGTCATCCACGGTTCGGTTAGTCGTGCCTGGGCGGCCGGATCGTCTCCGGCGATGTCCAACCCGTGCAGGATGAGCTCCTCGCGCATGTGCCCGGCGAACCAGGGCACCTTCATGGTGCGACAGGTCCAGGCGACATCGGTGTCGGCGGGAACGCCATCGGCCGCGGCTGCCACGTCGTCCAGGGTGGCCATCCGGTCGTGCAACGCGTCCCAGAGGTCCGAGTCGTTGAGGGCGCGTAGTGGGCCCTCGCGCTCCTCGAAGCTGCGGGTTCCGACCGATTCGCCCTCCAGGTGCGCGCCCAGCACCCGGGCGAGCTCCTCGGCGTTGCCGGCCTGATGGACGACGATGTCGCGGACCGTCCACGCTTCACACCAAGTGCCGGCATCGGGTCGCCGCTGCTGCACCGCGTCCACAAAGGGCTGAAATTCGGGGAATCGGTCAGTATCGATCTGTCGCTTCACGGCGTCGGGTATACCCGCGACCTATGACAACTAAGCCGCCAGCGGGGCGTAGGTGGTGGTGCGTTGGCGCGCCGGGCGGCCGATGCCCTCGGCGATCGCGGTCAACTCCGCCGCAGTCTTCGACGACCCGTGTTCCGAACCGGCCATCCGCGAGATGGTCTCCTCCATCAGCGTGCCGCCCAGGTCGTTGGCACCGCCGTTGAGCATCACCCGCGTGCGTTCGACGCCGAGCTTGACCCAGCTGGTCTGGATGTGGGAAATGCGGCCGTGCAACATGATTCGCGCCAGCGCGTGCACCGCCCGGTTGTCGCGATGGCTGGGCCCGGGGCGCGCGGCGCCGGCCAGATACAACGGCGAATTCTGGTGCACGAAGGGCAACGGCACAAACTCGGTGAAACCGCCGGTACGGTTCTGAATTTCGCGCAGCACATTGAGGTGGCCCACCCAGTGCCGCGGGGTGTCGACATGGCCGTACATCATCGTCGAGGACGACCGCAGACCCACCTCATGCGCGGTGGTCACGATCTCGATCCACATCGACGTCGGCAACTTGCCCTTCGTCAGCACCCAGCGCACTTCGTCGTCCAGGATTTCGGCGGCGGTTCCGGGAATGGTATCGAGGCCGGCCTCGCGCAGGCTGATGAGCCACTCGCGAATGCTTAACCCGCTCTTGGTCACCCCGTTAGCGATTTCCATCGGGGAGAACGCGTGCACGTGCATCGACGGCACCCGGGTCTTGACGGCGCGCACAAGTTCGGCGTATCCGGTGACCGGCAGCTCTGGATCGATCCCGCCCTGCATGCATACCTCGG
>Ga0318536_10000418_pt1 | contig 12338 bp, 9 predicted proteins | sample GRESIP117b4f28_FD_203481 | JGI IMG/M metagenome (GOLD analysis project Ga0318536, IMG submission 203481) | Tropical soil microbial communities from Luquillo Experimental Forest, Puerto Rico - GRE.SIPMG.117b4f28 | ecosystem: Environmental > Terrestrial > Soil > Tropical forest > Bulk soil... | reverse complement strand
CTCGTCCAGCCGGCCAAACAATTTGAGTCCCGCCCATGTCCCTAATGCCACCGCGGGCAATCCGATCAGGAAGAGGCTAAACGTACCTGGGGCAATAGTTCCAGTGCCGCCGAGAAACAGCGCGGTCAGCAGAAATACAAACACCCCGACCGGCTGGAACACGGCGCGCTGCTCGGGCGGCGGCCATCCGCGCAATGTGCACCAGATCGTCAGCACAATGCCGGCGAAACCGGTCGCTCCGCCGAGCGCTCCGTTCAGCGTGCCGACCATGCCATCGGTAAAGCGCCCGGCCTCGCTCGCGCTCGGCAACCTTGGACGGATCAGGCTGTAAAGGCTAAAAGCGACGAGCACGACACCGATGCCGAACCGCCAACTGTCCGGCGAGGCCCAGCGCAGGAGTTGGGCGCCGAGCGGCACGCCGATCACCGCGCCGATCAGAAACGGCGCAAGCCTGCCTGGACGGATCGCGTGCCGCAATTTCCAGGCGGCCCAGCCCTGTACAATCAAGCCGAAGGTCGCGATGAGAACGGTGGACTGGGCCGGGGGCAGGAAGTGCAGCCAAACCGCCGCCGCGACAATCGCAAACGCGAATCCGGCGAGCCCCGCGACAAAGGAGGCGGCAAAAGTGGCGGAAACAAACAGGATCAGGTTGACGGCAGAAAGGTCGCCCATCACACACCCCATCGCTGCCGCCGCGAAAGGCGCGGCGGGGATAGGGCAACGCTTGGCCTGTTACAGCGTAGGGGTGGTTGCCGGTGACCTAAGCACTATCGTTGTGCAGGCAGGAGAGTCTGTCAAGCGCCGAGCGGCCGGCCCTAACGTACTGAAAGACCCGGACCTTCCTTTTCAAACCGACGCACCGCTTCTTCAGGTCCGTGATCTTCGAACGAAGCTTCTTAAACCGGTGTCGTTCAGCTTGGCGGTGGGCGAGTGTATTACCGTGAAGGGGCCATCCGGCGCCGGCAAAACCTTGCTGTTGCGCGCCATCGCCGACCTCGATCCCAATCAAGGTCTGGTGAGCGTCGAGGGCAGCGACCGCTCGACAGTCCCAGCTCCGGAGTGGCGCCGGCTGGTCGGTTATGTCCCGGCGGAGCCGGGGTGGTGGGCGGAAACGGTCGGCGAGCACTTTGACGATTGGATCGCGGCCGCCGCTATTCTTACAGACCTGGGATTTTCTGAGAAAGCAAAGAGCTGGCCGATCGCGCGTCTGTCCACGGGCGAGCGGCTGCGGCTTGCGGTTGTCCGTGCCCTGATCATCCGACCGAAAGTGTTGCTGCTCGATGAGCCGACCGCGGCTCTCGATGCCGCTTCCGTAGCAGCGGTCGAGTCGCTGCTCGCGGACCGGATACGAGCAGGTCTTGCTGTTTTATGGGTCACACACGACGCGGGTCAGACGAGGCGCATCGCACGCCGGCAGCTGGCGGTCGAGGCCGGAAACGTCCGGGAGGAGATCGATCAGTGACCAGTTACATCACCCTGAGCTATGTGGACCTTGCTTTGGCGAGTGTCCTTGTTCTGATCAATGCGGGGCTCTCCCTAATATTCGGACTAAAAATTCACCGAAGCCTGCTGATCGCCGCAATCCGCATGGCGGTACAGCTCACGCTGATCGGCCTCGTGCTGACCGCTCTGTTCTCGCTTGTCTCACCGCTTTGGACCGGCCTCGCGGTATTCGCGATGATCTTGTTTGCCGGCCAGGAGGTCATGCAGCGGCAGGATCGGCGGCTTTCCGGCTGGTGGTGCTTTGGGTTGGGCACGGGCTGCATGATGATGTCTTCGGTTCTGGTGACCGTCTTTGCCCTACTGACCGCAATCCGACCCAGCCCGTGGTATGACCCGCGCTACTCGATACCGCTGCTCGGTATGATCCTGGGCAACTGCATGACCGGAATTGCATTAGGGCTGAACACGTTGACGACGAGCCTCATGCTCCGCCGCGCGGCCGTGGAAGCCCGATTGATGCTCGGCGCGACGCGATGGGACGCCGCGGGTCCGGTAACGCGCGATGCGCTGCGCAGTGCGCTGATGCCGACCATCAATTCCATGTCCGCGACTGGTCTGGTGTCTCTCCCCGGGATGATGACGGGGCAGATCCTCAGCGGAGTCCCCCCTGTCGAGGCAGTCAAATACCAGATCCTGGTCATGTTCCTGATTGCGGGCGGTACCGGCTTCGGGGCAGTAGCCGCGGTACTCGGCGGCGTCTACCGCCTGACCGATGCGCGACACCGGCTTCGCCTCGACCGCCTAGCGGCGCCGCAGGCTACGTAGCGGACATACGTACCACGGCGCTGTGGGACTGGCGTTCTACACCAGAAAACCGAGGCCGCCCAAGGCGCCGCCGGCCGCCAGAAGCCAAAGCGGATTGAGACGCGTCGTGAGCATGACAACAGCGGCGGCGCCGGTCACCGCGATGGCTGCCCAAGTGATACCGGCGGCTTGTGCCATCACGATGCCGCTCGCGATAATCAAACCGGTGGTTACAGGAATGAGCGCGGATTGCAGCACGCGCTGCCAGTGCGCTTCCTGAAAGCGGTGGATCAGGCGAAACGCAGCGAAATAAATGGTGCAGGGCGGCGCGAAGGTGGCGGTGGCGGCGGCAAGCGCGCCGGCCAGCCCCCACACCTTCCAACCGATGAGCCCCATCATCAGGATCATGTTCGGGCCCGGGATCGCCTGAGCCATGGCGAAGATATTCGTGAAGTCCTGATCCGTGATCCAGCCATGCGTGGTTACGGCAAACGCACGCACATCGGGCAGCACGGTTGGAAAGCCGCCGAAACTGATCGAGGAAACGATCGCAAGATGAAACGTCAGCGCCAGAAGATCGGAGGCCGTTTTCATGATCGGCGCGCTGCAGAAAGCGCAATGCTGAGCGGCAACAGCGCGATCAGCACAATCGGTAGCGGGAGGCGGCTGAAGGCCATTATGACCAGAGCCAGCACGGCCAGGCCAATCGTCAACGGCCGGCGGCGATGGGGCCGGAGAAGTCGCAACCCGGTCGCGATCAGAAGACCGGCCGCGGCTGCGGAAACCCCGCCGAGGACATGGCGAAGCAGGGGCGCTTGCGCATAGCGAAGGCAAAGCACGCCAAGCGCCAAACCGCCGCTCCAGGGCAACACAAGAAACCCCGCAATCGCGGCGAGCGCCCCGGGCGCGCCGCGCAGTTTTGTGCCGGTGCAGACCGCGATGCCGATGATATTCGGCCCCGGCAGGAACTGGCACAGGCTGACGATATCGAGGAATTCCGCGTCGCTGAGCCAGCCCCGCTGTTCAACTGCAATGCGCCGGGCCCAGACGATCCCGCCGCCAAAGCCAAAAACCGATACTGTCAAAAACGCCTTGGCGATGGCGCCGAGCGGCGCGGCGGCGGGCTGTTGCAGCGGCAGAGCGGCCGACATGGCTTAGGCGTGCTCATGCCGGTGATGGAGGTCGGGATAATGCGGGTGCTTGTGGACGAGACGGCCATGCTGGTGCGGATGGCTGTGCGGTTCGCCGTCTGGATCGGATGGCCCATGCGCGTGCCGATGATGCTCGTCGCGAACATGCCGGTGCTCGTGAAAAAGCGGTTCGTGCACATGCTCGTGCTCGTGTTTTTCGGCAAGATGCACATACACACCCGCCGCCATGAGCCCGGCAGCGCCGATCAGGGGCCATGTGATGGGCTCGCCGAGCAAAGGAACCGCGATCGCAGCGCCGATAAAGGGAGCGGTCGAAAAATACGCTCCGGTGCGGGCCGCACCGAGATGGCGCAACCCCAGTACGAAGAGCGTCAGGCTAACGCCATAACCGAGGAACCCGACGATAGCCGCCGCGGCAAGGGTTCCCTCTTCGAGCAGCTGCGCGCCATGGGCAAACCCCAGCGCGGTATTGATGACCCCGGCAGCAACACCCTTGACCATGGCGATCTGGACCGGATCGCCGGCGCTGAGCTTTCGGGTCAGGTTGTTATCGATGCCCCAGCAGATGCAGGCCGCGACGATCAGCGCACCACCCCCGCCGGTCATCGCCGCACCGTCTGTTGGCCAGGACAGTACGAGCGCGCCGGCGAGTATAGCCATGGCGCCGGCAAACACCCGGCGATCGACGTTCTCACGGAGGAAGATCCAGGCGATCGCCATGGTGGCGAGGCTTTCGGTGTTGAGAAGAAGCGAACCGGCGCCACCCGATGCGGACGTCAGTCCTGCCATCAGCAGCGCAGGACCGAGAACGCCGCCGAAAAGGACGATCAAGCCAAGCCACGGGAGATCGCGCCGGCGCAGCGGCGCCTCTGCGGCTCTGCCTGAAAGCCGGGCGCCTAGGCTGATGATACCGAGGCCGATTCCGGAACCGAGATAGAGCAGGCCCGCAAGCAGCAGCGGGTCGGTTACGCCTAACAGCAGCTTCGCGACCGGCGTGCTTGCGCCGAACAGAGCCGCCGACGCGAGCGCGAGCAGCGGTCCTGAGTAGTTCGTGAAAAGTGAAGGGTTCATGATCGGGCTCCAGGCCTGAATCCTTACCACGGGATCGGGCGTTGCCCGGAAGTCATTGCCGGGAGAACAATGTTAGGAGCCCGTGCTGAAGCAACGCACGATCGACCGCGTGCGCCGTTTTCTAAAGGCGCACGTGCCGAATAACGCTTTGCGGCGATACGCCCTGGCGCGCAATAGCTGACAGATGTGTGGTCCCGCCCGCCTTTCGACCGAGGCCCGGAATGGGTCGAGCGGCGCCATGGCGCGATGTCGGCGACACGACCGCTCCGCTCTCGACTGCGCACAGGCCTGACGCTGCGGGGTTCCAACTCGGTTCAGGATACCACCATTCGGACAGTCCGAGCACGAACCTATTGGCAGCGAGTCCGGCAGAACTCGCTATCTCACACGGCCAGACGGGGGATTTCCGTGAGGCGCGCGCACGGGATCTGCCCCTCGTCATCAAAGGCCGATGGTAGGGTTGTTTGCCACCTGATTTGCCACCCCAAACGCCGGTGATCATCGGAGAAGAGAGGTGAGCGTACACCCTCTACCGCTTTGGAAAACGTGGGAAAACGTTAGGATCGGGTAACGGAAATTGGTAGAGCGTCGCCTTTGGAGACCGGTGCTCTACCAGTCGAGCCACACTCCTAATCCTCTCGCCCTTCGAAAATGGCGCATCGACGGCCCATCGGACAGGATCCCCACTTCACTAAATGATAATGATGCCTATTCCTACTTTAAGATTTTGGCGACGACGCCGGCGCCGACGGTGCGGCCGCCTTCGCGGATCGCAAATCTGAGCCCCTCATCCATCGCGATCGGCGCGATCAGCTCGATCTCCATCGAGATGTTGTCGCCCGGCATCACCATCTCGGTGCCCTCCGGCAGATGCACGGTGCCGGTCACATCGGTGGTGCGGAAATAAAACTGCGGCCGGTAATTGCCAAAAAACGGCGTGTGCCGCCCGCCCTCTTCCTTGGTCAGGATGTAGGCCTCGCACTGAAAACGCGTATGCGGCGTGATCGAGCCCGGCGCCGCCAGCACCTGGCCGCGCTCCACCTCCTCGCGCTTGGTGCCGCGCAACAGCGCCCCGATGTTGTCGCCCGCCTCGCCCTGGTCGAGCAGCTTGCGGAACATCTCCACACCCGTCACCACCGTCTTGGCGGTCGGCCGCAGCCCGACGATCTCGACCTCGTCGCCGACCTTGACAACCCCGCGCTCGACCCGCCCCGTCACCACCGTGCCGCGCCCGGAGATCGTAAACACGTCCTCGATCGGCATCAAAAACGGCCGGTCCTTGGCCCGCTCCGGCTGCGGGATGTAATCGTCCACCGCCGCCATCAGCTGCAGGATCGAAGCGTGCCCCTGCTCCGCGTTGCGGCCCTCCAGCGCAAACAGCGCCGAGCCTCGGATCACCGGTATGTCATCCCCCGGAAACCCATAGGAGCTCAACAGCTCGCGCATCTCCAGCTCGACCAGGTCCAGCAACTCGGGATCGTCGACCATGTCGATCTTGTTCATATACACCACCAAGGACGGCACCCCGACCTGCCGCGCCAACAAAATGTGCTCGCGCGTCTGCGGCATCGGACCGTCCGCCGCCGACACCACCAAAATGGCGCCGTCCATCTGCGCCGCCCCGGTGATCATGTTCTTGATGTAGTCCGCATGCCCCGGGCAGTCGACATGCGCATAGTGACGCTTGTCGGTCTCGTACTCGACATGCGCCGTCGCAATCGTGATCCCCCGCGCCCGTTCCTCCGGCGCCTTGTCGATCTGGTCAAACGGCACAAACGTCGCACCCCCCGCCTCCGCCAAAACCTTGGTGATCGCCGCCGTCAGCGTCGTCTTGCCATGGTCAATGTGACCAATCGTCCCGATGTTGCAGTGCGGCTTCGTCCGCTGAAACTTCGCCTTCGACATCGCCTAGGAAATTCCGTCCGAAAAGAGAAACGACCGTATTTCGACACGACGGCGGTCGCTTGGAGCGGGTGATGGGAATCGAACCCACGTAGCCAGCTTGGAAGGCTGGAGCTCTACCATTGAGCTACACCCGCTTCGACCCGCAACCGAAGCCGGCGCCGCTCCGCTCCCCTGCGCCAGACCTCAGATGACGCCTGGGTCCGGAGGGCTGGTGGAGGGGGTAGGATTCGAACCTACGAAGACGTACGTCGGCAGATTTACAGTCTGCTGCCTTTAACCGCTCGGCAACCCCTCCGCGTCGCGTGCCGCCCGGCGCAGCGGATCGGGGTGATAAGATGTTCGCTGCATTTTGTCAATCCAGGCCCGTCGGGCGGGCAGAGAATAGACCGCATTGGGCGGGACCGTACGATCCGAAGGTAATCAAATGAGCGACTTCCAACGTCAGCGCCAAAACCACGCATCGTTGCGCGATTATCGCCGCGAGCGACAATCATCGCGCCACCCAATCCCCCCGCGCACACCTGGGGACGCCGAGCGCTGGCTCTATGGAACGCACGCGGTAGCCGCAGCTCTTGCCAACCCCGAGCGCCGCTGGCGGCGACTCGCCGCTCTCGCCGGTCGCGAGGAGGAGGCGAAGGCGCTCGTTGCCGTCGCCCGCGCAACCTGGCACGGCAGAGGTGAGGCGCTGCGCGTGCTTGACCACAACGGTTTTGCGGCGATCCTGCCGGCGGGCGCGGTCCACCAGGGTCTTGCGCTCGAAGTCGAACCGCTGCCCGCGCGCAACCTCGATGATGTGTTGCCGATCGCAGACATGCCAGTCGGCCGATCCGTCATCCTCGCGCTCGACCGCGTCAGCGATCCGCAGAACATTGGCGCGGTGCTCCGCTCAGCCGCCGCGTTCGGCGCGCTCGCGATCCTCATCCCCGCGCACGGCATGCCAGCCGCCACCGGCGCGCTCGCCAAAGCCGCCTCGGGCGCGCTCGAGCTGGTGCCGCTCGTGCGCGTCGTCAACCTCGCCCGCGCTCTCGATCGGCTCAAGGGAGAAGGGTTCTGGATCTGCGGTCTCGACGCGACCGCGCCGTCACTACTGGCGCAACTGCAGCTCGGGAACCGTATCGCGCTCGTGCTCGGCTCGGAGGGCGGCGGGATGCGCCGCCTCGTACGCGAGCGCTGCGATTTTCTCGCGCGGCTGCCGACCCGCCCCGGGCAACCGACCCTCAACGTTGCCAATGCCGCGGCGGTTGCGCTGTACGAACTCGTTCGTGGTAGTCGCTTCCGGGGTGCCTGACATTCTTTTGCCGGCTGCCTGCCATAAGGCTAAAGTGATCGAGCTCCCGTTGCGGTGCCGCCCGTGACTTCAATGACCTCATCTCCCGCCGCAGCCGTCGCCTATTTCGCGACCGAGGCTCACTATCTGTCGCTTGCCGGCCGCCTCGCCGCGGCGCTCCAAGACGGGGGCCTGGTGCTTGTCACCGGTGATCCCTCGGCCAACCCTCAGCTGCTCTCCGAAGCACTCCGCAAAGTCGCGCGAGCTCGCCGCATGGTGATCGACATTTCGTGCAGCAGTGAGCTCGAGATCGAGCAGCTGTCACGCGCCTGTTGCGCGGGGCCGGCTGAGCCGGCCCCTGCGCTGTTCGTCTTCGATGAGGTCGACCGGCTCTCCGACCAGCAGGTCGCGCAGACCTGCAAGGCCTTCGCGCAGAGGGCTGGGGAGAGCGCGGCGGCAGTGCTGCTGTCGCGTGGATGTTTTTCCGACCGGCTGGAAGCGCCCTTGCTACAGCCGGTGAAAGAAGCGCTCGCGGCTCGGTTTCGGTTGGACGAGATCGGCGAAGACGAGAGCATCGACTTTCTTCGCCATCAGCTCCAAACCCGGTACCGCGACGACGAAAAGCGCGGCGTTCCATCCGTGATCTTCCCTGCCTTGGCCGTGTTGGGAGTGGTGGCGACGTTGGGGGTATGCGCTCTGTTGGTCGTGCGTCACATCGACACTCCCCACCCGACGACCGCCACTGTGGCAGCCACATCGCCGCCGCCTGCCGCCCAGCCGCCGGCCGCCGCGCCGGCGATGCCAGCTACTACCGAGCCCGCGCCGACAACGGATGCCGCGCCGGCGCAACCGATCGCCCCCCCCGCCTCTCCTCGCGCACCCCAGTCTCCTGCGGTCACACCGCTCTCTTCGACCGAAACCGCAGTGCTGGTATCCCGCGGCGACGATTTCCTCAAGGCGGGCGACATCGCGTCGGCGCGCCTGTATTACGAGCGGGCTGCCGATGCGGGCAACGGCTCGGCGGCGCTGCGGTTGGGCGCGACATTCGATCCCGGCTTTCTCGCCAGCGCCGGCGTGCGGGGCACTCTCGGGGACCCGGCGCGGGCGGCGTCGTGGTATACACGTGCCCGCGATCTCGGCGAAGCCGCCGCCGCGCAGCGCCTGAAGAGCCTCGATCACACTACACCATGACCGCGGCGGCGATCTCCTCGGCCGCCTTCCTCACTGGCGCCCGGTACGGGGCCGCCACGGATGGACGCTCCAGGACAGCGGGCTTATCATCGCGCAGAGGCAAGAAAGACCCGGTCCATCATTCCGCTGCAGAGGAAACGCGCGATGGAGAAAAGATTTGGTGTGGTATCCGCGGACGGCCATTGCCGGCTAATGCACCTTCCGTTCGACCTGTGGACAAAACGTCTGCCAGGGAGGTTCCAGGATGACGGGCCGCGGGTCGTCGAGCGCCCGGACGGCACTCGGCAATGGATCGTCGAGGGGCGTCCGTGGAGCGGGGTCGGCTGGGCCGGCGTCGGCCGGGGACCGGTCAACTGCTATACGCGGGCGGGCCTCTCCGAGGAGCCCGAACCCGGCATCTTCCGCGCCGCGCATGCCAAATACCGCTGCGAAGACATGGACCGCGACGGCGTCGATGCCGAGCTCGTCAACGGACCCTACGAGCAAATCGGGCAGATCAGGGACCCCGACCTGCGCGCCGCCTGCGTGCGCGCCGTCAACGACTGGGGGCGCGAACTATATGAAGAGTCGAACGGGCGGTTCATCATGCTGCTGCCACTGCCGTGCCAGACGGCCGAGGAGGCGGTCGCCGAGCTGTTGCGGGTGGCGGAATTCGGCATGCCGACCGGCGTCATCTTTGATTGGGTCGGCGCGCCGCAACCGGTGTTGCACCAGATGTGGGAGCCGGTGTGGGCGGCTGCCGCCGAAACGGGCGTGCCTGTCAACCTGCACGCCAACCCGAGCGGCGGTTCGCGCCAGATGGGCGTCGGCGTCGAGGGCCTCGAACCGCGCAACCAGTTCCTGATGCGGGTCGCCAACTTCCCGATGGGAGCGATGGGCGAGCTGATGAGCGCCGTCGTGTTTGGCGGCATTTGCGACCGCCATTCGGGGGTGCGCTTCGTGCTCGAAGAGGCTGGAGTCGGCTGGGTGCCGTTTCTGTTCTGGCGTTTCGACCGCGAATACGATTTCGGCGGGCCGGAGAGCCGCGTCTTCAAGCCTGACGTCCCGCTTTCCAACAAGCCGACCGAGTTCGTGCGGCGCCAGGTCTTCTTCACGTTCGAGGTCGAGGAGGAGGGCGGTTTTCACCGCGTGCCCGAGGTTGGCTTGGGCAACTTCCTGTGGGCCAGCGACTTTCCGGGTCTCGACAGCCCGTGGCCGCACTCCAAGGCGATGGGGCATACTCCGGTGGAGGCGGCGCTCGGTAAAAAAGCCCTCTCCCAGCTGGTCTTCGACAACGCCGTGAGCCTCTACAGGATTCCGGTCACGCTGCCGCGTCAGTGATCAGAGCAACGTGAAAGAGGTCGTCGTGTTCGCTCTAACGCGGCACGACGATATCGAGTAGATCTGCGCCTTCCAGGAATTATAGACTGCGTCCGCGTCATCGTTCCGGCCTGCCAAACTTTCAACGGCCAGTTCCAATCCCCTCTTTCGCGAGCGGAATGGCGACGCAGCACTCACGGTCATACAACCCATCATTGAGCGAACCTCGAAGCCTTGTCGCTTCTGCAGAGCAGGGGGCGTAGAGGTGGATGATCAACGGACGCTGGGCACAGTTCCCCCGCCGCGCGTTCAATTGCGATCAGGTGGTTGCGGTATCAGCATCAGGCAATTATAGGGATTTTGGTATCGCAGCTCCGGATCGGGCTCCGATCGGCACCGCTCCTATGTCTTATATTATGCAGGATGCGGCGGTAGCAAGGTCCATAGGTGGGTACGGTTTAAAGAGCCCATGGTTCCTCGGCCTCAGGCTTTGGCGAGCAGGAGGACCACGGAGCGCGGCTGAACCCGGCAGGTCGATCCCTGCAGCGTTGGGGCATTGGCCCAGCCGCAAATATCGGCTGGCGGATCGAGAAAGGTATCGACACAGCGTCGCCACGACTCCTGCGCTTGGTTCAGTGGTGGAATTTCGAATTCGAGTGTCTCCCAATAGGCATTGATGATGATATGTAACTGGAGCGGGTATCCCAGCAGGCGGACCGTAGCTGCCAGCGTATGCGATTCATTACCCCAATCCGGTGAATTCAATTTCACTCCGTGCCACTGTACCGGCTGTCGGCGCAGAAGTTCGTTCAAGGTCATGTCGAGTACCTCAACCGGCAGGTCACGGTTCATGCGAAGGGCGATGAGTTCTCTGACAAAGCGATGAAGACCCGCGTGCTCGTCGACGAGCGTCCAATCGAACCAGGATATTTCGTTGTTCTGGCAGAAGCCGTTATTGTTTCCGCGCTGGGTGCGGCGCACCTCGTCTCCCATCAGCAACATTGGCATGCCGGTCGCCAGCAGCGTCACTGTCAGGAAGTTCTTGACCTGGCGGTTGCGCAGTCGTTCGACTTCAGGGTCACCCGTCGGGCCTTCGACGCCGCAGTTCCAGCTGAGATTGTAGTCCGCCCCGTCGCGGTTTCCATCCTCGTTCACCTCATTGTGCTTGCCGTTGTAGGAAACCAGATCATTGAGCGTGAAGCCATCGTGGCAGGTTACGAAATTGATGCTCTGCTCGGCTTCGCGCTCCTCTTGCTCGTAGATGTCCGGGCTCCCCGTCAGCCGGAAGGCCATTGCACGCGCCGTACCGTTGTCGCCTTTGAGAAAGGCCCGCACGTCGTCGCGAAATCGCCCATTCCATTCCTTCCAGCTATCCCCAACGAAGCGGCCAACCTGATAAAGCCCGGCGGCGTCCCACGCTTCGGCAATCAGCTTGACATTGGCGAGGATGGGATCGGACTCGATGTCCCAAAGTACCGGCGGCGATGCCATCGGGCGGCCGTCCTCGTCGCGCGATAATATCGAGGCGAGGTCGAAGCGAAAGCCGTCGACATGCATCTCGGTGACCCAATAGCGCAGGCTGTCGATGATCAACCGCCGCACGATCGGCTCATTGGCGTTCAACGTGTTGCCGCAGCCGGTGTAGTCGGCGTAACGGGATTTGTCCTCTGGTAGAATGTAATAATTTTCGTTCGCTAATCCTCGAAAGCAGATGGTGGGACCGTGTTCATTGCCCTCTGTGGTGTGGTTGTACACCACGTCGAGGATGACCTCGATTCCGGCGCGATGAAGCGCCTTCACCATGTCGCGGAATTCGTCGAGCGCGCCGAGGGGATCCCTTCGCGAACTGTATCCATCATGTGGCGCGAAAAACGACAGCGGCTGGTATCCCCAATAGTTGCCGAGGCCTGGCGGACCGTCCTCTTCGTCGAAGGCAAAAATCGGGAGAAGCTCGACCGCGCTGACGCCGAGGTCCTGGAGGTAGGGGATCTTCTCGATCAGCCCGGCGTAGGTGCCACGCTTCGGCTGCACGACGCCCGAGCCCGGATGCCGGGTGAACCCGCCGACATGCATCTCATAAATGATCGTTTTCGCAAAGGGTCGGCCGAGAGGGGTATCCCCCTCCCAGTCATACGCGCCGGTGTCGACGACAACGCTCTTCGGTGCCGTCGCGGCATTGTCCCCCCGGTGCCGTGCGGCCTCACGGC
>Ga0318536_10000409_pt1 | contig 12399 bp, 9 predicted proteins | sample GRESIP117b4f28_FD_203481 | JGI IMG/M metagenome (GOLD analysis project Ga0318536, IMG submission 203481) | Tropical soil microbial communities from Luquillo Experimental Forest, Puerto Rico - GRE.SIPMG.117b4f28 | ecosystem: Environmental > Terrestrial > Soil > Tropical forest > Bulk soil... | reverse complement strand
GTCGCTCGCCACCTCGAGGTCGTTGATCAGCACACCGAGATCGTCGCGCAGCCGCGCGGCCTCACCGGTGAAGTCCTCGCGTTCGAAAATGCGCCACTTCCTCAGCACCGGCATGACGACCTCGTTGAGATGGATGCGCGGGTCATAGACCCCGCCGACCGCGATGATCACGGCCTTGCGCCGGAACTCCGGTACCGTGAACCCGGGCATCTTGAAGTTACGCAGGATTCGGTGCACCGACTGCATCGCCTGGTTCGGCGCGATATCCAGACCCGCCGCACTGACGTCCCGGTAGAAGATCATGTGCAGGTTCTCGTCGGCCGACACCCTGGCCATCAATTGTTCGGCGATCGTGTCGTTGGCGGCTTTGCCCGTGTTGCGGTGCGCGACGCGGGTGGCCAGCTCCTGAAAAGAGACGTACATGACCGAGTCGAACAGGCTCTCAGCAAACATATCGCCCTGGTGGTTCTGGCCCGGGCTGAAGCCTCGCGTCATTTGCTCCGTGCGCAGCTTCTCCAGCTCTACCGGGTCGACGGCGCGGGTGACCACCAGGTAGTCGCGCAGTGCCGTGCTGTGCCTGTTCTCCTCGGCGGTCCACCGATTCACCCACTGGCCCCACGGACCGTCCATGGAGAAGTTCTTGCCGTCCGACCATGGGATGTAGTCGTGCGGATTCCAGTCCTTGGACATCGAGAGGTGGCGGTTGAGCAGTCGCTCGACCACGGGCTCTAGCTCAAGTAGTAGCTGCCGGTTGGTCAGGCTATCGGACATCAATCTCTCCCAGCTATGTGTTTCTGTCAGTAACGGTCAATGTATCTGTGTCATACAGTTACATCAAGCTGACACGCGCGGAATCGATCAACCAGGGCCGATAGTCCCTATCTGGGCGGAAAGATACCCTTGCGGAGCTGAACGCCCACCTTGACGAACGCGGAGTGGCCATCGGCCGACAGCCTGCTGGGCGGGATATCCTCGCTCGGCGCCGCCTTGCATGGCTTACCACGCCAGCTCGGTGACGCGCGGGGAGCGTAGCGCCGCCACAGATGTCGGGCACATCCGCGGCCGGCGCTACGCTCGCAACGGTGGTACCCGGCTCGGCCCGCCGGCAAACTGCCCTTGACTAATGTCTCCATTTGCGCGCGTTCGATCGGTCAGTCGCGCTGCAGGTGATCTGGGTCGACGGCGCGCGGGCGACCGCACCCGGCCCAAACTGATCGAAGCGTTCAACGAGATCCGCGGCTACGGCGTCAAATTGGACAAGCTCATCGACCTGCACGAGCAGGTCGTGCGCGAAATCGACCAGATCATCTAGATGCTGGTGCGCGCCGCAGCCGAGCACGTCATGGACCGAATCAAGCCGCGCCAGCCGTTGCCGCCGGATTCCGAGAGCGCCGAGCTGATCACCATGCTGGTCCGGTTCCGCGCTCAAGCCGTGTCGACCGTCACCGCGACGCTCGCATCCTCGATCGAATCCAACATCGACTGGCTCGTCAGCCGCATACTCGCCGAATACCTCGAGCACTCTTCCGAACCCGCGGAAGGCTCGGAAGGCGAAGTCGCGCAGGCCCAGTGAGAACCGCGGCGGCGACGCTCACCTTCCGCTGAGCGTCAGCGCTCCTTCTGTTTTGAGCACCCTTCCGGCCGTGATCTTTTCGGTCTTGCGAGCCTCGCGCTCCAGGTAGCGCTGCTTGGACTCGTCGAATTTGTCGCTCGCCACCTCGAGGTCCTTGATCAACACACCGAGATCGTCGCGCAGCCGCGCGGCCTCACCGGTGAAGTCTTCGCGTTCGAAAATGCGCCACTTCCTCAGCACCGGCATGACGACCTCGTTGAGATGGATGCGCGGGTCATAGACCCCGCCGACCGCGATGATCACGGCCGTGCGCCGGAACTCCGGCGCCGCGAACCCGGGCATCTTGAAGTTACGCAGGATTCGGTGCACCGACTGCATCGCCTGGTTCGGCGCGATATCCATACCCGCCGCACTGACGTCCCGGTAGAAGATCATGTGCAGGTTCTCGTCGGCCGACACCTTGGCGAGCAGCTGGTCAGCGATTGCGTCGTTACAGGCCTTGCCCGTGTTGCGGTGCGCGACGCGGGTGGCCAGCTCCTGAAAAGAGACGTACATGACCGAGTCGAACAGGTTTTCAGCGAAGATGTCGCCCTGGTGGTTCTGGCCCGGGCTGAAGCCTCTCACCATTTGCTCGATGCGCAGCTTCTCCAGGCGCACCGGGTCGACGGCGCGCGTGACCACCAGGTAGTCGCGCAGTGCCGTGCTGTGCCTGTTCTCCTCGGCGGTCCACCGATTCACCCACTGGCCCCACGGACCGTCCATGGTGAAGTTCATCGCGATCTCGCGGTGATACGACGGCAAATTGTCCTCGGTCAGCAGGTTCTGCACCATCGCGACTTGTGCCACATCTGACAGCCGGCTCTGTCCGGGCTCCCAGCGCTGGCCATCCAAACCGTAGAAGTTCTTGCCGTCCGACCATGGGATGTAGTCGTGCGGATTCCAGTCCTTGGACATCGAGAGGTGGCGGTTGAGCAGTCGCTCGACCACGGGCTCTAGCTCATAGAGAAGCTGCGGGTCGGTCAGGCATCTGGACACAAAGCGCTCCCCGTTATGTCGCTATCGGTAAAGGCCAATGTATCTGTGTCGTGCAGTTACAAGAAGCTGACACGCGCGAAAATCGGTCAACAAGGGCCAAAAGTCCCCATTCCGGCGTTGGCACTGGACATTGAGTCGATGCGGCGCTATCGCCGTGCGACCAGATGCGGGGCAAGCGTGGACAGTTTCTCGCAGGTCTCCTCGAATTCACACTCGGGTTCTGACTCTTCGATGATGCCGGCTCCGGCCCGCAACCACGTCTTGCAGTTGCATTCGTATGCCGCTCGCGGCGTCAACGCGGCATCCAGCCCGCCCTCTGCCGAAACCATCACGACCGCACCGGAATACAGCCCGCTCGGGGCCTCGTCAAGGCGCAGGATGGCCTCGATGCCGGCCGCCTTCGGGATGCCCGACGCGGTGACCGCCGGGAAAAGCGCTTCCAGCGCGTCCATCCGGTCCCTCGACGGGTTCAGGCGCGCGTTGATCGTCGAACCGAGGTGCTGGACACTCCCCCGCTCGCGCACCGTCATGAAGTCGGTGACCGCCGCCGTGCCCGGTTCGGCTATCTCGGTGATTTCTTCTAGCGAGGTACGAACCGAAATGACGTGTTCCACAATCTCTTTAGAGCTCGACTCCAGGTCGTCACGAGCCTGGCGATCGCGCGCCGCACCACGACCCAGCGCCCGGGTGCCGGCCAGCGGCCCCGTCACCACGCCGCCGGCCCGGTCGACGGCCGCGACAAGTTCGGGGCTGTAGCCGACGGCGCGAATTCCGCCCAGCCGCAACAAGAACGACCTCACCGGGGTGTTGTGCCGCCGGCCCAGCCGGTAGGTGGACGGGAAGCCGAGCGCGAAAGGGACCTCGACGCTCCGGGACAAGATCACCTTCCGGTAGTTGCCCGTCGCGATCTCGCGAACCGCCACCGCCACCCGATCGCGATAGTCGGACGGGTCGGCGGTCACGTCGACCGCGCGCGCGTCCGGCACGCTTCGCGCGCCGCAGTCCACCAACTCAAGCACCGCCTCGTAATGGCCGGCCTCGGCACCGAAAAGACGAACGGCGTCGCGGGTCACCACGATCCGGGTGCGGGGCCAGAACAGCCGCGCCAGCGGGGTTTGCGGCGCCAGCCACTGCTGCAGCCCATGGCGGTAGACGCCGAACTCCAAGGCGACCCAGCCGAAAAGCTGGTCGGTTTCCAGCAGCAGCCGATCGATGGCTTCGCCCAACAGCGACCCGGGCCGCCCGGACGACCGTTGCCTCTGGGTCGCGCCGTCGCGGATTATCCGCAGTTCGTCGCTGTCCAACTCGACCATCGCCTGCACACCGGTGGCCAGCACCCATTGGTCATCGTGCTCGTAAAGCAGGTACTCCTCGCCGACCCGCTCGGAGAGCATCGCAGCCAGCTCGGCCGCCAGGTCGGCCGGATCGATGTGGACGGGGAGCGGAATCGGCGGTGACCCGGAGCCGGCGGAACCTCTCCTGACGCTAAGCTCGGTCACGGTTAGTAAATGTAGCCTAACCTATGTACGTCCACGCAGCCCCGTCCCGCCGCCATGGCGGACCCGCAAATCGGTACCGGGGAATGCTTTACATCACATTTACGACATTTACGGCGGGCTTTTTGGCCGTCACAGCAAAGGGCGGTCGCCCCGACGAACCACCGACCGGGAACGCAATTCGGCGAACGGGTCTCGATCATCCGAGCATTCGGCATGGCTTTCCCCCATCGCTGTTTCTCGACGCTATTCACGCGGCGCGCCAATCCCCACAGCGAATCCACAACGAAGTCACAGTGGATTCGCGTCAATCGCTCCTTACCCGGCCCGACCAGCGCCGCTGTGACCACCGGCTTTAGCGAATCCGGCTATTCCGGCACAGCCATCCCCAGCCCGGGCGTTTCGGGCCGGATACGAGTGGCGGTCCCGCAGCGGCGCGGCTAAATTTTTGCACGGTTTCGGGATGTTCGTGGTTGCCCCGGTCGCGGACGGCGCTTCCCCCGATTAGCGCTTAAAAGAGAGGCACCAAATGCTGCAAGAGTTTTGGCACAACTTCACCCATAACCTCTTCAAGCCGCTTTTGCTGTTCTTCTACTTCGGGTTCATGATCCCGATCCTGAAGGTGCGGTTCGAGTTCCCCTACGTGATCTATCAGGGCTTGACGATGTACCTGCTGCTGGCCATCGGCTGGCACGGCGGCGAAGAGCTCGCCAAGATCAACACCGGCATCTGGGTCATCGTCGGATTCATGGTGCTGGGCTTCATCCTGAACTTCCTGATCGGGGCCATCGCCTACGTGCTCATGGGCTGGCTGACGCGCCTGAGAAAGGTTGACCGAGCAACGGTCGCGGGATACTACGGGTCGGACTCGGCAGGAACATTCGCCACCTGCGTGGCCTTCTTGGGCGCCGTCAACATCGCCTTCAACGCCTACATGCCGGTGATGCTGGCCGTGATGGAGATTCCGGGCTGCCTGGTGGCGCTGTACTTCGTGGCGATGCTGCGCCACCGGAACATGGACGCGGCGGGCAACATGCCCGGCGAGCCCGGCTACACACCTCCGATCAAAGTCGCCGTCGGGCCCGGCGCGGCGGCAAAGCCCCCGCATGGCCAGAGCCTCGAGGACGAGCGCGAGCGGGGAATCGAGCAGGAGCTGGAGCTCTCGATGGAAAAGCTGGACCATCCGGACTGGGAGCCCGACCAAAGCGCACCCCGCGCTAGGGGCAAGAGGGGGGTGCCCTTCTTCTCCCGCGAGCTCCTGCAGGAGGTTTTCCTCAACCCGGGGCTCGTCCTCCTCATCGGCGGCATCGCCATCGGGCTTATCAGCGGCCTGCAGGGACAGAAGGTCGTTGCGGACGACGACAAGTTCTTCGTATTGGCCTTCCAGGGTGTGCTGTGTCTGTTCTTGCTCGAGATGGGTATGACGGCCTCCCGCAAGCTGAAAGACCTGCGATCGGCGGGCCCCGGTTTCATTTTCTTTGGTTTGTTGGCGCCGAATATCTTTGCGCCGCTGGGGATCATCGTTGCCCACATCTACGCGTCGGTTACCCACGCAGATTTCAAGCCGGGAACCTACATCCTGTTCGCGGTGCTCTGCGGTGCGGCGTCTTACATCGCCGTGCCGGCCGTCCAGCGGCTCGCCATCCCCGAGGCCAGCCCAACTCTGCCGCTGGCCGCATCACTGGGTCTCACGTTTTCGTACAACGTCACCGTCGGAATCCCGCTCTATATCGAGATCAACCGCCTGGTCTCGCACTGGTTCTAGCTGCTGGGGCCTAAAAATCCCCGGCCGAAGGGGTTAGCCCAGCAGCGTGCGCACCGCCGCGTCGGCCCGCGGGTGCGCACCAGTCGATCGCCCCGACGTATAACCGCTGTTGCGGCGATCGGCCGATGCTCCACGAAACATGCTGGGCCACAGGGTTATTGCCGCGCCTGTCGCGCAGGTGGGCATCGCCAAAAGAGGGACAAAAGACGGATGCTCGTTGTGAGATGTTCGTAATGTGTTAATTGTTCGTAAAGACGGTCTCGCCAAGTTGACTCGGCTCCTGTGAGTCCGCAAGGTTTCTCGTGTGCGTTCGCGATGTGTGCGGACGCTGCACCGACACCTGCTTTCCTCCTCATCGCGCCGGACGAAATCACGAGGCACCAATGGTTTCAGAACTTCGCCCACATCCTGTTCCAGCCGATGTTGAGGGGGAGGCGCCCACACAAGAGGGTCTAACCGTTCGGACCGAAAAGCCCCGCAACGGCTTGGCCGGCCTCAAACACTGGCGCTACGACCTTCGCTCGGGTTTTGCGGTGGCCATGATCTCGCTGCCGTTCTCAATGGGAATCGCGATCACCTCGGGCGCGCCGCCGATCTGCGGGATCATTTCGGCGATCATCGCCGGTTTCGTCCTGCCGTTCCTGGGCGGCTCGTATGTGACCATCAGCGGCCCGGCCGCGGGACTGGCGCCGGCCCTGTTCGCCGGCATGGTTGCACTGGGACAAGTCCGCTTGGGCCATGGCGGCTCGCAATCCGAGGTGCTCGCAGTGGGATACCCCCTGGTCCTGGTTGCCATCGCCATCGCAGGTGTATTGCAAGTGATCCTTGCCAAGTTGAAGGTGGCCCGCTTCAGCGCCATCTTCCCGGCCGCGGCCATCCAGGGGATGCTGGCGGCGATCGGCCTGATGATCATCGCCAAGCAGCTCCCGCTCTTCATGGGCGTGAAGTTCGAGGCCCACGAATTCTGGGCGATCCTCGGCGAAGTGCCCCGGCACGTCGGGTCGATGAACCATGAGGTCTTCGCGTTGGGGATCGGTTGCCTGGCGGCGCTTTTCCTGCTATCGGCCTTTCCCGGGCGGCTGCTGAAGGTCATGCCGCCTCCGGTCTGGGTGTTCTTAGTCGGCACGGTCGTCAGCACATTCATCCTCAAGTTGGATAAACACTTCTTGATCAATGTGCCCGGTTCGCTCAAGCACGGGATCGTCTTCCCGCACTTCGCTGATGCGTTCTCCCATGCCGAATTGCTGCTCCCTCTCATCTACGTGGTCATCACCCTGCTCTTGATCGACGGGACCGAGTCCCTGGCGACGATCGCGGCCGTGGACAAAATCGATACCTACCGCCGCCGGTCCGACCCCGACCGGACCTTGCTGGCCATGGGCGTTTCTAACGTCGCCTCGAGCGTGGTCGGTGGCTTGACCATCATCCCCGGCATCGTCAAGAGCACAGCCAATATCCTGGGAGGCGGCCGGACGCAGTGGGCGAACTTCTACAACGCGTGCTTCCTGCTGACGTTCCTGCTGCTCGGCCGCGAGCTGATCAACATGGTCCCGCTGTCGGTGCTGGCCGCCATCCTCGTCTTCATTGGCTACAAGCTGTGTAAGCCAGCGGTTTTGCGCAACGTCGCACGGGTCGGGACGGAGCAGTTCGTCGTCTTCTCCGTCACAGTGCTCGTGACCGTCACGACGGACCTCCTCATGGGCATCGTCGCCGGCGTCATCCTCGAGTTAGTGCTGAACCTGTGGTACGTCGGCCTTTGGCATACCCTGAGGAACGGTTCGGAATCCGCAAGGCCGAGCCTTGCCGGCCGCTTCCTCAGTCTGTTCCGCAACCCGGTGTCTCAACGGGAATTCGGTGACGGCGCCTACCACCTGTATTTGGATGGTCCCCTGGTGTGTTTCAACCTGTTCCACGTGATTCGGGAGCTGGGGCAGCTTCCGCACGATACGCGGGCGGTGTATCTCCACTTGAGCTCGCGTGTGCCCCTCGTCGATCACACGACAGGTGAGTCCCTCCGTCATTTCCTGGAGGAGTTCAGCGGCCAAGATCAGAGTCCGAGGCTGGTGATCGAGGGGTGGGACCACATGCGGCCCCTGTCCAAGCATGAGACGAGCACGCGGATCGCCCTGGCCAGCGTCGAGGAGTTGGGGTCCCCACAAGCAACGGATTGACGAGATCAACCGCGTTGTCGCGCACTGGTTCCCGAGCGCCTCAGAACTAACCCAGCAACGTGCGCACCACCGCGTCGGCCAGCAGCCGGCCGCGCGGGGTGAGCACCAGTCTGTCGCCATCGGACACCAGCAAACCGTCAGCCACCACGGTCTCGGCGCGTTCGCGTTCGGCGTCATCCAGCTGGTCTAGCGGAAGCCCTTGGCGCAGACGGATTTTCAACATCAAGTCTTCGGTGTGCAGCGCGTCCGTGTCTAACTGCTCGAATCCCGCTATCGGCAGTGCGGCACCGGCCAGCGTCTCGGCATAGGCGTTGGGATGCTTGACATTCCACCAGCGCGTCGCACCGACGTATCCGTGCGCCCCGGGTCCCGCGCCCCACCACTGACCGCCATCCCAGTACCCGAGGTTGTGCCGGCACTCACCCCCGGGCCGCGACCAGTTAGATACCTCGTACCAGTCCAACCCGGCCGCGGACAGCGCGGCATCGACCAACTCGTAGCGGTGCGCCAGCACGTCGTCGTCGGGAGCGGTCAGCTCCCCGCGCCGGATCCGGCGCGCCAGTGCGGTGCCCTCCTCGACGACGAGGGCGTACGCGGACACGTGGTCGACGTCGGTCGCGATCGCGGTGTCGACCGAGCGCAGCAGATCGTCGTCGGACTCCCCGGGAGTTCCATAAATCAAATCGAGGCTGACGTGCTCGAAGCCCGCGTCCAACGCCTCGCGGGCCGATGCCGCCGATCGGTTCGGCGTGTGAATCCGATCGAGGACTCCCAGCACGTGCGGGACCACCGACTGCATGCCCAGCGACACGCGCGTGTATCCGGCGGCGCGGATGGCCGCGAAAAAGTCCGGCCAGGCCGACTCGGGGTTGGCCTCGGTGGTGACCTCGGCATCGGGCGCGAGGACGAAGTGCTGCCGCACCATGTCCAGCAGCCTGGCCATGCGTTCGCCGCCCAGCAGCGATGGTGTGCCTCCACCGACGAACACCGTGCTGAGCGTTGGTCCGTCCAACCGCGCGGCTGCCAGTTCGAGCTCCGTCCCCAGTGCGTCCAGCCACGCGTCCGGGTTGACACCACCCAATTCGGCCGGGGTGTACGTGTTGAAGTCGCAGTAGCCGCAACGGGTTATACAGAACGGAACGTGCAGGTAGAGGCCGAACGGCCGCCCGGGAACCGGCCGTAGGGCGGGCAGGTCGACCGAGGCCTCGCGAAGGGTCATGCCAAATGATAAAGCGGACGCTTCCCAGCGGATTCTCGGGTTTGTCCACCCAATCACCCAGGATTAGTCCGTAGTTTTGATCAGCGTGAGAAGAAATTTGACCTGGTGGCATTGCCGGTCGCCATCCATGGCACAATAGGGCCCGTGACTGCCGCCCAGCCCAGCTCGCGTATCGCCCTCGTGGCACGGCGGCACATTGATCTCAAGCGTGTCTGCAGCTGTTGCTGTCTGTCTTGATCTCGTAGACCCGCCCCCTGTTTGTCCAGGCGCCGGATCTGCGCCGCCGAAATAAAACCGGTGAGCCGCGCGTCCAAGTAGCCTGCAACGTTTCGCGAAGGAGAACCCCCGAATGACCACAGCCCGTCCCGCTGGGGCCCAAAATAAGGCCCGAAATGAGGGCCAGTGGGCGCTGGGAGATCGCGAGCCGCTCAACGCCAACGAAGAGATGAAGCACGCCGGCGCCCCGCTCGACGTGCGCGAACGCATCGAGAACGTGTACGCCAAGGCCGGGTTCGACAGCATCGACAAGAGCGATCTGCGCGGCCGCTTCCGCTGGTGGGGCCTCTACACCCAGCGTGAGCAGGGCTACGACGGGTCGTTCACCGGCGACGAGAACGCCGAATTGCTCGAGGCCAGATACTTCATGATGCGGGTGCGCTGCGACGGCGGGGCGCTCTCGACCGCGGCGCTGCGCACCTTGGGGACGATTTCGACCGAATTCGCCCGAGACACCGCCGACATCTCCGATCGACAGAACCTGCAGATGCACTGGGTCGAGGTGGAAAACGTCCCCGAGATCTGGCGCCGGCTGGCCGACGTTGGACTGCAGACCGCGGAGGCGTGCGGCGACTGCCCGCGCGTGATTCTAGGCTCCCCGCTGGCCGGCGAGTCGGTCGACGAGGTGATCGACCCCACCTGGGCGATCGAGGAGATCGTGCGTCGCTACATCGGCAAGCCCGACTTCGCCGACCTGCCGCGCAAGTACAAGACCGCCATCTCGGGGCTGCAGGACGTCGCGCACGAGATCAACGACATCGCGTTTATCGGCGTCAACCATCCCGAGCACGGTCCCGGCCTCGACCTGTGGGTCGGCGGTGGCCTGTCCACCAACCCGATGCTGGCCCAGCGGGTCGGCGCCTGGGTCCCGCTGCACGAGGTGCCCGAGGTGTGGGCCGCGGTGACCTCGGTGTTCCGCGATTACGGCTACCGTCGGCTGCGGTCCAAGGCGCGGCTGAAGTTCCTGATCAAGGACTGGGGTATAGAAAAGTTCCGGGATGTTCTCGAAACCGAGTACCTCAAGCGTCCCCTGGTGGACGGCCCGGCCCCCGAGCCGCTCAAGCATCCCATCGATCACGTCGGCGTGCAGCGGCTGAAGAACGGGCGCAACGCGGTCGGGATTGCCCCGATAGCCGGTCGGGTGTCCGGCACCGTCCTCACCGCGGTCGCCGACCTGGCGCAGCGGGCGGGTTCGGACCGAATCCGGTTCACCCCCTACCAAAAACTGGTCATCCTCGACGTACCCGACGACAAGCTCGACGATCTGATCGCCGGCGTGGAGGCGCTGGGTCTGCGGTCGCGGCCATCGCATTGGCGCCGAAACCTGATGGCGTGCACCGGGATCGAATTCTGCAAGTTGTCGTTCGCCGAAACCCGAGGCAGGGCACAGGGTTTGGTGCCCGAGCTGGAGCGACGGCTCGAGGACATCAACGCCCGGCTTGACGTCCCGATCACGGTGAACATCAACGGCTGTCCGAACTCGTGCGCGCGAATTCAAGTCGCCGACATCGGGTTCAAAGGCCAGATGGTCGACGACGGTCACGGCGGCTCGGTCGAGGGCTTCCAGGTGCACCTGGGCGGCAGCCTCGGCCTCGACAGCGGTTTCGGCCGAAAACTGCGCCAGCACAAGGTCACCAGCGACGAGCTGGGCGACTACATCGAGCGGGTGGTGCGCAACTTCATCAAACACCGCAACGACGGTGAACGATTCGCGCAGTGGGTCGTTCGCGCCGAGGAAGGCGACCTGCGATGAGCGAAGCGACCAAGCGGACCGAAGCGGAGCTGCGTGAGCTGGCCGCCCGCGGCGCGGCGGAACTCCAGGGTGCCGGCGCCACCGATCTGCTGCGGTGGACCGAGGAGAATTTCGGCGGCCTCAACGGGCCCCGCGGCTGGGCCACGTGCAACTACGTGGTGGCGTCCAACATGCAAGACGCCGTGCTGGTGGACATGGCCGCCAGGGTGCGGCCGGGCGTACCGGTGCTATTCCTGGACACCGGCTATCACTTCGTGGAAACCATTGGCACGCGGGACGCGGTCGAGTCGGTATACGACGTGCGGGTGCTCAATGTCACCCCGGAGCACTCGGTGGCCGAGCAGGACGAACTGCGGGGCAAGGATCTGTTCGCCCGTGACCCGGGCGAGTGCTGCCGGTTGCGCAAGGTCGCCCCGCTGGGTAAAGCGCTGCGCGGCTACTCCGCCTGGGTAACCGGGCTGCGCCGGGTAGAGGCGCCCACCCGTGCCCACGCCCCGCTGATCAGCTTCGACGAGGCGTTCAAGCTTGTGAAGATCAACCCGCTGGCAGCCTGGACCGACGAGGACGTGCAGGACTACATCACTGAGCACGACGTGCTGGTCAATCCCCTTGTTTACGAAGGCTATCCGTCGATCGGCTGCGCTCCCTGCACGGCCAAGCCGGCCGAGGGCGCCGACCCGCGGAGCGGACGCTGGCAGGGATTGGCCAAGACGGAATGTGGGTTGCACGCGTCGTGACAACACTCGTGCTGACCGCACACGGAAGTGAGGATCCGCGGTCGGCGGCCAATGCCCGGGCCGTCGCGGGCCAAGTGGCGCGCATGCGCCCCGACCTTGACGTACGGCTGGCCTTCTGCGAGCTCAACGCGCCGAACCTGATTGACGTGCTCAACGGGTGTTCCGGACGAGCTCTCGTGACCCCCCTGCTGCTTGCCGACGCCTACCACGCCCGAGTGGACATCCCCGCCCAGATCGAACGCTGCGGCGCCGGTCACCGTGTGCGGCAGGCCGGTGTGCTCGGCGAGGATGACCGGCTGGTGGCGGTGCTGCGTCAGCGGGTGGCGGAGTTGGGTGTCTCCCGGTTCGACGACGGGATTGGCGTGCTCGTGGTG
>Ga0318536_10000403_pt1 | contig 12461 bp, 5 predicted proteins | sample GRESIP117b4f28_FD_203481 | JGI IMG/M metagenome (GOLD analysis project Ga0318536, IMG submission 203481) | Tropical soil microbial communities from Luquillo Experimental Forest, Puerto Rico - GRE.SIPMG.117b4f28 | ecosystem: Environmental > Terrestrial > Soil > Tropical forest > Bulk soil... | reverse complement strand
GCGCGGTGGGATCGAGGCCGACCTAACTGTTACCCGCGAGGCCGAGGATGCCTATCTCATCGTGACCTCCTGCGCGACCCAGACGCGCGATTTCGCCGGACTCTGCCGCGCCATTCCCGATGACGCGCGCGCGGTGGCGGTCGATGTGTCGTCAGCTCATGTGGTGCTCGGGCTCATGGGGCCGCGCAGCCGCGAGCTCCTCGCGACGCTGACCGATGCCGACCTCTCGACCGCGGCTTTCCCGTTCGCCACCTCACGCGTCATCGACTTGGGTTACGCGCGTGTCCGCGCGAGCCGCATCACTTACGTGGGAGAGCTCGGGTACGAGCTGTATGTCCCCACAGAATTCGCGCAGTCGGTGTACGACGTGATCACCGAGGCCGGCCGGCCGTTTGGGCTCTGCCTCGCGGGCTACCACGCGCTCAACAGCTTGCGGATGGAGAAGGCCTACCGTCATTGGGGCCACGACATCGGCGACGAGGACACCCCGCTCGAGGCCGGCCTCGGATTTGCGGTCGCCTGGAACAAGCCCGGGGGTTTCGTCGGCCGCGAGGCGCTGTGCCGGCAACACGAGGCCGGCGTGCGGCGGCGCCTCATCGCATTGGCTCTCGAGAGATCGGAGCGGCTCCTTTATCACAATGAGCCCATCTGGCGCGACGGTGAGCTGGCCGGCCGCATCACCTCGGGGACGTTCGGGCACACGGTCGGCGCGGCGCTCGGGCTCGGCTACGTCGCGAATCGCGGAGAAACCGTGAGCGATGAGTGGATCGCGACGGGCCACTACGAGGTCGAGGTCGCGGCCCAACGCGTGGCCGCGCGCGTTTCGCTGCGGGCCTTCTACGACCCTGCGGGCGAGCGGGTCAGAAATTGAAGGGCGCGCATTTGAAGTTCGCGCAGATTTGACGCCCGCGTCTCTTTGTAGTCTGCATGCAACAGTCGGAGCGTATGCTACTGCAGCGGAGCGGGGGCGGTGCGCGGAATACATCTGATCTCAAAAGCGCCGGAGTCCTGTTCAGATGACGTATTTATTCAAGCGTGGGGCGAGTAGAGTGTTATAGAAGTCATAGTGGGAGGACCGTGTGCCGGCCACGAGCGTCAGCGTGGCGAATTTACAACTTTAAATCTAACCCGAATCTCAAAGGGGCAACGATGAAGCCGAACCCGAAGATCTCAGCGGCCGTGGCAGCCATCCTGAGCGCCTCCAGCGCAGGCATTGTCTTTGCCGCACCGGCCGACCAGGCCGAGCAGGCCGAAGCGACTGCCCCGACCGGGCTGCAGGAAGTGACCGTCACCGCGCAGCGCCGCACGGAAAACGTTCAGGACGTGCCCATTACGGTGCAGGTGCTGACCGGGGCGGCGCTGACGCAGCTCAACGTCACCAACTTCAATGACGTGCTGAAGTACACACCGAACGTGACCTACAGCGGTAACGGTCCGGGCACCGGCAACATCTTCATGCGCGGACTGGGCGGCATTGGCTCCGGCAACCAGTCGCAGTCGACCACCGCCGCGTTCCCGAACGTGGCGCTGTATCTCGATGACCAGTCGATGCAGTTCCCGGCCCGTAACAACGACCCGTATGTCGTCGACCTCGAGCGTATCGAGGTGCTCGAGGGCCCGCAGGGCACGCTCTTCGGCGGTGGCGCGCAGGCGGGCGCGATTCGTTACATCACCAACAAGCCGAAGCTCAATGCAACCTCGGGGGACTTCAACCTGGGTTACGGCTACACCGCAGGCGGCGACCACAACAGTCAGCTGAACGGCGTGCTCAACGTGCCCATCATCCCGGACGTGCTTGGCGTGCGTGCCGTGTTCTTCAACGAGCATCAGGGCGGCTACATCTCGAACGTCCCGAGTACCATCAGCTATCCGGCGGGCTCGGTTGGCGCAACGATCGGTGGCAACCCGATAGCCAGCAACGGCGCGCTGCTGGCGAACAATGCCAACAGCGTGGACTATCAGGGCGCACGTGTCTCGCTGCTGTGGAAGATCAACGACAACTGGAACTTCCTGCTGCAGCAGAACTACCAGGACATGGAGGCGGACGGCTGGTTCTACGCCTATCCGCAGGACTCGAACGGCGTCGATCTGCAGCGCTACCAGATCGCGGCCTTCCAGCCGGGGAACAACAAGGACCGTTACGAGAGCACCGCCTGGACGTTCAACGGTCAGTTCGGCGGTCTGAGCGCCATCTACACCGGCAGCTACATGGTCCGTCACATCGACGGGCGGCAGGACTATTCCAATTATCTGCGCAGCACCAGCGGCTCGTACTACGGCTGCATAGGCCCGGGCGCGCTCTACTTCAACGCCAAGAAGTTCCCGTCGCTCGCGGGCCACCCGACGGTGTGTTACGCGCCGGTGGCCAACTGGAGGGATCAGGTTCAGAACAACCATCAGGAGCAGGAGTTCCGGATCACCTCGAGCCCGGACTACCGGCTGCGCGGCCTGTTCGGTGCTTATTGGGAGAAGTTCGTCATCTATGACCAGCAGGACTTCAATTACCGTGTCATTCCGGAGTGCGGTCCGACGGGCCCGGCGCCGGGAGCTCCGGACTGCCTGAGCGCGGTGGGGCCGCTGCCGGGCACCTTTGCGAGCAACCCGTCACTGCGTACCGGCACGAATACCGCGTTCGGCGAAGACGACCAGCGCGGCTACAAGCAGACCGCTGTCTTCGCGTCGCTCGATTTCGACCTGATACCGAAGACGCTGATTTTGACCGGCGGCCTGCGCTGGTTCCACTACGACGACTTCGAGTATGGGTCGCGGTTCACGACCGAGACCACCAGCCCCCTCATCCTGAACCACCCGAACGGGGCGTGCACGGCAGCGGGGTCCTGCGGTTTCCCGATGAACCTCTCGAAGACCGAGACCGGCACCCGGGGCCGCGTCAACCTCCAGTGGAATATCAACCCGGACATGATGGCGTACTACACCTTCTCGCAGGGCTACCGTCCGGGTGGCTTCAACCGTACCCATTCGCTGCCCAACGGGCAGGTATTCCTCGCGGCCGAGATCCCGTACTGCACCTACCCCGGTGGCGTCAAGACCTGCATCCCGAACGGCTACCAGTACGAGAAGCCTGCAGGCTGGAGTCCGGACAACCTGATCAACAACGAGGTTGGCTTCAAGAGCGAGCTCCTGGACCATCACTTGTTGTTCAACGTGTCGGCGTACTACATGAAATGGAAGGACCAGCAGCTGTCGCTGTTCGCTCCGACCATCCTCGGCAACACGACCTTCAACGTCAACGGACCCGACTTCCACATCAAGGGCTTCGAGGTTCAGTTCGTCGCGCACATCACCGACGGGCTCTCCGTACAGGGATCGAGCTCCGTCAACAGCGCGAGCCAGTCGAGTTCGCCGTGTCTCGAATCGGTGGGCGTGACCAGCAACCCGAAGACCGCGAACAATCCCACCCCGGCCGGTCAATGCGCGGTGGTCAACAGTCCGACGGGCCCGGTCCCGAACGCGTTGGGGGCGTACGGCACGCCGCCGGCGTTCTCACCGCCCTGGCAGTTCAACGTGCGCGCGCGCTACGACTGGCATAACGTTGCCTGGCACCCCTTCATCTGGGTGGGCGCCAGCCACACGGGTCCGATGACCAACAATCCGAGGAACTACTTCGACGGCAGTGATCCGAGATACTCTCAGCCGCCCGTCACCACGCTGCTGCTGTACCCGATCCCGTCGAGCACGACCTACGATGGGGCGCTTGGCGTCACCAAGGACAACTGGACGGCGCAGGTCAACGCCAGCAACTTCACCAATGCCTATGGGCCGTCAAACGTCACCTCGGGGCAATTCATCAAGGCGGAAATTCCACTGCGGCCGCGCGTCGTGAATTTCCTGGTGAGCTACTCGTTCTGAAATCGATAGCGGCTGCTGCCGGCTGCTGGCGCGGGCTGTTGCAGTAGAATAAAGGGCGGACCGAAGCACGGTCCGCCCTTTATTTTCCGGAATGCAGATGTGAGCGACTCGACGATTGCCGCTGCCGCACGCCCGACCCCCGCCGCGGACGCTCCCGACATCGGGCGCATCCGCACCCTGACGCGCGAGCACAAATTCACCGAGGTGCTGGCGCTCGCGCCGTCACTGCGACCCGAGATACCCGCCCACCGCGATGCCGTGCTGTGCCTCGCCATCGCGCAACGGCACCTGCATCGCATCCCCGAGGCGCAGCGGACGCTCGCCGAGCTCGCGTTTCACCACCCGCGCTTCAGCCGGCTCCATGAAGAGCGTGGGCGCTGCTTCGTCGAGCTGCGCGATGCACCGAGCGCCATCGAAGCATTCCTGCTTGCGGTCAACATCAACCATACGCTCGCGGGCAGCTGGTCGATGCTCGAGGGGCTGTACCGCATGATCGGGGAGCCGCAGAACGCCGCCATGGCGGGCAGTCACGTGGCGACACTGCGCAAGCTGCCGCGCGACATCGTTACCGCGACCGGGCTGTTCGCGGACGGTGATCTGGAGCCGGCCGAGTCGCTGATCCGCGCCTACCTGCTGCAGCACGGCGATCACATCGAGGCGATGCGCCTGCTCGCGCGCATCGGCATCGCTCACAAGGTATACGACGACGCCGAGCTGCTGCTCGCCGCGGTGCTCGCGCAGGCCCCCGACTATCGGCTCGCGCGCCAGGATTACGTCGGTGTGCTCATCGAGCTGCACCGCTACGATGACGCCCGCCGCGAGATCGAGCGGCTGCTTCCGGCCGACCCGGACAACCGCGAGCTCAAGACGCAGTTCGCGGCCTGCTGCGTCGGCCTCGGTGATCACGAGCGCGCCATCGATCTCTATCAGGCGCTGCTGGCCGGGACGCCGCTCGACGCCGAGCTGCACCTGTCGATCGGTCACGCCCTCAAGACGCTCGGCCGCACGCCCGCGGCGATCGCCAGCTACGGGCAGGCGGCGGCTTGTCGGGCCGACTTCGGGGACGCGTACTGGAGCCTGGCAAATCTGAAGACCTACCGCTTCACCGAGGAGGAGCGTGCGCACATCCGGCAGGTGCTCGAGTCGCAGAGCACGATGCCGGTCGACCGCTACCACCTGTGCTTCGCGCTCGGCAAGGCACTCGAGGACCGCGGCGAATACGCGGAATCCTTCCGCTGTTACGAGCGCGGTAACGCACTCAAGCATACCGAGATCCGCTATCAGCCGGCGATCATCGAAAACAACACGCGCTGGCAGATCGAGGTGTGCACGCCGGAGCTGTTCGGCGGCCGCCGCGGCTGGGGCGCGCCGGACCCCGATCCGATCCTGATCGTCGGCCTGCCGCGCTCGGGCTCGACGCTCCTCGAGCAGATCCTCGCCTCACATTCCAGGGTCGAAGGAACCACCGAGCTTCCCAACATCCAGCAGCTCGTGACGCGCCTGCGCGGTCGTGATCCGGACCCGGAGAACCCGCGCTACCCGCCGAACCTGGCGCACCTGAGCGCGGAAGACTTTCGCACGCTCGGTGAGCAGTACCTGGCCGGCACCCGCGTGTACCGCAGCGCGGGTAAGCCGTTCTTCATCGACAAGAACCCGAACAACTTCCGGCACCTGGGCCTCGTGCAGCTGATGCTTCCCAGCGCGCGCATCATCGACGCGCGCCGCGAGCCGATGGGCTGCTGCTTCAGTAATCTCAAGCAGCTCTTCGCCCAGGGCCAGGAGTTCACCTACAGCATCGAGGACATCGCGCGCTACTACCGCACTTACCTCGAGCTCATGCGCCATTGGGACGAGGTGCTGCCGCCCGGCCGCATCCTGCGCGTCTACCACGATGACGTGGTGGAGGACCTCGAAGGCAACGTCCGGCGGCTGCTCGAGTATTGCGGTCTCGACTTCGAGCCTCAGTGCGTCGCCTTCCACGAGACTCGCCGCAGCATCCGCACCGCGAGCTCCGAGCAGGTGCGGCAGGCCATCTACCGGGAAGGGCTCGACCAGTGGAAGCACTTCTCGCCCTGGCTCGGGCCCCTCGAGGACGCGCTCGGCGATGCACTGAGCCGCTACCGCGAATGAATTCCCCGCGCACGCTCAAAGCGGGTCGCAACGACCCCTGTCCCTGCGGCAGCGGCAGGAAGTACAAGCACTGCTGTGGATCGGTGTCGTCTGCCGCCCCCGTGCCGGAGGCGCAGTCCCTGATCGATGCCGCGAATGACCTGCGGGCAAAAGGCAGACCGCAGGAATCGGTGGCGCTTTATCGACGCGCCCTCGCGATCGAGCCGCGCTCGGACGAGGCGCACAACAACCTTGGCAATGCGTTCGTGGAGCTGGGACAGCCCGCGGAGGCGGCTGACTGCTATCGGCGTGCGCTCGCGCTGAGCGGCGACAATGCGGTGATACTGTGCAATCTCGCCAACACTCTGCGCATGCTCGGGCAGCTGGAAGAGGCGGTCACCTGCAGCCGCCGGTCGATCGCGCTCGACCCCACGCTCAGCATGGCGCACAACAACCTGGGACTCCTCCTCGCCGGCCTGGGGCAGCGCGAGCAGGCCGTGGCAAGCTATCGCCAGGCGCTCGCTCTGAAGCCCGGCTACGTCGAAGCGCTCAATAATCTCGGCAGTCTGCTGGGCGAACTCGGCGAACGCCGCGAAGCGCTCTCACTCCTGCGCCGCGCCCTCGACCTCGACCCAGGACGCGCCGGCACCCACGGCAACCTCGGGCACGTGCTGTTCGAATTGGGCGAGATCGAAAAGGCGGGGGCCAGCTTTCGCCGCGCCGTAGCGCTGCAACCTGACTCTGCGGCGCTTCATACGAGCCTCGCGGCGGCGCAGCGCATGGAACGGCGTGCCGGCGAAGCGGAAGCGAGTTGCCGGGCGGCGCTCGCCATCGACCCTAACTATGTGCAGGCGCTGACACTGCTCGGTGAGCTGCACGCCGACCGCGGCCAGTTTGCCGAGGCACAGCAGCTATTCGAGCGGGCGCTCGCCACCGATCCGGGTTTCCCGTTCACGTACTGGAGCATCACGGCGCATCGCAAGATGACCCTGGACGACGCCGGCTGGTTGCAGGGTGCACAGGCCCTGCTCACGAAACCGCTGCCCCTGGCGGACGAGATCAGTCTGCGCTTCGCGCTCGGCAAGTACTTCGACGATGTCGGACAGTACGACGACGCGTTCAGCAGCTATCGACAGGCCAACGAGCTGAGTAAGCGCTATGGCACGAGGTACGACCGCGCGAAGCTGACCGCACGCATCGACCGGGCGATCGGCACCTTCGATGCCCCGTTCATCCGCCGCTGTCAGAGCGAGGCCTCTCCGTCCGAGCTGCCGGTCTTCATCGTCGGCATGCCGAGATCGGGCACCTCGCTCGTGGAGCAGATCCTCGCCTCGCACCCCGCCGTATTCGGGGCGGGGGAGCTGAAGTTCTGGGACGGCGCCTTCGCGGCGTTCGAGTCCGCAGCGGCGAGGGGCAACGGCGCCGCGGGCCTGATCGAAGGGCTGGCAGGTGAGTTTCTCGGGCAGCTGCGTGCTCTCGCCGGTTCGGCGCTACGGGTCATCGACAAGATGCCCGCCAATTTCAGATACGCGGGACTGATCCACGCCGCGTTACCCCGCGCCAGGATCATCCATATGCAGCGCCATCCCGTCGATACCTGCTTGTCGATCTATTTTCATAACTTTCTCAACCGGGGCACGTATGCCAACGACTTGAGCAATCTGGCCCACTACTACGCCGAGTACGTCCGCCTCACCGATCACTGGCGTGCCGTCGTTCCTGCGGCCGCGTTGCTGCAGGTCCCGTACGAAGGGCTGATCGAGGATCAGGAGGGCTGGACGCGCCGGATGCTGGACTTCATTGGCCTGCCCTGGGATCCGCGCTGCCTGGAGTTTCACCAGACGGACCGCGTCGTCATCACCGCCAGCAAATGGCAGGTGCGGCAGAAGATCAACAGCGGAGCGGCCGGACGCTGGCGCCACTACGAGAAGCACATCGGGCCGTTGCGCGAGCTGCTGGCGTTCGCAGCGGCGAGGGACGGAGCGCAGGGAGCACTCGCGCCACTGCAGGCGTAAGCCGTGCGGCGCGGCGCCCGGAGTCTAGCCGACGCGCGTCGCCCGCAGCCGCTCCTCGTCCGGCGCATACCCCATGCCGGGCGCATCGCTGAGCTCTATCCAGCCCCCGGCGTCAGCTTGCAGCGGCTCGGTCATGAGGAAGTCGCGCCGCTCGAGGCTCCACTCGGGCGGATCGAAGGGGTACTCAAGAAAGGGGGCATCGGTGAGGCCCGCCACGAGGTGCGCATTCGCGGTGACCCCCATGCCGTTGGTCCAGGTGTGCGGGGTGAAGGTGAGGTGGCACTCCTGGGCCATGACGGCGATGCGCTTGAGACCCGTGATGCCACCGACGAGCGCCGCATCCGGCTGCACCACATCGACGCAGCCTCCCGTGATCAGCTCGCGCAGCTCGTGCAGCTGGCGGGTCATCTCGCCTGCCGCGAGCCGCACGTCCGTCGCCTCGCGCAGTGCGCGCATACCGGCGTAGTCGGCGCGATGCAGCGGCTCCTCCATCCAGTAGACAGCGAGCCGCTCGAGCTCGCGCGCCACCGCGAGCGCATCCTTGAGGCTCCAGGGGGCCTGCGTGTCCCACGCCATCCGCCATCCCTGATTGCAGTCGACCAGCAGCTCGAGACGCGAGCCGACACGCGAGCGAACCGCCTCGAGCGCGCGGATGTCGTCGCGCCAGTCGCCGCGATGAAAGCGCAGCTTCACGGCCACGAAGCCCTGCGCCAGGAAGCGCTCGGCGGCGTCCGCCTGGGCCTGCGGATCGCGCAGCGTGCCGGAGGAGGCGTAGGCGCGCACACGGTTCGAGAGTCCCCCGAGCAGCTTCCAGCACGGCTGACCGAGGATCTTGCCCGCAAGGTCCCAGAGTGCGAGGTCGAGCGGCCAGCAGCGCCCATAGTGAAAGTCGATGTTCGAGAGCACGCGGAAGTGGCGCTCGAGCGCGAGCGGATCCTGCCCGACGAAGAGGCCCTCGTGCCCCTCGAAGCCGAGCATCCGATCGCCCGAGCCGACGCCCACGAGCCCGGTGTCGGTGGTCACCCGCACGAGCGTCGCGTCGAAGTGCACCCGCGGCTTCGTGTCCCAGCTGGCGTTGAAGGCAGGCGCGAGCGGCAGGCGGTGGTGAGTGATGGCGACCGCGGCGATCTTATGTCCGGAGGCCGGCGGCGGGCTCGTGGGACGTGCGCTCATGAAGGTCGGCCGGGCAGTTGGAATCTGGCCAACGAGCCTTCCACAGTCGCGCGGCACCTAGAAGCCGAGAAATTCACTACCTGTAGCGAAAAAAGGCATTGGAGCCGCGAGGGGCCTTGGCGCGACGCTTGGCTCTGGGCGAGTATGTGCGGCGTCGCGCGCTGCACGCGCCGCGCGCGCAGCACGCAAAGGTGGGGGCCTGTCTCGGGAGCGCACCGTGCAGAAAAAGACTATCGATCGTCGTTGGCTGCCACTCAATGCGCTGCGCGCCTTCGAGGGTGTTGCGAAGCATGGCAGCTTTACTGCCGCGGCCAACGCGCTGCTGATCTCGCAGAGCGCACTGTCGCGCCACGTCATTGCGCTCGAGCGCCTCACCGGCGTGCAGCTCTTCGAGCGTCGCCCCCATGCGCTCACCCTCACCAAGGCCGGCCAGCACCTGTTGCCGGCGGTGGTGAAGTCCTTCGATCGCCTCGAGTACGCGCTCGATGACATCCGCAACGAAGGCGCACCCGCCCAGCGCATGCTGCGCGTGCAGATGCCGCCGAGCTTTGCGGTACAGCTCGCCGTGCCGATCCTGCGCGACTTCCATCGCATCTGTGCGGATGTCGACATCGATCTCGTGAGTCCCCTCGGGGTCGGGCCGCCGCTCGGCGATGTCGACGTCGCCGTGATCTACTCGCGCCCCACCGCCACGGATCTGGTGACGGACCTTTTGTGGTCGGAGCGGCTGTCGATCCTGTGCTCGCCCGCGATCGCCGCCGCGCACCGCGGCAAGCACCTGGCCGCTTTCATCGAAGCGAATGAGATCGTGCACATCCGGCTCGCCGACCAGCCGCGGCATTTTCTGTGGCTGCAGTTCGTGCGCCAGACCGGCCTGAGCGTCGACGTCGAGCGCGGGCTGGTGGTCGATACCGCGGTGCTCGCCGCGCAGTATGCGCTGAGCGGTCAGGGCATTGCGCTGGTGGACCCGAGCCTGTTTGCTGAAGAGCTCAGCAGCGGGAGCCTGGTGAGGCCCTTCGAGGCGGCGCTCGATGCCGACTACGGGTATTACCTGATGACGCCGCCCGAGGAGCTCGGCGATTCGGCCATTGCGCTGTTCCGCTCGTGGCTCATCGAGCGCTTCGGCACGCGTGGCGGCGCCGCGCGCTCGCCGGTGCAGCTGGCCGTATCCAACGAGTGAGAGTGAATCGATGAAGAGTGACGCGCGGGTGGTGGTGATCGGCGGCGGTGTGGTGGGCGTCAGCGTCCTCTATCACCTGACGAAGGCCGGCTGGAATGATCTGCTGCTGATCGAGCGTGGCGAGCTCACCTGCGGGTCCACCTGGCACGCCGCCGGCGGCATGCACACTCTCAACGGCGATCCGAACGTCGCCCGGCTCCAGCAATACACCATCAATCTCTACAAGGAGCTGGAGCGGATCTCCGGGCAATCGTGCGGGCTCCACATGCCCGGGGGCATCATGCTCGCCGGCACGCGCGAGCGCTTCGACTGGCTGAAGATGGCCAAGGCGCGCGGCCGCTATCTCGGCATGGAGCTCGAGTTGATCTCCGCCGACGAGGCGGCGCGAGTCTTCCCGATCATCGACAAGAAGTACTTCGTGGGTGCGCTGCTGGACCCGATCGAAGGGCACGTCGACCCCTATGGCGTGACTCACGCCTACGCCAGGGCAGCTCAGATCGGCGGAGCGGAGATCGTGCGCCACAACCGCGTGGTCGATCTCAAGCCGCGCGCCGACGGCTCGTGGGACGTGATCACCGAGGCCGGTAACGTACACGCCGAGCACGTCGTGAACGCGGGCGGCCTGTGGGCGCGCGAGGTCGGACGCATGGTGGGCCTGGAGTTGCCGGTGCTTGCCATGCAGCACCAGTACCTGATCACCGAGGATCTCCCGCAGCTCAAGGGCCAAAAGGAATTGCTCACGGCCATCGACTTCGAGGGTGAGATCTATACCCGCCAGGAGCGCGGCGGGGTGCTGCTCGGCACCTATGAGCGCGCCGGGGTGCCGTGGTCACCGGAAACGACGCCGTGGGACTTCACCCAGAGCCTGCTGCCCGAGGACCTCGAGCGCATCGCGCCGAGCCTCGAGGTGGGTTTCCAGCATTTTCCGACGCTCGCCGAGGCGGGCATCCGCAAGGTCGTCAACGGGCCATTCACCTTCGCGCCCGATGGCAATCCCCTGGTCGGACCGATCCGTGGCCTGCGGAACTTCTGGGTGGCCTGCGGCGTGATGGCCGGCTTCAGCCAGGGCGGAGGCGTCGGACTCACACTCTCGCAATGGATGGTCGAGGGCGACCCGGGCGCGGATGTCTGGGGGATGGATGTCGCGCGCTATGGAGACTGGGCGACGCTCGCCTACACCAACGCCAAGGTGCGGGAGAACTACTCGCGGCGCTTTCGCATCCGCTTCCCGAACGAGGAGCTGCCGGCGGCGCGACCGCTGCGTACGACGCCGGTGTACGAGCGGCTGCAGGCGGCACACGCGGTGTTCGGCGATTACTGCGGTCTCGAGCATCCGTTGTGGTTCGCGCCCTCGGCCGAGGAGGCCCACGAGGACATCACCTTCCACCGCTCGAATGCGCACCGCCACGTCGGGGATGAGTGCCGCGCCGTGCAGGAGGCCGTGGGGCTCCTCGAGATCTCCAACTACGGCAAGTTCGAGGTCACGGGTCCCGCTACCGAGCAATGGCTCTCGTACGTGATGGCGAACCGCGTGCCGAAAGTCGGCCGCATTGCGCTCACGCCGATGCTGAATGAGCGCGGCAAGCTGATCGGCGATTTCACCATGTGCCGCGTGGGCGCCGAGCGCGTGTTTCTCATCTGCACCTGGGCCGCCGAGGTCTATTACCGGCGCTGGTTCGGGCGTCATCCGCCACCCGCGGGCGTGACGGTGCGCCCGTGTGCGATGGAGTACGTCGGGCTCTCGGTTGCGGGTCCCCGCTCGCGTGCACTGCTGCAGGAACTGACGGGCACCGATCTCTCGAGCGCGGCCTTCCCGTTCCTCTCGTTCCGCGCGCTGGACATCGGCATGATCCCGGCACTCGTCGGCCGCATCACCTTCACCGGTGAGCTCGGCTACGAGATCTGGGTGACGAGCGAATACCAGCGCTCGCTCTACGACCTCCTGACCTCGGCCGGGCGCTCACAGGGGCTGCGGCCCTTCGGCGGCCGCGCGCTGAACACCCTGCGCATCGAGAAGAGCTTCGGCACCTGGGCCCGCGAGTACCGCCCCATCTACGGCCCTCACGAGGCGGGGCTCGGACGATTCGTCGATTTCGGCAAGGGTGACTTCATCG
>Ga0318536_10000393_pt1 | contig 12562 bp, 8 predicted proteins | sample GRESIP117b4f28_FD_203481 | JGI IMG/M metagenome (GOLD analysis project Ga0318536, IMG submission 203481) | Tropical soil microbial communities from Luquillo Experimental Forest, Puerto Rico - GRE.SIPMG.117b4f28 | ecosystem: Environmental > Terrestrial > Soil > Tropical forest > Bulk soil... | reverse complement strand
TCGAAATCTATGCTCGCGGCCTGCAGGACGCCGGCGCGCCGGTGAACATCACCTATCCCGGCATGGTTCTCGGTCCGCCGGTCGGCGACCAATTCGGTGAGGCCGGCGAGGGCGTCAGGGCCGCCCTCCAGATGCATGCCATCCCCGGGCGGAGCGCGGCGTGGTTGGTTGTCGACGTCCGGGATTTGGCCGCTTTGCACACGGCGCTATTGGAGCCCGGGCGCGGGCCGCGGCGCTACACCGCGGGTGGCCATCGGGTGCCCGCGTCCGAACTCGCGAGCATGCTCGGTCACATCGCCGGGACTCCGATGGTCGCCGTCCCGATTCCGGACACCGCGCTGCGGGTTGCGGGTGCCGTACTCGATCGGGCGGGCCGGTTTCTGCCCTTCGACACGCCCTTCACCTCGGCGGGGATGCAGTACTACACCCAGATGCCCGCGTCCGATGATTCGCCCAGCGAACGAGAACTCGGCATCACGTTTCGGGATCCGCAGGAAACCATGGCCGACACGTTTGAGGCCATCCGTAGCACAAACAGCTAAGGCCTGGCCGTACGCGCAATGCTGCGCTGGAAGCGCGCCAATTGTGCGATCCTTTGCTGGTGTCCCCGGCGGACGCGCCATCGGGCGTCGTGACGTTCTTGTTCACCGATATCGAGGGTTCGACCCGTCGGTGGGAGGCTGATCCGGAGGGCATGCGGGCCGCCCTGGCAGCCCATGACGAGGTGTTGCGCAGCGCGATCGAAGCGCACGGGGGCTGGTCGTTCAAGCACACCGGCGATGGTGTTTGTGCAGCATTCGCCTCGGCTCGATCTGCCGTCGACGCCGCGCTTGCCGCGCAACAGGAGCTTCAGTTGCCGGTCCGGATGGGCCTGGCCACCGGCGAGGCGCAGATCCGGGAGGCGGACTACTTCGGTCCGGTGCTGAATCGGGCCGCGCGGGTGATGGCCGCCGGGCACGGCGGCCAGGTCCTGCTGGCCGAGTCGACGGCGAGTCTGCTCAGCGGAGTTGATCTGCTGGATTTGGGACGGCGGCGGTTGCGGGATCTGCCGACCGCGGTTGGCGTTTTTCAGGTTCGCGCTCCCGGGCTGCGGAGTGAATTTCCGCCGTTGCGCGCGCTGGACGCGAGTCCGGGGAACTTGCGGCCCGCAACGACGAGTTTCGTTGGGCGCCAAACCGAGATCCTAGAGGTGCAAGCCGCGATCCGAGCGCACCGGTTGGTGACGTTGATCGGGGTGGGCGGGGTCGGCAAGACCCGATTGGCGCTGGAATCTGTTGCGCGGCTGGCTGATGAATTCCCAGAAGGTGTATGGCTTTTCGAACTGGCAGCGGTCACCGATCCGACGGCGGTGCCCGACGCGGTGGCGGCGGTGTTGGGCGTGACCCAACAACCGCACACAACCATGGCCGACAGCGTGGCCGCCACGCTGGAGGACAGGATGCGGCTGTTGGTGTTCGACAATTGCGAGCACCTGCGGGACGCTACCGCCGATCTGGTGGAGGCCATCCTCGCGCGCTCGACGACAGTAAAGATTGTCGCGACCAGCCGCGAGGGACTTGGACTGGCCGACGAACAGCTATGGCCGGTGCCCTCTTTGGGCGTCGGCGCAGGGACCGATTCTGCGGCGGTCGCCCTGTTCGTCGAACGCACTCGCAGTGTCGCCCCCCGCTTTTCGCTCACTGATGCAAGCGAGGCCGCCGCGGTGGTGGAGATCTGCAACCGCGTGGACGGCATCCCGTTGGCGATTGAGCTGGCCGCCTCCCGGATGGCGTCAATGAGTCCGATCGAGGTGCGCGACCGTCTCGATCACCGTTTCCGGCTGCTGGTCGGTTCCCGACGAGGGCTGGAACGCCACCAGACCCTACGGCACGCGGTGGCGTGGTCTTACGACCTCCTCGGCGACGACGAAAAGGAGCTGCTGGAACGATGTTCGGTGTTCGCCGGCGGGTTTGACCTCGAAAGCGCCTGCGCGATAGCAGGATTTGACGAGTATGCAGTGCTGGATCTGCTCGATGCCCTGGTACGCAAATCGCTGCTCGTCGCCGATCGGCCAGCCGGGCGGACCAGGTTCTCCATGTTGGAAACGATCCGCCAATTCGCGGAGGAACAACTGGTCGCGCGCGGTAAAGCAAACGAAGTCCGGACCGCGCATTCCCGCTACTTCGCCGGGCGCGAAGCCGAAATCCTGGCCGTATGGGACAGCCCTCGGCAGCGCGCGGCCTACGAATGGTTGACGGCAGAACTCGCCAACCTGCGCACCGCGTTTCGGTGGGCGGCCGACCAAGACGACCTCGACACAGCGGCCGCGATCGCGATTACGGCGGCGCTCCTCGGCTTTCTTATCGAAAACAACGAGCCGGCCGCCTGGGCCGAAGAACTGATCGAGCCCGCCCGCGCCGCCGACCATCCCCGGCTTACGGCATTACTTGTGCTGGCGGCGCTCTGCTGGATGCATGGACTCCTCGAGGCGGCGGTCGGATACGTCGAAGCCGGCCTATCGGCAATGCGCAGTGGCCACGAAGACGTGCCATTCGGTCTCGACGGCTTGTTCGGTGGTGTGTACCTGGTGACCGGCGACTACGGACGGTGTGCCGAGTTGTGCCGAGCCCATATTGCAGCCGGCCGCGACCCTCACATCGCCTGGCCCAGCCTGGTCATGGCCTTGGTGACGGCGGGTTGCGGCGACGAGGCCAGGACCACCGCGAATGGTCTGGTCGACGCCGCGGAGGCCACCGGCAATCCATGGGCGCTGTCTTACGCACTGCTGGCCTATGGCTTCGCCTTCTGGGACGCCGATCCACTCGGCTCACTCGACGCCTTGCGCCGCGGCTTAGTTATCGCGCAAGACAACGGTATCCGATTCACCGAGACATACTTGGCAGTCAATCTTGCCCGACTCGAGTTTGAACACGGCGACAAGGATGCCGCGTTGGATTACCTCAGACTCTCCATTGGGAATTACCACCACTCGGGCAACAACATGGCGTTGTCCTCTCCGCTGGCTATCCTCGCCGCATTGTTGCATCGCGTCGGACGTGCGGAGCAGGCGGCCATCATCACCGGCCATAGGTCAATGCCAATCACCTCGGCGGCTTTTCCCGAGTTCACCACCACCATTGCCGACCTTCGCCGCGTGCTCGGCGAGCAGGCGTCTGCATCGCTCGCGCGCAAGGGCGCGGCCATGACCTCCGCCGCCATGGTGACTTACGCATACGACCAAATCGACCAAACCCGAACGCAACTCGGGCAACCGAGGGCGGATTCCTAAATCCATGTGCACTCCTTCGCCCCGGCGACCGTCGCTACCTCGCTTGTGGCGGGCTATCGCGCGTCTAAGGTCGAGGCGCGATGACTGCAGACTTCGTCAAGCACCATCCGGGCGCGCCCACCGGCTTCTTCGCTTGGGAAGCCGCCGGGTTGCGATGGCTTTCAAGCGTTGACGGCGGTGTGCCCTGCGCACAGGTTGTTTCTTTCGACGCGGCCAGCCTGACTTTGCGGCGGCTTGATTCGGTGACTCCGAACCCCGAAGCGGCGCAGGTGTTCGGCAGCCGACTGGCCATCACGCACGATGCGGGAGCCGTAGCGTTCGGCGCTGGGCCCGACGGATGGGACGGGCCGGGGTTCTTCGGGCCGTTGTCGCAGCCATTGCCGATGTCGCTGCGGCGGCACCGACGCTGGGGTGATTTCTACGCCGGGGAGCGGCTGGTCCCGATGGCCGAGCTCGCGGCGGCGCGGCTCGATGCTTCGACCCGTGCCATGATCGACTCCGTCGTGGCACGTTGCCGTGCGGGCGACTTCGATGAAGATGACCAACCAGCCCGGCTGCACGGCGATCTGTGGAGCGGCAACGTGATGTGGACACCCGACGGGGTGGTGTTGATCGACCCGGCCGCGCACGCTGGTCACCGCGAGACCGACCTGGCGATGCTCGCGCTGTTCGGCTGCCCGCACTACGACGCCGTTCTCGCCGGCTACCAGCGCGTGCGTCCTCTGAAGCCCGGCTGGCACAACCGCATCGGGCTGCACCAGCTCTTCCCGCTGCTGGCGCATGTCGTGCTGTTCGGAGGCGGGTATGCGGGCCAGACGCATGCCGCCGCCCGCGCCGCACTCGCCGCCTAACCTCCTTCGCCAAGAGCTCTGCGACGCGCACCCTCGGTGAGAATTCGATCGACCTCACGGCGCAAGTACGCGGCAGCGGTCGCCAAGTCCATTGCCGCGCCGCGCGCTTTGAGTTCAGCGAGGTGCTCTGGGTCAAATGCAGCGGAGGTGGCGTCTTCGGCGCCCTGCACGAGGTCGTCCGGGGCTGTCGCAGTTGACGGGTGCGCCGCAAAAATTTCGTGGGCCAGCCCGAAGATCACGGCCGCGGGTTCGTAGCACCCCATGCCGGCGAACGCGGTCGCCAGGCCAAGTAGCTCCGCAGCGACGGGCTGGCCCAGTTGCAGATGCTGCTCGACCCCGTCTGCGTACGCGCGCAGGGCGGTGTGCCAGTCGCGACGCCGCAACGCTATCGCCCCTTGATTCGTGATGGCGCTGGCCGCCCCGGCGCGATCGCCCAGGGATGCGGCAACGTCGGCGGCTTCCTGTAGGGACTTGAGCGCCCGCTCGGGGTCTTGTTCAGTCAGTGCCAGGGCCTGGGCCAGCAACGCGTACAGGAGCGTACCCGCGGCACCGACCTGTCGGGCGGCACGAACAGCCTGCTCCGCGACCGCTGCAGCCTGGGCAGGATCGTCGAGTAGGGCTGTGGCCAGCAAGACGAGCGCATGAGCGAGCTCGAAGGGATCGTTACCGGCCCGGGCGAGCTCAAGCGACGCCTCCGCGTGCTGTCGGGCTCGTTTCAGATCACCCTGGAAGAACGCCAAGACTCCGGCGGCCGCGTGCACCCACAGATGTGTGGTCCCGAGAGCGGTCTGCGCCGTCTGCGCGGTGGCGACGAGTTCGGCGGCCCGGTCATGTTCGCCGCGAAAGACGGCCGCCATCGCGGCGTACGCGACGTCCAGGGGAAAGAGTTCGTGTGTTGAGGCACCCCGGATCGACCGCGCAACGTCGGCCCAGTCGGTGCGGTTCCATCCGGTGGGGATGCCAGTCGCCATCAGCGGGATGACCAGCCGCAGCCCTTGGTCAGCAAGCGTTGCCTCGACGGCCCAGTCGAGCGCGGCGCGGAAGTTGTCGGTTTCCAATACCAGCGCTGACGCCCAGGTGATCTGCTCGTGGCTCCGCAGGTGCGGTCCGGCCTTTTCCGCCAGGGCGACGTAGTGCGTCAAATGACGGCCGCGCAGGGCGGCCACCTCATCGCTGGCCTCCAGTCGCTCCTGGGCGTACTGGCGGATTGTTTCCAACAACCGATAGCGAACGCCGCCCGCGCCGGGATCGACATCAAGCAGAGACTTGTCCACCAGCTGGGTCAGCAGGTCCACCACGTCGCCGCTGTCGATGTCTTCCGATGACACCACCGCCTCAGCGGCGGCCAGGTCAAAGCTTCCGGCGAAGACCGACATCCGTCGCAACGCAACCCGCTCGGGCTCTCTCAGCAAGTCGTAGGACCAGTCGATCGCGTTGCGCAGCGTTTGGTGCCGCTCCAATCTGGCGCGACTGCCCCGGGCCAGCAGTTTGAACCGGTGATCGAGGCGTGAGACCAACTCTTCGGGCGGCAGGGACCGGACCCGCGCCGCGGCCAGCTCTATGGCCAGGGGAATCCCGTCCAGACGGCGGCACAGTTGAGCCACAGCCTGGCTGTTGTGAGCGGTCAGTACAAAGCCGGCGTTGGCGGCAGCCCGGTCGCAAAACAGGCGCACTGCCGCCGCCTGGCCGATCGCCTCGGGGTCAGCGTGGACCTCGGGAAGTCCCAGCCCGGGGACCGCGACGATCCGCTCTCCCGGCAGCGCCAGGCCCTCGCGGCTCGTGGTTAGCATCGTGACACCAGGACTGCGCTGAACGATCGTGTCCACCAGATCTGCGACCGCCGCCAGCAGGTGCTCGCAGTTGTCCAGCACAATCAGCAGCCGCTTGGGCGCCAAATACTCCAACATCACATCGCCCAACGCTCGGCCCGGGAATGGCCGCACATCAAGAGTCGCGGCAAGCGTCTCAAGAACCGCCGACGGATCCATGACCGGAGCCAGTTCGCACAGCCAGACTCCGTCGGGAAACGCGGGTGCCGTCGCAGCGGCCACCTCGATGGCGAGACGGGTCTTTCCGACCCCACCCACACCCGTCAGTGTCACCAACGACCGTTCGGCCACCAGAGCGCTCAGGCGGGCGACCTCGTCACCTCGTCCGACGAACGATGTCAGCTGACGCGGCAGGTTTCCCGGCATCTCGTCAAGGGATCGAATAGGCGGGAACTCGGCCGGAAGCGTGGGGTGCACGAGCTGGAACACACGCATTGGTCGGGCCACGTCGCGCAACTGGTGCTCTCCGAGATCGACCAGCTCGGCACCTTCTGGCAGGCCCTCACCGATGAGGGCCTGGGTCGCACCCGAAACCAGCACCTGATCCCCGTGCCCAGCGGCGCACAACCGAGCGGCCCGGTTGACCGCCGGGCCGTGGTAGTCGTCACCGAGAAACTCGCTGTAGCCGGTGTGCACACCCATCCGGGCCCGAAGCCGCCCTGGCACGCCCCACGTCGCGGCGGTCAGCGATCTTTGCGCGGTGAGCCCGGCCGCCACGGCGGAGTCAGCCCGGGAAAATACCGCGAAAAGTCCGTCCCCCGTGGTCTTTACAACATGACCGCCACAAGATTCCACCGCGGCCCGCACGAGCTCGTCGTGTTGGGTCAACGCCGCAGGCATCCCGTCCGGATACTGCTCCCACAGCCGGGTTGAACCCTCGATGTCCGCGAACAGAAATGTCACGGTCCCTGACGGCGGTTCGCCTATCGCATCCACCACCCCTCTTCGGCTGCACGCGAGGCGAGCATTCTCATGCTAGGAGCGCTCTCACCTCGAGTGCGAGGGTTTTCTCATTACGCGGGCACTTTGGCGGCGATCTGGTTGGCGATGTCGACGGCCGAGTTCTTCGGGTCGACGCTGCACGTGTTGACGTCGACTACGACGTTGTTTTTCACGGTGAGCGCCCGTCCGCAAGCTTTCCAACCCGTGGAAGGAGGGTCCTGCAGGGTTGAGGTGGTGCTTATGACACCACTGGCGTTGGATATCGGCCCCACGGTCCACTTCGTCTTGGACTGGATGTGGGTGTAGCCGTGGCAGGCCTGCCACTGCTGGGCGGAGGCGGCGAAGAAGTCGCCGGCTTGTTTGGCGGTGGGGAATAGCACCACGGCCTGCTCGGCGAAATGAGTTAAGTTATCGCCCTCCTGGCGATTGAGTGTCTGGTCGCGCACGTCCATGAAACCGCTGTTGGCATAGACCTGAGCTTGCGCCGAGCCGTCGATGGCCAGGCACTCCTTGGGCGTCATCGTGGCGCTGTCATCAGACATCGCATCGCGGGTGTTCGTCACCTTCATATCGGGTGTCCCCATGACAGCGTTGATCTGCTCGGGGGTCAGCAGGAATCCCTTCAGCCCATTCTCCCCAACAGGAGGCGGGGCTTTCGTGGTCGTGGTCCGCGTGCTGGTCGATGCTTTAGTGCCTTGGTCGGGTTGGCTGTGACAAGCGGCGGTGAAAATGCAGCTGCCGGCAACGGCTATAGCGGCGATGAGTTGGCGCCTGGAATCCATGCAAACAATTATGTCGCCAAAACCGCGATCTTTTTCGCTACCGGTACTGTTCGCGGAGCACCCTTTTGAGAATCTTGCCCGACGGATTGCGCGGAATCGCCTCGGCGAAGATCACCTTTTTGGGCAACTTGTAGCGCGCCAGCCGGGTGCCACAGAACTCGACGATTTGTTGCTCGTTGACCTGGCTCTGGTCGGCGACGACGACGGCGCACGCGATCTCGCCCCACTTCTGGTCGGACAAGCCGATGACCGCCACCTCGCTCACGCCGGGGATGCCGATCACGACGCTCTCGATCTCCGCCGGATAGATGTTCTCGCCGCCGGAAATGATCATGTCCTTCAGGCGATCCTTGATGTAGAGATAACCTTCGTCGTCGATCTGGCCGATGTCGCCGGTGCGAAACCAGCCGTCATCGAAGGCTTCGCGCGTGGCATCCGGGCGGTTCCAATATTCCTTGAGCAGGAAGTCGGACTTGATCACGACCTCGCCCTCCCCGCGCTCGCTGATCACGCCGTCGTCGGTGCGCACTCGGACGTCCGCGAACATGCAGGCGCGTCCGGCCGAACCGACCTTGCGCAGGGCGTCTTCACCGAGCAGCACGGTGCCGCTACCGCACGATTCGGTGAGCGCATAGCCCTGCATGACCTGCATGTTCTTGGCGGCATACATCTTGATCAGGGCCTCGGGCATGGGCGCGCCGCCGGTCATGAAAAAGCGGAAGTCGGGCGCGTCGAGTTCGGCGAACTCGGGCACCTGGCGCATGAAGTTCAGGATCGCCGGCACGCCACCAGCGATGGAAATCCGTTCGTCCACGATCAGCGACCACATCTTCGACGGATCGAGCTGCGGCATCGAGACCAGGGTGGTGCCGCGCATGGCACACAAGATGACTGTCGTCAGTGCCGCCACGTGGAACATCGGCAGGGGCAGGAGTATTCGGTCCTGGTAGCGCGAATCGGCCGTCAGTGAATTCGCAGTCGCCGCGGTGTGCACCGAGTCGTGGGTGTGCACCACCCCTTTTGGATGTCCGGTGGTGCCCGACGTGTACATGATGAACAGGTTGTCCGATCCACCGCAGTCGCAGGCCGGCTCGCCGGCGTCTGCGGCCTCGAGGCGTTCGGCAAGGGAACCGCTCCCACCCGCTGCCGGCACCCACTCGATGACGCCGCAGGGGTCTGTGTTGCCTGCCTTGATGGCTTCGGCTACCGCCGAAAACGCTTCCCCGTAGATCAATACCGTGCTGCCACTGTCGGACAGAATGAATTCCAGTTCGGCCACGGCAAGCCGGGTGTTGAGCGGCACGGCCACCGCCCCGATCTTGGCGGCGCCGTAGAACAGGCAGCAAAACTCGACGGAGTTTTGCATCAATAGCGCCACCCGGTCACCCTTGCCGACCCCGAGGGAGGTAAGCACCGCGGCGCACCGGTTGGCCAGCGCATTCATCTGTGTGTAGTCCCTACGCAGGTTCGCGGATGGCTCGACATAGGCCTCGAGCTGGGGAGAAACGACCGCGCGTTGTTTGAGCACGGCGCCGATGTTCTTCATGGGGTTCTCCGGATTGGCTGTGGCATGCTCGACGCGCCGATCACGCCGGTGTCGGCTTGCAACTGGTGGAAAGACTGGTCAATTAGCTCGGCCAGGCGGAAGGGCTCGTTCACGGCTTCCGGCGCCGCGCCGATGCCGATGCCGATGTCCTTGTTCACGCTCGCGAATGTGACGTTGAGCCCGGCGCCGGGCGGCAGGATCGGCAAGCCGGTGAACTCGACCAGCGGCGCACCGGCCAAATAAAGTTGCTCGGCCGGCCCCTTCATGTTCGATATCACCAGATTGGCGCTCGGCGCCTTCCCGAACCAGGGCAGGTCCGACATGGTCTGGCTGGCGAACAGCAACAGCGCATAGGCCTGGCGCGACGTCGTTTGCATGCGGCGCCCCTTGTCCTTCGCTTGCTGTGTGGCGCGGTTGATCTGCTTAAGACGCTCGCCGAGGCCCGCCTCGGGCGCACCCATTGCGACCAATTCGGCGCTCACCTGGTTGCCGCCGCCCCCGCCCGATTCGTCGCGCAGCGACATCGGCATAAAGGCCACCAAAGGTCTGTCGGTGGGAGCCCGGTGCTCGCGGAGGTAGTGATGTAAGGCGTCGTCGATCACGGTCATGACGACATCGTTGACGGAGGTGTCGGTCGCCTTGGCCACGGCCTTGACGTCGGCGAGCGGCAATTCCGTGTTTGCGTAGGCACGCGCCGCCGACTTCGCGGTGTTGTTGAAAAGCGTGTGCCGGGCGGTGAAAGGCAGGGACGCCGCCCGCGGCTTCAGGTTCAGCGATTGCACGCCGAGGTCGAGCGCGTCAGTACCCAGGCCGATTACATCGCCCGGCAACTTGGTGAGTCCCTTCAGCATGCTCTGCAGTCGCTGGATCTGCGAAACGCTGGGGCGCGAGCGGCGCGGCTTGTCCTCGAGGGCCATCCAGGGACCGGCCAGGGTCTTGTCGCGTGGCGAATCGCTCATGAAGTTGCGCATTACACGCAGCCCGCCTTCGCCGTCGATCAGTGCGTGGTGCACTTTGATCATGACTGCGATTCGGCCATTTGCGATACCGTCGATGATGTAGCACTCCCAGAGCGGCTGTCCCCGGTCGAGCAGGCCGGCGTTCAGAAAGGAAACGGTCTCGTAAAACTGCTGCATGGAACCCGGTGCCGGTAACTCGATGTGCCGGATGTGATAGCGCATGTCCGGCTCGACCGTTTCCCACGCCGCGACATTTTTGCCCAGCCATTTGAGCCTGTAGTTGAAGGGCTTGACCGCCGTGCTGTTCCGATAGGCGTCGAACAGGCGCGGCCCGAAAGAAGACTGCTGCCCCTTCGGTTTTTGGAAAATCGTCATGGCGGCCATGTGGAATGGCCGAGTGGGTCTTTCCAGCAGCAGGAACGACAGGTCCAGCGGGCTTATCCGGGTCATCGAACAGCCTCCTTCACAGGGGTAACCGCTAACAGGGCATCCAGTTCATCGACGAAGTAGTTGAACAGCCGCCAGCCGTCTGCGAGCACCTCGCGGTCGATCAGCATGCAGATGTTGGCTTGGCCGCAATAGCTCCACATGGTGATGTTGATTCCGGTACCGTCGGCGATCTGGCCGGTGGAGTACCAGTTGGCGAGCTTCCAGTTATCAAGGTAGAGAGCCTCCTTCGGCCCGGGCACATTGGACAGCACCACGTTGCCGAAGAGACCAAAGCTTCCGCCCCTGCGGTGTACCGCCTTGCGGATGAGCGGGATCGCCCACGGCGGGACCACCTGCATTACCGAGCTGATGTCGGCGCCGGCCTCCTTTACCGCCTTGATGTGCTCCTTCATCTCCACGTTCGCCTCGTGGCTGGCCCGAAGCCGCTCGAGCGGGTCGGCGATGTCGCTGCGCAACCAGCAGAAGTCCTGGGTCGCGAAGTTGCCCCAACCTTCCCTGTCCGCAGGCCTTTCGCCGGCGAACGGGGTTGCGCCGATCAGTGGGTGGGCGTCCGGGTCGCAGTCCAGGTCGATCAGCAGCCGTCGTATCGCCCCCGCCACGCAGTTGCTAAATACGTCGTTGATGGTGACATTGAGCGCCTTGCTCACGGTGACAAAGCGCTCGAGCGGGACGCTGTCACAGACAAAGGTGCGGCCCGCGCTGAGGGCGACGTTGATCGGCGTTTGGTGCATCTGTCCGGCCGACGGGTGGGGCGGCAAGCCGGCCGATTTGCGCTTCCGGTCCAGCGTGTATTTGTGCCACAGGCCCGTGGCGACCTTGGGCATGTTGCCGATCGAGACCTCGGGCCAGTCGCGCAAGGCCCGGCCGAGTCGGGCCGGCCACGACGGCAGGGGTGGCGGGTTGTAGGCGGGGGGATCGCCCGCCTTGACGCCCGGCTGTGGCTGATAGAACCGCTGCATCAGCCAAGAAGCACCAACGCCGTCGACGTAGGCGTGGTGCACCAGCATGACGATTGCGACCCTGCCGTCCGCGAGTCCCTCGACCACCCACGTCATCCACAGCGGCCGATTGCGGTCGAGTTGATAGGAGTAGATCGCCCCCATGAACTCGCACAGGCTCTTGTGGTCCGCGGGTGGCGGGCAGGCGACGCGGCGAACGTGATAGTGCAGCTCGAAGTCCGGATCTTCCACCCAGTAGGGGTGATTCAGGCCAAGCGGTGAGTCGAGGTACTTCCACCGCAGCATCGGCACCAGATGTATCCGGCGTGCCGACTCGGCGTAAAACCTTTCGAAAGACCAGCCCTCCGGATCGGTGGACGGATCGATGATCGCCACCTTGAAGGTGTGCATATAGGACTTCGATGTCTCCATGCCGAGCATGAACGAGTCGACACCGTTCAATCGCTTCATGACTGCACCTCGGCTATTTCGGAGTCGGGTAATCGATGAGCTCACTGTCCCGTTCCGCCTGGACCGACGTCTTGACAGCATCGGACAACTCTTTGACATTTCAGGACGGCGACGGGGATCGCAATCACAGCACCCAGTCAACCGGGGCAACCGATTGATTACTAGCGACCAAGGACCCCCTCGGCCGGTGACTTCGTGCCCTGCTCTCAGGGAAGGGTGGGGTGCTCCAATGCGCAGTGGCGCGTCCTCTCAACGGCTGCCAGGACTTCGGACAGGAGAAACGGCATGACCAAACCGATTCCGCCGCTGGATCTTTCGTGGTTGCTGATCGAGTCACCCGCCGGCACGACGCACGTCGGTGCGCTGCTGCTCTTCAAAAAACCGGCAGGCCGTGCGCCCATCGTGCGCGAGATCGTGGACGCGTATCGGGCGTGCGCGCCGATGCCGCCGTTCAACTATGTCCCGGAGCTCCTGGGTCGCGGCGCGCCCCACTTCCGGGAGGTAACGAGCTGGGACCCCTACTACC